>Ga0265327_10001578_pt1 | contig 27820 bp, 30 predicted proteins | sample 41621metaG_FD_202089 | JGI IMG/M metagenome (GOLD analysis project Ga0265327, IMG submission 202089) | Rhizosphere microbial communities from Carex aquatilis grown in University of Washington, Seatle, WA, United States - 4-16-21 metaG | ecosystem: Host-associated > Plants > Roots > Rhizosphere...
TGAAATCCCTGGTTCGTTGTGGAACAAATCGTACATGACGCAATTCGAATTTACAATTGACGACAACACAATACCATATAATTTGTTTGTTAACGTTCGACACAGCGAAATGTTTCCGTCGCGCAATTTGTGGTTATTTATTACGACGACCGGTCTCGACGGAAAATCGCAGCGCGACACGCTCAATTGTATTCTTGCCGACGATGCCGGTAAATGGTTCGGAAGTGGAATGGGAGATATGTTCGATATACAGATTCCGTTCAAGAAAAAGATTGGTTTTCCTGCCAAAGGCATGTATAAAATTAATATTGAGCACGGAATGCGCAATGATGTTCTGGCACTCATTTCCGAAATCGGTTTGCGCATTGAAAAAGTGTCAAAATAATGGACAATGGATAATTGACAATGGACAATGCCGATATGGAGAAATTGTCCATTGTCAATTATCAATTTATTTGTAGGATATTGTTTTTTTACTGACTTTTGCAGCCGATAAAAAAAAATAAAGTGGGAAAAGATAAATTGCGGCGTTTTGCCGAAATAAAAACTTTCGGAAATGTTTTCGAGTACGATCCATCAGAAATTATACAACAAGACTTGCCGTTAAAAGGAAAATGGAACAGCGTATATTTTAAAAATGACAATCCATTGGTGGTTGAACTGGCATGTGGCAAAGGCGAATATTCAGTTGGACTTGCTCAGATTTTTCCTGATAAAAATTTTATTGGCATTGACATTAAAGGAAATCGAATCTGGCGTGGCGCAAAAACCGCAGTCGATAACGGAATGAAGAATGTTGCGTTTGTAAGAACACGTATCGAAATGATTTATTCTGTTTTTGAAAAAAAGGAACTCGATGAAATCTGGATAACTTTTCCCGACCCACAACCTAATAAACCTATGAAACGATTGACTTCATCGCGGTTTTTGAAATCGTATTTTCCGCTTTTAAAATCTGATGCGTCGATTCATTTAAAAACCGATAGCGCCGAACTTTACGAATATACTTTGGAAGTCATCCGTTTGAATGGTTTTGAAATTTTAGCACATACTTCAGATTTATATCACTCCGATTTAGTTGACAAAGCTTTTTCGATTTATACACATTACGAAAAACTTTTTTTAAACAAGAATAAAAAGATTACCTACATTCATTTCAAATTGCGCGAAACCGATGGTGATTATTTTGAACCGGAAAAAATCATATCAAATACCAATAGATGATTACTTGTTAAAAATCAATATACTTCTAATAAACCGTATTCGTCTGAAAGCAAAAAGGATTCTAATTCTACTTTTTTAGAAATAAGTAATTCTCGAATATGTTTAGTTGATTGGTTGCCAATTTTTAACAAAATAATTTTAGGCGGAAATCCTTTAATAACCAATAGTTTTAAAAAATCACTATCATTAGTAACAATGGTAAAATTATTCTTTTTCGCCCAATTCCAAATATCAATATCTGCTACTGGTGCGGATAAATCAATATAATCTACATGTTCAACAGTTTCGAAATAATCAACTAAACCTTTGGTAAGTCGCCATGATAAATTAGCATCAAGCAGCAGTTTCATAATTGTCTTTAATAATTTTTGTCATGTTTTCGCGATCGGCAGCAAAGGTAAGAGCTGCAAGTATGTGCTTATGATTTATCAGAGGAAAATCATCATAAATTTCCTGATATGACATGCCAGATGCTAACCATTGTAAAATATCGACTAATGCAATGCGTGTACCTTTTATGCATGGTTTTCCGAAGCGAATATCAGGGTTGATAGAAATTAAATCTAAATATTCTTTCATGTGTATATTTTTGTATTAATTAAACAAAATTACAATAAATAGATGGTTAAAACAAGTCAATTAGATAATTAAATTTCATCCAGCTTAATTGCATTTTTAACTTTCTGTTTCAGCAAAACTAAATCCAATGCGTCCATCATCGTATCAACATAATGAAATGTCAAATCTTTGATGTAAGCCGGTTTTATTTCTTCGATGTCTTTTTTGTTTTCTTTTGACAAAACTATTTCTTTGATATTGGCACGTTTGGCAGCAAGAATTTTTTCGGTAATTCCACCAACCGGTAAGACTTTTCCACGCAAAGTTATTTCTCCGGTTAAAGCGACTTGTTTCTTCACTTTGCGTTGTGTGAAAATTGATGCCAGACAAGCCAAAATTGCAATTCCTGCCGATGGTCCGTCTTTCGGAATCGCACCTTCGGGAATGTGAATATGTAAATTCCATTTATCAAAAACTTCATACGGAATTTGCAAATACGACGCATGCGCTTTCAAATATTCCATTGCCAGCACCGCCGATTCTTTCATCACGTTTCCCAAATTGCCGGTCATGTTAAGTCCGCCTTTACCTTTGCTCAGACTCGATTCGATAAACAAAATTTTTCCACCGGCAGGTGTCCACGCTAAACCTGTAACGACGCCGGCATTGTCATTTCCTTCGTACGAATCAGCAAAATATTCCGGCGCACCAAGAATTAGTTTAATGTCATCGTTATTTAGTTCGACATTGTATTTTTCGTTGATGCCAATTTTCTTAGCAATAGCACGAACAATTTTTGCAATTTTTTGATCTAATTCTCGGACACCCGATTCGTGCGTGTAATTAACCACAACATTTTCAATGACGTCTTTATTGAAAATTAATTTTTCGTCAACAACCCCATGACGTTCCAATTGTTTTGGAATCAAATGTCGTTTTGCAATTTCAATTTTTTCTTCAACAATATAACCGTCCACGTCAATCAATTCCATGCGGTCGCGCAATGCTGGTTTTAATTCTGCCAGACTGTTTGCTGTCGCGATAAACATAACTTTCGACAAATCAAATTCGACTTCGAGATAATTATCGTAAAACGAATGATTTTGCTCTGGGTCTAAAACTTCGAGCAACGCAAACGATGGATCGCCGTGAAAATCATTGCCAACTTTGTCAATCTCGTCAAGAATAAAAACTGGATTCGACGAATTTGCTTTTTTGATGTTCTGAATAATTCGTCCGGGCATTGCGCCGATGTAGGTTTTTCTATGACCGCGAATTTCAGCTTCGTCATGCAAACCGCCCAACGAAATACGAACATATTGTCGATCTAAAGCTTTGGCAATTGAACGACCAAGCGAAGTTTTACCAACTCCCGGAGGCCCGTACAAACAAAGAATTGGCGATTTCAAATCACCTTTCAATTTCAAAACTGCTAAATATTCTAAAATGCGTTCTTTCACTTTTTCAAGTCCAAAATGATCTTCGTCCAAAACTTCTTGCGCATGTTTCAAATCAAAATTGTCCGTCGTGTATTCATTCCAGGGCAATTCTACCAGCGTCTGCAAATAATTTACGTGAATAGAATAATCGGGCGACGCAGGATTGATGCGTTTAATTTTTTCGAGTTCTTTTGTAAAAACTTCGGCAACTTCTTTCGACCATTTTTTCGTTTCGGCTTTTACTTTAATGTCGTCCAATTCGCGGTCATAAGGACTTCCGCCCAATTCGTTCTGAATGGTTTTAAGTTGCTGCTGTAAAATATATTCTTTTTGCTGTTGGTCAAGTTCAGATTTTACTTTCGATTGAATATTTTCTTTCAACTCCAGTTTTTTCAATTCCTGCGACACAAATTCGAGCAGCGAAAAACAACGTTTGTGCAAGTCGTCAATTTCGAGCATTGCCTGTTTATTTTCTATATCAATGTCGAGATTGTTTGCAATAAAATTTATAAGAAACGGAGCGTTCTGAATATTTTTGACTGCAAACGCAGCTTCGGGCGCAATGTTTGCCGACAGTTGAATTATTTTGACAGACATTTCTTTCAAAGCAGCAATGATGGCGTCAAATTCTTCGTTTTTGTTTGGTTTCAATTCGTCAAGCTGACGAATGGTCGCTTTAAAATATGGTTCGGTTTCGACAACTTCGACCATTTGGAAACGTTTACGTCCCTGAATGACCACCGATGTAGAATTGTCGGGCATATCCATTACTTTAATAATTTGCGCAACAGTTCCGATGGTATAAATGTCTTCAATTTTTGGGTCTTCAATTTTTTGATCTTTCTGCGTAACAATTCCAATTAGTTTATTTCCACGATGCGCTTCTTTTACGAGATTGTAAGATTTTTCGCGACTGACGGAAATTGGAATAATGACGCCGGGAAACAAAACCATATTTCGCAAAGGAAGTATTGGTAAGACGTCAGGAATTTCGGCTTTGCGTTGCAATGGATCATCGTCTTCAGAAAAAAGCGGTATAAAATCTACGTTTTCGTCAACAACTTCTGAAAATGAAAATTCGTCAATTGGTTTTATATTTAAATTCATCATAATTTTCGAGCGTTTATTATTTTGATGTCAATTTGTCAGTTTGACTTTTGAAATTTTGACGGAACGATAATAGACAATAGTTATGCCACGCAATTTTTTACTTAAAATCGCCGATGCTTTTCGGTTATTTCAAAAATGTGTTTCAAAATTTGTTTATCAATGTCCGTCAATTGCAAATCACGTCGCTCCATAACTTTTTGCGCGACTTCAAAAACTTTTGGCAGCGCATATACTTCGAAACCGGCAGCGCCACCCCACGAAAAATCTGGAATAAAATTGCGCGGAAAACCTGTACCAAAAACATTTGCCGAAACGCCAACAACCGTACCTGTATTGAACATGGTGTTGATGCCGCATTTCGCATGGTCTGCCATTATCAAACCACAAAATTGCAAACCGGTTTTTACAAAGCTTGCTTTTTCGTAATTCCACAAACGTACTTCGGCGTAATTATTTTTCAGATTTGAGTTGTTAGAATCTGCGCCAATATTGCACCATTCGCCAATTACAGAATTTCCAAGAAAACCATCGTGCGCTTTGTTCGAAAACCCGAAAATGACAGAGTTATTTATTTCGCCACCAACTTTTGAATGTTGCCCAATAGTTGTTGGTCCATAAATTTTCGCACCCATTTTCAATGTTGAATGTTCGCCCAATGCAAACGAACCGCGAACCATGCAACCTTCCATTATTTCAGAATCTTTGCCTAAATAAATGTACCCGTTTGTTGCGTTCAAAATAGAAAATTCGCAAACAGCGCCGTCTTCCAAAAAAATATTTTCGCGTCCTGCAATTTGATTTGTCGAACTGATTGGTGCGGATTTCCGTCCTTCGGTTAACAATTTAAAATCGGCTGCAATTTGGTCGCCGTTCATGCGGAAAATGTCCCAAGTATTTTTTATTTTGACGCAATCTTTGTTGTAATCAATTTTTGTAAAACCAAGTTCAGCCAAAGTTTCTATATTGATTTTATTTTCAACATCATTTAATTTGTTGTCTCCAATATTGACTGCCAATAATTCTTTTTCATTCATTAAATATTCGTCAACTTTGAGTTGATTTATTTGTTCGAATAAATCTAGATTTGGAATGACGGAACCGTTTATAAAAATATTTTCGTCAGACAAAACCATTGGATATTTTTCCGAAAGATAATCTTGCGTCGCGAAAGAACATTTTTGTTTTAAAAATTTTTCCCACTTTTCGGTAATGGTTAATATTCCGCATCTGATTTCGGAAACCGGTCTTGTAAATGTTAGCGGTAAAAGGTTTTGCCAACTGTTATCGTCGAATAAAATGTAATTCATAATTAATGATAAATGTTAAATGTTGAATGTTTAATGAATCAAAGGTAAACAAAAAAAGCCCCAACCAGTGGAGCTTTTTCGTAAAAATTATCAACAAAATTATTCTTGTTCAGTAGTTTTGTTGAGATGTTTTTGATAACGGTTCTTGTATTTTTCAACGCGACCTGCTGTATCCAATAATTTCATTTTACCGGTATAGAACGGGTGCGACGTATTCGAAATTTCCAATTTAATAAGTGGATAAGTAACTCCGTCGATAACAATAGTTTCTCTCGAAGCTGCTGTCGATTTGGTAATGAATGTATGTTCGTTTGACAAATCTTTAAATGCAACTAAACGATAATCTTTTGGATGAATCTCTTTTTTCATATTTGTGTTAATTAAAATTCAAATTTGAGTTTGCAAAATTACACACATTTCTGAAAAAACAAAAATTTTATCAACAATTATTTTTATTGTCTGACGTTTTTTGTAAATGTCAGGTTTTTCAAAAAATAAATGCCAATTTTGCAGTTTTTAAAGATAGGTACAAAAATTGAGAACACGTTTTTAAATTTTAAAATATAAAATTATGGACTTTAATAAAACATCGAATCCAATATTTGGAGGCAAAACTTTCGAACGTACATTTGCTGACAGCTTTTCGGAAACAATGACTGCGCGTGGTGCGATTAACAAAACAATTATTTTATTTTTGGTAGTTGTATTTGCTGCAAGTTTTACATGGAAAATTGCTTTCTCTGGTGGCGCAATAGGTGGCTGGATGATTGGTGGAATTATTGGTGGATTAATTGCCGCAATGGTTACAGTATTTAAACCGCAATGGGCGGCTATTTCAGCACCAATTTATGCGGTTTTCGAAGGTTTACTTTTAGGCGGACTTTCGGCAATGTTTGCGGCTATGTATTCAGGAATTGTTATCAAAGCTGTTATGTTGACTTTCGGGACTTTATTTACAATGTTGTTTTTATACAAAACAGGAATTGTTAAAGTAACCGAAAAATTTAAAATGGGCGTAATTGCAGCAACCGGCGCTGTTGCTTTGTTTTATTTTGTCAACATGATTTTTGGTTTCTTTGGCATGGGTTTTCAATTCGGTGGATTACTCGGAATAGGAATCAGCCTTGTAATTGTTGGCATCGCTGCATTAAATCTTGTACTCGATTTTGACTTTATCGAAAAAGCATCGCACGAACGTCTTCCAAAATATATGGAATGGTACGCTGCATTCGGTTTGATGGTAACACTTATTTGGTTATACATCGAAATTCTAAGATTGTTGTCATTACTTGCAAACCGCGATTAATAATATTTTCAAACAGAAACTTTGTCAAAGTTAATTATCCAAACAAAATAAAATGAGTGAAATTACTTTTAGCGACGTTTTGATTTCGCCGCGATACTCCGAAGTTTATTCGAGATCAAAGGTTGACATTTCGTCGAACATGGGCGCGTTTACCTTAGAACTGCCGGTTATTTCGGCAAACATGCGCAACATTACCGGTGCTAAGATGACTTATGCGCAATATCAACATGGCGCATTGGGGATTTTGCATCGATTCAATTCAACAAAAGAAGCGATTGAAGAATTTCAGGACGCGATGGATTATATTATTCATGGTAAGTTGATGCTTGATTATAAACCAACAACTTATTCTCCTGAACTGAAATATAAAGTTGGCGTTTCAATTGGCGTACATGAAACCGACAAAGAACGTTTCGAAAAATTATACGAATATGGCGCTCGCATTTTTTGTATTGACGTCGCGCACGGTCATCACATATTGGTAAAAAATATGTTGACATGGATTCGTACCAACCATAGTGACAAAAAAGACATTGTCCTTATTGGTGGCAACGTTGCAACTGCCGAAGGCGCATTAGATATTCATTCATGGGGCGCTGATATTATTAAAGTCGGAATTGGTCCCGGTGCGGTTTGTCAAACCAGACAGAATACCGGCGTTGGTGTTCCGCAATTACAAGCATTGCAAGAAATCAGAGAAGCTGCCGTCGCAAAAAATATTGACCTGAAAATTATTGCTGATGGTGGTGTTAAAACAACCGGCGACATTGCAAAAGCGTTGAAATATGCAAACGCATTAATGATTGGTTCTTTGTTTGCCGGAACGTCCGAAACGCCCGGCGATGTTTTTGAAGACCAGAACGGACAATTTTACAAAGTTTATGGTGGCTCGGCAAGTGCAGAAAATAAATTGTCGAGCGGCAAAGAAAACAAATTTGTCGAAGGAATGATGAAAACTGTTCCGTTTCGCGGACACGTCAAATACATTCTTCGACGCATCAAAGAAAACGTACAATCAGCATTTTCGTATGTTGGCGCTTTTAATTTGACGGAGTTTCAGCAAAACGCAGAATTTCGGTACATAAGTGGCGGTGGTCGCAGCGAAAGTAAATTGTAATAATTTCATTAAATAAAAACAACGGCCGTGTTATTTAACATAAATAACGCGCGCCGTTTTTTTTATTTCTGGTATTTAGGATTTGTTGCGGTTAAAAGGAACGAAACAATTTGGCTAAAACAAATGTGCTAAATATTTAAAATATGATTTGAATCTTTGTTTTATTTCGCAGTATGATTTAGTTTTGCGAAAAAAAAAGACATGACTGCATTAGAACAATATTTCGAAAAGTTTAGATTAAATACCATTGGACACGACGCAACTTTCGAGTCGCCGTTTGGAACCCAGAAAATAATTTATGCTGACTGGATTGCAAGCGGACGTTTGTATGCACCCATCGAAGACAAAATAAGAAATGTTTTTGGTCCATTGGTTGGCAATACACATTCCGAAGCCAGCGAAACCGGCAACGCCATGACGCAGGCGTATCATCTTGCGCAACGCATTATAAAAAATCATGTAAACGCCTGCGACAATGACGTTATTCTGACAACAGGAACCGGAATGACCGGAGCCATCAATAAACTGCATCGCATACTTGGTTTAAAAATTCCTGAACAAGCAAAACTTTTCTGCAAGTTTGCACAAAACGCCAATGAAAATTGTATCGATTATTTAGACGACAACGACAAACCAATTGTTTTCGTAACACACATCGAACATCATTCCAATCACACATCATGGCTCGAAACTTTTGCTGACGTGGTCGTTATCGAACCAACAAAAAATTTATTAATCGATCCCGAAATTTTAAAAACGACACTCGAAAAATACAAAGATCGCAAAATAAAAATTGGATCATTTTCGGCATGTTCAAATGTTACCGGATATGCACCCGATTATCATTTGTTAGCAAAACTGATGCATCAATATGGCGGCATTTGTTTTGTCGATTTTGCAGCTTCTGCTCCTTATTATAAAATTGACATGCACCCCGAAGATAAAGAAGCATATTTAGATGGAATTTATTTTTCGCCACATAAATTTTTAGGCGGACCGGGAAGCAGTGGCGTTTTGGTTTTTAACAAGAAACATTACAAAAACGAAGTTCCCGATCAACCCGGTGGCGGAACAGTTAAATGGACAAACCGTTGGGGAAAATACAGTTATATTTCTGATATTGAAGTGCGCGAAGATGGTGGAACTCCCGGATTTTTGCAAGCCATTAGAACCGCTCTTGCTATCAAACTAAAAGAAGAAATGGGCATCGACAATATTCGAAACCGCGAACAAGAACTTTTAAAAATTGCATTCGAAGAATTGCCAAAAATTAATGGACTTCGTATTCTGGCTGATAACATTCGCGAACGACTTGGCGTCATTTCGTTTTACATGATTGGTATTCATCATAACTTGGTTGTAAGATTGATGAATGACCGTTTTGGAATTCAATTGCGCGGTGGTTGCTCGTGCGCCGGTACTTACGGACATTTTTTGCTCGACGTCGATGTACAAATTTCAAAAGAAATAACCGACAGAATTGAAGCTGGCGATTTGTCGGGCAAACCCGGCTGGGTGCGTTTGTCGTTGCATCCGACAATGACCAACGATGAATTGCATTTTATTATTGACGCTTTGAAACAATTGACTTATAACCACGAAGAATGGCGAAACGATTACATGTACTCACGCAAAACGAACGAGTTTTACCACAAAGACTTTCCAGAAAAACACGACGATTATTATTTAAAAATGTTTGACGGTTTGGTTTGATTTATTAAGTACTTTTGAATAAATGTGATTATGTAAAAATGAAAAAACCTGCAAAATTCTAAGAATGAATTTTGCAGGTTTGTTTCTTGTGGTACCACGTGGAATTGAACTTTATGTTTTTGATGTTTTGTTTATTTTATAAATTTATTGCTTAATAATTACTTACATATTCAAACGAAATAAAATATTAATAAAACAAATAAAAATTAGCACATTTTTAGCACACTTTCAAATTAATTATTTATCTTTGCTTATATTTAATTTGAATGATTATGAAAATCAATTTCTACTTAAAAGAATAGTAAAATCGAAACACCTATTGAGTTTATTATTCAATCCGGTTTCACTGAATTAAGCGAAACAGGCAAAAAACTATATAAGAAAATTAAACGTAGTACCGGACTTTCGATAAAACCAAAAGACTGGAATCAAAACACCCAAAAAGCCCGCGATAGTTTTAAAAATTGCGTCGAAATAAGCAATAGACTTGCTGAAATCGAAACATATTTGAACAAAATCGAAAAAGATTTTCACGAACAAAACAGACCTTTAACAATTGAACTACTCAAAGAAAAATTAGACGTTTTTTTCAAAGGTGATGCAACCAAAACCGATGCAAATGATTTTTTTAATTTTGCTGAATCAATTGTAAAAGCTAAGGAACAAAAACAAAGGAATATTTATTTAAAACAAACATTAAGAATTTTAAAAGAATTTTCGTACGAAGCAAAATTTAGAATTGATTTTGAAACTATCAATAATAATTTTTACGATTTATTTTTTAATTTTCTGAATACAAAAGAATTTTCGATTAACACGCGCGCAAAACATATTGGAAACATTAAATATTTTATGACTAAGGGACTCGAAAGAGAATTGCATAATAATATTAAGTACAAAACATTTAAGGCACCAAAAGAACGTATTGACAATATTTATTTGAATGAAACTGAAATACAAAAACTTTATAATTTAGATTTGTCGATAATACCACGTTTAGAAAAAGTTAGGGACTTATTTTTAATAGGTTGCTACACTGGTTTAAGATTTTCAGATTTATCGAAAATTGCACCGTCGAATATTACGAATAATAAAATTATAATAAAGACTCAAAAAACAGGCAAATTAGTTGAAATTCCTTTACGTGTGGAGGCAAGAGAAATAATAAATAAATATAATGGTTCCGTTCCAAAAGCAATTAGTAGTCAAAAAATGAATGATTATTTAAAAGAAATTGCACAACACGCTGGATTAAATGAAACAATTGTAAAATATCATTCCAAAGGTGCCAAAATAAAAGACGAAACAAAATATAAATATGAATTGGTTTGCACCCACACCGCGCGCCGTTCTTTTGCAACCAATATGTATAAAGCCGGTTTTTCAGCAAAACAAATAATGTTAATCACCGGACATACAACCGAAAGTGAATTTTTCAAATACATCAAAATAAACGAAAGTGAAAACGCTGAATTATTATTGAATAGTCCTTATTTTAACCAGAAATTAAAAATAGCAAAATGAAAAATATTTGTGTTAGTCTTTATAAGACTCGTAACAGTATCAATAAATCAATACTTTAAATGTTTTGGTTGTCAAATTAGGTGTCAAATTTCTAAAAAAATCAAATTTTTATAATTTCGTATATGAAAAATTTAGTATTACACCCAAAAATTATTATTTCAATCGTTTTATCTATTGGCATACTGTTTTATATTTTCAGTAAAATATTATCGAATGACAGCATAAAAGCAATCGAAAAAACTGCAAAAGTCATTCGTGAAACAAAAAAAATACATAACTTTGCTAAGACATTAAACGAAGTTGCGAAAAATTCAGATAAGACGACAGAGGCGACTAATAACGATAAGAATAATAAAATTGACAGTTCAGAGTATTACAAATTTTATTCAAAGTCGCAACTTTCTGAAATGAAAAAATGCTGTTTACCAGTTTATAAAAATGGAAAATTAGAATTTCACGCAGTTGACCAAGCCGTTTTTAAATGGCATGGTAAAATTTCTTATGAAGAGTTTATGAATACTTTTAAAAGTAAACAGTTTGTAACGAAAAAAGGTTTATATAGAATTACAGAAAAATGGTCTATGCCAATGGTAGAACATAACGACGGTTTAAGGGCAGGGACAATTCATAATACAAATAATTATTTAAAAACTTTTTTAAATGAATAAAACATTTACAGTAAACGCATTGCAATATTATTATTTATTTTTACTACTGTTTAATATTGATGACGAAATTATTAAACCAGTAAAAGAACAAATTTTGGTAGAAAGATTGCATAATAGCGAAATAAAAAATAAAAAGGACAAAGATTTTATTGAGTATCTTAAAAATCAATCAAATGAAACATTTGAACTAACATTGAGTTTTGACGAACTTGACGAGATTTATACATGGTTAAGGTCTTTAGAGGCTAAATGCGTCGCCAATCCAATAATCACCGGCGAGCAACTTGACGACGTAACTAATTTAGCAAATTATTTTTGCGATATTTATTTAGAAATGGAATCGGACTTGCACCCCGAAACCGAACCATTAAACCAAGTTCAAAACGATAATATTAAACTTATTGCATAAAAATATTTTTGGATAGTATTGTATAAAACTTAATTAGATTGAACAAATAAAGTATTTTAATTGAATACCATTTATTCAATAATTTGAAATAAATTTGCGCGAATAAACATTAAAACTGTAATCTAATAAACAAAAAATCTATGAAAAAAATAATCGTATATATTTTAGTAATTTCATTTATTGCATGCCAAAACGAGCAACATAAAACAAGCGATGTAAGCAAAAAAAATGACTCATTAGAATCAGCTATAAAATTACGAAACGAATTATTAAAAAAAATAAAAGACGATAGTATTGCTTATGCCAATAGTCCACAAAGATTAGACGATATTAAGCGACGTGATATTTTGATAAAAGATTTTGAATACAAATATGACGAATTTAAAAAAATTGGTTGGTACACACAAAAAAAGCATACTGTCGAAAAAATGTTGACTAAAATTTGTTTGTATGCACATATAAATAATTCTGGTATAATTTATTTAGAAGATCAATATTATGCTAAAGATTGGATTTTTCATACTAATATTCAAGTAAAAATTGGAGATAAAATTTTACAAAGTGAAATTATCCCTACTTCACAAAGAGAAAATACGCATGAAAATTATGATGGATATATTTGGGAAAATATTCACTACACTGATGGTCGTGATAATGGAATTTTACAAGCAATTGCAGAAAATAGTAATACTGAAATAAAAATAAGATTTGTGGGGGAACAATATCATTATGATTTCATTCTCCCAAAAATAGATAAGGAAGCAATAAAAGAAACTTACGAATTATATCAATTATTTAAAAAGGTCGGCATTAATTAAAATATTTCCATACAATGTCAGGTATTATCGGAATATTTTTATACATGACAGTACGATTTTTATAACTTTGCACCAATATAGTTTCATTCTTAATATTGCGGATTACTAATGAAATTTTAACAATAAACAGTTTATTTATAAACTGCCAGAGTCCACGTAAAGACAGCCGCAATCTGTTTTTATTGTGGACTTTTTATTTTTAAAAACGATAAATTGATTTTTAAAAATAGAATTGGCATTTTTAAAAATTTTTAAAAATGAATTTACGTGAATTTAAACAGCTTATTGATGACATTGGTAAACTTATGCCGGATTTTAAAGTTAGGAGTGAATATTTACAAAATCATTTTATCAAATTAGGTATTTCAATTGAAAATGGTTATAAGCAAGCAAATTACTACTATAACGAAATAAAAAAAGCTAAGAACGGAGAACCATCAATATTCAAAGGTCATTGTGTAAATGAAAACGATTGGTTTTATGTTAATAATGGTGATATAGGTATTCCAATTTCATTCAAATTTAAGTATGAAGTTTTTGAAAACTTAGGAAAACTATTTGAATATACCGACCAAAAACAAATTGAATCACCGGACAAAAACGGACAGCCAAACGATGAGAATTTTAAAGAAATCTTCGAAAACATTGGTTTTAAAATACAAACAATTAGCTTAAATGGTGAGTCTTATTTAAACAAAGGTATTACTAACTATTTTGAAAGTCAGTACGATGAGTTAATAGATTGCATAAACGAAAATATTGATAACATTATTGATGTCAAACAAAAAAAGGTATTCATTCGAGAATTGATAGATTATTTACAAAATGATATTTATGTTTTTAGACAATGGACAAAAACAGTACATAATAATTCGATAACATTTAGCAATGAAACCGATAAAATGCCTACTTTGATAACATTGCTAAACGATAAACTAATTGAATTGAAAAATAGAATAAATCAAAATACACTGCAAAAAACCGAACAAATTAGAAAGCCTAAAAACACAAAATCATATTTGATTTGCACGAACAAAAAAATAATCAAAAAGTTACATTCATTATTGATAAATGATTTTATTGATAACATTGATATAAAGATTTTTGAAAATCATTTGCAGGGTAAAATTCAAAATCAGTTTATCAATTGGATTGAAAAACAATATCCATTAATTTATTTATTCGATAATTTGTATAAATACTTTGATAGTGAATTATACACAGCTAAGAATGAAATAAAAATTAGTCAATTGGCTAAGCATTTCTATTGGAATAACGAACCAATAAACGAAAATAATTGGTATGTTGTAAAAAGTCAAAATAAAGACACTGCCACACAAGCAACAAAAAAAATAGATTTGATTATCAAAGAATTAAAAAATTTATAATTAAGGCTTAATTAAGGCTAAAATCAACATTAATACATTGTAGTTCAATTTTGTAATGTTTAATTAAAAACATTATAAAATGGATATAGTAATAGTAACAACGGAAAGTCAATTAAACGAAATAATTGCAAAATCCGTAAATTTAGAATTTCGTAGAGTCATAACGGAATTTAAAACTTCACTACCACAGCCGCAAGCCTCCACCTCTAACAATTATGGAACTGTAAAATGGTTCGGTGAAGTAAGACATTTAGCAGTTCCAACTGTGTACAGCCAATTATCAAAAGGCGAAATTCCAAAAGATTTATACCAAAAGCCAGCCGGAACAAAACGAGTCCTATTTTTTAAAGATAAGGTATTGAATTGGATTAATGCAGGCTGTCAAATGTCCGAAAATATCCATAATTCTAAATAATTTGCGATTATGGATATTCAAAACATTGATATAAATAAGATTACAAAGTCAGACCTTTGTAATTTTACGGAAAGTGAATTGGTTTACATCTATTTGACTGCTTTTAAAATTCCACAAAGCTACACAATAGATAATATTGAACATCAAAAAATATTGCATACTGATTTTTTGGAATACATCAAAGAAACAAAGTGTTTTTTGGGTAAAATCAAATTTATTAATGAGTGCCGTTGGTGGTGGTGTTTAATACCGGACGGAACGGAACCGGAACAACCTGAATCGTTACCCTTATTTTCGTATTATTCGAAACCAGTAACCAATATTAAACCGCGTGTAAATATCAATTTATTGCAATTATTTGAAGTTGTAAGCAATCCAAAGTATTTCGAGAAACAAACGATTGAATTTAGAAATATTATTGATGCAACGGCAAAAGCTAACTACAAAAAAACAAAATTTGATTATGTTACATTTTCCGGCATATTCGAAAAAAGAAACTCACAAAGTTGTTTGCAACCAAGTGGATATTTATGTTTAGATTTTGACCATGTAAAAACAGATATAAACGAATTGAAAACTAAATTAATAAACGATAATAATTTAGACGTTCAATTTATGTTTGTCAGTCCGTCCGGTGATGGTCTTAAAGTGGTTATTCCTTATGATATTCAAAATACACTAATCGAAATTTTTGACCTATTGGAAAGTTATTTTTTGCAGGTATATGATTTGCAAATTGATAAGACGTGTAAAAATATTGATAGAGCGTGTTTTATATGCTATGATAGAGAAGTGTTTATTAATCCGAAAATTTTAAAACAATGATAAATTTAGAAAACATAAAAAATGCCGTTGGTGCGCAACGGCAGGGCAGTAATGAAGTGTTTATTTCGAGTACAAATATACAAAAAAAATCAGATAAGAATAAAATTTCATTTGAGAAAATTAACGAGTTAAAAGAAACCGCTATTAAAACGGCAGAAAAAACCATTGCGGAAAGTGTGGACGGTGGTAAACATTTTGCACTATACAAAGCAAGTTATTTATTAGGTGGTTACGTTGGTGGTGGTATTTTGACTGAATACGAAGCGATAAACGAATTAAGACGGTTTATTGATAATAAAGCAAATGTAACGGACTTAAAAGCAGCCTATCAAACAATTGATATATGTTTGCAAAAAGGTAAAAAAGAACCAATCACACCCGAAGCGATTTTAGAAAATAGACAAAAATATTGCGAACGGTTTAATTATTCCGATTATCAATATACTAAGGAATCTAAAAAAGATGAGCAAGGCGACGAACCGATTAACGCGCTAAATTTTTCAAATGATATTTATAATAATTTGCCTGACTTTTTAAAAGAATGTTGCAACCCCTTAATAGACAAAAACGCAATTGATGTATTTCTATTAACTTCATTAACTTGTATCAGTGCTATTTTGCCTAATTTTTATGGTATTTACGATAACAAAAAAGTCTATCCTAATTTATACACTTTTATTATTGGCAAAGCGTCGTCGGGCAAAGGAATAATGGATTTTGCAGGTACATTAATTGAATCAATCGACGATGCAAAAAATAAGGAACTAAAAGAATTAATTGAAATCTATAAATTTCAACTTGCTTTATTCAAAGAAAATCCGATTAACAAAGAACCGACAAAACCACAAAAATTAATGTTAAAAGTTGGTGCAAATAATAGCGGTGCAAATTTCGTACTTAGTTTAAAAGCCAATCCCAAAGGCTTATTGATGTTTGAAAACGAGGGCGATTCTTTAAACGAAACATTAAAAAAAGAATATGGTAACTATTCCGACGTAATGAGAAAATCATTCCATCACGAGGAAATTATCAAAGATTTAAAAGAATTCGACGAACCGATTAGATTAAAGGACACAAAATTAAGTGTTGCATTAACCGGAACGCCCGACCAATATTTTAAATTAGTGCCAAGTCCCGAAAATGGTTTACATAGTCGTTTTATGCTTTATGTATTAAAGACAAATTTAGAATGGAGAAATCCATTTAAAAACAAAGATTTTGATTTTGAATCTTTTTACCAGTCGCAAAGCGCACACTTGTTAAATCTATATAATCATTTAGAATTAAGGGACAAACGAGAATCAATTTTATTTCAATTGACAGAAAAACAACAAAATGAATTGAATTTAAAATTTGAGAAATGGCAAAAAGAACTTTACACGCTTTACGGTGATGAGTGTATTGCATCAATTCGACGATTAGGTTTAATACTTTTTAGAATATGTATGATATTTTCAATTATTCGTGAAATAAAGAATAATTATACTGTTATTCAAGAAATTACGTGTATTGATGCTGATTTTTACAATGGTTTGTCTATAATCGAAATTTTAATAAATCATTCGAAATATATTTTTAATGAATTCGAAAAAAGATTTGAAAAAAATAAAAGCAATCCAAAATCCGAAATTACTGAAAAAGATGTATTGCTATTTACACGCGAAAAAACCGGACATGAATATAAAGCGATTTTGGAGTTTATGAAATCCGAAGTTAATGAAAATACATATAGAAGTTGGATAAAAAGAAAGTAAGCAGGTGCAACGTGCAACATGCAACGTGAATTAATGTATTGATATTTAGCAATAATTATACTTTTATCCGTTGCATGCTATTTTTAAGTAAAAAAATGAGTGCAACACGAAGTTTATATTATATATTTATTTATCAATTATTTAAACAGTGTTGCGTGTTGCATGTTGCAAAGGTCAAATAAATTTAAAAATAAAATAAAATGGACAAAGTTTCTCAAATTTCTACAATTTCAGGCGTTACCGACGAAACCGGATTAACACCGATACAACAAAAAGCAGTCATGTTATTGATTAGCGGTAAAAATTACACCGAAGTAGCAAACGAATTGCAAATTGACAGAAAAACGCTTTATAATTGGTTTGAAAAAATAAGTTTTCAGGCTTACTATAATTTGCAGATGTCCGAAATTAAGGCGACCGTTTCAAATGGTTTGTTAAGTACCTATTCCGATGCAATACAAGCAATAAAAGACAGTCTTAATAGTGAGAATGAAGCGGTAAAATTAAAAGCGGCATTTTGGCTAATTGAACACTTCAAAGAAATGACAGTCGGAGAAACCAATCCGGTTAAAATGATTAAAAATGTATGTACCACGAATGACCTTATTTTTGATATTGATTTTGGCGCAAATTTTAACGAAACGAAATATAAAAAGTTATTATCTGAAAATGGATTAAATAAATAGTACCATGATAGACAATGATTATAAGAAAAATAAACAGCTACATGATTTTTTCAGTAAAGAAATATTGGCAAGGCTAACAGGTAAAAAAACCGACTGTAAGTTAAAAACCAGTGTTTTAATCATAGGTCTTAGGGTTGCACAAAAATTTATTATTGATTATCATTTTGCCACAGATAAGCAGTAAATAAAAAAGATTTCGGAAACGAAAAAAGGAAAGTTTAATTTTTGACTAAAAAGACTATTTTCTGAAAATTAGCACACTTTTAGCACATGCATAAAATTAAAAATCCTACAATTCTTTATTTATCAGAATTGTAGGATTTTTCGTTGTGGTACCACGTGGAATTGAACCACGGACACACGGATTTTCAGTCCGTTGCTCTACCATCTGAGCTATGGTACCATTATTATTTGGTCTGCAAAAGTACATAATTTTTCTTAATTACAAAACTTTTTACTCGGGAAAATTCATTTTTTTTGTCGCATTTTTTTTGCACTGAATATATCGCTTTAAAAATCATCAATATAATATTTACAAAATAAAAATAATTGTACAAATAAAAATTTATTGCTTAATTAGTTAATTTTAAAAGAATTTTTCAAACTTTGCATTTTGGAGATTTCTTTGTCCTGATAATAAATTTTGTATTCTAAATTCTGATTTTTTGTTGTCCCAAATTCTAACATTATAAAAATGAAAAATTTCGTCGTAACATTACTTTTAAGTTTTATTTTTCAGACATTCGTATTTTCTCAAACCGACTCAACATTAGAATTTATTCACGAAAACGTTCTATTTCCTTTGATACAAGTCTCGTTACAAAACGATTCGTCGAAGTTAATAGCTGTCATTAAAAATGGAACTTCATCAGAGCTGAAAAACGGAATGACAGGATTTATTTTTAAAGGCATCAACGACACGCTGAATATGAAAACTACCGATACGCTTGGTAAAACAACAATTACAGAATGTTCTGCAAATTACGCGACAATTCAAATTGTTAAGACCACAAATACCATAATTACAAACGCTGACATTGCAAGTTTTTTCATAGACTTTACAGCTCCGGAATATCGCAGTGTTTTATTTGACTTGGTTGTTAAAGGTATTGACTTAATAAATATTTCAGGTCAAAAAATAATTGACATTACAAATGCCACAAAAGCAAATTCTGTTGTGTCTGAAAAAATAATTTTAGATTCTTTGCTAATCGAATTAAAAATTGTTGCTGATACGCTTGTCGGAAAAGTTGAAAATGTACAAATTACAAACGGTATATTTTCGGGTAAGCAACTGAGCGATGCTTTAAAAATATCAACGACAGGCAATATTAAAAGTTTTTTGAGATATATGGTTGTCATGTCAAATCAATACAAAGCAAAATCGTGGCGGTTTGCCGAAGTTTATTCGTCGTGGTTGATTAACGGTGCGCCAATAACTTATATCGACTTAAAAGAATCTTTACAAAACGCTAAAAACGATTCTGAATTTAATTTCATCATGCAAACGTATAAGTCTGACTTTAATGATAATACGATTTTGCAATTGAATCAAGACGCAATTTATCTTGCAAATTGTGGCGACTTAAATGAAGCTTATAAGTTAAATGAATTAGCTATCAAATGCAGTTCTGAGTTGTCGCTAAATATTTCGAAAGCCGACGGATTGAAAATAAAAGGAGAAATTGCTGCCAAAGAAACCAATACCAATTTAGCTGCCAAATGTTTCAATGACGCAATGGCAATTTACCAATCATTAAACGACGAAATGAATATAGCACGTTTGCATAACCGGCTTGGATTTATTTTTTCGGAGAACGACGAATTTGCCAAAGCTGACGATGAATATGCCAGAGCAGAAACCAGCTTTAAGAAAATAATGATAAACGACTCAACCGATGTACCATTGTTTTTGTTGACGCAAAATACGTTTTGCATTGGCGATAATTTTTACAGACAAAAGAATTACGCAACGTCATTAGAAAAATACAATCAGGCATTGTCGCTTATCGAAAACAAAACATCAAAAGATGCGAAAAATATTATCGAATCGGTTTACAGCCGTCTTTCGATAATTTATAATGACATGGGCGAAACTGACAAGTCCGAAGAATATTACAAGAAGATGCTTGATATCGAAAATAATTTACAACACTAATCTTAAAACACAATGGCAAAAGTACGGATAACAAAAGAATTTCATTTTGAAATGGCACATGCGCTAATGAATTACGACGGCAAATGTCGTAACATTCATGGACATTCTTACCGGTTGTTTGTAACAATTATTGGCGAGCCAATTTCCGAAATAAATCATGTAAAACTTGGAATGTTGATGGATTTTGGCGATCTGAAAAATATTGTAAAGACGCAGATTGTCGATGTACTTGACCATGCGCTGTTGTTAAACGCAAAACAACCTATTGAAGAATTGCAAGCTGCAATGGCAATGTTTGAGCGATGCGAATATGTAAATTACCAGCCAACCTGCGAAAATATGGTTATTGATTTTGCAGAGCGTATTCAAAATTTTTTAGATTTGTCTGTCAAACTTCATTCAATCAAACTTTACGAAACGGCAACATCTTATGCAGAATGGTTTGCTTCAGACAATGGATAAATCGGTTTTATAACTTCCAGAAACTCTGACAACATCATCGATGTCGCTCCCCAAATTTTATGACCAAATGCATCGAAAAACGGAGCTGAAAATTCCATATTATTTAAAAACCGTTTTTCATATTTTTTATTTTCGTGAGACAACAAATGTGCAATCGAAACACAGAGAACTTCCTGAACTTCGGTATCGTTTTTTATAAATTCGGGAATATAATCAATATAGCCAACAACCGGTAAAACGTCGAAATTACTGACCGGAATAATTAGTGGCGTTAATTTTCCAAGCACTTTTATATCGACAGCTTTAACACCAATTTCTTCTTCGGTTTCGCGAAGTGCAGTAGCGATACGATCTTTATCTTCCGGCTCCGATTTGCCGCCGGGAAAACTGATTTGTCCGCTGTGTACTCGTCCGTCGTCGGTGCGTTTGATAAAAACGGTTTTGATGTCGCCGTCAAAATAAAGCAAAATCAAAACGCTACTTAAATTTGGTGTCTGATTGTATTTAAAAAAATCTTTCGGCAAACGGTGCATCGGCGACATCAACATCTGCGCTTCGATACCGGGCAATGGTTGTTGCAACCGTTTGTAAAGTTGATCGGCAATCGTTTTCATGTTTAATCCTCGTCGTCTTCGCTGTCATCTTTTTCGATTGGCGCTTTGTATTTGCCCAACAAAATATCAGAATACATTGATGGATTTTTTAAAATTTCTATTGCCTTTTTGACTTCGTTGTCGTTTACAAAACTTGCCTCTATTTTTCCGTTTTGAAAATAATAGCGACTGACAATTTCTTCGTCGAGCATTTCTTTTATTTCTTCTTTAAAAATGCTCAAATCTTTTTCTTTATCGTGGGCAAGTTTTTGACGCAGCGCGTTAAATTCGCCTTCAGCACTTGCAAAATATTTTTCGGTCGTCGCCATTTTAACTAATTTGTCAAGTTCATCTTCGCTGCGAGTTTCATAGTCAAATTTTTTACCAGAAATGAACTTCATAAAATCATTGTAGTCGTTATCTGTAATATGAAATTTATTTGAAGCAACAATCGAATCATGCGCACCTGCGTATTTTGTAGCGTAGTCAAAAATAAAATATTTCGACAACAAGCTATAAGAAATCCTGCTGTAAATTTGTGGTTTTAATGTTACATCAGGCAAAATGCCTCCGCCGTCAAAAACTTTGCGACCATGCGATGTTTTAAATGCTGTAATCAACGAATCGGGAACTTTACCGACGCTTCCGTCATCATTGCGGTGCGTGTAATCTAATGCTTGAATGCAACGTCCGCTTGGAATATAATATTTTGCTGTGGTAACTTTCAGTTTGGTGTTATAAGTCAGGTCGCGCGTTGTTTGAACAAGACCTTTGCCATACGTGCGTTGTCCGACAATTACTGCGCGATCTAAATCTTGTAATGAACCAGAAACAATTTCGGACGCAGAAGCAGAATTGCGGTTTACAAGAACAACAACCGGAATCTGATTATCGACCGGCGATTCGTTTGCATAATATGTTTTATTCCATTGCGAAACTTTTCCTTTTGTAGAAACAACTGTTACGCCTTTATTAACAAACAAATTTACAATTCCGACGGCTTCCATCAACAAACCACCCGGATTTCCACGCAAATCGAAAACTATTGATTTCGCGTGTCTTTTATCTTTTAATTCGACGAGCGCTTTTTTAACTTCGTCGGTAGCTTTTTCAGTAAACTCGCTCAGACGGATGTACCCAATTTCGTTGTTGAGCATACCAAAATATGGAACGCTGGCAATGGTAATTTTTTCTCGACCAATATTCATTTCGACAATTTGTCCTGTCAAAGCTTTGCGAAGTTTTAGATTAACGGTCGAGCCGGGTTGACCTTTTAAGTATTTGCTGATGTCGTCGATAGATTTTGAATTGGCGCTTTTGCCATCGACTTCCAGTAAAACGTCGCCAGCTTTGATACCAGACTTTTGTGCTGGATAGCCGACGTACGGCTCGGAGATTACAATTTCGTCGTTGTTGCGGTGTATCAAAGCGCCAACTCCACCATATTGTCCGGTGGTCATAAAACTGTAATCTTCAATTTCCGATTCGGGATAGTAAACCGTGTATGGGTCGAGCGACTTGAGCATTCCGTCGATACTTGTTTTTACGAGTTTGCCCGGATCAGTCTGGTCAACGTAAAACATATTCAACTCGCGGAAAAGCGTATAATAAATGTCAAGATTTTTTACGACTTCGAAATTGTCGTTGTCCGAAGCAATCAGAAATAGCGACGCTACTACAATGACGGCTCCAATTATTTTAGTTTTTATTTTTTTTAACATGACTTGATAGTTTAAATGATTGTCTTTACAAAATTCAGTATTCAGTATTCAGTATTCAGTATTCAGTATTCAGTATTCAGTATTCAGTATTCAGTTTTCTATAATTGGCTTTCGGTATTCCTAATTCCTAATTCCTAATTATTACGGTACCGGATCGTAGCCATGTCCACCCCAAGGATTACACGAAAGAATACGTTTTGTCGATAAAAAAAAACCTTTGAATAATCCATATTTCTTAAGCGCTTCAATTGTGTAAGCAGAGCAAGTCGGTGTATAGCGACATGCATTGGATAACCACGGCGAAATAAGAAATTGATACATTTTTACCAGAAGCATCAACAGCCAAACGAAAGGCATCGTAATAATCGAAATTATTTTATTTACTTTCATTCTCAGCTTTCCATTTGAAATGCGTATCCAATTCTTTTTCTAAACGTACTAACGACGAAATTATTTTTTGTTCGATTTGCGAGTAATCCAATAATTGTTTGTCTAAATAAATCACCATAAATGCTAACCGGCTGTTTTTTGACGCAAAAAAATCGTAAAGTTGTTGCTTGTTTTTACGATAAGCTTCTCTCATGCGACGTTTCAGTTTATTGCGATCGACTGCGTGTTTGAAATCTTTTTTCTTGACGGTAAATGCAACCTGTACCGGTGAATCTGTTTCGATTTGTGCTACAGTCCAAACTATTCTAAACGGATAGCAAATAAACGAATGACCTTGTGCAAATAAACTGTCAATAATTTTTTTGCGGCAAAGTCTTTCGTTTTTATGAAAAGTTAACATTTATGATTTTTGAGGTGAACGCGTTGTAAACTATTGCAGTTTGCCGTTACCATTTTCTTTGTTAAATTTTTTAATGAAAATATCGAGCGCCATAGACATCGACGGTGCTTGTGTTGTCGGAGCCTGCACGTCGAGACGTAACCCCGAGTCTTTAATTGCTTTTGCGGTTGTCGGACCAAAGCAAGCGATTTTTGTATTTTCTTGTTTGAAATTTGGATAATTGTCGAACAATGATTTTACGCAAGATGGACTGAAAAACACCAGCATATCATAATTATCAGTAATTAAATCATTCAGTTTCGAAGTAATAGTTCTGTACAAAATTGCTTTGCTATAAGTTAACTTTAATTTAGTAAGTTTTTTAGGTATTTCGGGTTTGTGCGTATCCGAAAGAGGCAACAAAAATTTTTCTTCTTTGTGTTTCATAAGGATGTCCACCAGATCATCGAACTTGTTGTTGGCGTAGAAAATTTTGCGTTTACGATATACGATATATTTCTGCAAATAAAATGCTACCGATTCGGAAATGCAAAAATATTTCATCGTTTCTGGAACGGTAACGCGCATCTCGGTACAAATTCTGAAAAAGTGATCAACTCCCGTCTTACTTGTTAAAATTATGGCGGTGTGGTCTAAGATATTTACTTTATATTTTCGGAATTCTTTCGACGAAATTCCATCCACTTCGGTAAACGAACGAAAATCGATAGCAACATTATAATTTTTAATTAATTCCGTGTACGGATTCTTTCCGTTCTCGGGCTGCTGCTGCGATATAAGAATTTTTTTAATCTTCAACGTCATGAGGTTTTAAACAGACTTTAATTAAAACTTGTATTTGCTGTTGTTATTAATTTGCTGAATTTAAGAGCTTATATAATAACAGCAAGGGTAAAATTTCGACGGTGCAAAGGTATAAAATTGAATAGAATATTGAAATATGTTTGTTAATAATTATTTGAAATCCGCGAAAAAATCTTATAAAGTAAAAGAAACCAAATAGTCCCGTTGCTATATAAATAAAAATTTCTCCGAGCGATTTTGGCATATAAGCAATGCAAATTACCGATGGCGCCAATCCTAATCCTATTATTTTGTTATAAAGACTAATATTTTGTATATATTCATTGACCGTCTTGCGCAACAATAGCACCGTCCCTAAAAAACGCAAGACAAAACTTTTGATGTAAAATGTCACAAAAAAAATACCGCTTAAAAGCAGAAACAATAAAACTTTTGGTGCATTAGGCAAGCCCAATTTATATTTGTTCAGGTACAAAAATATAAACAATCCTGCATTAATTGAGAATATAAACTGCAATGCAAACGAAACGCGCTGGGTAAGCGCATTTTTTTCCTGAAATTGCTTGACCGACATTCGATAATTAAAAACAGATTTTAATGTCGATACCAAATATTTTTTGTATAAATGACGCAACCATGCTATAATTCCCAATGTTATTAATACAATTGCCACAATCCAATCATTCGAAGTATCATGTATTTTTTTTCGTTTCTTAATTATATAATCCGACTGAATTACTTTGATAAGACTTTGTTTGTAAACAATGCTGTCGGTATATGTCGATTTTGATTGGTTGTGATAAATGTTTGCAAGTAGGTTTTCGTAAAAAATGCCGGTATCGCGTTTAAAACATTTTTCATCGGGATAAAAATCTTTGCTCTCAATCCGATTTGGATTTTTTTTGACAACCTCAACTTGTTTCGGAACAATTGGTTTTTGAATCGACGAATCTTTACGTACAATCGGGTTATACACCAACATTTCAATTGTGTCAGGTTGTAAACTGAATATTTTAAACGGATTTTTTAAACCGGGTTTGTAACAAAAATCTTCTTTGATTTTAATTTGTTCTTTTGAAACAATAATTTCATTACGCCGAGTATCAACGCCAATTTTTTGTTTCGGAGTTTCGATTTTAATTTCGTGCTGCATCAAAGTCGCAATATCTAAAAATTTTAATTCGACTTTCGATTGCTCTACTTTTTTTTCTTTGTTGACGTTTTTTATTTCGACAGCAATTTTTTTCGATTCGATAATATTGAAAGTGTCTTTTAATATTTGTGTCAACGGATTTAAATTCAATTTCGATAAATCGTAAGCATTTGCTTTTTTCTGTACAAATATTTTTCGCTTTTGTAGTTTAATGTCAGCCGAAAGTAAAACATCTTCATTGTGTTCATGTACGTCAAAAAATAAAAACGGATTCACATCATTACTTTTTTCTGGCGAAACTGCATATTTTCGGTTGTATGGATTTGTTGTATCGACCAACCGTTTGTAATATCGCTCTTTCGCCAATCTTATCGAATCATAAATTTTTGTAGAATCGGGGAAGTGTACTATTGATTGAAAATGAAAAATGTTTGAGGCAGCAGGCAAACGTTGGCTGATTGCAAAGGCAATACAAAACAGACAAATAACCGTGATGTATATAATTGCCTTTTTCATTTTGTAAATTTTATAAACTTTGTCAAAGTATAAACTTTGACAAAGTTTTGAAAATTAATTAATAATTTCGAAACCGGTATAAGGCATTAACACTTTTGGTATTTTGATGCCTTCGGCTGTTTGATTATTTTCGAGCAAAGCTGCAACGATGCGCGGCAAGGCGAGTGCGCTGCCGTTGAGTGTATGCGCAAGTTTCGTTTTTTTATCGCCGTCTTCTTTGTAACGCAATTTTAGTCTGTTCGCTTGGAACGACTCGAAGTTCGAAACCGAACTGACTTCCAACCAACGTTGTTGTGCTGTCGAATAAACTTCAAAGTCATACGTCAATGCCGATGTAAAACTCATGTCGCCACCGCAAAGTTTGATAATGCGATATGGCAGTTCTAATTTCTTAACTAAATTTTCTACGTGGTTAACCATTTCTTCCAAACGGGCATAAGATTTTTCGGGATGTTCGATTACAACAATTTCGACTTTATCGAACTGGTGCAGACGATTCAGTCCGCGAACATCTTTTCCCCAAGCGCCGGCTTCGCGACGGAAACATGGTGTGTATGCGGTATTTTTTAAAGGAAATTCGTTTGCATTTAAAATGACGTCGCGGTAAATATTTGTAACCGGAACTTCGGCTGTCGGAATTAAATAATAATTATCAATTGTTGCGTGATACATTTGTCCTTCTTTGTCGGGCAATTGACCGGTGCCGAAACCTGAATCTTCGTTTACCAGAATTGGTGGTTGAATTTCTCTAAAACCTGCAGCAGTTGCTTCGTCTAAAAAGAAATTGATTAATGCGCGTTGTAATTTTGCGCCCTTGCCTTTGTAAACAGGAAAACCGCTTCCGGTAAGTTTAACTCCCAACTCGAAATCGATAATATCATATTTTTTAATTAAATCCCAATGCGGAACTGCGTCGGCAGCAAGTGTCGGAACTTCTCCACCGGATCGAACCACTACATTGTCTTCGGCTGTGCGACCTTCGGGGACTGATTCATGCGGAAGGTTTGGCATTTGCACCAACAAAGCGTTGATTTGGTTTTCGATGTCAACCAATTTTTGACCAAGAACTTTGGATTCGTCTTTCAACTGTGCTGTTTTTTGTTTGGCAGCATTTGCTTCGTCAGTTTTGCCATTTTTAAGTAACACACCAATTTCTTTTGCAAAGTTGTTTGAATCTGCAAGTGTTGCATCTAATTGAAATTGTGTTTGGCGACGCTCGTTATCAAGTTCAATAATCTGATAGACAATTTTCGATGCGTCATATTTTTTGACTTTCAGTCGATCGATAACAAATTCGGGCGAGTCTTGTAATAATTTTAATGTAAGCATAATTTTTTAATTGATAATTAACAATTGACAATT
>Ga0265327_10001579_pt1 | contig 27819 bp, 28 predicted proteins | sample 41621metaG_FD_202089 | JGI IMG/M metagenome (GOLD analysis project Ga0265327, IMG submission 202089) | Rhizosphere microbial communities from Carex aquatilis grown in University of Washington, Seatle, WA, United States - 4-16-21 metaG | ecosystem: Host-associated > Plants > Roots > Rhizosphere...
GAGCGATCATATCCTCTATGACACCAGCAATGGCAAGCTGTATTACGATGCCGATGGGAATGGCGCTGGGGCTGCAATACAGTTCGCTACTCTGACGGGGCAGCCTACGCTGATGGCGGCGGATATTCATATCGCTTGAGAAAGATAACAGCCATGAAACGGGCTTCTCGGGAAAATGTCGAGAAGCCCGTTTTTATCTCCTAAAATACCGCTTGTGAGATTTAGGCGATGCTCTTGCGACTGGAGTTGGTGGCCTATTTTGCACCGTAACTGGCGGTGAGTTTTGGATCATTCCAAGTGGCGGAGTTGCCTTGATTATAAGTGGCCGATTTCATCGGAAATACGCACAAAACAGGGCCAGATTCTTCTGGCTTCAGCCTAATTTTTTGACGAGGTCTTCAGCTCGCAAATGAGTGTAGCGTTTAAGCATTTGTAGTGTTTTGTGCCCAGTGATGCTTGCGACTTCCATCGGATTTAAGCCTTTTTCAAATAGCCGGCTTGTGGCTTCATGCCGTAGATCATGAAAGCGGAAGTCTTCAAGTTCTGCCCGCGCACAGGCGCGCATAAATGCGCGCTTAATCGCTTCAGCAGTAATGCCAGGAAAAAGATTCCCACTTAACGATTGTGGTAGTGCGCGTATAGTTGTAATGGCTGCCGAGGACAAAGGCACTCCGCGTGCCTCGCCATTCTTGGTTTCAGGCAAATAGGCTATGCACTTTTTAAGGTCGACGTGTTTCCAGTCCAGGCTGACAATTTCGCCTTGGCGCATTGCAGTCTCGATGGCCAGTTTAACGACAGGCAGTAAAAACGGATTGCGTGCATCTGCGCATGCACCAAGCAGCCGCTGCTCCTCATCCCCGTGCAGGCGACGATCCCTCGGTTTTGCGCCTTGAGGGCGACGGACAAGTCGAACCGGGTTTTCCGCAATGTGAATACCCCATTCGCGGCGGGCAGTCTCCAGCGCATGGGCAATCAGGTTAAGCTCTTTGTTGACTGTGGCGCCCGCAACTTCTTTTAGTCGGGCATCACGATATTTCGCAATGACGGAACTGGATAGGGCTGCAATCTTAATTTCCGCAATCGGACGAAGCATCATGGCACGAAGTCTTGGTGCCTCGGCACTTGCGCCGCGTTTGAGTGGGGTGACTTCGTCGTGATAGCGAGAGAGGACGTCGCGGAGAGTGTTCTTTTCTGATTCGGTGCGATCTATAAAAACGCCCTTATCCATTTCATTCTCAATGTCTCGCGCCCACCGTTCTGCGGTAGCTTTTGTGTCGAACGAACGGGTTTGGATAGGATAGCCTTTGCGGCGGATTTTTACTCGCCAGAAGTCGCCGCGCTTCTCTAAGGTTGCCATTGTGAACCACCTTTCAGTCGATGCCGCATCTGAAAGCGCAGTGTCCCAAAAATGTCCCAAATTGGCAACAGCTAAAACAAAAACAGCCTAGGTTTTATCCTAAGCCGTTGTTTTGTCTGGTGGGCGGTACTGGGATCGAACCAGTGACCCCTGCCGTGTGAAGGCAGTGCTCTACCGCTGAGCTAACCGCCCATAACCTGAAAAGCAAGTTTTAGGAGGCGCGTATTAAATCACAGAGGGCGCTTGCGGGTCAAATCCACCGCCGTTGCAGTGGGCGGCGCGTGTTAAAATGCGCGCCTTCGATTTTCGACATTGATCGCCATGACCGTCCGTACCCGTTTCGCCCCCAGCCCCACCGGCTTCCTGCATATCGGCGGCGCGCGCACCGCGCTGTTTTCCTGGGCTTATGCCCGCAAGCATGGTGGCCAGTTCATCCTGCGCGTCGAGGATACCGATGTGGCGCGCTCCACGCCGGAGGCGGTGCAGGCCATCCTGGACGGCATGAGCTGGCTGGGGTTGAGCTGGGACGAAGGCCCGTTCTACCAGATGCAGCGCATGCCACGCTACCGGGAAGTGATCCAACAGATGCTGGAGGCGGGCACGGCTTATTACTGCTTTACCTCGCCGGAAGAACTGACCACGATGCGCGAGGCGCAGATGGCGGCAGGGCTGAAGCCGCGCTACGACGGCACCTGGCGGCCGGAGGAGGGCAAGGCATTGCCGACGCCTCCAGCCGGCGTGCAGCCGGTGGTGCGCTTCCGCAACCCGCAAACCGGCGTGGTGGCGTGGGACGACCAGGTGAAGGGGCGCATCGCCATTTCCAACGAGGAGCTGGATGATTTCATCATCGCCCGCGACGATGGCACGCCGACCTACAACTTCTGCGTGGTGGTGGACGATTGGGACATGGGCATCACCCACGTCATCCGTGGTGACGACCACGTCAACAACACGCCGCGCCAGATCAACCTGCTGCATGCGCTCAAGGCAACCATCCCGCAATACGCGCACCTGTCCATGATCCTGGGCGACGACGGGCAGAAGCTGTCCAAGCGCCACGGCGCGGTGAGCGTGACGCAGTACAACGACGATGGCTACCTGCCGGAAGCGGTGCTGAATTACCTGACGCGCCTGGGCTGGAGCCACGGTGACGACGAGATTTTCGATATGGCGCAGTTCTGTCAGTGGTTCGATCTCGGCCACATCACGCCGTCGGCGGCGCAGTTCAACACCGAGAAGCTGAAGTGGCTGAACGCGCACTACCTCAAGCTGGCCGAGTTGCCGCGTCTGGCCGCCGACGTGGCTAAGCGCCTGGCAGCGCGCGGCGTTGCCACCGCAGGCGGCGCGGACTTGGCCGGAGTGATTGAGCTTTATCGCGAGCGCGCTGCTACCCTCAACGAGCTAACCGATGCGGTGGAGTATTTCTACCAGCGCATCCACCCGACGGCCGAGCTGCTGGAAAAGCACCTGGCGCCGGAAATCAAACCGGTGCTGCAAACGCTGGCACAGCAGCTGGCCGGGCTGGAATGGACGGTGGAGAACCTGCACCACGCCATCGAGCAGGCGGTGGTGTCCAACGGCCTCAAATTCCCCAAGGTGGCGATGCCGCTGCGCGTGCTGCTCACCGGCGGCGCGCAGTCGCCCAGCATCGATGCGGTGATGGCGCTGCTAGGCAAGGAAGAAGGGTTGAAGCGCCTAGCCGAATACTTGAGCTAGAGACTGACTTTCTCGCCCGCATTTGGTGTGCGGGCGTTCCACCCCAGCCTGGAGCTGACCAAGTCGGCGAAGATGCCGGCGGTGGCGGATTCGCCATGTACCACGAAGGTCTGCCTGGGGGCGTGCTTGAAATGCCCCAGCCAATCCAGCAACCCGGCCTGGTCGGCATGGGCGGACAGGCCGCCGATGGTGTGGATGCTGGCGCGCGCCGGGATTTCCTCGCCGAAGATCCTGGCCAGTTTTGCCCCGTCCACCAGCCTTCTTCCTAAAGTGCCTTCGGCCTGGAACCCGCTGAAGATGATGCTGCATTCCGGCCGGCCGAGGTTGTAGCGCAGGTGGTGCTTGATGCGGCCGGCATCGCACATGCCGCTGGCGGAGATGATGATGGCGCCGGACTTGATGTCGTTGAGTGCCATGGATTCTTCCACTTCCTGGGTGAAGCGGATGTCCGGTAGCCGGTCACGATGCTGCTGCGCCCAGGCGATCAATTGCTGGGTTTCCTGGTTGAATAGCTCGGTATGGTGCATGGTGATTTCGCTGGCCGCCAGCGCCAGCGGCGAATCCACGTAGATTTTCAGGCCGTGCAGGCGCTGCTGGCGGGTGAGGTCTATCAGCAGGTAAAGTAGCTCCTGCGTGCGGCCGACGGTGAAGGCCGGCATGATGACGCCGCCGTGCGGCAGGGTGTGCTGGATGACACGGACCAATTCATCCAGGGTGTCGTCCAGGTTCTTGTGCAGACGGTTGCCATAGGTGGATTCCACCAGCAGGACGTCGGCGCTGTCCACCGGCATCGGGCTGCGCAAAATGGGGCGGCCGGGCTGGCCGAGGTCGCCGGAAAAGACGATCTTGTTGCGGCTGTCGCCATCGTCCAGCCATGTTTCGATGATGGCCGAGCCCAGAATGTGGCCGGCATCGATGAAGCGGCAGTTGATGCCGGGTTGCGGTTGCAGCATGGACTCATAGATGACCGGTTGCAGCAGCGCCAGGGCTTGTTCCAAGTCCGCCAGCGAGTAAAGCGGTGGGCTTACTTCATGGTGGCCGTTGCGGTGCGGGTGGCGTTCCTCCCACTCCGCCTCCTTGGCTTGGATGTGGGCGCTGTCGCGCAGCATCACGTCGAGTAGTTCCATGGTGGACTGGGTGGCGTAGATTGGCCCAGTAAAGCCCCGTGCCGCCAGCCGCGGCAGCATGCCGGAATGGTCGATGTGGGCGTGGGTGAGCAGAACGAAATCAATCGAACCTGGATCAAACAGCGGGAAATGCCGGTTCTTGAGATCGGCTTCATGCCCACCCTGGAACATGCCGCAGTCCACCAGGAAGCGTGCCTGCCCGGTGTCGACTAGGTAGCAGGAGCCGGTGACTTCGCCGGCGGCGCCGAAAAAAGTTAATTGCATGATGGCTTCTTGTTTTTACCAAAAGTGTCCGCATTTACGGTATCACGAATCGCTTGGTTGATGAAACCTGCCGGGATAGGCTCCTAGCCAGCGGCCAAAAAATCACGTACAGTTCGCTAGCCAGTTTAAGGCTCCATCCATAAGGAGAATCTCATGAGTACCAAGGGGCAAACCTTACAAGACCCGTTCCTCAACGCACTGCGCAAGGAGCACGTTCCCGTTTCCATCTATCTGGTCAATGGCATCAAGCTGCAAGGACAGGTCGATTCCTTCGACCAGTATGTCGTGCTGCTCAAGAATACCGTCACCCAGATGGTCTACAAGCACGCTATCTCGACCATCGTGCCTGGCCGCGCTGTGAGCCTTCCTCCCAGCCAGGGCGCGGATTCAGACGAGTAAATTTGGCCGTAGAGATGTTCGACCGCCCCGCGGGCGGTGATGCCGCCGTACTGGTCAGTCTCGATTTCGGCGAGGCTGATTATGCGGAAGGGCTGGAAGAGCTGCGCCAGCTGGCCGCCACCGCCGGGCTGGAAGTCAAGGATACGGTGGAAGGGCGCCGCCCCAAGCCAGACGCCACTTATTTCGTCGGTAGCGGCAAGGCGGAGCAAGTTGCCGCCGCCTTGCAGGCCAGCGGCTCCAATATTGTGGTATTCAACCATGACCTCACCCCATCGCAGCAACGCAACCTGGAACGCAAACTGGAATGCCGGGTGGTAGATCGCACCGGCCTGATTCTGGATATTTTCGCCCAGCGCGCACAGAGTTTCGAGGGCAAGCTGCAAGTCGAGCTGGCGCAACTGGAGCATCTCTCGACGCGGCTGGTGCGCGGCTGGACCCACCTGGAACGGCAAAAAGGCGGTATCGGCATGCGCGGCGGCCCCGGCGAAACACAGATCGAGCTGGATCGCCGCATGATCCGTGTGCGGGTCAAAAGCCTGAAAGAGAAGCTGGCCAAGCTCAAGATGCAGCGCGGCATCCAGCGCCGCGCGCGCAAGCGCTCCAACGTCATGTCGGTGTCGCTGGTGGGCTACACCAACGCCGGTAAGTCTACGCTGTTCAACCGTCTTACCCAATCTGGCGTCTATGCCGCCGACCAGTTGTTCGCCACGCTGGATACCACGTCACGCAAGTTGTTCATCCCTGGCCACGGCCCGGTGGTGCTGGCTGATACCGTCGGCTTCATCAAGCATTTGCCGCATGCGCTGGTGGATGCGTTTGGTGCCACGCTGGAGGAGGCGGCACAGTCCGACCTGCTGCTGCATGTGGTGGATATCTCCAGCAGCAACCGCGACGAGCAGATCGAGCAGGTCAACCAGGTGCTGGCCGAAATCGGCGCGGCGGAGGTGCCGCAGGTGATGGTGCTCAACAAGATAGACGTGGCGGGCATGGAGCCCGGACTTGAGCGCGACGAGTATGGTAAAATCCGCAAGGTTTGGGTTTCCGCCCAAAACAGCGCCGGCATGGAGTTGCTGCGGCAGGCGCTGGCGGAACATCATGGCCGGCTACAGCAGCAGTCTGGCCGAACTGATACGGTTTCAACTGAGCAGGCTTATTCGGAGTAACTCATGGCACAGAACGACCCCGGCTGGGGTTCGCGCAATAACGGCGGTCCGCCCGACCTCGACGAAATGATGCGACAGTTCAGAAGGAAGCTGAACAGCCTGTTCGGCAGGAAAGGACAAGCGCCAACCCCGCCGCAGAACCCGGAGGGGCGCAATTTTCCCATCGTGCCGTTCATCGGCCTGGTGCTGCTGATCTGGTTCGCAACGGGATTTTATATTGTTGACCAGGGTTCGCGCGGCCTGGTGCTGCGCTTTGGTCAATACGTGGAAACCACCATGCCCGGCCCGCGCTGGCATATCCCTTATCCCATCGAAAGCGTCAGCGTGGTCAATCTGGAGCAGGTGCGCACGCTGGAGGTCGGCTACCGCAGCGGCGCCGAGGGCGGCCCGGCGCGCAGCAAGGAAATCCGCGAATCATTGATGCTGACCGATGACGAAAACATCATAGACCTGCAATTCGCCATCCAATACAACCTCAAGAGCGCCAATGATTATTTGTTCAATAATCGCTTTGCCGAGGATGTGCATGTCAACCCGGAGGCGAACGCGGTGCGCGGTGCGGCGGAAACCGCCATCCGCGAGGTGGTGGGCAAGAGCAAGATGGACTTCGTGCTGTATGAAGGGCGTGCGGAAGTGGCGGTGCGCGTGAAGAAGCTGATGCAGGACATCCTCGACCGCTATCAATCCGGCATCAACATCGTCAACGTCACCATGCAAAATGCACAACCGCCGGAGCAGGTACAGGCGGCGTTCGACGACGCGGTCAAGGCCGGCCAGGATCTGGAGCGGCAGAAAAACGAAGGCCAGGCCTATGCCAACGACGTCATCCCCAAGGCGCGCGGCACCGCGGCACGCCTGCTGGAAGAATCGGCCGGCTACAAGCTGCGTGTGATCAACGAGGCGCAAGGTAACGCCAGCCGCTTCAGCCAGATACTGGCGCAATACGAAAAGGCGCCGGAAGTGACGCGCCAGCGCCTTTACCTTGATGCCCAGGAACAAATTCTTTCCAACGTGAGCAAAGTGGTGGTGGATCAGAAGGGCAACAACAGCCTGCTGTATCTGCCGCTGGACAAGCTGTTGGCCAACACTGGCGCTGCTCCGGCCGTGTCTGCGACCGCCGCCCCGGCAGCGCCCGCCGCAACCGGGGCGGAAGTGATGGACAGCGGTGCCCAGCGCTCGCGCGACGCTTTCCGCAGCCGTGACAGGGAGAGCCGGCCATGAAAAATATCGCTAGTCTGTTGATTGCACTGCTGGTGGCACTGGTGCTGTTGACCATGTCGGCTTACAGCGTGGATCAGCGCGAGTTTGCCATCGTGTTCCGCCTGGGTGAGATCGTGGCGGTGAAAAAGGAGCCCGGCCTTTATTTCAAGGTGCCGCTGGTGGAAAACGTGCGCTACTTCGAGAAGCGTATTGTCACCTTGGACTGGACGGAGCCGGATCGTTTTATCACCAGCGAGAAAAAGAACGTGCTGGTGGACTCTTTCGTCAAATGGCGCATTATCGACCCCGCCAAGTACTATGTTTCGGTGCGCGGCGACGAGCGCCAAGCTGAAGCGCGGCTATCGCAGACCGTTAACGACGGCCTGCGCGCCGAGTTCGGCAAGCGCACCATTCATGACGTGGTGTCCGGCGAGCGCGAAAAGATCATGGAAATCCTGCGCCTCAAGACGGATGGCGAAGCCCGGCAAATGGGCATTGAGGTGCTTGATGTGCGCATTAAGCGGGTAGATTTGCCGGAAGAGGTGAGCGGCTCGGTCTACCAGCGTATGGAGGCGGAGCGTAAGCGCGTCGCCAACGAACTGCGCTCGCAAGGTGCCGGTGCCGCCGAGAAAATCCGTGCCGATGCCGATAAGCAACGTGAAGTCATCATCGCCGAGGCCTACCGCGAGGCGCAGAAGACCAAGGGTGAGGGCGATGCCAAGGCGGCGGAAGTCTATGCTTCCGCCTATGGCAAGAATCCCGAGTTTTATTCCTTCTATCGCAGCCTGGAAGCTTACCGCAATAGCTTCAGGAGCAAGAGCGACGTGCTGGTGTTGCAGCCGGATTCGGAATTCTTCAAATACATGCGCGACGCCGGTGGCAAGAAGAAGTAGGCATGGATAACCCGTTGCTGCTGGCTTTTGGTTTGATGCTAGTGCTGGAAGGCATCTTGCCCTTGCTGGCGCCCAGCCTATGGCGCCAGACCTTTCAGCGCATGGTGACGCTGAACGACGGCCAGTTGCGCTTCATGGGGCTGGCCTCCATGCTGGGCGGGTTGCTGCTGTTATTTCTCACTCGATAAGTTATATGAGCACCATTAAAAACCTATTATTCGGGATGCAGCGCAAGGCGCACGGCGCGCAGCGACCGAGACATACCATATGGGTAGGCGAGGGAGCGAGCACCGCGCAACGCCGCGATGCGCCCGAAGAATGGGTTTTTTATGCGTAACTGGTTACTTCCCGAATACCTCGAAGACGTCCTGCCTCATGAGGCAGCTCGCATGGAACAGGTGCGCCGGCGTTTGCTGGATTTGTTCCGTGTGCACGGTTATCAACTGGTCATCCCGCCCCTGCTGGAGTACCTGGAATCACTGACGACCGGCGCCGGGCATGATCTTGATTTGGCGACTTTCAAGGTGGTGGATCTGTTGAGCGGCCGCCTGATGGGCATCCGTGCCGACATCACGCCGCAGGCTGCGCGCATTGATGCCCACTTGCTCAACCGGCAAGGGGTGACCCGGCTGTGCTACGCCGGCAGCGTGCTGCGCACCCGGCCGGATGGCCTGGCGCAGACGCGCGAGCCATTGCAGGTCGGCGCGGAACTGTTTGGCCATGCCGGCATCGAGAGCGATATCGAAATCCAGCAGTTATTGGTCAAAGGCTTGCAGGCGGTGGGCGTGCGGGCGCTGCACCTTGACCTCAGTCACGTCGGCATTTTCCGCAGTCTGGTGCGCCATGGTGGCATTGCCAAGGCGCATGAGCAGGAGCTTTACGGCGCCCTGCAAAGTAAGGATAAGACGGGCCTGCGCGAATTGCTGGCCGGCCTCGGACACGAAGTGCAGCAGGCTTTGCTGGCCTTGACCGACCTCAACGGCGACGTCGAAGTGCTGCAGGCCGCCCAGGACTGTCTGCCACCGCATGCCGAAATCAGGCAGGCGTTACAGGATTTGCGCCATATTGCGCAGCAACTGGCCGGATTGGGGGTGGAAGTTTCCTTCGACTTGGCGGAACTACGCGGCTACCACTATCACAGCGGTGCGGTGTTCGCCGCCTACGCCCAGGGTCATGCCGGCCCGCTGGCACTGGGCGGACGCTATGACGAGGTGGGTTCGGCCTTTGGCCGGGCACGCCCGGCCACCGGTTTCAGCCTGGACTTGCGCAGCCTAGCGACGGCGTTGCCACCGGCCCAGGCAGAACAGGCCATTTTAGCGCCCTTGAGCGAGGACGCTGGCTTGCAGGCAACTATTGCCGCCTTGCGCACCAATGGCGAAATCGTGATCGTCGAATTACCCGGCCACGAGACATCTCGCGCAGAGTTGGGCTGCAACCGCGCGCTCATCAACCAACAGGGAACTTGGCAAGTGGTTCCTTTCACAGAATTTGAATCCAGGTAAGAAAATCGCATGAATAAAAATGTCGTCGTAATCGGCACCCAGTGGGGGGATGAAGGCAAGGGCAAGATCGTGGACTGGTTGACCGACCATGCCCAGGGCGTGGTGCGCTTCCAGGGAGGCCACAATGCCGGGCATACCCTGGTGATCGGCAACAAGAAAACGGTGTTGCACCTGATTCCGTCTGGCATCCTGCGCGAGTCGGTGCAATGCTACATCGGCAACGGCGTGGTGCTGTCGCCGCAGGCGTTGCTGGCGGAATTACGCATGTTGGAGGAAGCGGGCGTCAATGTACGTTCCCGCCTCAAGATCAGCGAGGCCTGTCCGTTGATCCTGCCCTATCACGTGGCGTTGGACCAAGCGCGCGAGGCGGCCAAGGGCGCGGCCAAAATCGGCACTACCGGCCGTGGCATCGGCCCGGCCTATGAAGATAAGGTGGCGCGCCGTGCTATCCGCCTGCAGGATATGTTCTACCGCGAGCGCTTTGCCGCCAAACTGGGCGAGGTTCTGGATTACCATAACTTTGTCCTGAAGAATTACTTCCACGCCGAAACCGTGGATTTTCAGCGCACCCTGGACGACACCTTATCTCTCGCGGAGCAGATCAAGCCCATGGTGGCGGACGTGTCCAACCTGCTGTACCGGGCCAATCAGGCCGGCAAGCAACTGCTGTTCGAGGGCGCACAGGGCGCGCTGCTGGACGTGGATCACGGCACCTACCCGTATGTCACTTCCTCCAACACCATCGCCGGCGGCGCCTCCACCGGCAGCGGCGTGGCGCCGCAGATGCTGTCCTACGTGCTCGGCATCACCAAGGCCTATACCACGCGCGTCGGTTCCGGCCCATTCCCGACCGAACTGTATGACGCGGTGGACAAACTCGACCCGATCGGTCAGATGCTGGCCAAGCGCGGTAACGAGTTTGGCTCCACTACCGGTCGCGCGCGCCGCTGCGGCTGGTTCGATGCCGCCGCGTTGAAGCGTGCGATCCAGGTCAACGGCGTGTCCGGCCTGTGCATCACCAAGCTGGACGTGATGGACGGCATGGAAACGGTGCAGATCGGCGTGGGCTACAAGATCAACAGCGAGACACGCGATATTTTCCCGGTCGGCGCCGAGGCGCTGGATCATTGCGAGCCGATCTACGAGGAGTTGCCGGGCTGGAGCGAGAGCACTTTCGGCATCAAGCGCTATGAGGATTTGCCGGAGAACGCCAAGCGCTATCTGAAGCGCATGGAGGAAGTATGTGGCGTGCCGGTGGACATTATTTCCACTGGGCCGGATCGCGACGAAACCATCGTGCTGCGCCACCCGTTCGGAGCCTGAGTTGGCCGACCAGGAAAAGCCGCGCCTCGCTTGGGCATTGACCGGCTCCGGCCACTACCTGCGCGAGTGCCTGGACATCATCCACAAGCTGGAAGACGTTGACCTGTTCCTCAGTAAGGCCGCGGCTGAAATCCTGCAGCAGTATGGCTACACCCACAATGTCGGCCGCGTGTTCCACGACAAGACCGCCAGCGCGGTGCCGGTGGAGTTTTTCTACCACGGCGCCTACCACACCGTGGTTGTCGCCCCGACCACTTCCAACACCGTGGCCAAGATGGTGTGCGGCATTTCCGATAACCTGGTGACCAACATCTTCGCCCAAGCCGGGAAATGCCGCGTGCCGACCATTGTGTTCGCCTGCGATACCGCGCCGGAACTGGAGTCGGAGGCGCCGCGCGACAATGTAGTCAAGGTCTATCCGCGCCGCATTGACCTGGAAAACATGGAAAAGCTCAAAGGGTTCGAGGAAACCACGGTGGCCGCTGATATGGCGGAGCTGGAGGCCGCCATCCAGAAGCGCGTGGCATGCCTGAAAATATCCTCTTCCTGACCGGTAAACTGGCCGAGAACAGTCTGCACAAGGTGCTGGCGGACATGCAGCCGGCGCAATTCGACTACCAGGTGGCACAGCTCGGCATCAGCGTCGCCGCCCTCATGACCCCCGAGTTTATCGCCCGCCGCCTGTCGGATGCGCGCGGCGCCGACCGCATCTTGCTACCCGGCCTATGCAAGGGTGAGTTGGCGCCATTGGCAGAGAAATACGGGGTGCCGGTGCAGCTGGGGCCGGAAGACCTCAAGGATATTCCGCAGTACTTCGGCCACGGCGGCAAGGCACCGGATTTGTCGCACTACGCCGTGAATATCTTCGCCGAGATCGTCGAGGCGCCACAGCTCTCAGTGGATGGCATCCTGGCCCGTGCCGAACGCTACCGTGCGCAGGGCGCCAACGTCATCGACCTTGGCTGCCTGCCCAACACGCCGTTTCCGCACCTGGAAGAAGCGGTGCAGGCGCTCAAGGCTAGCGGTTTCCTGGTCAGCGTGGATTCGATGCAGTCGGAAGAACTGCTGCGCGGTGGCCGCGCCGGCGCCGACTATTTGTTGAGCCTGACTGAAAAAATGTTGTGGATCGCTGACGAAGTCGCCGCCACGCCGGTGCTGATACCGGCGCGTCCTGGCAGCCTGCCGTCGCTGTATCGCGCTATTCAGGCGATGCAACAGAAGGGCCGGGCGTTCATTGCCGATCCCATCCTCGACCCCATTCCGTTCGGTTTTGCCGAATCGGTGGTGCGTTACCACAAGCTGCGTAAGAAGTTTCCTGACGTCCCCATCATGATGGGGGTGGGTAACCTGACCGAACTGACCGACGCCGATACCACCGGCATCAACGCCGTGTTGTTCGGCATCATCGCAGAGCTGGGTATCAATGCGGTGCTGACCACCTCGGTCAGTCCGCACGCCTGCAACGCGGTGCGCGAGGCCGACGTGGCGCGCCGCGTGATGCATGCCGCGCACGAGGATAGACGCTTGCCGCGCGACTATTCCAACGGCTTGCTGGGCTTGCATGACCGTCGGCCGTTTCCCTATACCGCGGAGGAGATCGCCGAGTTTGCCGCACAGGTAAAAGACCCGAATTTCCGCATCCAGGTGAGCGAGCAGGGCGTGCACATCTACAACCGTGACGGCCTCTGGCGCGATATTGATCCGTTCCGGTTGTATCCGCAGCTTGGCGTGGAAGATGACGCTTCCCATGCCTTTTACCTGGGCGTGGAACTGGCGCGCGCGCAAATTGCCTGGCAGCTGAACAAGCGCTACAGCCAGGACGAGGAATTACAGTGGGGTTGCAATACCGCGGCGCCGGATGCGCGTGGGCGCGTCGCCCATCGGGACGCCGCCCTCCAGAAAAAACGCGGCAAGGGCGGCAAATGATTTACGAAACCATCATTACCACCACGGATGCCGATGGCAACCCCCATATTGCACCATTCGGCATCCGGGAGCGCGATGCGCTGGTGGTGATCGCCCCATTCCGCCCATCGGCTACCCTGGATAATCTGTTGCGCTGCCGCCACGCCGTGGTCAACGCCACCGACGATGTGCGCATTTTTGCCGGCGCGCTGACCGGCCGGCGTGATTGGCCGGTACGCCGCGCGGAGACTGTCGACGGCTGGGTACTGGAGGCGGCGCTGGCGCATCGTGAACTGGAGCTGATTGACGTAAAAGAAGATGCGGTGCGGCCGGAACTGCTGTTCCGCGTGGTGTATGACGCTGTGCATGCCCCGTTCCGCGGCTTCAACCGCGCTAAAGCCGCGGTACTGGAAGCGGCGGTGCTGGTGAGCCGGCTGCATATGCTGCCGCTGGAAAAAATAGAAAGCGAAGTGCGCTACCTCACCATCGCCATCAAAAAAACCGCCGGCGAGCAAGAACTGCAAGCCTGGGGCTGGTTGATGGAGAAAATCGACAATTACCAGGCCGAAATGCGCGGGGAAAACCAGGCATGACGCGCCTGCTGGTCAGCGTCACCAGTGTAGAAGAAGCCTTGCTTGCGCTTGAGCACGATGCTGATTTTATTGACCTGAAAAACCCGTCACAAGGAGCGCTGGGTGCGTTGCCGCTGGCAACCATCCGGCAGATCGTGAAAGTAGTCGGCGGTCGCCGTCCGGTCAGCGCCACTCTTGGCGATTTGCCCATGCAGCCGGAGCTTCTGGCTGACCGCGTGCAGGAAACCGCCGCCACTGGCGTGGATATTGTCAAGGTGGGATTCTTCGGTCAAACAGGCTGTGTGGAATGCGTCCACAAACTGGCACCACTGGCGACCAGTGGTGTACGCATGATCGCCGTGCTGCTGGCGGATCAGCGCCCGGATTTTACGCTGCTGCCGTTGCTGGCGCAGGCGGGTTTTTATGGCGTGATGCTGGACACTGCGGGCAAGAATGGAGGCCGCCTAACAGACCATCTGAACCTTGAGGACTTGCGGGATTTTGTCACTGCGGTCCATGCCAACACGATGCTGGCCGGGCTGGCTGGTTCGTTAGCAGCCTCCGATGTTGCACCGCTGGTCTCATTGGGGCCGGATTACTTGGGCTTCAGAGGCGCCTTGTGTGAAAAAAATGACCGCACGGCCAGCTTGGACAGGCGCCGCTTGGAGCACCTGCACACCTTGTTGCGTAATTACAACACATTGCGCGTAACCCCGCATTAATTCAATAAATCAGTTGCGGGCAAAAACCGCTTTCAGTATAGTTCCCCAAAGTTCTAAACAAAGGGGTTCCACAAATGAAATTCAAATCTATCAGCCTTGCTCTGGCAAGCGCGTTCTCTCTGTCTGCCGGCGTAGCGCTTGCCGATGACGCATTCCAAGGTTCTTGGTACCTCATGCCAACGATTGGTGTGATGCACCCAGATAGCAGTGGAAGTGGAAATTTGGAGGCGAAAAATACCGCCCCTGCTTATGGCATTAAATTGGGCAAACAACTCAGCGAGCACTGGGATGTGCAAATCGGCGGTAGCTATGCTAAGGCTGACGCGGATTATAGCGATTCCTATGGAAAAGCCACCGGGAATTATAAACAAGTCCTGTTTGGGGTGGATGCGCTTTACATGTTCAGTCGTGACAAGTTCCGCCCATTCGTGCTGGCTGGCTTGGGCTATGCGCACAACGATGTTAACTACAAATACTTGGGCGTCGATGTGGGTAATGGTAAGAGTTCTTGGATGGGTGAAGTTGGTCTTGGTGCCCAATATTTCTTTAGTGACCGAGTCGGGCTGCAAGCAGATTTGCGTGAGACTTGGAGTCGTGCGAGTGCGAACGCCCGCTACAATGGGTCAACTGTATACAGCGGCGGCAACCAAACGGTGGCAAACCCCTACTTCAACGTCGGCTTGATCATCAACTTTCCGCCGCCGCCGAAGCCGGCTCCGGTTGCAGTTGCAGTTGTCGCTCCCGAGCCGGCAAAGCCTAGCCTGCCGGAAGTGGCTCCGTATGATGAAGAAGTTTATGAGTTTACCGTTGAGGAAACCATTGTCGACGAAGGCCCGGCCAAGCCCACGGTGAAGGTTACCCTGTCGGCGGAAGTGCTGTTCGGTTTCGACAAGGATACCTTGAGGGACGAGGGCAAGGCCTTGCTGGACAAGGAAGTGGCCGAGAAGATGAAGGCGCATCCTGAAGCCGAGCTGGTCTTGATTGCCGGTTATACCGACCGTATCGGCGATGACAAGTACAACCTCAAGCTGTCCGAGCGTCGTGCCAATGCCGTCAAGAAGTACCTGATCAGCCAAGGTGTTGAGGAAAGCCGTCTGCATACAGTTGGCAAGGGCAAGGCGGATCCGGTGGTGGATTGCAAGGGTGTGCGTGGCAAGAAGCTGATTGATTGCCTGCAACCTAACCGTCGCGTGGTGGTGGAAGTCGAGCGCCAACGCGCAGTGGAAGAAGTGACGGTCGAGCAAGTGGAAACACAAGGCGTGGTTGTTGAAGAGCAAAAGCAATAACATTGCCTGAAAGTTAAAAAAGCCCCGCTTGTCGGGGCTTTTTTTTTAAAGGTACCCTTTCCTCATGCCAGACACCCCTATCACTACTGTTGATCTTCTTATCGAAGCGCGCTGGATCATCCCGGTGGCGCCGCGCGGGCTGTTGCTGGAAAACCATGCGCTGGTGATTGAGCAGGGGTATATCGTGGCCATGCTGCCGATTGCCGAGGCACGCCAGAGCTTCCATGCGCTGAAGACGGTTAGCTTGTCCAGCCATGCCTTGATTCCCGGATTGGTCAACTTGCATACCCATGCCGCCATGTCGTTGATGCGCGGCCTGGCTGACGATGTGCCGTTGATGGCTTGGCTCAACGAGCATATCTGGCCGGCCGAAGCGCATGCCCTGTCGGAGCATTTTGTGCGTGACGGCACCTTGCTGGCTTGCGCGGAAATGCTGCGCGGTGGCATCACCTGCTTCAACGACATGTATTTCTTCCCGCAGGCCGCGGCGGAGGCGGTGGAAAGTGCGGGCATGCGCGCCTCTCTGGGGCTGGTGGCATTGGAGTTTGCCTCGCCTTATGCCAGCGACGCGGATGATTACCTGAACAAGGGGCTGGCGGCACGCGACGCTTTGCGCGGTCACGAACGGATTACCACGTGTATGGCGCCGCATGCGCCATACAGTATCAGCGACCGTACTTTCGGCAAAATACTAACCTATGCTGACCAGCTTGGCCTTGGCCTGCACCTGCATTTGCACGAAACGTGCGATGAAATCGCGCAAAGCGAGGCGCAATATGGCTTGCGCCCGTTGCAGCGGCTGGCCGCGCTTGGTTTGTTGGGCCCCAACCTGCTGGCCGCGCATTGCGTGCATCTGACGCCGGCGGAGATTGAAACCATGGCAGCCCAGGGCTGCCATGTGGCGCATTGCCCCAGCTCCAACCTGAAACTGGGCAGTGGCATCGCGCCAGTCGCGGCCTTGCTGGCGACTGGGGTGAACGTAGGCCTGGGCACGGATGGCGCTGCCAGCAACAACCGGCTGGACATGTTTGCCGAAATGCGTCTGGCGGCCTTGCTGGCCAAGGCGGCAGGCGATGCCGCCAGCCTGCCGGTGGCACAGGCGCTGGAAATGGCTACCCTCAACGGCGCGCGCGCGCTTGGGCTGGACGACCGCATTGGTTCCATAGAGCCGGGTAAACTGGCGGATCTGGTGGCGGTGGATTTTGCCGCGCCGGAAATGCAGCCGTGTTTTGATCCGCTGTCGCATCTGGTTTACGCGGCTGGGCGCGAGCAAGTCAGCCATACCTGGGTGGCAGGCGAATTGCGTTACCAACGCGGCGGCCATGACAGTATCAAAATTGCGCAATTACAGGAGATCACCACGCTATGGCAAGCCCGGCTGAAACAGTTTCACCATTGAACGTCGATCCGGCGGAATTGCAGAAATTCGCTACGCTGGCGCACCGCTGGTGGGATCCGAACAGCGAATTCAAGCCGCTGCACGAGATTAACCCGCTACGGCTGAACTACATTGACCACATTGCCGGGCTGGCCGGCAAGCGTGTGCTGGATGTCGGTTGTGGCGGCGGTATTTTGTCCGAATCCATGGCGCAACGAGGCGCGGTAGTGACAGGCATAGACCTTGGCGAAAAGGCGCTCAAGGTAGCGCAGTTGCACCAGTTGGAAAGCGGCGTTACGGTGGACTATCGCCTGGTGGCGGTCGAAGATTTAGCCAGCGAGCAGCCAGAGAGCTACGATGTGGTGACCTGCATGGAAATGCTGGAGCATGTGCCCGACCCGGCAGCCGTGGTACGCGCCTGTGCCAAGCTGGCCAAACCGGGCGGACGGTTGTTCTTTTCCACTCTCAACCGCAATCTCAAGGCCTATCTGTTCGCCGTGATTGGCGCCGAATACGTGCTCAACCTGCTGCCCAAGGGCACGCACGAATACGAAAAATTCATCAAGCCGTCTGAGCTGTCCGCCTGGTGCCGCGCCGTTGGCCTGGAAGTGTCCGGCATGACCGGCATGAGTTACAACCCGCTCAGCAAGCGTTATGCGCTGGGTGACGATGTCTCCGTCAATTACATCATTAACACCACTAAATCTTGAAGCTCCAAGCTGTTTTATTCGATCTCGATGGCACCTTGGCCGATACCGCCCCTGATTTGGGGCTTGCGCTTAATTTACAGCGCGAGCGCCACGGCCTGCCGCCGCTGCCGCTGGAAACCATACGCCCCCATGCCTCGCACGGTTCACGCGGGCTGCTCGGCATCGGTTTTGGCTTGGCCCCGACGCATGCTGAATTTGCCGGCATGCGTGATGAATATCTGGATTTGTACGACCAGGTGTTTACCCGCTCGCCCATGCTATTCGAGGGCGTCGCCGAACTGCTGGACGCGCTGGAAAATGCAGGCCTGCGTTGGGGGGTGGTGACCAACAAGCCACGGCGCTTCACCCAGCCGCTGATGCACGCGTTGGGATTGAGCGAGCGTGCCGCTTGCATCGTCAGCGGTGATGACGCCGTGCGCCCCAAGCCGCATCCCGACACGCTGCTGCTGGCCTGCGAGATTGCGCAAATAATCCCGGTTGCCTGTTGTGTCTATGTCGGTGATGCCGAGCGCGATGTCCAGGCCGGGCGCGCCGCTGGCATGGCTACCATTGTGGCGCGCTATGGCTATCTGGATACCCACGACGAGCCGCAGGAGTGGGGCGCGCAATCCATGATAGATAGCCCGTTGGAGCTGCTGGCAAGGATTGCTTAACAAGACCCTACGGTGTTCTGGGTGAAAAACTTGCTACATGCATGGAATATCACTTTTCCCGCTGCGTCTGTGCCAAACTGTGATTTCTGGTAACCTCTGCAAATCGGGTGGCGTAAACATTCAGCTGCTATCAGGAGAATCAGGATGTTCATCAAACCATACATTGGTGACGGCTGGCTAAAACCGCTGGCTGTTGTCCTTTTCAGCGTGCTGGCGCCGCAAGCGCAAAGCGCTGACGCGCCTGCCGATCTTCCCCCGCAAAGCGAGCATGCTGCAATGGCAGCACGCGCTCAACCGATGGGTACGGCTGCCAATGGCAGCACGGCTGATAGGAATGAAGACATAGCCATAGGCAACTACGCAGCCAAATGGCTGGATGGGATCAATGCGGATGGCAGTGTCACAACATATCACGATGCGCTGATTGAAGTGAGCAGCTCGCCTCGTTCCACTACAAACCAGCCGGGATTGGCCGATCCAGTCAGTAATGCCACAAGCTATAACAACGTCCTGACCAAGGCAAAAAGTCCATGTCCTAGTGGTAACTATGCCAACAGCCTTAGCTGGTCGGCACCGCTAGACTCTTCTGGGGAATCAAAAGACCCCATATGCCTGGACACTGTATTTAACGGGGATGATTTTGAGCCAATTCTTAAGGTTCCCTTGAGTCAGGAAGCTACGCTGGCAGCTCAGGCCGCGATGGTGATTTATGGGGTTTCAAAAGCCTTGAGAGACAAATGAAACGATGGCAGTTAGGTATTACCTCTAGTGATGCCTCCAAGCATTCTAGCTGTTTACCCTGATCGTCTGAATAAACAGCTTCTTAAAGGTTGTGCATCATCGCACCGTACGGCGCTCCATCATGGCCTGCGCCAGCGTGCCGCTGTCCACATGTTCCAGCTCGCCGCCCATGGGCAGGCCGCGCGCGATGCGGCTGACCTTGATGCCGCGCGATTTCAACAACTCGCTGACGTAATGCGCGGTGGCTTCGCCTTCCACGGTGTAATTGGTGGCGAGGATGACTTCTTCCACCACGCCGTCCTGGGCACGCTTAAGCAGGCGGTCGAGGTGGATTTCCCTGGGGCCGATGCCATCCAGTGGCGATAGCCGGCCCATCAGCACGAAGTACATGCCGTGGTAGGTGTGGGTCTGCTCCAGCATCAGCAAGTCGGTCGGCATTTCGACCACGCACAGCAGCTGCGCGTCGCGCTTGCCAGTGGAGCACAGTCCACATACCGGCTCTTCGCTGAAATTGTTGCACAGGCTGCAGTGGCCGACCTGTTCCAGCGCATTCTGCAATGCCGAGGCCAGGTTGGCCGCGCCGGGACGGTCGCGCTGCAGCAGGTGGTAGGCCATGCGCAGCGCCGACTTGGGGCCGACGCCGGGCAGGCAGCGCAGCGATTCGACCAGGTGTTCCAGTGCCGGCGGGGTTTTCATCTACAGTGGCTCAGAACGGCAGCTTCATCCCCGGCGGCAACTGCATGCCGCCCATCGTGCCGGCCATTTTCTCCTGCGAGGTGGCTTCCACCTTGCGCACGGCGTCGTTGACGGCGGCCGCCACCAAGTCTTCCAGCATGTCCTTGTCTTCGCCCAGCAGGCTGTCGTCGATCTTGACGCGCTTGACGTCGTGGCGGCAGGTCATCACGATCTTGACCAGCCCGGCGCCGGATTGGCCCTCGACCTCGATGCTGCCGAGTTCTTCCTGCGCGCGCTTCATGTTTTCCTGCATTTGCTGGGCCTGCTTCATCAGGTTGCCCAAGCCGCCTTTCATCATGGTTTTGCTCCTATTGGATCGGTTTGATACTTGAGGGAATGATGGTGGCGCCAAAGCCGTCCATCAGATCGCGTACGAACTGGTCGCCGTGGATGGAAGCCTCGGCCTGCGCCTGGCGCGTAGCCTTTTCCTGGCTGATCTGCTGTGCCGGGGTGTTGGCGGCCGCGCCACCGATTTCGATCTGGATATGCAGCTGCTTGCCGAAGCGCTCCTTCAGTACGGCGCGCAGCTTTTCCTGGGTGGTGCTGTCCAGCAGGTGCTTCTGGCTCTGCGGTACCACTAAGCGCATGCGCTGTCCGTCGAATTCCGCCAGTTCGCAATTCTGTGCCAGCATACGCGCCATACCGCCCAGCTTGAGGCTATCCACCAGGCCACGCCAGTTGCCGTCAAAGGCGGGTGCTGCCGGCTCGGCGGCGCGTGTTTCCGCCACTGCCTGCTGGATGACCTGCAGTTTCTCGGCGAAATTTTCAGTCGAAAAAGGGGCTGCTTGCGGAGCTACGGGCTGTTGCGCCGGTGCCAGCGCTGCCTTGAGCGCCGCGGGCGCCGCCGCAACCGGCTTGGGCGATGCCGCCTCTCCCGGGGTAAACGCCAGCATGCGCAGCAAGCACATGGTAAATCCGGCGAACTCATCCGGTGCCAAGCCAAGATCGCGGCGGCCGAGCAGGGCGATCTGGTAATAAAGCTGAATGTCTTCGGCGCTGAAGCGCGCGGCCAATTCCGCCAGCTGTGGGCGCTCCGGCAAGTCCTGCGGGATGGCGTCGGGGATGGATTGCATCAGGGCAATCTGGTGCAGCAGCAGCGCCAGCTCTGACAACGCGGCGTCGAACGACAGGCTGCGCTCTTCCATGTTCTGCGCCACGGCCAACAGGGCAGGGCCGTCCCTGCGGGCCAGCGCGGCGAGCAGGGTGTACAGATAGCTCTGGTCGATGGCGCCCAGCATGGCGCGCACCTCGGCCTCGTGCACTGCGCCACTGCCATAGGCAATCGCCTGATCCAGCAGCGACAAGGCATCGCGCATGCTGCCGGTGGCGGCACGCGCCAGCAGTTGCAGGGCGACGTTTTCCGCCGGGATGTTTTCCTTTTCCAGCACCGCGTGCAGGTGCTGCGTGATGGCGGCTGTCGGCATCTGGCGCAGGTTGAATTGCAGACAGCGCGACAGCACGGTCACCGGCATCTTCTGCGGGTCGGTAGTGGCGAGGATGAACTTGACGTGCGCTGGCGGTTCTTCCAGCGTCTTCAGCATGGCGTTGAAGGAAGAAGTGGACAGCATGTGCACTTCGTCGATGATGAACACCTTGAAACGCGCTACCGTCGGCGCGTACTGTGCGTTTTCCAGCAGGTCGCGCATCTGGTCGACCTTGGTATTGGAGGCGGCGTCCACTTCCAGCAGGTCGACGAAGCGCCCACGGTCGATTTCGGTGCAGGCGGTGCAGCGGCCGCAGGGGGTGGCGGTAATGCCGATTTCGCAGTTGAGCGCCTTGGCCAGGATGCGTGCCAGCGTGGTCTTGCCGACGCCGCGCGTGCCGGTGAACAGATAAGCGTGATGCAGGCGCTGCTGTTCCAGCGCGTTGGAAAGCGCACGCACCACGTGCTCCTGGCCGACCAGTTCCTGGAATGACTTGGGGCGGTATTTGCGCGCCAGAACCTGATAGCTCATGGAGATTTTCGACGGGTTGGTAAAGCCTGAACTTTAGCCTAAAACGGTAGAAGGGGCGAGCCTAACCCCCGGCACTTGCTTCAATAGTTGTGGCTGCTTCCTTCCGGATCTGACCAGGTTGGCTACCTTGCAATGCGGGGAGGCCCGCCGCTGCGTATTCTAACCGATCGCTGCGGTTAAGGACATTGCTTTCGGATGCTTCATTATATTCTTGCATAAATAACCATTTTCATCGTGAAATTGAAAATAACGTTATATTTATAAATAAATATCGCAACTATTAGACAATAATTATAATTAAAACAATTAATTATTCGCATTTAAGATTATGTTTGACGCGCAGTTTTCCTTAATCTAACCTAGCCGGATAATAAAGAAGATGCGGCCTTGCCAAGCCCGCATTATTCAGGGAATTTGAGGGTTAACGAGGAGATTTCTGATGCTCAAGTCATTGTCCATCAATCCGGAAAAATGCACGGGTTGCCTGCAATGCGAAATGGCCTGTTCCTATGAGCACGAAGGCGTGTTCAATACCGCCAAGTCGCGCATCAAGGTGTTCGATTTCCACCATGAAGGCCGCAAGGTGCCTTACACCTGTACCCAGTGTGCCGAAGCCTGGTGTATGCAGGCTTGCCCGGTGGATGCCATCAGGCTGGATGGCGCACTCGGGGCCAAGATGGTGTACGACGACGTTTGCGTCGGTTGCAAAGTCTGCACTATCGCCTGCCCGTTTGGCACCATCAATTACAACAGCGATACCGGCAAGGTGATGAAGTGTGACCTGTGCGGCGGCGATCCGCAATGCGCCTCTGCCTGCCCGACCGGCGCCATTACCTATGTGGACGCCGACTGGACCGGCTTGGAAAAAATGCGCAAATGGTCGGCGGCGACAGATACCGCGGCGCGAGCTTAACAGATACCGCGGCGCGAGCTTAAAGGATCGAGGAGAAAACATCATGGCATGGCATCGTAAAGTTCTACGAGTGAACCTGACCAACGGCACCTGCGCCGCCGAACCGCTCAACATGGAATGGGCGGATCAATACCTCGGCCAGCGCGGCTTGGCCACCAAATATTTCTGCGAGGAGGTCGACCCCAAGGTGGATCCGCTTTCCCCGGAAAACAAACTGATTTATACCACCGGCCCCTTGACCGGCACCATGGCCTCCACCGGCGGCCGCTATTCGGTCGTTACCAAGGGGCCGCTGACCGGCGCCATTGCTTGCTCAAATTCCGGCGGCTATTTCGGTGCGGAACTGCGCTTTGCCGGCTGGGACATGATCATCCTGGAAGGCAAAGCACCCAAACCGGTCTATCTGCATATCGAAAATGACAAGGCAGAGCTGCTGGATGCCGAAGGTTTCATCTGGGGCAAGACGGTGTGGGACACCGAGGAGATGATCAAGACCCGCCACCAGGATCCGCTGATGCGCGTGTCATGCATCGGCCGTGCCGGGGAAAATGGCGTACTGTACGCCGCCATCGTCAATGATTTGCATCGCGCGGCCGGACGTTCCGGCGTCGGCACGGTGATGGGTTCCAAAAACCTCAAGGCGGTGGCGGTACGTGGCACCAAGGGCGTGGGCAGCATCGCCGATCCCAAGGCGTTTTTCGCCGCCACCAACGCCGGCAAGAAAGTGCTGGCGGAAAATCCGGTCACTGGCCAGGGCTTGCCCAAGTTCGGCACCCAGGTGCTGATGAACATCATCAACGAAATGGGTGCCTCGCCCACGCGTAACCATCAGGACGTGCAATTCGAGGGTGCCGGCAAGATTTCCGGCGAAGCCATGCACGAAAAGCGTGCCAGCGACGGCAAGGCCAATTTGATTGCCAACCAGGCCTGCTTTGGCTGCACCATCGCCTGCGGCCGTATTTCCAAGATTGACGAGACGCACTACACCGTTAAGAGCCGCCCCGAATACTGGGGCGCTTCCGGTGGTCTGGAATACGAGGCGGCTTGGGCGCTAGGTAACGCCAACGGTGTGGATGACCTGGAGGCGCTGACCTATGCCAATTTCCTGTGCAATGAGGACGGCTACGACCCCATCTCCTTTGGCGCCACGGTGGGCGCGGTAATGGAACTGTACGAAATGGGCGTCATCAAGAAAGAGGAAATCGGTTTCGAGGCGCCGTTCGGCTCCACCGAAGCCATGGTCAAACTGGCCGAGATGACGGCGCGCGGCGAAGGTTTTGGCAAGATTGTCGGCCTTGGTTCCAAGCGCTTGTGTGAAAAATACGGCCACCCGGAGTTGTCCATGTCGGTCAAGGGCCAGGAATTCCCGGCTTACGACGGCCGCGCCCTGCAGGGCATGGGCTTGGAGTACGCCACTTCCAATCGCGGCGCCTGCCATTTGCGCGGCTACATGGTCTCCTCGGAAGTACTGGGCATCCCGTTCAAGACCGACCCGCAAGCCATTGAAGGCAAGCCGGAGTTGCTCAAGGCGTTCCAGGACGCTACCTCGGTGGTGGATTCCGCCGGCATCTGCGTGTTCACCACCTTTGCTTGGTCGCTGGAAGACATCCAGCCGCAAATCCAGGCGGCCTGCGAGGGTGACTGGTCGCTGGAAAAACTCAACCTGATGGGCGAGCGCATCTGGAATATGGAGCGCGAGTTCAACCTCAAGGCTGGCTTTACCGCCAAGGACGACACCCTGCCGCCGCGCCTGCTCAAGGAAGGCTGCAAGACCGGCCCGCAGAAGGGCGCAGTGACGCGCCTGGACATCATGATGCCGAGATACTACGAGGTGCGCGGCTGGGATGCCGAGGGCGTGCCGACCGCGGAAACCAAGGCCCGGCTGGGGCTGTAGCCGATGGACTATGTGATTATCGGCAACGGGCCGGCTGGTGTCATCGCCGCGGAAACCCTGCGCAAGGCCGACCCGGCCGGCAGCATTACCTTGATCGGTGCCGAGGCGGAGGCGACACCGTATTCCCGCATGGCGATTCCCTACCTGGTGGCGGGCAACATTCCGCTCGAAGGGACTTATTTGCGCAAGGATGGCGAGCATTACCATCGGCTGGGCATCGAGTTGCTGCAGGGACGCGTAGCTGCGGTGGATGCTGCAGCTAAATCGCTGCGGCTGGAGGATGGGCGACAGCTCTCCTATGACAAACTGCTGATCGCCACCGGTTCCTCGCCGGCTCAACCGCCGATCCCGGGCATGGATTTACCCAACGTGCATGCTTGCTGGACACTGGAGGATGCGCGCCGCATCATTGCCTCCGTCAAGCCGGGTACGCGCGTGCTGCAAATGGGCGCGGGCTTCGTCAGCTGCATCGTGATCGACCCCCTGCGCAAGCGCGGCGCCCAGCTCACCATCATCGGCTCCGGCGACCGCATGGTGCCGCGCATGATGACGCCCGGCGCCAGCAAGCTGATCCAGAAGTGGGTGGAGCGCAACGGCGTCAAGGTCTACAACAACCTGCGGGTGAATTCCCTGCAAGCCGGCCCCAATGGAGCCATTATTGCCGTGCTTAGCTCGGGCGAGCAGGTGGAAACTGACCTCGTCATCAATGCCACCGGGGTCAAGGCCAACATCGGCTTTCTCGCAAGCAGCGGCATCGCCACGGAATATGGCGTGCTGGTGGATGAAACCCTGCGCAGCAGCCAACCAGACATCTATGCCGCCGGTGATGTGGCGCAAGCCAAGGATATCGCCACCGGCGGCCAGACCGTCAACGCCATCCAGCCCAATGCTGTGGACCAAGGGCGCATCGCGGCGCTAAACATGGCGGGCAAGCCAGTGACTTTCCAGGGTGGCATCGCCATGAACGTGCTGGATGTCGGCGGCCTGGTTTCGGCCTCGTTCGGCCGCTGGTGGGGCGCCGACGGCGGCGAGCATGTGGAATTGATGGATGAGGACGGCTGGCGCTATTTGCGGCTGGAATTCAAGGACGACGTCATGGTCGGCGCGACTGCCGTGGGATTGACCCAGCACGTTGGCGTATTGCGTGGCTTGATCCAGGCCCAGGTGGCGCTAGGCGAATGGAAACAACACCTGCTCAGGGATCCTACGCGCATCATGGAAGCCTATCTGGCCAAGGCCCAAGCCGCGGCCATGTAATGAAAGTTACGTTCAAGCTTTATGCCAGCTTGCGGGACTATTTGCCCGCAGGCACTGCCAATTACATCCTGGAACTGGACGTGCCGGGAGGCACTACACCTGCCGATCTCGCACAACGCTATCAGTTGCCTCCCAAGCTGGTGCACCTGGTACTGGTCAACGGCCACTACATTGCACCGGAACACCGGGCCAGCACCGCCTTGATTGAGGGCGACGTGCTGGCGATCTGGCCCCCCATCGCGGGGGGCTGATGGTTTCCCGCATGTGCCTCATGTCCCTCAGCGAAGCCGATTTTTTACGGCTGCTGCCCCGCGCTATCGCCCCGTTTAATTTTTCCCTTGGATCGAATACCGTGGAGGTAACGGTGGGCGAGGGCGTTGCCCACATTGCGTTCCAGCCCAGGCCGGCGCATGTGCTGGCCAGCCTTTCGCTACCGGTGCTGCAGGTGGACATCCGCTTCGACAACCTGGATGAAGCGGCCGGCAAGGCGTTTCTGTATCGCTTCGACCAGGCTTTCCATCGCGGCGGTGGCTAGGCTACGGGGCTTGCGCTATAGTTCGGGCATGGCTGGATGCAGCAAAAACAATAGTCGTTTGCCATCATGTCCCTGATCAATCAATTTTTACCGGGGATGGCGGTTTTTTTGCGGAAATGGCGGCATCCGCCAGCCCGCATGCTGGGCAGCGTGATATTAGGCCTGCTGGTACTGTCGGAAAGCCTGATCAGCGCATTCTGGATACTGACTTTTTCCGGATTGGGCGAAGGCTATGCCTTGATGGCGCTGTTTCCCTATGCCTACCTCATCCTTTCCTATGTCAGCCTGCTCTTGTTCTACCGGCTGAAACGCTTTGATTACCTTGCCTTCACCCAACTGGCGATGCTGTTGCTGCTACCGTTCTTCATGCAGTGGTTGACAGGAGGTTTTGCTGCATCTAGTGGAGTGGCGATCTGGGGTATTTTATCTCCCGTGGGGGCACTGATGGTGCTGGGTACCCGCCAATCGCTGCCCTGGTTTTTGCTGTTTTTCCTGCTGACCGTTGCGTCCTGGGCGCTGGATAGCCTGTTTGCCGTGCACGCACTACCCATTCCGCAGGGCACCCGCGACCTGTTTTTTCTGGCCAATGTCTGCGGCATTGCCACCATCCTGTATTTGGTGATGCGTTTTTTTGAAACGCAGAAAGAGCGTGCCGCCCGCGAACTGGACGAAAAGAACCGATTGCTGGAGCAGGAACAGGCGAAAACGGATCGCCTGCTTCTCAACATCCTGCCCAAGTCTATTGCCGAGCGCCTGAAAAACAACGAAAGCCCGATTGCCGATAGTTATGACACCGCCACCGTCATGTTTGCCGACTTGGTGGAATTCACCCACCTTTCTGCCGGCATGCAGCCGGCAGCGCTGCTGGAATTACTTAACCGGGTATTTTCCAGCTTCGATGCACTGGCGGATAAATACGGGCTGGAAAAAATCAAGACCATAGGCGATGCCTACATGGTGGTGGGCGGGGTTCCGGTGCCGAGGCAGGATCATGCCTCGGCGGTAGCCTTGATGGCGCTGGAGATGCAACAGGTGCTGGCTGGTGTTGCCGCCAGTAACGGCAAGATACTGAAAATGCGGATCGGCATCCATAGCGGCCCGGTGATTGCCGGCGTGATCGGCCACAGCAAATTCAGCTACGACCTGTGGGGCGACACTGTCAATATGGCATGCCGCATGGAGCAGCATGGTTTGGCTGATACCATCCAGGTCTCTGAACTCACTTACTTGTTGCTGAAAGACAAATTCAATTTCCAGCCGCGCGGCGGCATCGCGGTCAAAGGCAAGGGCGAGGTTGCAACTTATATTCTGCTTGGCCCGATGGAGCCGGCAGGATATTGATAATCACGCAGTTTGGTTTGCTTATGAAGTTCGGCTATAATGCGCCTCCGCTAGCGGAGAGGTGGATGAGCGGTTTAAGTCACCACCCTGGAAAGGTGGCACAGGGGTAACTCTGTCGCGGGTTCGAATCCCGCCCTCTCCGCCAACCTAGCGTCCAGAACAGTCCCATAAAGTCCATAAAACCTAGCAAATACGCCATATTAGGCGGTTTGTTGGTTCGGTAATGTCCAAGTAAGTCCTATTGCGTCCGTGGTAAAACCGTGGTAAAAATCGTAGTA
>Ga0265327_10001580_pt1 | contig 27795 bp, 18 predicted proteins | sample 41621metaG_FD_202089 | JGI IMG/M metagenome (GOLD analysis project Ga0265327, IMG submission 202089) | Rhizosphere microbial communities from Carex aquatilis grown in University of Washington, Seatle, WA, United States - 4-16-21 metaG | ecosystem: Host-associated > Plants > Roots > Rhizosphere...
ACCAGTTGAGCCCGGTTGTGCCCCAGATACTCAGTCGTCTTGTAGACGCCGCGGCGATCGGCCGACAACTGCATGATGGAACCGATGCGGTCGGTCGGCAGAATGAACTGGACTCGCGCGATGGGCTCGCGAAACTCTTCAATGTTTCCCGTGTCGGGAACCTGCTGCGGATTGTCAACGTGGATTGTTTCTCCGTTGCGCTGCAGGATTTCATAGGTCACGTTGGGCGCGGTCTGAATCAGGTCAACGTCCGCTTCCTGCTCCAGACGCTGCTGGATGATTTCCATGTGCAGCATTCCGAGGAATCCGCAGCGGAAACCAAATCCGAGTGCTTCAGAGGTGTCGGGCGCGAACGAAAAGCTCGCGTCGTTCAGACTCATCTTCTGCAGTTCTTCCCGCAGCTTTTCAAAGTCCGTGGCGTCGATGGGATACATCCCGCAGAACACCATCTGCTGCGGAATTTCGTAACCGGCCAGTGCGACCGGCGCCCGGTTGTGGAAATCGGTGACGGTATCCCCGACGTGAACGTTCCCAAGCACCTTGATCCCGGAGACGATGTAACCGACCTGACCCGGCCCCAGATCTTCGCACGGGACCATGTCGGGTCGGAACTGGCCCAGTTCGAGAACTTCATGGGCCGTACCGGCCTTCATAAAGTAAATTTTCTGTCCCTTGCGAATCGAACCTTCTTTGACTCGGACGTACGTCACCACGCCGCGATAGTGGTCGTATTTGCTGTCGAAGACCAGTGCCCGGAGCGAATCATCAGGCTTTCCGCCCGGCGCGGGAATCCGCTTGATGATGGCATCGAAGACCGACTCGATCCCAATCCCGGCCTTGCCGCTGACTCGCAGGCAACCCTCGGTGTCCAGACCGACAACGGTCTCAATTTCTTCCAGAACTTCGTCGATGCGGGTGACCGGCAGATCGATCTTGTTCAGGACCGGGATGATTTCCAGATTGGAATTGATTGCGGCATACGCGTTCGCCACGGTCTGGGCCTGGACACCCTGGAACGCATCGACCAGCAGCAGCGCCCCTTCGCACGCGGCCAGGCTGCGCGACACTTCATAGTGAAAGTCGACGTGGCCGGGCGTATCGATCAGATTCAGCTCGTATTTCTGACCGTCGACCGTGTAATTGATTGCCACGGCGCGGGCCTTGACGGTAATCCCGCGTTCCCGCTCGACTTCCAGGTCGTCGAGCAATTGTTCGCGAAATTCACGCTGCGTGATGGCGCCGCTTTTTAAGAGCAACTGGTCTGCCAGTGTGCTCTTGCCGTGGTCAATATGAGCGATGATGGAGAAATTGCGGATGAAGCGTTGATCAAACATGGAGCTATCAGGCAGGAACAGTTCGAAGCAATCCGGAATGTCGCAAGCTGGGTGCCTCGTTGACGCAACCTGCGATCAGACACGCGATTGTATAGGCAACCGGCGCGGTCTGAAAGAGAGAGTCGACGGGGCCAGGAAGAACTGCCGCCGATCACATGGTTTCTTCACCCGTATTGACTTTGACCTGAGGCAATGATGTGTCCCTGAGGGAATCGGTCGGTGACCCACACCAAATCTGTTGATTCCCCCACCGGAAATACGATTTATGGGCGAGAGCCGCAAGCCGTTTCTGAATCATTGCTTATGTCGAAGCGTCGGTCAATGCGGACTTCAGTTTTCCGTCGATCCCTTTTTTCAGAAATGGGTTCACGGCATGGATGTCCGCTCCCTTTTCGACAAGAAACCGAGCAATTTCCATGTCATCCGGCTTCAGGTGCATCAGTGCCGTGTATCCGCTTTCACAAGCAAAATTCACATCCGCTCCATATTCGACGAGCAGTTTCACAGCGGGCAATTGATGGCGATTGCAGGCCATGTGCAACGGGGGATGCTCTTGCAGCCGGGAAAACTTCGCAGACCAACGGGATCGACAATTTCCTGCTCTGTAGAATTGTCGATGGCCGCGGCTGGCCCGGTAATGGTGATTCTCACTGCCCACCTCGTGATATGACGCACTCGGAGATGACGGAATGAAATCAATGTCGTTCCGACCGCATTCAACTGGCGTCCGGGGAATCGACCGCGGCTGAGGACCGGCACCCTGCCAGCCAGGTCTCGGTCAAAAGCAGCACGATGGCCGTCAGAACTCCCCAGCGCCACAGTTTCTGAGTCTGCTCCAATTCCTCAATCTGCAGTTGTCGCTCGCGCTCTTTGGAACGGCGCAGGTCCTCGGGCGATTCCACGGTCCCCAGTCGAACACCCAACCCTTCCAGTTGTTCAACAGGCATGCTGGCCGTCCGGCTTTCCTCGGGTGCCAGGTTGACCGCCACAATTTCCGCCGTCCCCCCTCGTTCCAGCGTGTACAACCCCGGCGACTGGGTCGCGGAAAATGCCGTGTCGACCGCCTGGTCCCTGAGAACCGTCCCCTCCGGAGTTCGAACCGTCCCCACAGACGCGTTGCCGTCGGCGCCCTTGGGCCAGGCCAGTTCGCTCCCCACCGTTTGCGATTGGGGACGGACGATTTCACCGGACGCCAGTTCCAGCAGGCGATACATCAATGGCGGAAACTTGGAAGACCGCGCCAATTGACTGTCGGCGGGATGCCAGGCTCCTGTCAGGACGCAAACCGTTCCACGCCCGATCTTGAATTCCACGATCGCGGGATCCCCATCATCAAAACGTGCCAGCACATGTCCGGAATGCGGCTTCGCGGCTGCATCGGTACTGGTCCCGAAACCGGCCAGCTTGCGATGCTTCCAGAAGCGAATCCCCGTGAAGTCGCTGAATTGGGATTCGGCAAACGGGGCAAACAGCGGATGCTCAAAGTCGATATCACCCAACATGGCGTCGCGCTTCACCGCGGCCTCAGTCACTTCGATCTCACCCAGACCACACTGTTTCAACGCCTCGGCGCACGCCTCGGCCGACCGGTTGGCGATGATGACCGTTCCCCCCTGCGCCAGCAGCGATTTGACGAAGTCAGCGGCATCCAACTCGGGTTCCACCAGGACCGCCATCACCGGGCGTTCCGCTGCGGCCCCAGCCAGGGTATCACGCCAGCCCACGACCTGGATTTGATACCGCTGCGATGCGGCGAAGACCCCTTCCAGATAAAACCGCAGGCCGGTCGTATCATTCGCATTGTCAGTTCCGGTGTAGACAACGACGCGGCTTTCATCCCGATGCGGCGCAAGGTACAGCGTGTTGTCAAATGGGTTGTCGTCCCCCGTCAGCAGCAGCGTCGTCGCGTCGGCGGAACTTGGTCGTCTGGGTGGGACCACAACCCGGCTTTGACCGGGGGGAACATAGACCGATTGCGCCCCCGCTTCGTCACCAGACCACTTGATCGAAAAACTCTCCTTGCGCGAATCGCTCGAATTGCTGATGCGAACACGCAGGACATCGCCGGGCAGATCGAGATTCCGTTCGACCCACTGCAATCCCGCGTTCGAAGGCGAAGCGGGATGCGCCGTCAGCAGTTCCAGCCTCAGATCTGCGGGCCATTCAAATCCATTCAGGGCGTCCAGTGTTGCGCCGGTCTGCAGATCGCTGGCAAGCAGAATCCGCAGCCGGGCCGGAACGGCCCGATCCGTCTGCGATTCCTGCAGGGCCGACGCCGTCTGAACCAGGGCGTCGCCCAGGTTGGTTGCGCCCCAGCCTGGAGTCAGTTCGGCCAGCCTTGCCTTGACCAGTTCACGCCGCTGGGCGGGTTCGAGACGCTTCAATTCCGAGAAATCCGCCACTGCTGACCAGCGGTCGTGAAAACGAAACAGCCCGACGGTCGCCTTGTCGGGAAGTTCCGACAGCGTCTTGTTGAGCTGTCGCACAAGATCCTGCCAGGCGCCATCGCGGCGCAGGCTGGCACTGGTGTCGACCAGGATGGCAACCAGTTCGTCGTCGGGCGAGGCATCCGGGCTGGAGACCGCCGTTCGCCACAGCGGACGGGCGAATGCCATGGCCAGCAGGATGAGCGCCGCGGCTCGGATCAGCAACAGCAGCCAGTGCTCGATGCGACTTCGTGAAGTGACGCGTGGCGGCGACGGCGACAGGAACATCAGCGTCGAAAACTCGCGTCGACCGCGCGGCGTGCGTCTCCACAAATGGAACAGTACCGGCCCGGCGATGGCAAAGGCGGCCAGCAGATACAGCGGTGCGAGTGGTGTCATTCCTGGCGCCTCACCTTCTCGCAATCCGGGTGCGACTGTTGCCACGCGTCTGCATGCGAACTCGAACCACCTCGGGCAGGGCGAGTTCCAGTGGCGTGCTGGTCGGCAACCGGTGATAGGTCAGTCCCAGTCGCGAACAGATCTCTTCAATCGACTTCAGGTGTTTGCCAAACCGCTTCAGGTATTCGGTTCGGATTGCCACCGGATCCACATACAACCGGGCCCGCGACTCCAAGTCTTCAAACATCTCGGGGTCGGAATAGTCAAACTGCAGTTCTTCGGGGTCAAGAACGTGGAAGACAATGACTTCCTGACCACGCGCGGCCAAGCTCCCCAGCGACAGTTCCAGTGTCTCCAGCGGCGCCAGCAGATCGGAAATCAGGACCAGCATCCCGCGCTTGTTCAATCGCTCGGCGATCTGTTCCAGCGGCTTGGAGAGATGCGTCGATGTCCCCTGAGCCACTCGTTCAAGCGATACCAGGATTCGGCGCAGGTGACCAACTCGATAACGCGGCGGAATATAGTCATCAATCTCGGAGGAAAACGTCGCCAGCCCGACCGCGTCGCGCTGGGAGTTCAGAAAGTACGCCATGGTCGCCGCCAGCGTCCGCGCGTATTCCGACTTCGAGTATCCGACGGATCCAAAATTCATCGACTGACTGTCGTCCAGCAGCATCAGGCAGCGCAGGTTGGTTTCGTCTTCAAACCGCTTGATGTAGTACCGGTCGCTGCGGGCAAACAGCTTCCAGTCCATGTGCCGCGGATCGTCTCCCTGCGTGTACTGACGGTACTCCGTGAACTCGACCGAGAACCCGTGGTAGGGGCTGCGGTTCAGTCCCGTCATGAATCCCTCGACGACGTGTCGGGCGCGCAGTTCGAGCGATTTCAGGTGCATCAGTGTGCCGGGGTCAATCAGGCCGGCGACCGGTTCGGCGTGCGGCGACTGCTGGCGGGGTGAGGCCATGAATTACTTCTCTTTCACCGTTTCCAGCAGTCGGGCAATGATCGATTCGACGGTCATACCCGCCGCTTCCGCCCGGTAATTGATCAGGATTCGATGCCGCAGGACGGGGGCCGCCAGCGCGCGAATGTCTTCCCAGGTGACGTGAGCCCGCCCCGCCAGCAGGGCACGGGCCTTGCCCCCCAGAGTCAGATACTGGGCCGCTCGCAAACCCGCTCCCCAGGAAACCCATTCGTTGATAAAGTCGGGAGTGCCTGCCTGCTTGGGTCGCGAGGCTGCCGCCAGCCGCACGGCATACCGGACGACATCTTCCGCCACGGGAACCTGCCGGACCAGCTCATGGATCCGCTGGATATCGAGCCCCGAAAACAGCGGCTCGATCCGTTCCGACGGCGCCGACGTCGTTCGAGCCACTACGGCGACTTCGTCGTCTTCCGGCAGGTAGTCGATCACCACGTTGAACATGAACCGGTCGAGCTGCGCTTCGGGAAGCGGATAGGTTCCTTCCATTTCGATCGGATTCTGGGTGGCGAGCACGAAGAACGGCTCGTCCAGGGTGTACCGATTCCCTGCCGCGGTCACCTGGTGTTCCTGCATCGCTTCCAGCAGGGCGGCCTGGGTCTTGGGAGGCGTCCGGTTGATTTCGTCGGCCAGCAGAACGTTGGCGAAGATGGGGCCTTTGACGAACACCATCCGCCGCTTCCCACCCTCATCCTGTTCGAGGATCTCTGTTCCCGTGATATCCGCGGGCATCAGGTCGGGGGTGAACTGGATTCGCTGGAAGTTGAGGTGAAAGACCTGGGCGATCGATTTGACAAGCAGGGTTTTCGCAAGTCCTGGCGCCCCGGTGATCAGGCAATGTCCTCCGGCAAACAACGAGATCAGTAATTGCTCGACCGCTTCCGTTTGACCGACAATCGTCTTGGCAAGTTCGGCCCGAATCCGCTGCCGGCCTGTTCGAACCATTTCGAGCGTTTGCAGCTCTGCTTCGTCGACCTCGTTGTGTGGAGTCACAGTCATCAGGTTTCTTTCCATGCGTGGCGGAGCGCCGGATCGTGGTGCCGGTTCCGTGTCATTCCGTCGGCGTTATGCGTCAGTGTGTCATCGCGTAAAAAATGATATTGATGCCCAGGGGATAGGCTTTTTTCTCGGAGAATTCGTGGAAGTACCAGGGATCTTCCCCTTCGCGCTCCCAACCGTCTCCCAGATCCGTGTTGTGGCAGATAATGACCATCATCCGGCCCTTGTCGTCAAATATCCCCTTGTAATGAACGTCCTTGGCGTCAGGTCGCTCCCAGGTGATTCCCTGCCCCCGTCCGTATTGAGCCACCCCGATACTGGGGATCTGTGGCTTTTCCTTCAAGTCGTAGACGCAATGAAAGATGGCATGATCCAGCGGCAGCTCAACCGGCTCGCGGTCGGGAAAGACCTTTTTGATCTCGTAATAGAAGTTGGCATACTCTGCCTCACCCCAGAAGTCGTCCACCATCAGGAACCCGCCATTCAGCAGGTAGCGTCGCAGCGCGGGGACTTCGTCCGGCAGGAATTCAAGATCCCCCGGCTCGATCATGTACAGAAACGGATAACGAAACAGTTCGGGATCAGTCAGCTCCAGGATCTTCCCGTTCGGGTCGACCTTGAGCGACGTGAGTTGCTGCAGACGATAGGAAAAATTGAGATCGCTGTCGGGGAAGTCGGTCGCCCAGCGGCCCCAGCGCCCCGACGAGTTGTAACGGACGCGGACGAACGTGAAGACATCTTCCTTGAAGGCGGGGTCAACCTCCCAGGTCGGCACGCCATTGCGATCGGAGGGCATTACCATGGTGCGACGCTGGGCGTGCCCGACCTGCATCAGGCAGAGGACGGCCAGAAGAACGCCCGCGATTGGAATTGTCTTTCGCATAGTCCGACACTCACACCAGGAACAAACAAATCCGATTACTCGTCAGTCACTTTTTTGGTTCGCGAACGATCTTGAGCAGCAGTTGTTGAGCGGCCCGGTAGCGGGGGGCAGACTCCAGAGCCTGCAGAACATGGGACTTCGCCTGCGGATCCCCTTTGTCATACAGGAGCGTGGCCAGGCGAAAATGCAGTTCTGCCGGATCGTCAGGCTCCATCATCAACAGCGCCTGCAGCGTGGTGATCGCTTCGGAAACATTTCCCAGATGCTCGGCCGCGCTTGCCCGAGCTTTCTGAGTCTGCGGCAACAGCGGATTGATCGACAACAACTGCTGAGCCGTTTGTTGCAGGCCGGCCCAGTCTCCCGCGGCTGACTGCAATTCCGTTAGACGCAACAGCGCCGAGACGGACGAATCGGTTCGTGTCGCATACTGTTCAAGGATCTTTCGCTCGTCCTCGGATTCCTTCAGTTCCCGATGAATCAGCGCCAAGAGTTCATACGGGCAATCGACCCCCACCTGTTCCGGAAACAATTCGATCAGTTTCTGCAGCGGGGGCTTGGCCTTGGCGAATTCCCGACGTTCAATCAATTGTGCTGACAGCAGGGTGAGCCCCTGCAGGCTCGTGGGATGATCCGCCACCCATCGCTGGAGTCGATCCGGGTCATCGTCATCACGAATCGCCGAGAGATCGTGCTTTTCCCAATCGAGATCAGGCGCGAGATCGCGGGCCATCTGAGCGGCATAGTCCCGGAACTCTTCGTCAAGCTGTTCCAGGCTGGACAAGTGTCGTTCCAGCGCGGGATCAATGGGAAGCCCCGTTGCCAGTTCCGCCAGGACGCTCTTCAGTTTTTCGAGTCCATATTTCTCGATGAAGTACTCGACTACCAGCGATGACTGGTAGTAAGCGAAGTTCAGGTCAGCCGGAGTCTCGGGACGCAGAAATGCGCCGCTCAGGTCGCGGATGGGAGTCAGTCGACCATTCAGAATCCGGGTGCGGTTCGAGGCATTCATTCGCTGACCCCAGGTCGGGTTCGCCAGCCGCTCCTCGTACACGGAAATCCCTTCGCTGAGCCAGCGAGGCATCCGGTTTCGTGTCAGTTCCAGCGTCACGACATGACAGAATTCGTGCCAGAGAACCGACTGCCAGTTGGATGGATGATCCTTCTGTGATGCGGGACTATTGGCCGTGATCACACGTCCGAAGCAGACCCCGAGAAAACCGGACGCGCCGGGCATTCCAAATGTCCGCACTGCAAAATCGTTCGGCTGAGGAAAGATCTCAACCGTGATCCGGTCCTTCAATTCCAGGCCATACTTTTCACAAAGCGTCTTCCTGGCCCGAAGCAGCAATTCGACAACCGCCGGCCCGTAAATGTCGGCCTCGCGGGCATCCATTCGGACCAGGAAGCCGTCCGCTTCCAGCGACCGGTACTTTGAAAGTTCATCATGCAACTGCATCAGGTTGAAGAGTTGAACGTCGTAGGCATCCGCATCGTGGGCTTCCTTGCAAAGCTTCCAGCCTTCCTCGTCGAGTCCCAGTCTCAGCAGGTCTTGAGTCAACTGCAGACGGGCAGGGCCGTAATGGCCCGCGAATTCCAGTGCCTGCCGCTGGTGGGCGGCGCCTTCGGTGAACCGGTACTTCTGAGACAGTTTGCGACCGATCAAGTGGTCGACCAGCGGGTTTTTGTTCCAGGTGGAAAGGGCGCCATCCCGGAAGAAATTGGCCCCGCGCTGATCATTTCGCAGGTGAGCCACAACAGCTCGGTATGCCCAGGCGGCTGGTTCCTTGGCGTTGATGCCAAGCACCTTGTCGACCAGCAGCAGCGCATCGTCGTACTGTTCGGCATCAATGGCATCTTCGGCGCGCGACAGCAGCGCGGGGATGTGCCGATGATTGTTCTTCAGCGTCATCGACATGGCATGCGCGGCGAGCGCTGGTTCACTCCGTTCCAGGCTGCGCGCCAGGCCGAAATGCATGTCGGCGTCGTCGGGATATTTTTTCAGGGCGGCCTGGAACAGATCCGCGGCAAGTTCGAAGTCTTGCTTCAACAAAGCCAATTCGCCACTGGCCAGCATGGCATCCCGATGCTGAGGATGCATCCTCAACGCACGATCATAGAATTTTTCGAGAACGCTGCGGGCATCCATTCCCAGTTCGAGGGCGGTTTTTCCCAGTGCCACCATGTTGTCAGCGTCTGAGTATCGCCCGGGGACTCGAGCGGCGAATTCGAGGATTTCGGCCTGCCAGACATCCGCCTGAGCCATCTGACCGCTCATGCGAGCCGACTCCAGGCCGACCACGCGCATGCGGATGCTCCAAGAGTAGCGGGCCAGTCCGTCGACCAGCGTGTCATACGCAGCGCGGTAGGCGCCGGTCTGATTCTCCGCTTCGGCCTTCAGCAGGTAGAACTCTTCTCCAAAGGCCCGGTTCTTGATCGCCTGATCCGAAATCTCAATGCAGCGGACATGGTCACCAACGCGCAGGGCCTTGGTCGCATCTTCCAGTTCGGCGCCAACGCTCGTCCGGGCGAAATGCGGCCCGAACAGCAGAAGTGTGCAGGAAATGAGCGATCGCGATAAAAACCGGCGTGACATCACAGTGGATCGAATCCTCACGCGGGGCGATGTTCGAAACGTTGTCGTCGGCATCCGACGCGACACCGGAGTATATCCATCCCAGTCGCTCCGCAACAGTTGGACAGACGGCGGGAATGGCCATCACCTTTTTCAAGATAAGGGAAATGACTCTGGTTCGCCGGGGTTGAAGGGATGTGGGGTGAGTCCCCACCATCCCTTGTGGTGATGGTTTGCTGGCCTGTGCACCAGAAAACGACACGTTCTGGCACGCAGGCCAGCGACAACCGCGATGGACTCGGTGGGGCGGCAGGTATGGCGCCATCGCCCGCTCACCCGGAAGTGGAGTCGACTCCTACGACCGGCGAAGCTGAAGGAATCCGTTCAGCCACTCATCGAAAGTCTCGCCCTGCTGTACCACCTCTTCGGCCTCATGGTCGAACAGCCACACTGCGGCATCGTCTGGGCGAGTCCCGCTCGCCGGTAACTGGCGAAACGCGAAGAAGTTTCCAGAACTGTCACTGGCGAACGCGGCGCACCCTCCATCGGGATCCAAGTGCCAGCGCCCTGTTTCCGTGACCGATTGCCGAGGGGTAAGAAACTGCTGCACGTCCGCAAACGCGGCCTTTCGATCGATAACCAGGTCGAGGATTGCCGGGCAGTAGATCGCGCCATTGGCCAGAGCGAACTGACGGTACGCCTCGGGCAAAAGCACCGACAGCCTGGCCTCGGCGTCAGCCAACTGGGCCTCGGTGGCGGGACGAAGCCGTTTCCCGGCGTGAAACGCTTCGGCGAACGCAGTGTGAAGACTTGTGCGATTCATCATACCCTTGTCCTTCCGCTACGAATGACGCCACCAACAGTTCACTGACGATACTGCGCCGCCTGTGAAGGAGGAACGGTTCTGATGGCACTTGCACTTTCAATGACCAACCGCCAGCCAAATCCTGCCGTATTTCGTTCGGGTGAGTTACAGTGTGGACGTTCGCCCTCTCCTCAAGACGTTGGTGGAATCGTCGCGGACGCCTGCTGAGTTCATCTCTGGAGTTTCCTTCATGTACTGTTGTCGATCAGAAATGGATTGCCGATTCACGCCCCGAATTGACATCATTCGAATGGTGCTGCTGGCATTCCTGCTGGCTGCCAGTCTGGACAATCGTGCCACCGAGGCCGCGGAACCGAAGGAGACATCCATGGATCAGGCATTCCGAAAACTGGCTGCAGCGTACGTCGACGAGTTCCCCGCCCTTTCCCCCAGCAATGCCACCACGCTGGGCGATCATCGTTTTGACCGGGAACTGGATCAGGTCAGTGAATCCGCCCGCAAGAAGCAACGCGATCTGTGTCAGCGATATCTCGCGGAACTGGGACGGATCCATCGCAAGGAACTGTCACGCGACAACCAGGTCGACTTTCAGTTGCTTGAGCACAGCCTGAAAGGGGAATTGTGGAATCTGGAAACCCTGCAGGAATGGGCCTGGAATCCAATTTCGTACACGCAGCTGACGGGCGGAGCAATCTACGGATTGATGGCGCGCGAGTTCGCTCCCCTCGAACAGCGACTTGTCAGCGTGGCATATCGCCTGGAACAGTATCCACGCCTGTTCACCCAGATCCGCGAAACACTCGATCCGTCCCGAGTTCCCCCGGTTCACGCCGAAACGGCAATCAAACAAAATCGCGGTGTGTTGAGCATCATCGACAACATGGTGATGCCGCACCTGGACAAATTGTCGGACGCGGATCGAACTCGCATGCTGCGAGCGATTGCCACCACGACCGAGGAAGTGGAACGGCACCAGAAGTGGCTGGAAACGACGCTGCTTCCGGCGGCTCGGGGCGATGCCCGCCTGGGAAAAAAGCGCTACGACGAAAAGCTGGCGTTCACTTTGGGAACCGGATTGAGTCGCGCCGAGATTCGTGAGCGCGCGGAATTCGAACTGCAGCGGGTCCGGGCGGAAATGTACTCGATCGCCCGCACTCTGCAACCCGCCGCAAACTGGCCGGAATCTCCCACCGCCGAACAGCAACAGCAGGCCATCGCCGCCGCATTGGAAAAGGCCTATGCCGAAGTTCCCCCGCGGGATGGCGTTGTTCCCGCCGCGCAGGAATCACTCAAGATCACCGCCGATTTTGTCCGCAGTCGAGATCTGGTGACCATTCCCCCTGATCCTCTCGACATCATCGTCATGCCAGAGTTTCAGCGCGGTGTTTCCGTGGCCTACTGCGATTCGCCGGGGCCGTTGGAGGTCGGACAAAAAACTTTCTACGCCGTCGCCCCGTTGCCGACGGACTGGACCGATGCCCAGTGTGCGTCGTTCCTGCGGGAATACAATCTCCGTTCCATTCACAATCTGACCGTCCATGAAGCCATGCCGGGGCACTTCCTGCAACTGGCATTTGCCAATCGCAGTCCGAATCGGCTCAGAGCGCTGCTCTCATCCGGAGTCTTTGTCGAAGGTTGGGCGGTCTATACTGAACAGATGATGTCCGAAGAAGGGTTCCTCGACCGAGATCCGCTGATGCGACTGGTCACGCTGAAGTGGTACCTGCGAGTCATCGCCAACGCACTGCTGGATCAGGCCGTCCATGTCGACGGGATCCGCCGCGAGGACGCGATGCGGCTGATGATGCATGACACGTTCCAGGAAGAGCGTGAAGCCGCCGGCAAGTGGACCCGGGCTCAGGTCACCTCGGCACAACTGGCCACATATTTCGTCGGCTACCAGGAACATCGCGACCTGAGAAATGCCGCGAAAACCGTCTGGGGCGACAGCTTCACCCTGAAGCGCTACCACGATGGAGCGATCTCGTTTGGCTCGCCCCCTGTCAAATTCGTGAAGGCGTTACTGTTGAACCAGCCGATTCCGGAGTGACGACTTGAGAGACAAACCGGATGGTTCGATGATTCCGGATTAAACAGGTTGCCATACAGTTCGAAGTGCGCGAAGGGAACGAAGATCACCCTTACGAATCGGACGGGCCTCGTTCTGACTCGCCCACCTGCCCGGCATGGCCGTTTTGCTCTGCGCGAAACCGGCGGATTTCCTCTTCCAGTTCGCGGCGTTCGTGTCTCAATTCGACCTGCGAGACACGGACGTAGGCCAGCGTCGAAACCACGTCGCCCAGGACAATGATGACCATCGCGAAGACCAGCGCCAACACCCCCATCCAGTATGCGAAAAACCAACCGGGTCGCCCCCGGAAGAAGAAATCGAGCTGATCGCCCAGCGGAATGGCGATGCCAAGCAGGAACAACATGCCACCGACCAGGAACCGGTGACGAATTTGACGCTCGGCAATGGAATAACCCGCGTCATCCGGTTCGGCATGGAGCATCAGCTGTTGTTGAGCGCGGAACTGAAGAACGATCAGAACGATCGCGGCGACCAACAACAGTCCCCCGGCAATCAGGGCGGGGACGGCGTTGTTATCAATTCGGATCGGCAGCAACATGGTCGGACTCGGTTCGGAATCCCCTTGTCCGGGGACCGGGGATAGATTCTCTCGTCATTTGCGTGCATCTTCTCAGCAGCGACCAACCGGAGCGGCGATCACAGCTTCCGAGCGGCAGCTCGAATTGGGTTGAGGGCACCGCCCTCTTTACGGGGAAACTTTCAAGACCTTGTCGACGGCGGGGTGTTCAATCACTTTCGTTTCCCCGGTTGGCCAGGTCACGCTGACACGATTAATCTTGTCGTCGGCCCCCAATCCAAACGTGGCGGTGAATTCACTTTGCGATAGATAACCGCGGGTCGGCATGATCTGACCTGCAATTTTCCCTGACTTGGTCTCAATCTGAATCCGAGCACCAATGGCGGATCGTCCCCCTTTGACTCCCGCGACATCCACTCGCAGCCAGTGGTTTCCCAGTTTCTGATCATTGCGCAGCAGTCTCGGTTTGGCCCCCGTGGCTCCGAACAACAGATCCAGATCGCCATCGCCGTCGATGTCGGCAAACGCGGCGCCCCGGCCAACCATCCGCTTCAGAAAATCCGTGCCACATTTCTCTGAAGGGACCGGGACAAACTCGGTCCGAGACTTGGGGCCGCAATTCCAGAAGAAGTGTGGCGGCTGCTCGTAGAACTGACTTGCCTGAACCATGTTGATCTCGGTTTCCAGGTGTCCGTTCGCGGCGACGATATCGAACCGGCCATCCAGATCGACATCCATGAAGAGCGTTCCGAATGTCAATTCCAGTCGCGATTGCGGTCCAATCCCCGTCGCGATCGCCTCGTCATTGAAGGTCATCGAATCTCCGCGCGCGACGTACAGGGCACTCATTTCATTCGCAAAGTTGCCGATGGCGATCGCCACATGTTCGCTGTTACGGATCCGGGCCATGTCGATCCCCATGGCGCCGCGAGCCTGCCCCTGCTGGTCGAATGCCATCCCTCGTTCGACCGCTTTCTCGACGAACTTACCATTCTGCTGATTGTGGAACAGGTAGTTCTGAACGGTGTCATTGGCGACGGCAATATCGATCCAGCCATCGCTATCGAAGTCGCCGAACGTCACCCCCAAGGATTTGCCGGCAAACACTTCGCTGCGGACCGGGTTGCGAATCCGCAATCCCGCGTCCTCGCTCACCTCCGAGAATTTCCCTCCACCCTCATTGCGGTACAGGTAGGGATACGTTCCGGGAAACTCCTGCGGGCGACCGTAACCCCGAACGCCGCCAGTCAGCGTGAAGGGCTGAGCCTTGTCGCTTTCGCGGGTCCACTTGACGTAGTTGCAGACAAACAGGTCCAGGTCGCCGTCGTTGTCATAATCGAGGAACCCGCAACTGGTGCTCCACTGATCGGAACTTCCGGCGACCCCCGCGTCGTCGGAAACATCGACAAACCGTCCCTGGTCATTGCGATAGAGATGATTCAAGCCGACTGCCGTCAGGAACAGGTCGTCATCTCCGTCGTTGTCGTAGTCGCCAACGGCAACTCCCTGTCCGTAGAATGTGACATCGAGTCCCGTCACCTTGGTGACGTCTGTCAATTTGCAGTCGCCGTCGTTGCGGTACAGGGCCATGGTCGGCGGGGTTGACACCTTGCGGTCATCCCACGGCCAGCGGCAGGAATTGACGAACAGGATGTCCTGATCCTCGTCGCCGTCATAGTCGATGAAGGCGAGTCCCCCGCCCATGGTTTCCGGCAGCAATTTTTCTCCCGCGGCGCCGTTCTCGTGAGTGAACTGAATTCCGGCCGATTCCGTGATGTCGACAAACGGCATCGAGGGAATCTCGACATTCGGCCGCTCGCGAACCTCGGCCTTCGCGAGTTCCGTTTGCTGGACTGGGGCGGGCGGCTTGATCGACATCCGCCAGTACGCCACCGCACTGACGGTCCCGACGACGACGATCGCGAAGGCCGACCAGACAAACGCCCGGCCGACGATGGCATCGTCACGCTCTTCTTCGAACTGTGGCTGATTCATAAATCCGTATTCCTACCGGCCTGCTGGCCTGATGATCTGCGTCGCAGTCCGTTGAAGATGGTAAACAATTGCAGAAGAGATCGACAATTGCAGCCAAGAGATCAGTCATCTCCCGGCCGCGCGGCGTCGGTCCGCTGAGGGATAACCGCAGTGGAAAGCCCCGGCGCTCCGTCGCGATTCAGCGGATAAATCACCAGGGCCTCGGAAGCTCGAGCCGCGGCGGGATAGTTTCGCCGTGCTTTTTCGAACGCAACATCCCGCGCATTGTCGTCCGGCTTGTACCGCGCGTGCAGCTTCGCATGCTCGGCCGACTTCGTATCGTCGCCCAGTTCCTGATACAGCAATTGCAGGCCGTAGTGCGCCGACACGTTTTCAGAATCGATCGTCAGGATTTTCTGATACTGATCGACCGCTTTCTTCAGCAAGGCCGTCCGTTCCGCGGCTCGATCAGGATCGCGCAGTTGCTTGGCTTGCTCGAATAGGGTCTGGCCAAGCAGATCGATCACTTCATAATCCAGGCTGAAATCGAAGCCCCGCTTGGTTCGTTCCGGTGTCTTGTCTTCCAAAACTTTGCGGAAGTTCGCCTCGGCCTCTTCCAATCGCCCCTGCTCACGGTTGATGACCCCTGTCAGCCAAGCAACCGTCCACTCGGGAGCGGGCGGATCGGTGTATTCGCTCGCCCGGGCAATCGCCGCCGTCGCTTCATCCAGGCGACCTTCGCGGTGCAGCACTCGAGCCAGGTTGAGAGCGCCATCGTAGCGTTTCGCCTCCTTCAGACCCTCCAGCACCGTGAATGCCTCGGCCGCTTGCCTCAGTTCGGCCTTTCCTTTCAGGAACAGTCCGATTCCATAATCGTTCCAGCGCTGCCAGACGGGAATTTCAACCTTGTCATTTTCCACGACCAGAGAACTACCCTCAATGGGGAAGGTGATCTTGTCAGAACACAAGGTCGTGATCGGCAATTCGTTGACGTACGGTTCGCCCGGTTTGTGCCCGCGAATCGGATGATCTCCCTTACGGGCCTTGCTGGTAAAGAAGTCGGTATAGATCTTGTCGAACTTGCGGTATTGCAGCTTGACTTCGACCGTGACGGGTTCGGTCACATCAGCGGGAACTGGCAGGCTGTAATGCACGGTCCCCGCGGCGCCGGGGGGAATCTGATTGTTGTACAGCGGGACAAAAATGTCCTGGGGATTACGCCGGTCGATCCGGTTTCCATTCTTGTCGAGCATGAACACGTTGATGAAATGGGACCACGGGTCGACCGAATTTTGTTCGTCAATTCCCCCGCTGCGACCGATGACACGCCCACCGCTGGTGACCGTCACATCCAGCCAGACTTCATTGGAATCGACGGTCCCCTGGGTAAAGGGATGCCCCATCTTGAGCGTCCGCACGACGGTTTCGAGCAGGTAGGTCTGACCCGGTTTCAACGTGGGGACTTCGGGACGCAGCGGCGCGTGCAACTTACCCGAGATATCGCCCCCTTCCTTCACCCCGAAAATGTCAACACGCAGCTTCCCTTTCAGGAATTCCTGATGCGCCGCAACAGTCTCTGGAGACTCCTTCAGCCAGGCCAGCCCGGTATTGGCTGTTGCAAACAGATGATCATGGATACTGGGCTGTTTCGCCTCTCCGAACAGCTTCGCTCCGAAGTCCTCCGACGCCTTCGCAGGCATGTGGCATCCGGCGCAATCCTGAACGGCCTTTTCCGGGTAGTAGAAGCTGCGAGCTCCATGTCCGGACACGCCGCTCAGCAGGTATGTGTCGTAATGATTCTGCCCGCGGAGGAATTCCTTGTAATGATTCAGCTCATAGGGAAGATGGACCTTGTGGCAGGTCGAACAGAACTCGGCCGACTTGTGGAACGGTTTCAGGAACGTGCGCTTGTGCAGTTCCGGCTTCGCTTTCACCAGTTGGTTGTTTACCCACTGCAGAAACGCGTTGTCGCTGTAGGCAAACGGATAGTGCTCGGGATTCTCAATCGTGTAGTCGCCATTACCGCGAGTGCTGTTCACATGCGTAATGGAATGGCACGAGGTGCAGGTAATCCCCGCCTGGGATGTCGCATGATTCACATCATCAAAGTTCGGGTCGTCGAAAGCGCCGCTCAGAAAGGGGACAGGATCATGGCACCCGGCGCACCAGCGTGACGCCTGGACATTTCCATCCCGCTTCAACGCGACTTCGCGAGTTTCCCGGACGCTGGCCAAATATGCAGGGTTGTTGAATGAACTGAAGTGATGCGAACTGTGAAACCAGCTTTTGTACGCGTCTTGGTGGCACTTCAGGCAATACTCGTCATTCATCAGCGCTTCTGCCGGAATGAAATGCCCGGTGGAAGTCCGTGCGAGCGACGGTTTGAAGTATTGCTCCCCTTCCTTCGGTCCCGCCAAGTTCCATTGTCGCGGATCCTGATTGTGCAACAAGATCATTCCCCCGGCCACAACTCCCGTAGTCGCCAGGTAGCCAATTCCATAACGCCACTTGATTTTCGGTCCCGCCAGGCGATGCAGCCAGTACAGCCACAGGCAGAAGAGTGGAGCCGCCACGTGAGCCCAATAGATCACGGACCGCGTCGACGGACTCTTGATCACCAGCGCCGATGAGCCTCCCAGATCGACACGTACGAGCGCTACACCGGTGATCAGCACGGCCAGCGATGCGAACAGCAGCGCATACCCGACGCGAATCGCCCGCTTGTTCTTCCGCAGACGCGTGTTCAGCAGGTGGATCCCCAGGAACACGATAAACGGCAAGACCAGTAGCCCGCCCAGCGCCAGGTGGCCGGCGAACATCAGCATGTAGAACCAGTTCTCGTAAGTGCGCCCCGAATTCCAGCTCAGGAACGTCACTCCCCCCAGGTAGACCGAATTTGCGCCGAGGAGTGCGACAAGGAAATAGACCAGCCACATCAGGACACGCAGTCGAGGCCCGACTGCGGGGACGTAAGTTCGCCGCGGCGGAACCGGTGCTGCGGAAGGAACGGCGTTGGACATGAAACACCCCACCCAAAAAGAACGATTCAACAGGGACCCGCATGAACTTTGGCAAAGGTCTCGCACGGCAATCCTTCCCGCCGCAAGGCGCGGTCAAGGAGATTGCAGCGAGGCCTTTCCCGCCATGAAATGAGCGGCGAAATCGTCCTCAGGCGACAATTACGATCCGCCATCGCGTCATGCGGTTCGGGGGGGACGCTCAAGACTGTCTCGATGATCTTCCCGTGGAAACACGGTATCGATCGCGCGGCCAAATCGAGCGGAAACGGCCCGAGGAACTGACGGAGATGGCATCAGCACAAGCTGTTCTGACACGGGGCGACGGGTCTCAACGGGGAGCGGCCGTGGCCCCGCAGGAATCTTTTCACTGCGACGGCACTGCGGCCCCGAACAGGGGACGCGATCCTGTGTCAGGAGAACATCCGCCGGTTCCACGAACAGCGGCGAAGCGGCGGCTTCCGTGCTGCGTGGCAACAGGTGATCGCCGCAACTGGCATGAGCCAGCGAACCCAGACAGCCACTCGTCCACAACACAACCACAATGAGAGGCAAAAGCCACGGAAAACGTGACCGGCCGGTGATCGGATCGGATTGGAGAACGGATGACATGGAAACTTAACCTGAGGAACAGGCGGGACTGGCTCGTCTCCCGTCTACGCAGTATAGAAGTCCATCGTTGGAAGGGTCAATCAGCGGCGAGAAAACTTCCGAATTCAGGAATCTCGTCACCAATCTCCCGTTCCAGTTCATTTTAATCGGCATAAATCGCATTCTTGTCAGGGGTTCGGAATGGAATCCCTGCTGCCTGCCACCGGGGACGTCATGGATTTGTCGGGAGTCGTGGCCGTCGATAAGCCAACTGGACTGACATCGCGCCAAATAGTGGACAAGGTGGCCAAAATTGTGCGACCCGCCAAGGCGGGACATGCCGGAACGCTCGACCCCCTGGCAACCGGAGTTCTCGTCGTCGCCATCGGCTGTGCCACTCGTTTGATCTCCTACATCCAGCAGGGTCGCAAGCGATACATCGGACGTTTCGAACTCGGCAAGCGGAGTGACACCGACGATAGCGAGGGCCAGATTCGCGATGGTGGGGACTGGTCCGGGATAACCCGCGATCAGCTTGACGAAGCCATTGCAGAGTTCATTGGTGTCATTCACCAGGTTCCGCCTCAGTTCTCGGCAGTGCATGTCGATGGCCAGCGCGCCTATGCCCTGGCACGTCGAGGTCAAACCGTGGATCTGCAGGCCCGACCTGTCGAAGTCTTTTCGGTCCGCGTCACGCAATTTGCTCCCCCCGAGTTTGAATTGGAACTGGAATGCGGGTCGGGAACCTATGTCCGGTCGATCGGCCGCGATCTGGGCGAACAGCTTGGCTGCGGCGCCATCATGACTTCGTTGCGCCGTCTGACCGTGGGCCCCTTTTCTGTCGAGAACGCGGTTCCCTATGACAATCTCGATGTCGCAACCCTGCGGGCAGCCCTGCAACCGCCAGTCCAGGCCATTGCCGACCTTCCCCGTCGAAATGTCGACGACAATGAAGCCAAAGCTCTCAGGCAGGGAAAGGTCATCGGGCTCGGCCCCGTCCCGTTTCCCGAATCCGCGAACGAAGCCGCACTCATCGATCTTGACAATCGACTGATTGGCGTAGCCCGGATCGAAGCGGCCCTGCAACGGCTGCAACCTCACATCATCTTCCCAGTCAAAAAGTGATGCTCCACGAGAAATCGAGGGCAAAGACTTTTATCCGTTCGCAAGTCTGATCGAAAACAACGGATTGCACGCCGACTGCAACAACGGCACGATCCAGCCGGTCGCGGCCAGGTCCACACCGATCCCACCGCCTCGGCCTGCGAGGTGTTGAAGTCACTCACAACAAGGCGACAAATGAGCGTCGCGTGCAATCTCCTCCCGGCGTGCCATTACTGCGGATCGGTCGATGATTTTGGCTACCGTTCGCTGGCGGGAGCAAACTGCTCGACGACGATGGTCTCGCCAACACGAAGGCCCGATTCCACGGCGACTTCGGCAGCACCCGGCTTTGACGGGTCCTCGGCAATCACACCGGCGACAAGCGCGACCGTGCGAGCTTCGAGTTTTTCGTCGCTTCGGACCACGTAGACGTACGGCTCCGGCCCCGACTGTACGGCTGAGGCGGGGATGACGAGTGCCGTCCGTTTGGATTCGGACAAAATACGGACCTGGACGTGCATGCCGGCGATCAGAGTTTGATCCGCGTTTTCCAGCGACGCCTTCATGCGGATCAAGCCTGTCACGGGGTCGACCTGATTGTTGATGGCCTCCAATCGCCCGGTTGCAAGTTTTTCTCCTGCGATCGACACCTCCACCGCCAGCGCATCGCCTCGCTTTTGCCGCATCAGCCTCAGGAACTCGACGTCCGAGAGGGAAAAGGTCACGGCCATCTGTGGGGATGTCAGGGTGGCAATTAGAGTTTCGTCCGCTCGAACGACATTTCCTTGAGTCACCAGTGCGAACCCGATTCGCCCGGAAATAGGGGCGATCACGCGGGTGTACTGCAAATCCAGCTTCGCCTGTTCGATCAAGGCCTGGGCGATTAGACACGAGGCTTCCGCCTGTTGAACCACGCCCATTTGGACTTCGACTTCTTCTCGGGAAATGACATTGGAGGCCAGGAGTGACTTGTTGCGATCCAGCAGTCGCCTGGCGTTCGCGAGGGCGGCCTGGTCCTTTGCCAGTTGCGCCATTGCCTGGTCAAGTCGCGCCTTGTAGGGGCGATCGTCAATCTCACAGACAAGGTCACCTTTTTTCAGTTCCTGCCCTTCCCGAAATGAGAGCTGAGCCAGGTATCCATTGACTCGACCGCGCAGTTCCACGGTCTCGCTGGCCTCGAGCACTCCGCTCGCCGTGGGACTGATCATCACCTCCCGTTGGACGACTCGAGCAACCGTGTGTCCCGACGGTTTTGGCGATGGATTTTCCTCCGCAGGTTCCACCGATTTACGAGAGGCCCGCGGAACGGGCTTGTCCTCGCCGGCCAGCGCACAAGGCGAAACGGCGAGTGCCGCCAACAACAAACCAAGTCCCAGGGTGAATCGTCGTCCCTTCGTGATGTCGCGGCTGGGCATGAGAACCTCCACGGGCAGAATGGTCAGAGTGTGAATTCGTTCGTTGTTCCAGTCCTGGTTTATTCGAAGTCAGCCTGTTGCTCCACAGAGCCTGGTCAGTCGCTCGGCGGAGCAACCGCGAGGGGCGTCAACTTGTTGTTTGTGCCTGGTGAAGGCATGCCCTCCTTGAGTTGATTCCCCTCGCACCTGTCGTCGCTGTCAATTGCATCACGATCACTTGGTGATCGGGCGGATCTTGATATTCCGGAAGGCGACGAGATTGCCGTGGTCCTGCAGGCAGATGAAACCCTTGGTCGGTTTCCCGAAATCGGCCATCTTCGCAAACTTGCTCTTGGCAACTCGCTCGTTCCAGTCCGCACTCCCCTTCACATACTCGCAGTATTTCTCGCCATTCATGAACTGCTGGCACTTTTCCGGGGTGATCAGAATGCGAAGCGTGTTCCATTCACCAGCCGGCTTGGTCGCGTCCTTGTCGCTACTGTACAGCTGGTAAAGCCAACCTGCCTTTTGAGGGTCATGTCCGTCCTTGTTGTCCTGGATCTGAATTTCGGGGCCGGTCATCCATGGGGCGCCGGCGGCCTCGGTGACATGAAACATCAGGCCGCTGTTGCCACCCTTGGAGATGTTGTAATCAACCGTGAACTCGAACGCGTCGTACTGATCCACGGTCAGGATGTCGCCGGCGCCGTTACCCGATCGGACCAGGGTGCCGTCTTCGACCTTCCATCCGGGACCAATGGAGTCTTTCTTGTAGTTTCTCCAGCCAGTCGTGGTCTTGCCATCGAACAGCAGTTTCCATCCTGCGGCCTGCTCGGCCTGAGTCAGCGTGTTCGCGGGTGCGGCCGGGGCCGCCGGCGCCGGTTCCGCGGCCGGGGTCGCCGAGATCGCGGCCAGCCACAAGCTTGTTCCCACCAACGTCGTCTTCCAGTTCATGTTGCTTCATCCAGAGTTTGAGAGTTCGACCAGTTTCTGCCTCGTCACCAGAACGAGGTCACATCCAACTTAACCGTTCACGCGCAGGGGACTGACGCAGTTTTCACAGCAAAAACAACTTGCTGATGTGGGCGCGATGCCTCATGGAAGTCACGTCGGTCCGCGAGCACGGGTCTGCCCCTTCGCTCGCCCGTCACCCTTGCCGAGCGAACAACCTCACACGACGGGTTCCCAGCCCTTGCGATATTCGCGGCCCCAGAGCGCTTCGGCATCCTTGTCGCCGACGATCTTCTTCGTGGCCGGGTCGAAATTGACCATCCGTCCCAGCTTGTACGAGATATTCCCCAGGTGACACAGCAGCGTGCTCTTCTGACCTTCTTCGATTTCTGAATTGGGCGACTTCCCCGTGCGGATGCATTCCAGGAAGTTCTCAATGTGCTGTTGTTCCCCACCGGACCCCTTGTTTTGTTCGATCTCTTCCCCCTTCAGGTTAAAGACCTTGTAACCCGGGTCGACAATATGCAGCGAGCCTTCGGTGCCGTAGAAGATCACCATGCTGTGCTTTTCTTCGCGGCGTGGCAGACAACTGCTGACCTCCCACGAGCAACCCTTGTCTCCGAAATGGAAGACGGCGGTCCCGGTGTCTGGCGTTTCCTGGTCATCTTCAAATCGATATCGGCCACCCAGGAAACTGACCCGCGTCGGGTAGTCGACTCCCAGTCCCCAGCGGGCGACGTCGAGCGAGTGGATGCCGTTGTTGGCGAGTTCGCCGCCACCCCAGTGCCAGCGCCAATGCCAGTTGTAGTGGACCAGGTTGTCGACGTAGGGCCGTTCGGGCGCGGGGCCCTGCCACATGCTGTAGTCGAGCGTGTCGGGGACGGGGACTTCCTTCCCCTTGCCGATTGTCGGTCGATTCGCGTCGTACCAGCAGCGGGCATACATCACCTGACCAATCGCGCCCGATTTCAGCTTGGCGATCGCTTCCTGGATGGCGGGCCAGGTTCGCCGCTGGTTCCCCATCTGAACAACTCGTTTGAATTTCCGAGCCGCTGCCACCATCAATTCCCCTTCGCGGGCATTGTGGCTTCCCGGCTTTTCAACATAGACATGCTTCCCGGCCGAGCAGGCCAGGATGGTGGCGGGGGCGTGCCAGTGATTGCATGTCGCGATAAACACGACATCCAGCTTGGGATCGTCCAGCATCCGGCGGAAATCGGTGATTCCCTGCGCCTTAGAACCTTTGCCGCTGACCGTCTTCATCGCGAGATCCAGTCGCTTTTGATCGACGTCGCAGACGTAGTTTAGCGAGATCCCCTTCGCGTTCAGGATCGCGTTGGCGTGAGCCATGCCGCGGCCGGTACCAATCACCCCTGCGGTCAGTTCCTGGCTGGGGCTTTCCTGGGCCGAGACCCGATTGAACAGGGCCGGCGCCAGGGATGCCGCGGCAGCCAGGGTGGAGGTTTGCAGGAACTGGCGACGGTCCAGGGGTCCAGTCGAGTCGGTCATTCTCTCTCCTTCGATTGCGAAGATCGTGCGGCGGCCGGGTTCGCGGGCGACAACAAATGAGCCGGTACACAAACAAATGAACCGGTACAGACTAACAGTCGCGGCAGAAATTCCAACCGCTGAGGAGAGCGGAAGTCCGAACTCGCGCGGCGGCTGCGGTCACGCTGGAAGCCTGAATGGCGGCAAGTCACAATGCTTGCATTGACCACGTCCGAATTCAGCATGTGCATCCTCATCACGAGTCTCCGTCATGAACTCCTGTTGTGTCTTGACGCTGTTGGCGTCCCTGCTCTCCTCCGCCGCCTTCGCCGAACTTCACTGGATCGAGGGGGAAAAGCCGGTCAAGTCGACCATGAACCGGCATCCATGGTGGTACGACCAGGTCAAGAAAGATCAGTTGTCCGGCGGGGACTGGATCAGCAATTTTGATATGAAGAAGCCGGGTGAGGCCGAGTACTCGGTCACTGCGGCGGCAGCAGGGAAGTACGAGTTCTGGGTCCATGCCAATCCGACGCTGGCGAAATTGTCCTATCGTCTGAACGGGGGAGACTGGCAGCCCATCGATCTGGCCAAGCCGGCGCGAGACCCTGCCAACATTGCTGGCGACGGCAAGATTGATCTGCGGTTCATTGCCTGGGTCGAGGTCGGCGTGCTGGACTTGAAGCAAGGCCCGAATCGTGTGGAATTCCGCATGTTCGGCGACCACAGCAACCACGGGGGACTCGACTGTTTTGTCTTGTCGACTGAGCCATTCGTCCCCGCGGCATTCTGAAGCCGGGCGACAAAGTGGGGGACGTGAAATCGACAGAGGCGGACTGGTTCGCATTTGATCCCTCCACGGATTCGTTTCAGAAAGACTCGGTCATCGACCTGCGGTTCCTGAATGAAGCCCAGGCGGGAGAACACGGGTTTATCACAGCCAGGAACGGTCAATTTATTCATTCCCAGTCCGGCGAAGCAGTCCGGTTCTGGGCAGTGAATGGTCCCGCCGCGCAGACTCGAGACGCGCTGCAGCGAGAAGCGCGGCAACTGGCCAAGTATGGCGTCAACCTGGTTCGTGTGCATGGTCCCCTGTTCGACAAGCGTGGCGAGGTCGACCCCGCGCGAGTCCGTCGCGCGATGGACATCGTCGAAACCATGAAGGCCGAGGGAATCTACACGCATTTCTCGATCTACTTTCCTCTCTGGTTTGACCCTCCCGCCGATCTGGAATGGATGCCAGGCTATGACGGCAAAACACACTCGTTCGCGACTCTCTATTTTCATCCGAAGTTCCAGGAGAAATATCGTCAATGGTGGCGAGCGTTGCTGACAACCCCCAGCGCCGTCACGGGCAAGCCCCTGATCGATGATCCCGCCGTGTTCGGAGCGGAACTGATCAATGAAGACTCGTTGTTTTTCTGGACGTTTAACGACAAGAACATTCCCGATGCACAGTTGAAGGCGATGGAGCAACAGTTCGGCGACTGGTTGAAGAAGCGCTATGGATCCCTTGCCAAGGCCGCTGCCACCTGGAAGGGGCCCGCATTGCCGAGGGATGCCGTGGACCAGGGGCGCGTCGCGTTTCGTCCGCTCTGGAATATCGCACATGAAAAGACGGCTCGAGATCGTGATACGGCGCGGTTCCTGGTCGAAGTCCAGCACCAGTTCTATGAGGAGTCAACGAAGTACTTGCGCGACTTGGGGTTCAAAGGTCAGATCACCGCGTCGAACTGGGTCACCGCCAGCCCGGATTTGTTCGGCCCGTTGGAAAAGTACTCGTACCTGCCGGGCGACTTCATTGACCGGCATGGGTACTTCGGCTGCAAGAACAGCGGAGAAGCAGCCGAATGGTCGCTTCGCGACGGGCAGACGTATGTCGATCGCAGTGCTCTTCGATTTGACAGTGAGGAACCAGGCCAGCCCGCATCGTTCGTGCATCCGGGAATGGACCCCCACTACAATGACAAGCCGTCCATGATCTCCGAAACGACGTGGAATCGCCCAAATCGATATCGAGGTGAAGCCCCGTTGTACCTGGCCGTATTTGGCGCTTTGCAGGCGAGCGATGGCATCGTCCATTTTGCGAAGGATGGCATCGACTGGTCGGTCAAGCCAGGCTACTTCATGCAACCCTGGACGCTGACCGCCCCGTCTCAAATGGGGCAGTTTCCCGCCGCGGCGCTGATTTATCGCCGGGAACTCGTCCGTGCGGGAGATGTCATGGCCGACATCAAACTTCCCGTGGAGGACTTGTTGAATCTGGCGGGAACCCCGTTGCCGCAGGATGCGGCGTTTGACGAACTTCGGCTGAAAGACGTTCCCCAGGGGACGACCTTGAAGAAGGGGCAGCGAATCGATCCCCTGATTCACTATGTCGGCCGGACCAACGTTCATTTTGTGCCGCTCGGCGTCAAGTCCCCTGCGGGGGCCACGACGTTGACTTCGCTGTCGCCGTTCGTCGATCACAAGCAGAAAACGGTGACCAGCAGCACTCGGGAATTGAAGCTCGACTGGGGCCGCGGACTTTTGACGATCAATGCTCCCGCGGTTCAAGGGGCCAGCGGGAACCTGGCGGCGGGCGGGGACATTCGACTGGCCGATCTGACTCTCACGAGTTCCCGCGATGTGGCGCATGTCGTTCTTGTCAGCCTGGATTCCGAACCGATCTCACGATCAAAACGAATGTTGCTGCAGGCGATGACGGAAGAGAAGGCGACCGGTTTCCGGACAGAGTCGCTGGGGGATCGCCAGCATCGCATCACGGCGATTGGCGAGAATCCCTGGTTGATCCGAAACCTGCAGGGGGAAGTTCGAATGAATCGCTCGGATGCGGCACGCTTGCAGGTGACCGCGCTGGACCAGTTTGGTCAGCCGAAATCGCCCGTCGACTCTGGAGGAACGATCGAGCTTAAGCCAGATTCGTTGTATTACTTGATCACAACCCCGTAACTCGCGATTGCATCAGACGCAACGTCTATACATACTAGAGGGATTGGAGTTGAGTGCAGCGTCGTGAGCGGCAGACACGATCAGGTTTCTCAACCACACCCAGGGTCTCATTTCGGTGAATTCGAAATCCCGGCTTGGAACGACCGGTTGAGGTTGCGCCGGGGTTTACGATAATAGGTCCGGGGCGTTCCTCACGCAAATTGGCTTCAGTTCCGAGTTCAGATCCCGTAATGCCCGGTCATGATTTTCGCGGCGGAGTGCCGCACGAGGTGCAATATGGCGACAGCGGACTTGCCAGAGAGCATTCAGCAGCAACTGGTTGCGCTGGATCGACAAGTGCGGGATGCCTCGTTTAGTCGTGGCATCAGCCGGGTCGGTCTGCTGGCTCCCTTGATGCTGGCCGCCTGCCTGGCTGCCGATTGGGCCTTGGGCTTAAATGGCCAGATTCGGCTTTGGCTGTTGATCGGTTGGGGCGTGTTGACGGCGAGTCTGATTTGGCGGCAGATCCTGGTTCCCATGTGGCGACCGCCGTCACTGGCCGAACTGGCCGCCCTGGTGGAACGCCAGCATCCGGAATTGAAAGAGCGGCTAACCTCGCTCGTCGAACTGGGTGAACATGATGCCCCCGGGGCGTCGCCGCTGATGCGGGATCTGCTGGCTCGTCAAACCGCCAAGGCAGTGGAGCGGATCGACTTGACGGACGCGGCACCTGACATTCGGTCGGCGGGAACATCTGTCCTGGCCTTTACCGCCTGCCTGCTGCTGCTGGCCCCGTTCCTGTACGGTCCCGCAGAATATGGTCTGCTGTGGGCGCGATTTTTCGCTCCGTGGGGAAATTTCCATTGGGGTTCGACGGAACTGATCGTTGTCGATGGCGACCGCGTCGTGACTCGTGGAAGCGACGTCCCAATTCAGGTCGAACTTCGGAAGAGTACCCGTCATCCAGCGACGACGGACGAGAAATCGACGGTGGTCTGGTTGAAATGGACCGATGCGGCCGGCGCGAAAGATTCGCGGCGACTGGAATGGGACGCAGGCGCCCAACGTTACATCACGACGTTGCCTCACATTTCCAGAAGCCTGAGTCTGCATGCCACGACCAGTGGTGCGGAGTCGGAACATCACCGGATTGATGTGGCCGATCCCCCCTCCATGACGCGATTGCAACTGGAAGTTGAGCCGCCTGCCTACACCGGGTTGCCCGCGCGAACGCTGGATGGCGCCCCAGGCGAATTGCGGGCGGTCGAACGCAGCCGAATTGTGTTCCGAATGGAATTCAATGAGCCTGTGGAAA
>Ga0265327_10001581_pt1 | contig 27749 bp, 18 predicted proteins | sample 41621metaG_FD_202089 | JGI IMG/M metagenome (GOLD analysis project Ga0265327, IMG submission 202089) | Rhizosphere microbial communities from Carex aquatilis grown in University of Washington, Seatle, WA, United States - 4-16-21 metaG | ecosystem: Host-associated > Plants > Roots > Rhizosphere...
CATTTCCGAAAGTTTTTATTTCGGCAAAACGCCGCAATTTATCTTTTCCCACTTTATTTTTTTTTATCGGCTGCAAAAATCAGTAAAATAATTGAAAATGGAAAATGGAAAATGGAAAACGTTTTTCATTTTCAATTTTTCATTTTCAATTATTTTGACACTTTTTCAACGCGCAAACCGATTTCGGAAATGAGTGCCAGAACATCATTGCGCATTCCGTGTTCAATATTAATTTTATACATTCCTTTTGCCGGAAAACCAATTTTCTTTTTGAACGGAATTTGAATATCGAACATATCTCCCATTCCGCTGCCAAACCATTTTCCGGCATCGTCGGCAAGAATGCAGTTTAATGTGTCGCGCTGCGATTTTCCATCAAGTCCGGTCGTCGTTATGAATAACCACAAATTGCGCGACGGAAACATTTCGCTGTGTCGAACGTTAACAAACAAATTATATGGTATTGTGTTGTCGTCAATTGTAAATTCGAATTGCGTCATGTACGATTTATTCCACAACGAACCAGGGATTTCAACATTCTTTTCATAAACACGGTTTTTGTTGCAAGACATAGTTATGAAAATAATAAAAAGTGCTAAGGGAAAAAGATTTGATTTTTGCATAAAATTATAAATTTCTCGTTAGAAATTCAAAGATACAAAATGATTTCGAATGAAAAAAAATTGTAGCTTTGCGTTTATAAAACTATTAAAAATAAATATATGAATTACGATATAATCATTATAGGAAGCGGGCCGGGCGGTTATGTAGCTGCAATCCGTGCATCTCAATTAGGAATGAAAGTTGGCGTTGTGGAACGTGCCGAACAAGGTGGCATTTGTTTAAACTGGGGTTGTATTCCGACCAAAGCATTGTTGAAAAGTGCTAGTGTGTTTGAATACGCAGAACATGCAGCAGAATACGGCGTCAGCATTTCGGGCGACATAAAACCCGAACTTGCAAAAATGGTTGAACGAAGTCGCGCAGTTGCTGACGGAATGAGCAAAGGCATTCAGTTTTTGTTTAAGAAAAACAAAATTGATGTTGTGGCCGGTTTCGGAAAACTTGTAAACAATTCAACTGTCGAAGTTACCGCAGCTGACGGCAGCAAAACGAACATTACAGCAAAACATATTATTTTGGCGACAGGCTCGCGCTCAAAAGAATTACCAAATTTAAAACAAGACGGCAAAAAAATAATCGGCTACCGCGAAGCATTAACTTTAAAGACTCAACCAAAATCGATGGTTGTTGTAGGTTCTGGTGCAATAGGCAGCGAGTTTGCGCATTTTTATAACTCCATTGGCACAGAAGTTACGTTGGTAGAATTTTTGCCGAATGTAGTTCCCAACGAAGACGAAGAAGTTTCGAAAGCGCTTGATCGATCGTTTCGTAAAGCAAAAATAAAAGTGATGACCAGCGCCGAAGTTATGTCAGTTGACACCTCCGGTGAGCGTTGCAAGGTCGTCATAAAAACAGCGAAAGGCGAAGAAACTGTTGAAACTGATATTGTACTTTCGGCTGTCGGCGTAACACCAAATTTAGAAAACATTGGACTTGAAGAATGTGGCGTCGAAATGGAACGCGGCAAAGTGAAGGTTGACGATTTTTATCGCACAAACGTTGCCGGAGTTTATGCAATCGGTGACATTGTAAAAGGTCAGGCGTTGGCACACGTAGCTTCTGCGGAGGGAATTATTTGCGTCGAAAAAATTGCCGGACAAAACCCACATCCGTTGAATTATGACAACATTCCGGGTTGTACTTACACAACGCCAGAAATTGCATCAGTCGGTATGACAGAAAAGAAAGCCAAAGATGCCGGTTACGAAATTAAAGTCGGCAAATTTCCGTTTACCGCGTCGGGTAAAGCTTCGGCAGCCGGAGCAAAAGATGGTTTTGTAAAACTTATTTTCGATGCAAAGTATGGCGAATTGTTGGGTGCACATTTGATTGGAATGAATGTTACAGAAATGATTGCCGAATTAGTTGTTGCCCGAAATTTAGAAACTACCGGACACGAATTAATCAAATCGGTTCACCCGCACCCAACAATGAGTGAAGCAATTATGGAAGCTGCCGCTGCGGCTTACGGTGAAGTGATTCATTTATAAAATTCTTCTGAACTTTGTCAAAGTTGTCGCACGAAATAAAGTTCAAATTAAAATCAAAATAAAACGTTTTATTTGTATTCTGTTAAAACAGTGAAGTCATGAAAAAATTCATTTGCATTGCTTGTCTTATTTTGGTTTATCAAACAATTTTCGCCCAAGAAAACAGTCAACGAATAAAAAGCGAAATAAAATCGATTGTCATTTATTTGAGTGGCGCAGAATTGACACATTCCGAAACAGTAAACTTACCAGCCGGACGAAGTTCTGTTGTTTTCGAAGGATTGACTCCAAAACTTTTACAACAAAGTGTTCAGGTTACGGTTAGCGACAATGTTTCAGTACTTGCCATTTCGGCAAATATAAATTATCTGAACAAAATAGAAGAAAAACCGCGCATCAAATTAATTAAAGATTCGCTCGTGTTGGTAAATTCTAAAATTACCGCTTTAACCGACGAGCGTAGCGCTTTCGAAATCGAAAAAGAAATGTTGCTTAAAAATACTTCGTTGGGCGGAACGAATTCGGGCGTTTCTGTTGCAGAAATAAAACTTGCTGCAGATTTTTATCGTATGCGCATCAAAGAAATAAATTCGAAAACTTCGGAGATTGACGTAAAATTGATTGAGTTTAAAGCGACAAAAGAACGGTTAAATAACGAACTGGTTGAGCTGAATGCAAACCTGAGTTATTCGCGTTATGAAGTCAGCATTTTGCTCTCTGCCAAAAGTACAATCAGTGCGACAATCGATTTAAAATATCTTGTGTCCGATGCCGGTTGGTCGGCAGGCTATGACATTACTGCGACAGAAATAAACCAACCCGTCAAACTAAATTACCGCGCTAAAGTTTTTAATAATACCGACATCGACTGGGAAAACATCAAACTAAAACTTTCGACTGCCGATCCAACACTCAGCGCTGCAAAACCTGAAATGAAACCTTGGTATCTCAGTTATTCGCCGAGCTATTCCAACAGTGCCGGTTATGAAAATCAAAACATCAATAAATTTAGCAATCAAGCTCCTATCCAAGCAGATGACGAATACAAAACAAAGGAAAAAAAGAAAGATGAAATTACAGTTGACAAAAATACTTTTACCGAAATAGAAGTATCGGAATTAAGTGCCGAATTCGACATTGCAACGCGCTATTCCATTCCGTCGAACAATAAACCTTATCTGGTCGATGTTGCCGAGTATAATTTACCCGCTATATATCGTCATTACGCAATACCTAAAGTTGATAAAGATGCTTTTCTGATTGCACAAATTACCGGTTGGGAAGATTTGAACTTAGTGGAAGGTCCGGCAAATATTTATTTCGCCGGCACTTATGTTGGCGAATCGTACATCTACACACGCGATGTAAAAGATACGCTCGATTTATCGCTTGGTCGCGACAAAAAAGTTTTAATTACGCGCAACAAACTTACTAATTTCAGCAGCACGACTTTTATTGGCAACAAACAAAAACAAACGCTTGCCTACGAAATGATTGTGAAAAATAATCGCAAACAGCCAATTCAGATTGATATTATTGACCAATTGCCCGTCTCGCAAAACAGCGAAATTGATGTCGATATACTTGAAATTTCAAAAGCTAATCACGATTTGTTGTCGGGTTTGTTGACTTGGAAATTGACGGTCGATGCAGGTCAGTCGCAAAAAATAAATTTGTCGTATTGCATCAAGTCACCAAAAAATAAAGCAATAAATACACAGCAAATTCAGAAAAGATACATGCGTAAGTTCTAAAAAAAAATCAACTATCCAAAACAGAACAGTTGATTTAGTCGGGGTGAGAGGACTCGAACCTCCGGCCTCCACGTCCCGAACGTGGCGCGCTAGCCAACTGCGCTACACCCCGCTTTTGGCGACGCAAAAATAGTAAAATTATCGATTCAATGTACAAAATTAGATTTTTTTTTTCGAGAAATTTACTACGAAAGTTATCTCATTAATTGGCAAGAATTTTGTTATCCGACATTTACATAGAACTGTTATATAACGGTTTATTTTTCTCGATAAATGAAATGTCAATAAATGGTTTTTTATTTGGCTTTTATTGGCATAATCTTTAAATTTACAGTTTTTGTTAAATTATAAATTTTCAGGTTTCGCGACCAAAAATTTTTCGGCTGATGCTTAAAGTTTATCTAAATCTTAAAATAAGAGACAAAGTTTTATTAGCGTTTGGTCTAATAACTATTATCTTTTTTCTTACAGGTATTAAGGAGCATTTTGTTACACGATTTCTTACTAACAAAAAAGAAATAATTCAAAATGCTGTTGTCACTACCAATGCCATATCCGAAACCAAATATTTGATGCGCACTGACATGTTTATTTTGGAAGAATTGTCGATTGCCGAAACAAGTGTTGACATCGAAAAATGGTGGGAACGCCATCAGTCATTTTTGGACTCTATTAAAAACACATCGAAAAAAATAAATTATTTAATTGATACCGTAAAGGTTTACAAACAGATTCAGTTCCTCAGTAAAGTTAACGACATTGGACATAATATTGACAGTTTATACAAAGCGAATCTCAAAAATAATTACGATAAAATTTATGGACTGCGAAACGATTTAAACGGTTTACCTGCTGCAATTTTTGGACTCGGCGATCAACAATTTGCACTCGAAAGCGAAAAAATTGAATTGCGGAATCAAATAAGAAATACAAAACAACTTTGCATAAATAATTTTGTAACTACATTGACTTTACTTGATGATGCTAAAACAATTTCGGATAATATTCTCAAACAATACGACGACGATATAGCGCAAACTACCCAGTCAACACTTCGCTGGATGAATACCACCGCTTTTATTGGATTAATCCTTACAATTTTAATGGTAATAGGCACGTCAACTTATATATCTACAATGATAAATAAATTAAAGTTGACATTTTTACAACTTAGCAAAGGAGAATTACCAAAGTTGTTGGAAATTAAAACTGCCGACGAAATCGGAGACATGTCTTTAGCTGTAAATAATTTGATTGAAGGGTTGAACAGAACCAGCCAGTTTGCATTAGAAATTGAACGCGATAATTACGACAGCGAATTTAAACCATTAAGTGAAAACGATATTTTAGGTAATTCGTTGTTTAATATGCGCAATCGTTTACATAACACAAAACTCGAAACCGAAAAACGTAAAAATGAAGACAATCAACGAAAATGGGCAGCCGATGGAATCAGCGAATTTCAGGAATTTTTGCGTCAACACACAAGCGACATCCAAGCGTTTACACAAAAAATAATAAACAAAATTATAAAATACATTGATATCAATCAAGGCGCAATTTTTATTCTCGACGACTCAGATAAATCGACACCAGTTCTTAAACTTTCAGCAGCCTATGCTTATGACCGCGAAAAATATTTTAACAAAGAAATTCTACTCGGCGAAGGTTTGGTGGGAACCTGTGCAATCGATAAAAACGTGGTATATGTTACCGACCTGCCCGAAGATTATATTGAAATCGAATCGGGTCTGGGAAATTCTAATCCACAAAATTTATTAGTTGTTCCTCTTAAATCGGAAGACAACGTTCTTGGAGTAATTGAATTAGCGTCGTTTACACCGATAGAAAAATATCAGATCGATTTTGTCGAAAAACTTACAGAACATTTGGCATCGACATTACAGTCAATAAAAATAAACGAACAAACTGCTACTTTACTTGAACAATCACAATTTCAGGCAGCAGAAATGTCGCGTCAGGAATCAGAGATGCGACAAAACCTCGAAGAAATGCGCGCTACTCAAGAAGAACTTTCGCGTCGTGAACAAGAGCATTTGCGCATAAACGAAGAACTATACACCATTAAAAAAGAACTCGAAGAAAAAGAACATAAACAAGACGATATTATTAATCAACTGCGTCGCGAAAACGATCTCAAACTGCAATCGATACTTGAAAAAGAAAATGAGTCGCGCAGAATTTTGACCAACAGCGCCGATGGAGTTTTCGTTGTAAATGAATATGGTTTTATAGATTTTTTCAATATTTCCGCGCAGAAACTTTGGAATTTTGAAGATTCAGAAGTTATTGATAAACATATTCAGATTTTATTCCCACGCGATTTTATAGAGAAATTTGATAAATTAGTTAAACGTTTTAAAAGCAAAGAAGTAAATGATTTTTCATTGCTTTGTGGCGAATGTTCAATAATTCGAAAGGACGATCACAGAGTTGATGTTTTTTTATCGATGATTGAAAATATTATTGACGATAAGTTGAAGATTACCGGTTTTGTGCGCGATCTAACCAGACAGAAAAACGTCGAAAATGAAAAAAACAAACTCATGGAAAGCATCATGGCTAAGGAGTTTGAATACAATTCGCGCATTAACGAACTCGAATTAATTATTCAGGAACATGATATTGAAATCTATTCAAAAGACAAGGAAAAAATCTTAATTGAATGGGACGATACTCTCAAAACATCCATTGAAATCATCGACCACCAGCACAAACGCTTGGTTGATTTGATCAACAGTTTGTATCGCTCGTTTAAAGATGGCAATGCAAATAAGTCTTTAAAATTGTATTTCAAAGAATTAATTGAATACGCTGATTACCATTTTAGTTTCGAAGAAAAAACATTTTTGACAATTAAATACGAATATACACATTACCATGTATCAGAACATAAATTGTTTGTCAAAAAAATATACGAATATCAAAAAGAATTTCAAGCTGGTAAACTCGAAGTATCATATAATATAATGAACTTTTTGAGGGATTGGCTCATAAATCACATCATGGTTTCGGATATGAAATATGTAGATGTTTTTAAACGAAATGGGATTAAATAATTTTCGCTTAAGTACAAAAAATATAAACACAAAGTAAAATTAAGGAACAACATTTGTAGTAATGTTGAGTTGACGAAAGTTTATTTTTGAAAAACAATTAATAATTAATATATTGATATTTAAAACCAAAAAATAAAATTATGTTTAAAAATTTTATCTGGCTTTTTACCTTTTTGGTCATAAGTACACAAAGCATATTGGCACAAGAACAATTGAAGCATCCTGCAAAATTTTATGTTGCAGAAAATGGCAAATTTTACGTTAACAGAAACAAGGGATATTATATGTGGATAAGCGATTCGCCTAATCCCAATGCACCGAAACATTTGTTACAAAGCAATTCTACGCCGCAGTATGCAAATCCGATGTACTTCGATACCGAAGGTTACAATTCTTATCATACCCCTTTTCAGGTTGATACGGTTACAAAAAAAACAGTCGAACCGAAAAAAGATTTGATCTTTGAAATTTATGCAGACGGTTCAAGCCCGGTTTCAACAGTGCATTTTGGCAAATCAAAATCGCACAAAGCGAAAAATCTTACTTATTTTGGAAAAGATTTAAATTTGTCATTTACTGCAAAAGACGATAATTCAGGTGTAGAAAATATTTATGTTTCGACCGATGGAGCGAGCTATACAAAATTTGATAAACCGATTACTTTCACAAAAGAGAAAAAATACGCTATAAAATATTATGCTGTAGATAATGTCGGCAATGTTGAAAATCCGAAAATTACCGAATTTGCATTAGATATCACCCCCCCGATTAGTTCGTATGATATTGACGGAACAAATTTCAACAATATTTATTCACCCAATGCAACCTTATCACTTTCCGCAACCGATACAGTTACCGGTGTAGCTAAAATTGTTTACAGTTTCGACGATTCCAAAAATAAAGTTTATCAGCAAGAAATAAATCTGGGGGCTTTAAGCGAAGGTGAACATACGCTCCATTTTTATGCTGTTGATAATGTTCATAACGAAGAAAAATCAAATTCTTATTCATTCTTTTTAGACAAAAGCGCTCCTATTGTTGTCGAAGAAGTTATGGGCGACCAGTTTTTTGCAAACGGGAAAGAATATACTTCAGGTCGAACAAAATTAAAATTGACAGCTGTAGATAATAAAGCCGGTGTAAAAGCAATTTATTATTCGCTAAACAATGGCGAATGGCAAACTTACGACAAGCCATTTTATTTCTCGGCAAAACAAGGCACTATGTCAATCCGTTCGTACGCAGTAGATAATGTTGGCAACAAAAGTGAAATCAGTTTCGAGAATAAATCGAAAGCAGCTACGTACATCGATCTTACTGGTCCATCGCTCGATTATTCTTACAATGGCGCACAACTTACACTTAAAGATACTGTGTATATAAGTAAAAAGACAAAAATAAAACTGTTTGCAACCGACAAAGAGTCTGGTGTCAATAGAATTACCTACACACTCGACAAAGGCGAAGAAACAACTTATGGCGACGGAATAAATATAGAGAAAGAAGGATTTCACACCATTGAATATTTTGGCTACGACAACGTAAACAATAGCAATCAGGATGAATTCTTTTTTGTGGTAGATAATACCGGTCCAGAAATTTTTGCGCGGTTTGGAATTTTATCTATAGATAACAAAAAGACAGACGATGGACGAACGTTGAATGTTTATCCAGATCACGTTGCACTTTTCCTTTCGGCAACCGATAAATATGTCGGGTACGACAAAATGTACTATTCGGTAAACGGTGGACCGGAAAAATTATACGCAGGAACTATCTTCGATTTTTTACCCAAAACAGAGTATAAAGTAAAAGTTCGTGCACTCGATAAATTAGGCAATGAAAGCACAAAAGATTTTGAATTTTTCGCAAACTAAAAAAAAAGTTTATTGATTAAGTAATTGATAATGGATAATGGACAATGGACAATTTTGCTTTCGCTTGATAATGTGTTAAAAAGCAAAACAATTAATGTCGATTATTTTTGTTGTACGACTTATACTATCAATTGCAAGCGTTTAAGAAATTTATTCCATAAACTTGTATCCAAGTTTGGTAATTGTTTCGATATGATTTTTTCCCAATTTTTCACGGAGTTTTCTTATGTGCATGTCAACATTTCGTAATCCGACAACTTCATTACCCCAAACATGTTGATAAATTTCGTCGCGAGTAATAATTTTTTCGGGTTGCGATGCCAAAAAACATAAGATTTCAAATTCATTGCGTGGTAATGTCAAAATCCTACTTGTCAATGTAACTTGTTTTTTTTCTTTATCAATCGTTATGTTTCTTAACTTTAATAATTGATTTTCATTCAATTCTATTTCGTCCGATTTTGTCTTTAAATTTTTTTCCATTCTACATTATAAATTTAGATTGATTGCGAACAATTGATGTATCTTAAAATTTTAATTTTGAAGCCAGATATTTTGGGATTGCATTTTTGTGAACCATTATTGCAATGGTTTTAAGTTTTACATACGATTCGGACATATAAATAAAACCTCCACAACTATTGCTGTTAGCTCCCCACGAATTTTTTGTAATATAAAATTTCGTACCGTTTTTACTTTTTGCTATTCCGGTAATATGCATCAGGTGGTCGTCGGTAGTTGTTTTGTCGTCAAAAGTAGCTTGGCGCATATCGTCCGTAATTTCAGTCTTGGGTTTATTTTCGACTACTTCGAATGGCAACACTGCCGTACCTTTTAAATGTTTGAAATAATCTTCGGTAACATCGCCGTCCCATGCAACAGTATAACCTTTAAACAAAGCTGTATCAATAATATCAGTAAGTTCATTTACATTGACGTTAAAATATTTCGAATTTTGCGACCAGTTATCAGGAACATCTAATTGATATTGTTTGTAAAATTCGTGGTTTTTATACGATGTAATTTCAACATAATCGTCAGGATTAATTGCAATTACTTCTTTTGCATAAGTTGCCGGAGTATATAATCTGTTTTGATATGTAAATGTTGTCGGAATTTTTCCCAGATAAACATCAAGGATTGCATCAAATGCTTCAATAACACGTTGCGGATAATTACTATAACCATATCGTACCAGCGTGTCGGCAATACTTTTTAGAATCATAACTAATTCTTCATGGTTGTGAATTAATTCGCCATGGTTTTTTCCGCTATATACAATATTCGGTACCGCGCCATACAAGTTAAGAATATTCATCACATCGTGCGACAGTCCACCTTCCGAAAGTTCGGTTTTACCATTGGTTGCAGCATAGCGAATTGCCTTTTGCAAATACGAACATCGTGCAAAATACATTTCAGATAAATCAACATCTTCGTGTCCCATACGAATCATTTCGCTTTCAATAAATGACGATGTTGCAAAACTCCAGCAAGTGCCGGTCATATCTTGATTTTTTACCGGCATCGAACGGTTTAAGTTCATAATTTTGTAAGTAGAGTCGAGTACTTGTGCGTTTAAAGGTGTGTAAACAAAATTGATGAAGCAAAAGATAATAATTATCCATAATTTTGTTTGTACCGCATTAATTTTTTTCATCGTTCAATTTTTTTATAAATCAATAGTTTAGGTTTCTTATTTTAGTTTTTGTAATTCTTATTTTTCGGGTAACAAATATAACAATTCGAATTGAAAACAAAACGAATTATTTGATTGAAAATTGAGTAGTATCAAATATTTCTATTTTTTTATGACTTCAACTTTTTCGATTGGCATAAAATTATAATTTTCCCAAAATCTGTCATCTTGCTCGCCCAATTGATTATGCAATGACTTTCGTTTCTCAACCATATCGTCCGATTTAAAAGGTTTAACATTAACTGTATCAATTTCAGTAACAATCATATCTATCGACGTATTAATATTTGAAAAAAAATGGTCTGGACTTCCGTACAACGCCAATTTATAATCAAGTAAAATATTACTCAGATACCATTTATTGTTTTGGAATATATAATTTACTTCGCAATAAAAGTCAATTGTATTTATATCAATCTTGTTCGACATAAGTGCCTTTCTCGTATCATAATCAATGATGTCAACCTGATTGATTTTATCATCGGCAATTCGATAAAACATTCCTATGATTGCAAGCGTATTTTTGTCGATATAAATTTGTCCTTCATAAGCGCCACGTCGTGGTTTCTTTTTCGGTTTGAAATCGATTAAATAAACTGTTTGACTTTGATAGTTAAAATTTTCGGTCAAATGATAATCGTAAAACCTGAAATTTTTTTCATCCAAAAAATTAGTTTGATTTTGTGGAACACGTAAAAAATTTGTCTGATATTTTATAACGTCGCTTGTTAAGGCTTCATACGGACCATCTACAAAGTCAATATAATTCCATAAAACCGATGGGGCTACATCTTTCTTTTCGCGACCTTTTAATATTCTAATCATGTCTGCTGCTCTCGAAAGTGTATAAGAATTTTTGTAAATTTCCATCACTGCCTCGATCTGTTGTATACACTTGTTGTTTTCTGTAATTGTTTCGCGGTAAAACGTCTTGAGATTTATTGGTTTATCAGAATAATTTTGAGCAATTTTCGATTTTACTTCTTTTAACAAATTAGTAGCAGCATTTGGTGTAATGGAAATTTCTTTTACAAAGTACGTTAACAGTTCTAATGAAATTTTTGGCTTAACATCGATTAAATTTTTCACCGGCAGTTGCAAAGGTAAATATCCCAGATATGTTATATTGAGCGTGTCTCCTGTTTCATTTTTTGGTACTTTCAAAACAAAACTACCGTCCTGATTTGAAACCGTTCCCAGTAATTTATTTTTTAATGCAACCGAAGCATAAGCCAAAGGTTCGTTGCTTTGCGAATCGACAATTGTTCCGTGCAATTCGATAAAAACCTGACTATACATATTTACAGTTTGACAAATAAATATGATATAGAAAAGCAGGCGCAACATTTCAGTTTATATTTTTGAAAACAGAAGTCAGATTTTTTCTGACTTCTGTTTTTTTAATTTTCAAATCTATGACTGCAAATTAGCATAAAGAAACTCACGGTTCAAACGTGCAATATGCGAAATAGAAATTCCTTTTGGACATTCTGCTTCGCAAACTGCTGTATTTGTACAATTGCCAAAACCAAGTTCGTCCATTTTTGCAACCATTGCTTCAGCGCGACGTTTTGCTTCCGGTCGTCCTTGCGGCAACAATGCCAGCCACGATATTTTTGCCGAAACAAACAACATTGCCGAGCCATTTTTACATGCAGCCACACAAGCGCCGCAACCAATACACGCCGCTGCGTCCATTGCTTCTTCGGCTTCAGGTTTTGGAACTAAAACTGCATTTGCTCCCGGTGCAGCTCCAGTATTTACCGAAATGTAACCACCAACCTGATTTATTTTATCAAATGCCAATCGGTCAACCATCAAATCTTTGATTACAGGAAATGCTTTTGAGCGCCATGGTTCGATGGTGATGGTTTCGCCGTCTTTAAATTTGCGCATGTGCAACTGGCAGGTGGTTACCAAGTCGTCTGGTCCGTGCGGACGTCCATTGATGTACAAACTGCACATTCCGCAAATACCTTCGCGGCAATCGTGGTCAAACGAAACCGGTTCTTTGCCTTCGCCGATTAATTGTTCGTTAAGAATATCGAGCATTTCCAAAAATGAACATTCGGTGCTGATATTACTGATTTTATACGTTTCGAAAAATCCTTTGGCTCGCGCATCTTTTTGACGCCAAACCTTTAATGTTAAATTTAATGTGTGTGCTGTGGACATATTTATGTGAATTTTAGTTTTTTAAGTAAGACAAAAAACGATACGAATATTTATTAATATTAGCTTTGTTGATTTTTTCCAGTTCTTCAAGTCTATCATTGGGCTTACCATTTTTATTTAAACCATATAAATTAATAGTAAACTCTGCACGTTGTTTATCCAAATCGCTTGAATAAGGGTTTGGCTCTAATTCTCCAGTAAAATTATTAAAAACGAAATATTTACTAAATTGATAATCATTAGTATCTGGTTTTAATAATTCATCTGTAAAATTGTCTCCTTTTGAACTATTACAATTATAACATGAAATATATAAATTATCCCATTTATAAGCAATCAATGGATTAACAGTTTTGGGTTCAAAATGTTCAATTGCTGGCTTGCATCTTGAAAACATAGGATAAGCGTCACAGAAAGAGCAATGATTCTGCGTCATTTCGCCTAATTTTTCAATTAAATCATCATAACCAAACCCTTTATATTTTCGCCAAATAAACTCGTTAGCTTTTCTATTTTTATCATATTTATTTTTCCAATCCATTCCCCATATTTCCCATTTTTTATCCAACCATAAAGGAGGCGATGTCCTATCAAAACGTTTCATAAATCAATATTTTTATCTAACAATTTTTCTAATTGAATAATTTCACGTCTCATAATGCCTTCGAGTTCTATGCTTTTAGTTGATAACAAATTAACAATCTTGGTAAATTCTTTTGTAATAACTTTATCTATAAGCAATTTCTGTTTCAAAACAATATATTCGTTATATATTTTTTCTGTTTCAAAACTGAATGGAAAATCAATGCCAAAATATTCTTTCATAATAGTTTTATAACTAAACTCTGCATTGTCTAAATGTAATACAGGAGTAATATTATTGTTTTCATTTTTAAGCTCAATAATATTCTTTTGTCCCTGTAATATTAATGGACTATGGGTAGTTACAATAAACTGAGTATTAGGAAAATTATTAATTAAAACAGAAAGTATTTTTCTTTGCCATTTTGGGTGTAAATACGTATCAATTTCGTCAATTAAACAAATCGCTGAGATATTCTCAAATCTATTTTTTTGTTTTGCAGCATAATACATTTTTTTACAAAAATATCCTATCCATCCAATTAAATCTTTATAACCATCGCTTAATAATTCTGCATCTATTCCGTCGGGGTTTTCATTTGTTTTTATTAATAAAGTTTCTTGATTACTTTCATCACGTTCTATTTCTGCAATATCAAATTCGCTTTCAATTATTGTTTTAATGATTTCTTTTATTTTATTGACAACAGGTTTTACATTTTCATTCTTTTCGTTATCAACAATAAATTTAGCAAATAGTTTGTTTATTCCGGAATCTTCATTGAAAATGATAGATTTTAAATCTGATATATGTGGTTCGTTACTACTTTCAAAATTTATTTTGTTTTTTGTGTATCTATTCTGCGGAAATCCAATAACCAAAAATTTAAATTTATTATTTTCTTCAATAATCTTGTTTTCGGGCATTAAAAATTCATAACTACCACCGCTCATTTTGGTAATTTCAATTTTATTTGATAATGATTCATCATTAATACAAAAATCAACAATTATGTTTCCTTTTTTTTCATTAGTAGGTTTTCCATAATTATTGAATTCGTTTGTTTTTAGAAAATCGTAACCAATAATATTTTTTTCATCAATTGTTAAGAAATCGTTTGTGTATGATAGTGCTAATGACAACGAACGCAATATTGCAGATTTGCCACTACCATTATGACCTATAAAACAAACAGAGTCTTCAAATTCAATTGTTATGTCATCAAATAATTTGATATTTTGTAGTGTAATGCTTTTTATTTTAGTTTTAAGTTCATGCCTTTTGAAATCCTTTTCTCTTTTTTTTCTTGTAGATTTCGCAGTTATATTTGGATATTTTGGTAACTTTTCGGGTAATAGTTTTTTTATTTGCGCCAATGAAAGTTTTTTTTCTTTTTCAAAGTCTTCTTTTTTATTGTGATAATGTTCGTAAATGTATAGCATTGGATATAGAGAGTCTTTACTATAACCTTTACCAAATTCTTTTGTTAAATCAGGTACTAATTTTTTAACTAGTTGATTGTCTTCTTTACTATTTTCAAACATAACTTTCCCAATTTCAAAGCGTATTTCATTGGACATTTCATGTCCTTGCAATGAATCGATTAATTTGACTATTTTATTAAATACTTCTTGGTATTTAGTGTTGCTCATTTAATGTACCTTTATTATTCAACTTGGTATTTAGCACATCCATTCTAATTCATCCGGATGTTCATTATAATTCATCCGGATGGTTCATTATAATTCATCCGGACGTCCATTATAATTCATCCGGATGGTTCATTCTAATTCATCCGGATAGTTCATTCTAATGCATCCGGATGGTTCATTCTAATGCATCCGGACGTTCATTCTAATGCATCCGGATGGTTCATTCTAATGCATCCGGACGTTCATTCTAATGCATCCAGATGGTTCATTCTAATGCATCCGGACGTTCATCCTAATTCATCCGGATGGTTCATTCTAATGCATCCGGATAGTTCATTCTAATGCATCCAGATGGTTCATTCTAATGCATCCGGACGTTCATTCTAATGCATCCGGACGTTCATTCTAATTCATCCGGATGGTTCATTCTAATGCATCCGGATGTTCATTCTAATTCATCCGGATAGTTCATTCTAATGCATCCGGATAGTTCATTCTAAAGCATCCGGATGATTCATTCTAATGCTTTTTTTGTCAATTTATAAGAACGTCAAAAAAAATACTACTTATAATTCCTTTGTTTCAATTCAATAAATTCGTAGTCAAGTGGTTCTTTGTTTAATTTTGGTTCGATGTCTTTGCCTGCATATTCCCAAGCCGCAACATATTTAAATTTATCGTCCTGACGCAAAGCTTCGCCATCTTCCGTTTGATATTCTTCGCGGAAATGACCGCCACAAGATTCTTCGCGGTTTAATGCATCGCGTGCCATTAATTCGCCAAGTTCCAAATAATCTGCAAGACGATGCGCTTTTTCCAATTCGAGATTCAATTCGTTTGCAACACCGGGTATTTTAACGTCTTTCCAAAATTCTTTGCGTAATGCTTGTATTTTTGTGATTGCAGTTTCAAGACCTTTTTTGTTTCGCGCCATTCCGACATACTCCCACATGATATGTCCTAATTCTTTATGAATACTATCAACTGAGCGTTTACCCTGAATGCCCATCATACCATCGATATGCTTCTTTGTTTCTTCTTCGGCAGCTTTAAATTCGGGCAAATTAGTTTCCATTCGTTTTACACTAATTTGATTAGCCAAGTAATTTTGAATTGTATAAGGTAATACCCAATAACCATCTGCCAAACCTTGCATCAAAGCGCTTGCTCCAAGACGATTTGCTCCATGGTCAGAGAAATTAGCTTCGCCTGCAACAAATAAACCCGGAACGGATGACATCAATTCATAATCAACCCAAAGTCCTCCCATTGTATAGTGCATTGCAGGATATATCATCATTGGCGTTTTATACGGATCTTCGTCCACAATTTTTTCGTACATTTGGAACAGGTTGCCATAACGTTCTTCGATAACATGTTTTCCAAGACGTTCAATCGACGAAGCAAAATCGAGATAAACTGCCAGACCAGTTGTACCAACGCCGTAACCGGCATCGCAGCGTTCTTTTGCCGCACGGCTTGCCACGTCACGCGGAACAAGATTGCCAAATGCAGGATAACGTCTTTCTAAATAATAATCGCGATTTTCTTCTTTTATGTCGGCTGGTTTTAAAAGACCTTTTCTGACTTTTTCAACATCTTCTTTATTTTTTGGAACCCAGATGCGTCCATCGTTGCGGAGGCTTTCGCTCATAAGCGTCAATTTAGATTGATAATCGCCATGAACTGGAATACAAGTTGGATGGATTTGTGTAAAACAGGGATTTGCAAATGCGGCGCCTTTTTTATAGGCTTTCCATGCAGCGCTTCCGTTTGAACCCATTGCATTGGTCGATAAATAAAATACGTTTCCATAACCACCGGTTGCCAAAACTACTGCGTGTCCAAAATGACTTTGAACTTCGCCGGTTATTAAGTTGCGCACAACAACGCCTCGTGCTTTTCCATCGATTACAACAACGTCCATCATTTCTGTACGTGGAAAAAGTTTTACAGTTCCTAAAGCAATTTGACGATTGAGTGCACCGTAAGCGCCAAGCAACAATTGCTGTCCGGTTTGACCGCGTGCAAAAAACGTTCTTGAAACTTGTGCTCCACCAAATGATCTGTTTTCTAAATATCCGCTGTAATCGCGTGCAAATGGAACACCTTGCGCGACGCATTGGTCTATAATCAATCCACTGACTTCTGCCAAACGGTAAACGTTTCCTTCGCGGGCGCGGTAGTCGCCACCTTTGATTGTGTCGTAAAACAAACGGTAGATGCTGTCGCCGTCATTGGGATAGTTTTTCGATGCGTTGATGCCGCCTTGTGCTGCAATACTATGTGCACGGCGCGGACTGTCTTGATAGCAAAATACTTTTACATTGAAACCCATTTCGCCAAAACTTGCTGCTGCCGATGCGCCGGCTAATCCGGTGCCGACAACAATTATATCGAGCTTGCGTTTGTTGTTAGGGTTTACTAAATTTTGATGCGATTTATAATGACTCCATTTACTTTCTAATGGACCTGATGGAATTTTTGAATTGAGCTGAATCATATTCGATTAAATATTTTATGTGTTTATAATTTTTTGAAATCTATTTTAAAAATAAAAAATAAAGTGGAATGATTGCAAAACAACCAGCTACAAAATATGTGTAAACGTCGCCGATTACTTCCAAACGTTTGCGCCACTTTGCATTGTTTAGCCCCAAAGTCTGGAAAGCCGACCAGAATGCGTGATGCAAATGAAGTCCCAAGAAAATAGCACCGACTACATAAATCAAATCGAGCCACCACAATGTCTTAAATTTGCCAGATACCAATGCAAAAGCGTCTTCCATTTCAACGCCTTTTATGTTGACTGAAGCTACATTTCCAAATTTCATTTTCCAGAAAAAATCTAAAATATGAATGATTAAAAAACAAAATACAAGTCCGCCCAATATCCACATATTACGCGACGCCCAAGTGGTTTTGGCATTGTTATACGAAACTTCGTAAGCAACCGGACGTGCTGATTGATTTTGCAGCGTCAAAATAGTTGCATAAACAATGTGCAAAATAAAACCGAGTGCCAGAACCGGTTCGACAATCCTGATTAAAGGATTGGTTGCCATAAAATGTGCGCCCTCGTTGTACAGATTTCCGCTCGAATCGAATAGCAATAATAGATTCATCAATAAATGTACACACAAAAAGACAATCAGAAAAAGTCCTGTAATACTCATCAAAAATTTCTGACCGATAGATGATTTGAAAAAATTCGCCATAATTTTCTTTTTTATTTTTTTTATAATTAGTTTTGAAAAGAAATGTAAAATGTTTTATGATTTGCTAAATATTTGGCTACTTTTTATTTACAAAAAACGTCAGAGTAATTAATCATATCAGTTTAATCATAAACATGTTATATAACATACAATTTGACGTTTTTTTGAATAATTCAAATATAGAAATTAATTGTAAAAATAATCATATTGAATAAAAATATTTTTTAAAATTTTAACAATGAAATACAATGCAATAGACAATCAACTGTTTATAAAAAACAGAGCTAAACTTGTGAAAAAATTAACGACAAATTCGTTGGCAATTATAAACGCTGCCGACGAAATGCCCAAAAATGGCGATCAAAATTATTCGCCATATCGTCAAAATTCTGATTTTTTTTATTTGACTGGTATTGAGCAGGAAAAAAGTATTTTGACGCTTTGCCCAAATCATCCAAATCCAAAATTGCGCGAAATTTTATTTTTGGTTAAAGGCGAAAAAGATTTGGAAACATGGTACGGTCATAAATTTACCGAAGATGAAGCGAAAACAATTTCGGGTGTCGCAACAATTAAATGGTTGTCTTCTTGGGAAGGCGTTTTAGCTGATTTAATTATCAATTCAGAACATGTTTACATTAATACAAACGAAAATCTAAAATATGATTCAGCAGTTCGAAACCGCGATTTGCGTTTTGTTGACGAACTGCAAAAAGCTTTTCCTTTGCACCATTACAAACGCCTTGCACCGCTGATTACCGAATTACGTCTTGTAAAAGAAACCGAAGAAATTGATTTGATGAAAAAGGCTTGCACAATTACCGACAATATTTTTAAACGTTTGCTCAGTTTTGTAAAACCGGGTGTGAAAGAATACGAAGTGGAAGCGGAGATTTACCACGAGTATATTCGCAACGGTTGTAATTCACATTCGTTTTATCCGATTGTTGCTTCCGGTGCTAATACGTGCATTTTGCATTATCCAAATAATGATCAGGTTTGTAAAGACGGCGATTTATTGTTGATTGATTTTGGAGTTGAATACGCTAATTATACTTCTGACTGCACACGCACAATTCCAGTTAACGGAAAGTTTTCGCCACGTCAGAAAGATGTTTATGAAGCTGTTTTGCGCGTGATGAAAGCTGCCACGTTGTTGATGATTACTGGAAAAACAATAAACCAATTGAATCCAGAAGTTGATGCACTTGTAACGAAAGAATTGATTGCGCTTGGTTTATTAAAGCAAGAAGACGTTGACAAAGAAGACAAATCTTTAGAGCGCGACAGACGTTTATGTTTCAAATATTTCATGCACGGTAATTCACACTTCATGGGACTTGATGTACATGATGTAGGAACACGCGATACTATTTTTGTTCCCGGTATGGTGTTGAGTTGCGAACCCGGAATTTATATTCCCGAAGAATCTATTGGAATTCGTCTCGAAACGGATATATTAATTACTGCAGACGGACCTGTTGATTTATTGGCTGCACTTCCTGTTGAAGTTGATGATATTGAAAATTTGATGAAGTCATAATTTGAATTATTCTATTTTGAATAAATGAGTTCAGTTTAAAAATGATGTTTTTATAAATTTGCTATTTAAATTTTTGTATATTGTTTATTATTATGGTAATAAAGTCATACAAATCTGCAAATCTATGACAAAAATCCTTTTTATACTGGACTCATAAATTACAACATCGATAGATAAGTTATTTTTTTTCAGAAATCCATTTAATTGCATCTCCCAGTTCATCATCTTTAAAAATTCGTAACTCGCACGAAAACAAATAACCAAAATATTTTGCAACCGTATTTATTAGATGATGATCAGAAACCAATGCAATTCTGTCCCACACAAAAAAATGTTTCAAGCCCATTTCTGTATCATCAGCTATTGCACCTAAATCTGCGCCGGTGAAACTTTTGCCAAGGTTATAAATCATTCTTATTTTTTTATGCGCTTTTAATTTACCTTCTATCGCAGGAATTAAAATGGCTTTGTAATCGGTTCCTGTTATTTTGCCTTCTACTATAACGCCCAGAACATTGTCAGGAAGATTATTCATTATTTTTAACATACTATTTTTTTATGACGTTATGAATGGTATCACACGGAATATCTCCCTTCGGTCTTGAAAGTATCTTGGCTGATACTTACCTGATATGTTGGAAAAGATAAAACCGGAACAAAGGCTTTATTTATCATCTGGTGTGCGTAACTACCCAGCAACAAATTAGAAATACTATTCTCCTGCTCAGTCATAATTGAAATAAGGTCAGAATTTATATAGCGCGAATATTCAATTGTTTCGTCTGTAAGATTGCTTCCCAAAAGATGCTCTATTTTATATTTTACATTTTGTGCGTCAAGATAAATTGCGACCTGATTGGCATAGTTATGTAGTTTTTTTTCTATTCCATCTAAATTGGATTGCCGAACCGTAACCAAATGAATTACGGAGTCGAAATATTTTGCTAACTTTACAGTAAAGGGAACTTTTTCCCGCGTTTGCATTGTTAAATCAAGTGGTAAAACTATCTTATCAATGCTTGACGGTAATGAACATCGCCTGACCGATATTACAGGAATCTTTGAATGCGAAATAATTTTGTAAGCATTTCCGCCGATGAATAATTCTTCGAAGCCCGATACTCCATGCGTAGTAAGTACAATTATTGCATCTTCAAATCCGCTTGCGAATTCTGATATTTCTTTGAATATTATGCCGTCCTTAACTTCATATTTCAAAGTGAAATTCGAACCGATTCTATCTTTGCAATTATGATATATTTCTTCAAATCTAATCATTGTTTGATTATATTCTTTTTTCAATTGCATAACATCAGTATATTCATCTGAGAAAATGACATGCACCATTTGAATATTTGCACCGGTCTTATTTGCCAGCATCAGCGCCAGATTTACACCGGGCATTGCCTCTTTTGAAAAATCTATTGGAACGATTATGTTTTTCATTTTTTTAAGTATTATAAAATTTTTGTTTATTCTTTAATAATTTTTGGATTGTATTTTTTTATCTTAAACGTTACGCCTTTTTAATTCTCTGAATCAAGTATTGTATATTTTTTTGTGGTAACACACGAGAACATCATTATTGACATTCCAACGATGATAACATAATAAATTTTTTTCATAATGACATTTTTTATCTGTAAAAGGATTTTTACAATAGCACAAAGTTAATCCATCATTATTACGATTGCGTTACATTATTTCGGTTATTAGTTATATAATTCTCACTATTTTAGAAAAATTAATGAAGAGATAAAATAGAACAATTCATATTCAATAAAAAAGCCCACTGCGTTTATTCAGTGGGCTTTTGTTTGTTAAACTATTTACTATTGAGAAATCAGTTTTCCTGATTGAATAGTTTTGTCATTGTTAACTACTTTGTAGAAATAAATTCCTGCCGGAAGATTATTTGTTTCAAAGGTAGTTATTTCTTTTGTAAGGGTTGTGCTTATTAAAGCTTTGCCCAAAATATTGTAAATCGTCAATTTGCAATTTTTAATTTGTGCAAAATTATTTACGCTGACGTTTACATAAGAATTAAATGGATTCGGATAAATTTTAACAGACACATTCGCTTCAATTTCATTGATACCTGAAACACCAAAATTTTCGCAGTTTGAACCGGTTATTGTCGATGCAGCAATTGATACAGCACCGGTTGTTGTAAGCGCTCTGCCGTTTATTAAAACGCCCGTTGTTAAACTAATTGCACCATTGTTACAAATAATCGTTCCATTAAAAATAGAATAATCATTTATATTCACAGCGCCATTAATCATCCAATACACATTTTTAGCCTGTGTTCCGTTTACCAAAATCACTTTTGAATATGTACTGGTTGTCAATGCACCGTTTATCTTAATTACAAAAACAGCATTGGGATTTCCTTGACCATTCAAATAAAGTGTATCAGTAAATGTAGTTGCGGCTTTCATAATGTAAGTATGTGGTGTCAATACCAGATTCCGTCCAAATTGAACAGGATACAACAATTCAATATCATTTGCTAATAAGTTAAGATAATTATAAGCTGTCAACAAATCGGCAGCACATTTAGCCGTATAGCTGTCTGGAGTAGGATGAATAGAACCGGCGACTAATAAAGGATCAAAGCCATTAGCTGAACCATTGTTACTACCAACGCTACCTGTAACATTTGTTACACCGGTATTTATTACAGCACCATCAGTAGAGAATACTGCAAAACAAGCAGCAGTACCAAGAGATGGAGCAGTTGGTCCTGTAAGATATGGACTACCGCAACCTATTGGAGTAGATGCCAACACACCATGAACTGTAACAGCTCCGGTTGTAGAAAGCGCTCTTCCTTCAAGGATAACGCCTGAGTTCAATACAATTGCAGCATTGTTTGCAACAATTGTTCCGCGCATAATTGTTCCGGTAGCTAAAGTTACTGCGCCTTCGACTTTCCAAAATACATTACATGCCAAAGCGCCATTAAGCAGAATAACTTTTGCTCCAACAGTTGACGAAAGTGGTCCTGATATTTTTATAATAAATACTGAGTTAGCATTTCCTTTTCCATCTAAATATAAGTATGAACTTAATGTCGTTGCGCCGTCAATAGAATAAACGCCCGAAATTAGTGTTTCGCCGTTACCTAACATTGGTGCGTGAAAAAATGTAGGATTACTGGCATTTAAAAAATTATATGCAGTCAATAAATTTGCAGCACAAAGAATGCTGATAGGATCGCCGTCATGCATTCCACCATTTACGTTTCCAAAAGCTGTACTTCCGCCACTGTTTGTACCGACATTTCCTGTAATGTAAGAAGTCCCCGTATTACTAACTGCGCCAATAGTTGAGAAAAGAACAAAGTCAGCAGCAGCACCCATATTTGGAGCGACAGTATTAATTGAAGTTGCAGTTACTCCCAACGCTACATTATTCGACGTATCGTTTGGAGCAAGCATTCCACCAATTACAACAGTATAGTTTGATGAAAGATCAGCAAAATTAACAGGGTCAATTGTCAATGTTGACGAATTTGCACCCGTTACATTCCACGCGTTTGAAATGTTCACAGTATCTTTTCTCCATTGATACGTTAAATTTGTTCCGGTTGCTTGAACTGAAAAACTAACAGAACTTCCAATTATTACATTTTGACTTGCCGGTTGAACGGTTATACTTGGTGGAGAATTAACAACTAAGACAGCGTTTAACGAAAAAACAACAGGTGAGCATGTTCCCGAAACGGCAACATTATAGTTTGTTGACGGATCAGTAATTGCAGCAGGGTTTAATGTAAGTGTAGCAGTTGTTGCTCCTGTAACATTTCCTGTGTTAGATAAATTTACAGTTCCTTTTTTCCATTGATAAGTAAGACCCGCACCTGTCGCAATTACAGTAAAACTAACCGAATTACCGGCAATGACTGTTTGACTAACAGGATGCGTAATTATACTTGGAGATGAATTAACTATCAAAGTATTATTTAATGATGTAGCAATTGGCATACAGGTTCCACTTACAACGACATTAAAGTTTGATGAAGCATCAGAAACACTTGCAGCATTAATTGTAAGATTGGCTGATGTTGCACCTAAAATATTAGTTCCATTAACTAAATTAACAGTTCCTTTTTTCCATTGATAAGTAAGACCAGTACCCGTTGCTACTACAGAAAAATTAACAGAAGTACCCGAACAAACGGTTTGAATCGTAGATTGTGTAGTAATACTTGGAGCCGAATTAACAACCAGAATAGTATTTGTTGATGTAGCAATTGGTAAACAAGTACCACTTACAACAACGCTATAATCTGAACCTGCGTCAGTAATAGTTGCAGCATTAATTGTAAGATTGGCTGATGTTGCCCCTAAAATATTGGTTCCATTAATTAAATTAACAGTTCCTTTTTTCCATTGATAAGTAAGACCAGTACCTGTTGCTACTACTGAAAAATTAACAGAAGTACCTGAACAAACTGTTTGAATTGCAGATTGCGTAGCAATACTTGGAGCTGAATTAACAACCAAAGTAGTATTTGTTGATGTAGCAACTGGCAAACAAGTGCCACTAACAACAACGCTATAATCTGTACCTGCGTCAGTAATAGTTGCAGCATTAATTGTAAGATTGGCTGATGTCGCACCCACAATATTGGTTCCATTAACTAAATTAACAGTTCCTTTTTTCCATTGATAAGTAAGACCTGTACCGGTTGCAACTACTGATAAATTAGCAGAAGTGCCAGAACAAACGGTTTGAATCATAGGTTGAGTTGTAATACTTGAAGCTGAATTAACAACCAAAGTAGTAGTTGCTGATGTAGCAATTGGTAAACAAGTTCCACTTACAACAACCGTATAAGTTGTTGAAGCATCGGTAATGCCTGCAGCGTTAAAGGTAAGATTTGCAGATGTCGCGCCAGTTATATTTGTTGAGTTTATTACATTTACACCACCATTCTTCCATTGATAAGTAAGACCAGCACCAGTAGCAACAACAGAAAAATTAACAGGACTACCCGAACAAACAGTTTGATTTGTTGGTTGAGTCGTAATACTTGGAAGTGAATTAACAGCCAAAATAGTATTTGTTGATGTAGCAATTGGCAAACAAGTTCCACTTACGACAACCGTATAAGTTGTTGAAGCATCGGTAATGCCTGCAGCGTTAAAGGTAAGATTTGCAGATGTCGCGCCAGTTATATTTGTTGAGTTTATTACATTTACACCACCATTTTTCCATTGATAAGTAAGACCAGCACCAGTAGCAACAACAGAAAAATTAACAGGACTACCCGAACAAACTGTTTGATTGGTTGGTTGTGTTGTTATATTTGGAATTGGGTTAACAACCAAAGTAGTATTTGATGAAGTAGCAACAGGTAAACAAGTTCCACTTACAACAACTGTATAATTTGTTGCGGCATCTGAAACACTTGCTGCATTAATTGTAAGATTGGCAGTAGTTGCACCTGTTATATTGGTTGAATTTATAATACTTACACCAGCTTTTTTCCACTGATAAGTAAGACCAGTACCAGCAGCAACTACCGAAAAATTAACAGCAGCACCGGGACAAATTATTTGAGCTGTAGGTTGCGTAGTAATACTTGGAAGTGAATTAACAGCCAAACTAACATTTGATGATGTTACAGCCGGTGATACCGTTCCCGTAACGACCACATTGTAATTTGCTACTACGTCTGTTAGACTTGCTGATGCTATTGTAAGCGTTGCTAAAGTTGCTCCCGAAATATTAGTTCCGTTAACTAAATTGACGGTTCCTTTTCTCCATTGGTATGTAAGTGATGTACCGGTTGCAATTACAGAAAAGCTAACAGGACTTCCTGCGCATACTGTTTGATTAATTGGTTGCAAACCTAAAACAGGTGCAGATGAAATACTGCAACCCGGCGTCATAACTGCGGTAATAGCTGATGTTAACAAAGCACCGGTTGTTGTAAGTGCTCTTCCATTTAGCGTTACGCCAGTAGTTAAGCTAATAGCACCATTGTTTGCAACAATAGTTCCATTAAATATAGAATAATTATTAATGCTCACTGCGCCGTTAATTTTCCAAAACACATTTTTTGCTTGTGTTCCGTTTATCAAAATAACTTTTGAATGTGTGCTTGTACCAAAATCACCATTTACTTGAATAACAAATACGGCATCGGTAACACCTTGCGCGTTTAAATAAACTGTATCTGTAAATGTTACAGCGGCATTCATTCTATAAGTATGCGGAGTTAGAACCAAATTGCGACCAAATTGTTCAGGGTGCATCAATAAAATATCATAAGGCAAATTATCGAGATATGTATTGATATTTAATAAATCCGATGCAGCCGGTATGGTTGCAACATCTGGTATTGGATGCATTGAGCCAATAATAGTTAAAGGGTCAAAACCGGTAGTAAGTCCGTAATTTGTTCCTACATCGCCGGTAACATTTGTAACACCTACATTTGTTACTGGGCCGTTTGCTGAAAATAAAGTAAAACATGCAATTGAAGCAAGCGCCGGAGCAGCAGGGCCATTTAAAACCGGACTACCGCAACCTATAGGTGTGTAAACAAAAACGCCATTTACAGTAATAGCTCCTGAAATAGAAAGCGCTCTGCCTTCGAGTGTGTCGCCGGCATTCATATTAATGGCGGCATTATTTGCAATAACCGTTCCGCGCATAGTTGTGCCAGTTGCCATATCAACCAAACCTTCAACCTTCCAATAAACATTGCATGCCATTGCTCCATTAATCAGTTTGACTTTTGAATTAGCATTTGTAGAAAGGGGTCCTGAAATTTTAAATATAAATATAGCACTGGGATTGTTTTCAGCATCTAAAGTTAAATCTAAATCCAATACTGTTGCGCCGGTAAGTGAGTAAACTCCGGTTGTAAGAATCTGTCCGTCGCCAAGAAAAGGTGCAGGACTATAGTCTGGAACTGCGCTGCTAAGCAAGTTGTAGCAGGCTAATAAATCGATGGCACATTGTGCGCTCACGGGACCACCATCACACATATTGCCGTTTACATTACCGAAAGCGGTGCTGGAACCACTATTAGAACCTACATTTCCCGTAATTTGCGAAATTCCAGTATTACTTACAGCTCCAATTGTTGTATAGATTGCAAATGTCGCAGCAGTGCCCAAATTGGGCGACTGGGTAGCATTTGCCTGTGGCACAAATGGCTGTCCAAAATTTATTTCTGGCATTAAAAACAGAATGACTGCTATCAATGTGAAAAGTAATCTCTTTTTCATTTTATTAGTTTTTATTTGTGAAATAATTTTCACAGGTCAAAGGTATGTAGCATGCCTGTGGTAAATGTTATATAACTTTGTAAATTAATTACATAATTCACAGGTTTTCTACAATGTCGTTTTATAATGACTATCTTTGAAAAATAATTTCGGTGACCAACTGGCACGCGTTACAAACGCGCGCCAGTGTGAGTCTCCAAGCTGGCGCGCGCCCAAGCTGGCGCGCGTTTGTAACGCGTGCCCATTATATATATTAAGATTTGGCACGCGTTGCAAACGCGCGCCAGTGGGGGATTTGGCACGCGTTGCAAACGCGCGCCAGTGGGGGTTACCAATAGGAAATACCAGTTTGCGCAAGTGTTTATGGCAGTTTTCTATAGGAAATACCAGTTTGCGCAAGTGTTTATGGCAGTTTCCTATAGGAAATACCAGTTTGCGCAAGTGTTTATGGCAGTTTTCTATAGTAAATGCCTGTTTGCGCAAGTGTTTATGGCAGTTTCCTATAGGAAATGCCTGCTGGCGCAAGTGTTTATGGCAGTTTTCTATAGTAAATGCCTGTTGGCGCAAGTGTTTATGGCAGTTTCCTATAGGAAATGCCTGTTGGCGCAAGTGTTTATGGCAGTTTTCTATAGTAAATGCCTGTTGGCGCAAGTGTTTATGGCAGTTACCAATAGGAAATACCTGTTGGCGCAAGTTTTTACAGTTTAAAACTTATGAAAATACATCGATAGCGCTCCTAAAACAAATAATACAATGCCTACATAAGTCATATTTTTTTGTTTTTTACCATTAAGTTTAATTCTT
>Ga0265327_10001582_pt1 | contig 27746 bp, 30 predicted proteins | sample 41621metaG_FD_202089 | JGI IMG/M metagenome (GOLD analysis project Ga0265327, IMG submission 202089) | Rhizosphere microbial communities from Carex aquatilis grown in University of Washington, Seatle, WA, United States - 4-16-21 metaG | ecosystem: Host-associated > Plants > Roots > Rhizosphere...
CGTCGCCGTATCGCGCGCTGCTGAGCCGAACAGCGCCGCATGCTGCACACCAAGACGCCTAAGCTCGTCCTCGTGGCTCCGCAATGTCGCAAGGATATCATTCCGATCCATGGCGCGCTCCTTCGCTAGACCGGCTCCAGCCGGGATACGAATACCCCTATGTAACAGATGGTCCTGCTTGAGGCAAACCAAGGGCATGCATGGGGAAATAGGCGCGGGCTTACGAGCCGCGCGCCAGCGGGAAAAGGCCGCTGCCGGCCACCAAATCCCGCAAGCCTTCCGCGAGGCCGATCCTCAGCTTGAAGCCGAGCCTTGCCCGGACCTTCGAGGGGTCGCCGACCGATTGCCGGATATCGCCGGGCCGGGCGTCGCGATGGAGGATGATCGGTGCGGTGCCCGTCGCGGCGGCAATGAGGCGCGCGAGTTCGTTGATCGCGGTCGGCGTGCCCGTACACAAATTGAAAACTTCGGGGGATGCATCGGGCCGCCGGATCGCGTCGGCAAGCTGGCGGACGACATCGGAGACATGGATGAAGTCCCGCACCTGACCGCCGTCGCCATGAATGACGATGGGCTTGCCGCTGCGTATGCTGTCACAGAAGATCGGGATCACGCTGGAATAGGGCGATGAAGAATTCTGGCGCGGTCCGTAGACATTGAAAAATCGGAAGCCGAGCGTCGGGACGCCGTGCTGGCGGCTCATCACCGCCGCGTGCATTTCACAGCCGAGCTTATCGGCGCCATAAGTCGAAAGCGGGCAGGGAGTCATCGCCTCGGAAAGCGGTCCGTTGGGCGCATCTCCATAGACGGCAGCGGAGGACGCGTAGACGACGGGAACGGAACCCGCCCGCCTTGCTGCATCGAAAACGAGAAGCGCCCCGGTCTGGTTGACGCCGTGCGTTCCGACCGGATCCTCGTGGCAGGCCGGAACCGAGGCGACAGCCGCCAGATGGAAACAGCCATCCACCCCCTGCATGGCCTTGGCCAGCTTTGGCCCGTCAAGCAAATCGCCGATGATGATTTCGGCACGGCGGGGCGCATTCTCGATCCGGCCCGTCGATAGATTGTCGAGGATGCGGATCCGGTGTCCTTGGCGGTCGAGGAGATCCCCCAGATGCCCCCCGATGAAACCGCAGCCGCCGGTGATCAGATAAGTGGCCATCTTCACAGCGCCGCGAGCATTTGCCGGAGCCGCTGCCAGACATTGCCGGCAAGCCAAGCCTCGCCCGGAATGTAGTTTTGGCCGGTCACCTTGACCTTTGACTGAAGCGGGAAAAGCTGGGGCTCATCCAGGGATATCCGTGCTACCTGACCACGGCCGGCCGGGTGGAAGACATTCTGGAATTCGGGCGGAAGCAGCACCGCGATCGGCAATATCTCGGTTACGGTGCCGCCCCCGCTCCGGTAGCCGTCCGAAATCGAGACGCGTTCTCCGAGTTCGACCTTGTAGAAAGTGCCGGTGTCGAGATAGGCCAGGACCGTGCGCTCGCCGGTAAAGATCTCCATCAGTTCGTCGCCGGGCTTCAGGACCGCGCCGCGCGTCGCGACGTTGGCGCCGACGATGCCCTCTTCCGGCGCTTCGATGAGGCCCCCATGATAGCTGGCCTCAAGCGCATTCATGGCGGTGAGCGAGTCCTGCTGAACCGAACGGAGATTGCGAAGCTGCTCTTCGGCGCTCCGCCTTCCGGCTTCGCGGGTGACCTGCTCCTCCTTCGCCGTGTAGCGCTCGCGCTGGGCGGCGGTCCAGGTCGCCTCGGAGACGATTCCGGGCCGGCGCAGTTCCTTGATGACCTGGAAGGATGACTCCGCCGAACGCCCGCGCTCCGCCGCATACTGGCCGAGTTGCTGCGCCACTTCGACGCCGACGGACAACTCGGCCTGACGGGCATAGGTCTCGGCATAGCGCGACTTGAGCAGCGCCAGGGAGTCGATGACCTGGGGCGAATTGCCCACCGCCAGGAGCGTGCCCTTGGCGACATGCGCGCCCGGCGCAACCTTGACATCGAGCACCTGGCATTCATAAGCCGAGGCGACGATGACCCGGCGCGCATCGACGAGGCCATCCGCCCGCAACCAGAGTTCCGAACCGATCAGGACGTTCCCCAGCCAGAGGAAGAAGCCGAGAATCAAGGCCATGTAAATCCAGCGGCTGGCATTTTTCGCCGGGCGGCCCCGCACGTCATTGACGAAGCGGTCCGCGCGGGGTCTTTCCCGGAGTGCCGTGATCACAGCCATTTCCCTTGCATCGTCTCTCCGATCCTTGGCGGGCCGGCTCTAATAAAGCGGCGATTGATCGAGGACGCGCTGCGGCACGTAGGCGTCGCGGTAGGAGGCGCGGAACACCCACTCCTCGAAATAGGCGTAAAGCCGCATCGCCCGCATCACATAGGCGTTGAACACGCCGAAGCCGATGGCGAAGGGCAAAAGCCGCAGCAGCCCATAACGCCCGGTGACGGCCACGGCGACGAGGAAGGTGAGGAGGTCGAACGCCATATAGACGATCGAGACGGCGGTCAGGAGACACCAGGCCAAGCCGCCATAGGTCCAGAACATCCAGCCGATATAGAGCGGGAAAATCAGGGTGCTTCCCAAATTCAGGATGAGGAAGTCGAACTGGTCCAGCAGCGGCCTGAGCTGGAACCTGCGGTTCAACGGATTGAGCGTGCCGTGGAACTTCCGCAGGCGCAGGCGGATCGTATCGCGATCCCAGCGGCGGCGCTGGCGGATCAGCGCCGGCAGGGTCTCGGGAACGTCCGTGAAACACCAGGCGGCGCCGGCAAACCGAATCTTCCAGCCGGCGCGGTGCAAACGCAGCGTAAGGTCGAAATCCTCGCCCGGACCGGGCTCCAGGCTGCCGACCTGCAACAGCGCTTCGCGCCGGAAGGCGGAAAAGGCCCCCGAGGCGCAGAAGACCATCTCATGGACATCCATGCTGAGTTTACCGAGCGAAATGCTGGTGAGGTATTCGATCGCCTGAAGGGAGGCGACGATGCTGCGTTCGGCGTTCCGTACCCCGATATTGCCGGACACCGCACCGACCGCCGGATCGCTCAGCGGCTCGATGATGCGTTCCAGGGCATCGCGGTCGAACGAGCAATCGGCATCGACATTGATGACGATATCGCCACGGCTGAAATTGATCGCGAGGTTGCAGGCGGCGGGCTTGCCGCAACGCAGCTCGTTGGTGAAGGCGGCATCGATGAGCCCCTCCTCCCGCAATTCGCCCAGAACGCGCCGCATGCCGTCCGTCGAACCGTCATTGATACAGATGATCTCATCGGGCAGCAGGGTCTGCTCGGCGAGGGAGCGCAGACAGGGCCGCATCGCGCCGGCCTCGTTGTGCCCGGCGATGATGACGCTGACCGTCGGGCGCCGCCGCCAGCGATCGGCGCGCGGCTTGCGGCGCAGCCCCGCCAGCGCATGGGCGGCTCCCGTGGAAACGAAGCTGAAGGCGTAACGCGGCACCTCCAGGAGGATCATGAACCAGAAGACCGCGAGAATGCCCTTCGCGTCGAGCTGCGACAAGAAACTTAGCGCCGCACCGAAGATCACCGGGTTTCCTCCAGCAGCGCGTCGATGCGGCTTCGGTCGAGGATCTCCGGCTGCATCTCCGGATCGACCCGTAGCGTATTTTTGAGATGCCGGCCGATTTCCCCGGCGACGCCGCCCGCCTCGGCGGGCATGGTGCGCGGCATGAGGATCAGGAAGCCGTCGCCGTGCTGCACCGTCACATCGACCGGCCGCAAGGCGCCGTTCACGATCTCCTCGGCCATCCTTAAGGTCTCATGCCAGAGGCGTTCATCGTCTTGGCGCAGGCTTGCGGCCTTGAGGAAATTGAGGCGCAGCACGGCGTAGGAAGACGCAAAATGCACTTCCTCACGGAGGGCTTGCAGAAGCAGCAGCCGGAATGTTTGCGGCAGGGCGCGGCCGCCATCGGACAGGGCATCCAGATGCCCGCTCCGCAGGAACTGGACCGCGCGTCCGGTGAGCTCATAACTATGCCAGTCACGGGCCGGCATCGCCTTGCTGTCACGATGGGCGCCGCAATCCAGGCACAGGAAACCGACCGAGGCGGCATCGTCGGCTTTACCGCAGCTCTGGCAGACCGTCGCCGAACCGGGCTTGTCGTAATCGAGGCCGATATGCCGGAGCGTCTTGGCGCATTTCGGGCAGACGAGCTGGCCGTCTTGCCGGAAATTATGTTCGAGCGCCTCATGGGCGCAGCTGAAATGATGGATGATCCCTTCCTCACGCAGATGCGCCGACCGGCAGGACCGGCATTCCTCGCGGACATTGAGCCGGGAGGAGCCGCAATCGGGGCAGCAATGCAGGCGGTCGAAGAACCGGCGCGTCAGCATGCCCTTTCCGGCAAGCTGCTCCGCGATCACCGCCACGCCCGAGAGCGGACCGGCGACCGGATAGGATATGGTTTCAGGCGTCGAAGGATCGTACACGGCGGTCAGCGCCGCTTTGCGGGTATAGGCGCGGGCGAGGAGCAGGATTTCCGGATCTTCGCTGGTCTTGATCGAGGCGGGTAGGCCTGCCACCCGTTCCGCGATCTCACCAAGTGCCGTCACCGCATCGGTGAATGCCGCCATATTGAAGGAAGCGGCATGGAAATCCGCCCAGGGCGGGTTTGCTGCGCCGAGCGACGCGATCGGCACGAGGTTGCTGCCGATCTGTTCGAGGATTTGGGCCATCTCCCCGGAACCGATTTCCGCGCCGAAAATCGCGGCGTCGATTCTCCGCCCCGGAACGCTGGTCACCGACCATCCAAAGGGTGCCGCCGCCCCTGGCGGCGGACCGCCCGGATAGGCAAGCAGGGACATCCCCCTGGTGGCCGCGGGGGAACGGCTGGCGGCGGGATGGACATTGGCCCGGCGGCTACCCGGCCAACTAAAAATCTCTGCCATCGGCTGGTTCTCCCGGTCGGTGCCGTAAAGATTATCCATTCCGCTCCCCCCCCGGCCCCCGACCGCGCGCCACGGCATGGCGGGCTGTCATCACGTCGGATTGGCCAGGCGACGCTCGAAATGTATTTTTAACCATGCCAATGAAGATTGCGTTTCGTCACCAGCGGACCCCTGGTACGATTATTTCAAATTTTTGCGGGTTTTGTGGCTGATTGTTACGCGGCGAAGCCGACCAGGAGCGGCGGCGAGGGGCAACCTCACATCGCGATTTGGATGCTGTCGTAATCCGCCCGGAACCCGGTATCGTCGCGGTCGAGGAGACCGGCTTGAACCAGGGTCTCGACATCCTCATGGACACGCCGGTAATCGCGGCCCAGCGCCTTCGACAGGGCGAGAATGCTCTTGGGCGGATTCCGGTGGACGTAATGGAGTAGTTCCAGGCGGTTGGCGGTCATGACCCGCGCGAAAATCTGCCAGTTTTCGAAGTTCAGATGATGCTCTTCCACCGTCTCGCCCCGCTCATGGCGGGCAATGGCATCAAGAACGCGGCGCTCTGTATCCTCGAAGGTGCCGCCGACATGAATTTGTAGCTTGCTCATAGCGTTATCGCCATACGCCAACAAGTCGCATGGTTCAACGGCCCATGCCCCCGCCCGAAGCCCGGTGCTGTAGCGATGGCCTGCCGGACATATTCCCTTGCCCGCAGGATCGCCGGCACGATCTCCATCCCCTGCGCAATGCCGGTGGCAATGGCGGAAGCGAGCGTGCAGCCGGTGCCATGGGTGTGGCGGGTTTCGATGCGGGTTGCCTCGAAGACCTCCGTCCCCGAAGACCCGGCGAATACATCCCGCACCGTATCGCCGGGAAGATGCCCGCCCTTGACCAGCACGGTTTCGGCGCCGAGTCCGCGCAGGAAGTGGGCGGCTTCGACCATGGCGTCGAGGCTGTCCACGGTAAAGCCGGCCAGTGCCGCCGCTTCCGGGACATTCGGGGTCACGATGAAGCTGCGGGAAATCAGGCGGCGTTTCAACAGGCCGAGGGCCGAGGGTTCCAGGAGGGAGGCTCCGCCCTTGGCGATCATGACCGGGTCGAGAACCAGGGGGATCGAGCCCGCCTTGGCTTCAAAAGCATCGGCGACGGCGGCGATGGTGGCCGCGTCGTGGAGCATCCCGGTCTTGAGGCAGTCGGCGCCGATATCGTCGAGGACGATCTCGATCTGCTGCCGGATGAAGGCGGGATCGACCGGGAACACGCCGGCGACGCCGTTCGTATCCTGGGCGGTAAGGGCCGTGATCGCCGTCGCCGCGTAACCGCCCAGCGCGGTCACGGTCTTGATGTCGGCCTGGATCCCGGCGCCGCCGCCCGAATCCGATCCCGCCACGGCGAGAACGCGGCCTTTCATAGCGCCCTACCCCGCCGCCTGGATGGCGGCGCAGATTTCGGAGACGATTTCGGCGACCATCGCCTGATCCTCACCCTCGGCCATGACCCGGATCAGGGGCTCGGTGCCGGATTTGCGGATGAGGAGCCGGCCATTGCCGTTGAGGCGGATTTCCGCCGCGGCGATCTTGGCCTTGACCGAAGCCGATTCGAGCGGCGTGCCGCCCCCGAAGCGGACGTTCTGGAGCAGCTGCGGGATCGGGGCGAAGACGTTGCAGGCGGTACTGGCGCTCTCCCCCCGATCGACCAGCGCCGCCAGGATCTGCAAGGCGGCGATGAGCCCGTCGCCGGTGGTGGAATGGTCGGACAGGATGATGTGTCCCGATTGCTCGCCGCCGACATTGCAGCCGGCGCCCCGCATCTTCTCGACGACGTAGCGGTCGCCGACCGCCGTCCGGTGCAGCGTCACCCCAACCCCGCCCAGATAGCGCTCCAGCCCCAGATTCGACATCACCGTGGCGACGATGGCACCGCCCGCGAGCCGCCCGGAACTGGCCCAATCGGTCGCGATCAGGGCCATGAGCTGGTCGCCGTCGATCAGCCTGCCCTTTTCGTCGGCGACCATGAGCCGGTCGGCGTCGCCATCGAGGGCGATGCCGATATCGGCGCCCCTGGCCACTACCTCCCGCTGCATCGCTTCCGGCGCCAGCGTTCCGCAGCCCCGGTTGATGTTCTGGCCATCGGGCGAAACCCCGATCGAGATGACCTCCGCCCCCAGTTCATAGAGCACCTTCGGCGCCACCTTGTAGGCGGCACCATTGGCGCAATCGACCACGACCTTGAGCCCGTCGAGCCGCAGCCGCCGGGGCAGGGTCGCCTTCACGAATTCGATATAGCGCCCGCCGGCATCTTCGAGCCGGCTCGCATGGCCGAGCCGGTCCGGCGCCGCAAGGCCACCCCCTTCACCAAGAGCACCTTCAGCGATCTGGGCTTCGATCCGGGTCTCGATCTCGTCGGAGAGCTTGAAGCCATCCGGCCCGAAAAGCTTGATGCCATTATCCTCGAACGGATTGTGCGAGGCTGAAATCATCACGCCGAGATCGGCCCGGAGCGAGCGGGTCAGCATCGCCACCGCCGGCGTCGGCAGCGGCCCCGACAGCACCACGTCCATGCCGACGGCGATGAAGCCCGCCGTCAGCGCCGGCTCCAGCATATAGCCCGAAAGCCGCGTATCCTTGCCGATCACCACCAGGTGGCGATGGTCGCCACGGCGGAACTGCTCACCCGCCGCCATCGCGACCTTGAGCGCCGTCGCCGCCGTCATCGGCTCCACATTGGCGGTGCCGCGAATACCGTCCGTTCCGAATAGCTTACGAGTCATTGTCTTCCTGTCGTAAAAGGATAGGGAGCCCCTCGCCCTGAATCGAAAACACCTTGAATCGAAAACGAGCATCCTCGGGGGAGGATGCTCGTTAACGTCTGCTCTACGAGATACGTTCGGAAAGGCTCACGCGCCGGGTTGCGGTTCCGGCTCGAAACCGCTGCCGACGGTGCCCGAGGACGGGACCGAGGCGCGGCGGCCGGCTGCCGGCGGCGTGCGGGTGTTCTCGTCATTGGAGTCGCCGGTGTCGCGCACGATCGGCTGCCCCTTGATGATGCGCTGAATCTCATCGCGCGACAGGGTCTCGTATTCAAGGAGCCCCTTGGCCAGAGAATGCAGCTCATCGAGATGACCGGTCAGGATCTCGCGCGCCTTGCCCTCGCCCTGATCGACGATGCGGCGGATTTCCTCATCGATGATCTTGGCGGTGGCATCGGAGACGTTCTTGCGCTCGGTCACGGAACGGCCAAGGAAAACCTCCTCCTCGTTCTCGCTGTAGCGCAGGGGGCCGAGCTTCGGGCTGAAGCCGAATTCGGTCACCATGCGCCGCGCCATCTGGGTTGCGCGCCGGATATCGTCGGAGGCACCCGTCGTCACCTTCTGCGCTCCAAAGACCAGCTCCTCGGCGACGCGTCCGCCGAAGAGGCTGGCCAGCATCGCCTCAAGCTCCATCTTCGACTGGCTGTACTTATCGCGCTCCGGCAGGAACATGGTCACGCCGAGGGCACGGCCACGCGGGACGATCGTCACTTTGTGCAGAGGCTCATGCCCTTCGACATAGAGCATGCAAAGCGCATGGCCGGCCTCGTGATAGGCGGTCAGCTTCTTCTCGTCCTCGGTCATGACCATGGAGCGGCGTTCGGCGCCCATCATGACCTTGTCCTTGGCATATTCGAATTCCGCCATCGACACCGACCGCTTGCCCCGGCGGGCCGCCATCAGCGCCGATTCGTTGACGAGGTTCGAGAGGTCCGCGCCGGAGAAGCCCGGTGTGCCGCGGGCGATGACACGCGCATCGACATCGGGGGCCAACGGCACCTTCCGCATATGGACCTTGAGGATCTTCTCGCGCCCGGTCACGTCCGGATTCGGCACCGTGACCTGACGGTCGAAGCGGCCCGGACGCAGCAGCGCCGGATCGAGAACGTCGGGGCGGTTGGTGGCGGCGATCAGGATCACGCCCTCATTGGCCTCGAACCCATCCATTTCGACGAGGAGCTGGTTCAGGGTCTGCTCGCGTTCGTCATTGCCGCCGCCGAGTCCGGCGCCACGATGCCGCCCGACCGCGTCGATTTCATCGATGAAGATGATGCAAGGCGCGTTCTTCTTGCCCTGCTCGAACATGTCGCGGACGCGGGACGCGCCGACGCCGACGAACATCTCGACGAAATCCGAGCCCGAAATAGTGAAGAAGGGGACATTCGCCTCGCCGGCGATGGCGCGGGCCAGGAGCGTCTTACCCGTGCCCGGCGGACCGACCAGCAGCACGCCCTTCGGGATCTTGCCGCCGAGGCGCTGAAATTTCTGCGGATCTTTCAGGTACTCGACGATCTCTTCGAGTTCCTGCTTGGCCTCGTCGATGCCGGCCACGTCCTCGAAGGTGATGCGTCCGACTTTCTCCGTCAGCAGCCGTGCCCGGCTCTTGCCGAAGCCCATGGCCCCGCGCCCGCCGCCGCCTTGCATCTGGCGCATGAAGAAGATCCAGACGCCGATCAGCAGCAGCATCGGCGCCCAGGACAGGAGGATGCTGAACAGCGAAGGCACGTTCTCGTCGCTCGGCGCCGCCGTAATCCGCACGCTCTTCTCAGAGAGCCGGTTTACCAGACTGGGGTCGTTCGGGGTGTAGGTCGAGAAGGGCCGGCCATCGGTGAAATGGCCGCTGACCGTGTTGCCTTGGATGGTGACGTCGGCGACCTGCCCGCGATTGACATCGCTCAGGAAGTCCGAAAAGGCGAGCGTGGTCTGCGTACCGCGTCCGCTCGAATTCTGGAAAAGATTGAAGAGGGCCACCAGCAGAAGCCCGATGATGATCCAGAGGGCGAGATTTTTACCGAAATTTGTCACGGTCCAGGTCCTTCTTTCCTCCACCCATGGGAGCCACTCCGCAAGGCTCCCCTGGCGTCCATCCGACGCAACGGTGCATTTTAAGAATGCGCCTTCGCCCGGACAACTGTAAAGCCCACATTCGTGAGCGGCCGCGCCGGCCGGAACGTGCAGGAGAGAAAGCCCGTCTCCCCTTCGCTTTCCGGACGCCAATAAGACAGATAGGGAACCGCAAGCGTCCCGAAAAGGTCTCTGATCGCGGGAAGAGTCGGTTGAACCAAATTCGGGATGGCCGCATCGCGCCGCAACATGCCGCCGAGCGCCCCGAGCCGCAGCCCGGAGGGGGCGGTTTTCGATAGGACGAGCCGGAACCGCCCGTCCCAGAAATGGCTCTCGCCCGGAACCAGTGCGATCTCCGGCGCCATCAGTGCTGCTTCGCGAAAAACCAGCAAATACCCGGGACGCGGCGCCAGACGGCAGCCGCAAAGGGTGCGTCCCCGCCCTTCCATGCCGCCTAATATCCAGGCATAGAGCCGCTCCAGCCGCTCCAGCCGTGGTGTATGCCCCGCACCGCCCAGCGCCGCCAGCAACTGGCCGAGCGCCCGCAACCCCACCTCCTCCGGGAAACCACCCAGAACAACCGGGTCGAGCCTGGCGAATCCCGCCGGATGGAGATCGGCTGCCAGCACCAGGCATTCGGCGGTTGCATCCTCAAGTGCCGCCCTGGCCCGGCCCAGACGCCGCGCGGTATCGGCAAGCCGCAACGGCCCCAGCCCCTCCCGTTCCAGGATTTCGGCCCCCTGGCGCAGCCGGATGCGGGTAAAGCCCGGATTGCGGTTGCTCGGATCCTCGATCCATTCCTGCCCTTCCGCCGTCAGCCGCGCGGCAAGCCGCGCGCCCGGCACCGACAGCAAGGGGCGCAGGAGCCGGCAGGAAGCGGTCTCCCTGATCGCCGGCATCGCCGCAAGCCCGTCCACGCCGCTTCCCCGCGTCAGGCGGATAAGCACGGTCTCGGCCTGATCCTCAAGGTGATGGGCGGTGAGAAGATGCAGACAGAAATTCCGCCGGCACCAAGCTTCCAGCAAGGCATAGCGCGCGTGACGGGCCGCGTCCTGAAGGTTGGCCGCGGGGTGGGGGCCGCCCCAAACCAGAATCTCATGAGAAATCCGGCGCGCGCCGAGCCACAGCCCGGCCTGCCGGGCTTCGGCGGCCGATTCCGGCCGCAATCCATGATCCACGGTGATTGCCGCAAGGCGCCCGCCCCGCTCCCGCACCCAATTCGCCGCCAGCAGGCAAAGCGCCAGGGAATCCGCCCCGCCGGACACCGCCACGGCCAGAAACGGCGCCGCCTCGAAGGGACCGAGCGGTTCCATCGAGGCGGCGAACTCCGCATCGCTCAGGGGCAAAGGCGGGGGCGACGGGCTGGACATCGACAGTGCGTCCTTCGAGACGGCCCTCGATGGGGCCTCCTCAGGATGAGGACTTTTTTTCAATGCCATTGACGACATATCTCATCCTGAGGAGCGGCCCTCTTGGCCGCGTCTCGAAGGACGCAAGGTTGCCTTTGCAGCCGCTTACGGACAGCCGAATTGCTTCCGCTGCTGCGCCAGACGTTCCTTGATGGCGCCCGCCGATTTCGGATAGTCGCGATCGATCTGGCCGAAGGTCAGGCAGGCTTCCTTTTTCTGGCCGAGGCTGCCGAGCGACATGCCGAGTTTCAGCAGATTGTCGCTGCCCTTGCCGCTTTGCGGGTATTTCTTGTAGCCCTCGGCAAAGGCGGAGGCGGCGTTGGCGTAATCCTTGCGCACGAAGAAGGTTTCGCCCAGCCAATATTGCGCGTTCCCCGCGAGCGGATCGTTGGGGTTGCGCTGCACGAAGGTCCGCAATGCCTGTTCCGCCGCAGGGTAATCCGCCTGCCGCAACAAGTTGAAGGCGTAATTGTATTGATCCTGCGGCGTGGCGCCGGGCAAGGCCGGGGCTTCGGCGGGCGGCGTTTTCGCGGCGGTCTGCGTGCCGGCGGGAAGCTGCCCCAGCACGCCCTGAGTGCCGGGCTTTGCCGCCGAGGCCGATGGCGGCGGCACGTTGGCTGACGGCGTATTGGACGGCGAGGCATTGGTTGGGGGCGCCGCCGCCGCATGCTCCAGGGCGGAGAGCCGCTGATCGGTCTCGCTGGTGAATTTGTCGAAATGCGTCTTGATCTGCTCGATATTGTAGCTGGCTTCTTCGAGCTGGCCGGTCAGGGTGCGCATATGGGTTTCGAGCTGGTTCATGCGCAACTCGGCGCTGACGGCACTGCCATCCGCCGGCACCACGGGCTGATCGGGCGAACCGCCCGTCCCGCCGCGATAGACTTGGCGCTGAACCTGATTCATCTCCCGTTCCAGCCGATCGAGGCGATCGAGAAACGGCGACAAGTCGTGATCCTGGGCCAGAGCCGGGGAGCCGACCGCCAACCATAAGATCCCGACACATAAAATCCCAAGCTCTAAAATCCTGGGGGTGAAGCTGCGAATCAACGTTCTCATTCGGCCCCAAACTTCCAGCCAGACGGCATATCGCCGGATTTTCTCTACGACAACTTTTGGGCAAAAAAAGGGCGCCTGCCCTTCCCTTGGGTGTTCGTCACCGCTTGGGATGGGCAGGCGCCTTTGATTGCCGTTCGTCGGCCTTGGCCGATTAGTTAACGACCGTCACGCCCCGGCGATTCTGCGCCCAAGCGGCTTCGGTCGAACCGACGACTTCCGGACGCTCTTTGCCGTAGCTGATCGTCTGGACGCGGCTGGCGGGAACGCCGAGTGCGCCCAGCACCTTCTTCACGGCATTGGCGCGGCGCTCACCGAGGGCAAGGTTATACTCGCGGGTGCCGCGCTCATCGGCATGACCCTCAACCGTCACGGTGACGGCCGGATACTTCGCCAGCCAGGCAGCCTGCTTCTCGAGCGACGCACGGCCTTCGGCGGTGATGTCGGACTTGTCGACGGCGAAGAACACGCGGTCACCGACATTCTGCTTCAGATCGGCTTCGCTGCCCGGGACAATACCGGCGGACTCGGCGGCGGCACCGGCACCGGCGCCGCCGGTGACGGCTTCGTTGGTCTTGGGTTGGCTAGAGCAGGCGGCGAGGAAAAGAACGGCCGCGAGCAGGCTCAGTGACTTAAAACGCATTTTTTGCTCCCCTCAGAAAAACCTGGGATTGAGATGCGGGGTATTGCCTAGGGACGCCGCCCCCAAATGTCATGGAGGACACGCCGTGCAACACGGCCACAGATTAAAATTCGCCGGGACTATACTGCATTTCGTCATGGAATCAAGGGCGACCACGCGGGATCCGATGCATCCAGCGGGGTAATCACCTCCCGCTCGTTATATCCGGTCAAATCGACCGTGTACAGACGAGTCGTTCCGCCGCCGCCACGCGAATCATAAGGGGCCTGCTTGAAATAGGCGAGCACGCGCCCATTCGGCGCCCAGGTCGGCGCCTCGACCATGTACGACTCGCTCAAAAGCCGCTCATGCGAACCATCCGGCTGCATGACGCCGATGAAGAACCGGCCACCTTCCATCTTGGTGAAGGCGATAAGATCGCCGCGCGGCGACCAGACCGGCGTGCCGTAATGGCCGCTGCCGAAGCTGATGCGCTTGATGTCGCTGCCATCCCCGTTCATCACATAAATCTGCTGCGAGCCGCCGCGATCGGAATTGAAGACGATCTGCCGCTCGTCCGGGCTATAGCAGGGCGAGGTGTCGATGGCCGGACTGTCGGTGATCTGCGTCGGCCTATGGGTACGCAAATCCATCTTGTAGATGTCGGTCTTGCCGTTGCGGGAGAGGCTGAACAGCACCTTATTGCCGTCCGGCGAGAAACGCGGCGCGAAGGTCATGCCCGGAAAATCGCCGAGAACCTCCTGCTGCCCGGTGTCGATATTGAAGAGATAGACCCGGGGCGTGCCTCTCGCGTAGGAAAGATAGGTGATTTCCTGCAGGGTCGGGGAAAAGCGCGGGGTCAGGACCAGCGACCGCCCATCGGTCAGGAAGCGGTGATTGGCCCCGTCCTGGTCCATCAGCGCCAGCCGCTTGACGCGGCGGTCGGCGCGCCCGGTCTCGGAGATATAGACGATGCGGGTGTCGAAATAGCCGTCCTCGCCGGTGATGCGCTTATAGATGTCGTCGGCGATGCGATGGGCCACGCGGCGCCAGTTCTGCGGCGTGGTCTTGTATTCCGTGCCCATGAGATGCTGTTCGGCGACGGTGTCCCAGAGCCGGACCTCGACGCGCAGCCGTCCATCGGGCTGCGCCTGCGTCGCCCCGGTGATCAGCGCCTTGGCGTTGATCAGACGCCAATCGGCATAGCGCGGCGGCGCCGCCGCATCGGTGATGTTCTGGATGAAGGCGTGCGAGTCGATCGGCGCGAACAGGCCGGAGCGTTCGAGATCGGCGGAAATGACCTGGGACAGGTCGCGGGCCGCCTGTGCGTCGCCGCCCCCGGAAGAGAGGAAGGACGGAATGGCGATCGGCATCGGCTCGGGGTGACCGCGCGTGATGTCGAGGTGCAGATCCGCCCGTGCCGTCCCCGGCAATGCCGCGGACAGGGCAAATGCCAGCAAGCACCAAAATTTCAAAGGCCTAAATTTCATGGGGCTCATAGCATGTCCCTCGGATTGAATGTCAAATCCATGGATTTCCATTCCTCATATTTGCCGGACGGCAGTTTAAGCGGCGAGCATTTCGGATCCTTCACCGCGCGGACGGCCCGGTCGGCCGCCGATTGGAAGACCCGGTCGGAATAATAGCGTGCCATATCCACGGCACGGGCGGAGGCGACGGTGCCGTCCTGGTTGACATCGACATGTACATTGACCACGACGTTGCGCGCGTCCTTGGCGCCGAGATCGGGGTTCCAGCACTGTTCGATCTGCTGCACCACGAGATCGCGCTCCGCTGCCGTCACCTGCGCGCCCAAAGGAGCGATCGGCTGGGCCGAGGCGGTCTGCTGCTCAGGCTGCTTCTGCGCCTTGGATTTGGCGTTGGCATCGGGCGGCGTCGGCGCGGTCTTCTGGCGCGTCAGATTCTTCAACAGCGCATCGAAATCCGTTTTGGCCGTGTCGGGCTTCGGCTTCGCCGTTTCCTTCTTAGGTTCCGGCGGCTTGGGCTCAGGCGGCTTCGGCTCAGGCGGCTTCGGCTCGGGCGGCTTCGGGGCCTCGGGCTTCGGCATCGGCGGCGTCGGTTTGGGCTCGGGCGGCTTCGGCGGCTCGGGCTTGGGGGGCTCGGGCTTAGGGGGTGGCGGTTCCTGCGGCTTTGCCGGCGGCGGCGGCGGCGGCGGTTTGGCGGGCTCCGGCGGCTTGGCGGGTTCGGGAGGTTTCGGGCGCTCCTCCACCGGCGTCGGCTTCATCTCGGAGTTGGGCTTCGGCATCTGCTTATTGAGCTGGGTCGCCCGCGTCTCCGCCGCGATCGGCACCAGACGCACGGCGACCGGCGTCTCCTCCGGCAGCTTCGTCTCGAAAAACGAGGGCAGGCCGAGGATGATCGCCAGAAGAATCAGGCCATGCAGCGCCGCGGAAACACCGAGGCTGCCACGCGATATGTCCGATGTCAGATGCACCGTGCCGCCTTCGTCAACGCCGCTTCTGGGCACCCTGCTCGCGCAGCGGTTCCGTGATGAGGGAGACCTTGGTGAAACCCGCTGCGCTGATCTTTCCCATCACTTCCATGACCCGACCGTAATTGATGGCCTTATCACCGCGGATAAAGATGTCGGAATTCGGGTTGTTGCGCGTGATCGCCTGAAGTTTCGGCACCAGCGCATCGCTCTGCACCTCCGTCTCCTGGAGGTAGAGCTTGCCCTCGGCATTGACCGAAATGACCAGCGGTTCCTTGTTCTCGGTAACGGGCGCGGCATTGCTTTCCGGCAGGTCCACGGGTACGCCGACGGTCAAAAGCGGCGCCGCCACCATGAAGACGATCAGCAGCACCAGCATCACGTCGACCATGGGGGTCACGTTGATTTCGCTCATCGGGCGATAGGCGGAGCGCCGGCCATTGCCGTGCCTGCCGCCACCGCCCCCGATCATTCCAGCCGCCATGATCAGGCTTTCTCGTCGAGCTGGCGCGACAGGATCGCGCTGAACTCGCTGGCGAAGGCGTCGAGCTTGCCGCCATAGCGGCCGAAATCGGTGGAGAGCTTGTTATAGGCGACCACCGCCGGAATGGCGGCGACGAGGCCTAGCGCCGTGGCGAAAAGCGATTCGGCGATGCCCGGTGCCACCACGGCGAGGCTGGTATTCTTGGTGGCGGCGATGGCCTGGAAGCTGTTCATGATGCCCCAGACCGTGCCGAACAGCCCGACGAAGGGCGATACCGAACCGACCGTGGCAAGATAGGCCATGAAGCGTTCCAGCCGCTCCATCTCGCGGCCGATGGTGACCTGCATCGCCCGGTCCACGCGGGATTGGAGGCTGGTGCGCAATTCCGTGGAGCTGACGAGGCCCTTGGCGACGCTGCGCCGCCATTCCCGCATCGCCGAGGCGAAGGTCGCCGACATCGGATCGACCGGATGCGAGCCGACGCGGTCGTAAAGATCGTCGAGCGAGCCGCCGGACCAGAAGGATTCCTCGAATTTTCCGGCATCGCGCTTCAGCCGGCGCAGCCGCAAAAGCTTGTCGAAGATCACCGCCCAGGACCAGAAGGAGGCAAGCAGCAGGATCGCCATCACCAGCTTGACGATGATGTCGGCCTGCAGGAATAGCCCGACGATCGAAAGATCATGCGGAACGGCAGCCGCGGCTGCGGCGGCGGCTCCCCCCAGGGCGGTTGCGTCGATCACATTGTTCGGCATGGCTATCGTTCACCCTGAGATTGATGCGATGGGGAAATTTGCAAATACTGGAGAAGCTCCTGGCGAAGCGCCGCCGGTAGGCGGGTAGGCTTGCCATTCGGATCGATGCAGGCGACGCGCAGGGAAAGCCGGGCCAGAACCCGCTCGCCGCACCGAATCGCCTGCTCGAATTCGACCGAGGCGCCGCCGAAAGCGGAAATGCGGCTTTCGATGTCGAGAAGATCGTCGAGCCGCGCCGAGGACAGGTAATCGACGGCGCAGCGCCGCACGGCAAAAAGGATCCCGGCCTCGTGGCGCAGTTGCTCTTGCCCGATCCCCCGGCTCCTCAGCATCTCGGTACGGGCGCGTTCGGCGAATTTCAGGTAATTGGCGTAATAGACGATGCCGCCCGCATCCGTGTCTTCCCAATAGACCCGGCAGGAGAAGTGATGAAAGCCGCCGCTCATGGCGCTTCCTCCTCTTCCGCATCTTCGTCCGGTCTTTGCAGGAGTTCGAGCTGTTCCAGCGCTCGCGGCAGGGGCGTCATGCCGATATGGGCGAAGGCCCGTTCCGTCAGCATCCGCCCGCGCGGCGTGCGCTGCACGAAACCTTGCTGAAGCAGATAAGGCTCCAGCACCTCGTCGATCACGTCGCGCTGTTCGCCCAGCGCCGCCGCCACGGTCTCGACCCCGACCGGGCCGCCGGCGTAATTCTCGGCGATACAGCGCAGATAGCGGCGGTCGAGCGAATCGAGCCCGATCGAATCCACCTCAAGCCGGGTCAGCGCCCGGTCGGCCTCCTTGGCGCCGATGCGCGGAACACCATCGAAGGCGGCGAAATCCCGGACCCGGCGCAAGAGCCGCATGGCGATGCGCGGCGTCCCGCGTGAGCGGCGGGCGATCTCCATCGCCCCCTCGGGCGCCAGATCCATGGCGAGCACGCGGGCACCCCGGCTCACCACGCTCTCAAGCTCTTCCGGGGTATAGAAGACGAGCCGCAGCGGAATGCCGAAACGCTCCCGCAGCGGCCTCGTGATAAGGCCCGCCCGCGTCGTCGCCCCCACCAGCGTGAAGGGCGGCAGATCGATCCGCACCGACCGCGCCGCCGGCCCCTCGCCGATGATGAGATCGAGCTGGAAATCCTCCATCGCCGGATAGAGCACCTCCTCCACCGCCGGCATCAGCCGGTGAATCTCGTCGATGAAGAGCACGTCGCGCGGCTGAAGGTTGGTCAGAAGGGCGGCCAGATCGCCCGCCCGCTGAATGACCGGCCCTGAGGTCGCGCGGAAGCCTACCCCCATCTCACGTGCGATAATCTGTGCCAGCGTGGTCTTGCCAAGGCCGGGCGGCCCCGAAAGCAGGACATGGTCGAGCGCATCGGCCCGGCTCCGCGCGGCGGTGACGAAGACGTGCAGGTTCTCGCGCAATTGCTGCTGCCCGACGAATTCATCGAGCGCCAGCGGACGGATCGTGGATTCGGTCAAATCCTCCGCCCCGGCATCGCTGTCGACGAGCCTCGCGTTATTCATCGCGTCCGCTTCCGCGGTTCTCATTTTGGCCCGCCATTTGGCACTGGGCTGGACAAATGTGGTGCGTCCTTCGAGACGGCCCTCGATGGGGCCTCCTCAGGATGAGGATCTTTCTCAATGCCATCACACACATACCTCATCCTGAGGAGCGGCCCCTTGGCCGCGTCTCGAAGGACGCCGGATGCCTTTGCAGCTAGGTTCATCGCGTCAGCTCCTGAAGCCCGGCGCGGATGAGCGCGTCAAGCCCGGCCTCGGGCCCGAGCCGCCGCTGCACGGCGGTGACCGCACTTGCCGCCTCGGGCCGGCGATAGCCCAGATTGACCAGCGCCGAAACCGCATCCGCCAGCGCCCCGTCCGCCGCCGATACCGGCACTCCCGGCGATGCCGTGGCCGCGGCCGCTCCGGGCAGGCCGAAGCTCCCGACTTTTTCGCCCAGTTCGTTGACCATGCGCAAAGCGAGCTTCCGCCCCACGCCATCGGCGCGGATGAGTGCCGTCACGTCTCCGGCGGCGATCGCGCCGAAAAGCGCCGGGGGCTCCAGCACGCCCAGCACGGAAAGCGCCAGCCGTGCCCCCACCCCCTGAACCGTGGTCAGCAGCAGGAAGGCGCCGCGCTCGGCCTCGTCGATGAAGCCGTAGAGGTGGATATATTCCTCGCGGACATGGGTCTCGATCAGCAGCGCCGCCCGCTCCCCCGGCCCCGGCAATTGCCGCAGGCTCCGGGCCGAGCAAAAGACCAGATAGCCGACCCCGCCGACATCGAGAATGACGGCGTCGGCGCGGATGCCGTCGATCTTGCCGGTCAGCTTGGCGATCATGGCGCCGCCGCTCCCGCCAGGGCCAGCACCCGGCGCATCCCGGCATGGTGGGCATGGCAAATGGCAACGGCAAGCGCGTCGGCGGCATCGGCGCTTTCGATCAGGCAGCCGGGGAGGAGGTGGCGTACCATCACCTGCACCTGTTCCTTCGCGGCATGGCCGTTGCCGACCACCGATTTCTTGACGAGATTGGCCGAATATTCCGCCACCGGCAGCCCCCGCCCGGCCGGCGCCAGGATGACGACGCCGCGCGCATGGCCGAGCTTCAAGGTCGATTGCGGGTTCTTGTTGACGAAAGTCTCCTCGACCGCCGCCTCGTCGGGACGATAGCGGTCGAGGATCTCGTTGAGCTGGTTGTATAGCCTGAGCAACCGCTCCGGCAATTCCCCGGCCCCGGAATGGAAGACGCCGTCGGCGATATGGCGCAGATGGTTGCCCTGCGCCTCGACGACGCCCCAGCCGGTATGGCGGAGCCCCGGATCAAGTCCGAGAAGCCGCACGCTCGGGATCGACACTCGTATAACTCCGTTCAGGCGCTTAGCTGCGCCATCAGTTCTTCGGATATATCGAAATTCGCATAGACGTTCTGCACATCGTCGCTGTCCTCAAGCGCATCGAGCATCTTCAGGAGCGAAACGGCGGCATCGCCGTCGAGCGGGGTCTGGATCTTCGGGCGCCAGACGAGCTTCGCCTCGGCGGGAGCGCCGAAACGCTTTTCCAGCGCGTCGCGGACGGCGTGGAAATCATCGGGGGCCGAAGTCACGACATGCTGTTCCGCATCGCTATCGACATTGCTGGCGCCGGCTTCGAGCGCCGCTTCGAAGATATCGTCGGCGGCGATGCCCGCAGCCGCGAAGGTGATCTCGCCCAGCCGGTCGAACATGAAGCTGACGCTGTTGGTTTCACCGAGCCCGCCGCCCGCCTTCGAAAAGGCGGTGCGCACCTCGCTCGCGGTGCGGTTGCGGTTGTCGGTCAGCGCCTCGACGATGACCGCGACGCCGCCGGGGCCATAGCCCTCATACCGGATCTCTTCGTAATTATCGCCGCCCTCGCCGCCGGCACCGCGCTTGACCGCGCGCTCCACCGTGTCCTTGGGCATGTTCGCCTGCCGCGCCATCACCAGAGCGGCGCGCAGGCGCGGATTCGCATTGGGGTCGGCAAGGCCGGTACGGGCCGCGACCGTCAATTCGCGGATGATCTTGGTGAAGATCTTGCCGCGCTTCTTATCCTGAGCACCCTTGCGGTGCATGATGTTCTTAAACTGAGAATGGCCAGCCATGTCGATAGATCTAACTCAAGTTTCGGGAATCAAGTTTCGAGACCTTTAGGCAGGATCGCTGCCTACCAAGTCAATATGGCAGGATTGCGGCACAGAAGCGCAACCCTTCCGTGCTGATTTTATAACTCGTGAAGCACCGGCGCGGGAAGCGTCGGCGCTGGAATAGTAGGGGCCAGCCGCCCGCCGAGGCGCAAGGGGGCGATCCGCGTGGCAAGCCCTGTCGCATCATCGGTTTCGATGAAGACGGCGCAGAGCGTCGCCTCCCCCTCCGCGACCTGAAGCCGCTCCCCCGGCATCTTGGTAAGAAAGCGGGAGATCGCCGCTTCCTTCTTCATGCCGATCACCGAATCGTAATCGCCGCACATGCCGGCATCGGTCTGATAGGCGGTGCCGCCCGACAGAATTTGCGCATCCGCCGTCGGTATATGGCTATGCGTGCCGATCACCGCCGAGGCCCGGCCATCGACGAAATGCGCCATCGCCATCTTTTCCGAACTCGCCTCGCCATGGATGTCGATCAGCACGGCATGAGCATCCCCAAAGCCGGCACGCTCCAGTTCGCGCGCGACCGCGGCGAAGGGATCATCGATCGCATCCATGAAGAGCCGCCCCATCGCATTGAGGACCAGCACCTTCCGGCCACAGGCCAGCGTGACGGAGGCGGCACCGCTTCCGGGCGTGCCGGGCGGGAAATTCAGCGGGCGCAGAAGCCTCGGATCACCGGCGATATAGGCGATGGTCTCGCGCCGGTCCCAGACATGATTGCCGGTGGTGATGACATCGACCCCAGCCGCATAGAATTCCTGGCAGATCTTGTCATTGATGCCGAAACCGGCGGCGGCGTTCTCGCCATTGACCACGACGAAATCCAGCGCCAATTCCTGGCGGAGCCGGGGCAAATTGCCGGTGATTGCGGTCCGCCCCGATCGGCCGACCACGTCGCCGCAGAATAGAATTCTCATCTTGACGATAAGCCGAATGGAGCCGCCACGACCGTTGGTTGCATTACCCTCGTGGCCCGCTTACGCAGGTGGGAACCATGTATCAGGACCACGGCCCTGACAGGGACAGTCCCCTGGAGGTGATTATCGGCCCCGGGGTTATGAGCTCCCTGACGCGCAGGGCAGCCCCATCCGGCTTGACGCATTATGACGCTTCTTCGAGACGCGCCGCAACAGCTTCGATCCGCGCGGCCAGATTTTCGATTCCCGTGGCGAGCGCATCCACCGCGGCACTATCATGTGTCAGCCCGGCATGTGTCAGCCCGGCATGCGCTGCCCCATCATGGCCTTCCATGGACCCGCGCACCCGCTGCCGGCGGAGCGCGTCATTGGCCTCGGCCAGTTCATCGGCGATGACGAGCGCGCCCAAAAGCAGAAGTCGGGGCTCCCCCACCGGCCCCAAAGTCCGGGCAAAGCCCCCGACCTTCTGATCGAGATACTCGCCGAGCTTGCGGATGCGGTCTTCCTGTCCGTCGTCACAGGCGACGGAATAGGCATGACCGGCGATATTGAGCGTGACCTGAGCCATCGGTCGTTCCCGTCAATCGTCCAGGGTGGCGTTGATGCGCTCGATGGTGCCATCGAGGCGGCTGGTCACCCGCTCGATCTTTTCTTCGAGCGCCGCATATTCGGCCTTCGCCGCCGCCAGAGCCTCGGCAAGGCGGCGTTTTTCAGCGCCATCTCCACCAACCCTGAAGGACGCCGCTTCCAGCCTCCTCACGGCTTTATCGAGCCGCTGCGCCGCATCTTCGAGTTTAGTCATCGGATTCCAACGCCAAAAATAACCGCGCCACCTTACGCGGCACCGGGCAGCGGCGTCAAACAGCGATCGCATTGGAAATATCGCCCACAGCATTGACGCTCGGCACCCGCGTCATTCCCGCGAAGGCGGGAACCCATGTGTGGACGGCGGTCCCACCAAGAACCGCCTTCTCTCATCGGAAACGCCGTTGTCTTCAGGCTCGCGGACGCTCCAGCAATTCTCATTCTGGCCGAGGGGCTTGGCGCCCGTTCTCGCTGCAAAGGCATAAAGCGTCCTTCGAGACGCGGCCAAGAGGGCCGCTCCTCAGGATGAGGTACATAATGTCATGGCATCGAGAAAGCTTCTCATCCTGAGGAGGCCCCCTTGAGGGCCGTCTCGAAGCCTCATCCTGAGGAGCCGCCTCTTGGCGGCGTCTCGAAGGACGCACCATGGATGTTCAGCCCGGTGCCAAATGCCGGGCCAAAATTAGAATTGCTCGCGGACGCTCGCCGCTGGGTTCCCGTATTCACGGGAATGACGCGGTTATTTCCGAATACACTCCCTCAAACCTCTTCCTGATTCCCAAGAATTCCCAGCCGCAGCAAATGACGGCGGAACTGGTGGTAGCCGAGGCCGAGTTCCGCCGCCGCTTTCTTCTGGTTGAAGCGGGCGCGGACCAGCGCTTCTTTCAGGAGCTTCGCCTCAAAACCGGCGACGGCCTCGGTAAAACCGGCGGATGCGGGCGGCACCGGCTCTGTCTCCCGCTGAACCGCCTTTTCAAGCCGGAAGGGCGAGGCGAAGGGGTCGAGGATGATCTCCGCGACCGGCGCATCGCCGCGATCGGCGCGGGCGGCCGAGCGCTCCACCGCATTCTTGAGTTCGCGCACATTGCCGGGCCAGGAATGCGCCTGAAGACGGGCCAGCGCCTCGTGGGTGAAGCCCGGAAAATAGTCGCGGCCAAGCTCCCGCATCATCCGCTCGGCGAAATGGGCGGCGAGAAGCGGGACGTCCTGGGGCCGCTCCCGCAAAGGCGGCAGGGTCACCACGTCGAAGGCCAGCCGGTCGAGAAGATCGGCCCGGAACCGGCCCTCCTCGGCCCGCTTCGGCAGATCGAGATTGGTGGCCGCGATCACCCGCACGTTGATCCGCTGCTCCTCGCCGCCGCCAACCCTCTGGAAAGTCCCGTATTCGATGACGCGCAGGATCTTCTCCTGCACCGCCAGCGAAGCATTGGCGATCTCGTCCAGGAACAAGGTGCCGCCATCGGCCAGCTCGAACCGGCCCGGCCGCCGCCTCGTGGCGCCGGTGAAGGCGCCGGCCTCATGGCCGAACAGCTCGCTATCGAGCAGCGACTCGGCGAGTGCGCCGCAATTCAGCTTGATGAAAGGCTTGTCCCAGCGCCCCGACAGGAAGTTCAGCCGGGCCGCGATCAACTCCTTGCCGGTCCCCCGCTCCCCCACGACCAGCACCGGGCGGTCAAGCTGGGCCACGCGGGACACATGCTCCAGCATCGCCAGAAACACCGGCGCCTGACCCAGCAAAGGCGGAAGTTCGGAAGCAGTCATACCGTATTTCGCCATACTTTAGCGGAAAGCGCAATAAATCAGCGGAAACTATCAGAACACCGCCGCCGGGGCCGAGGAAACCCCTTGGCCCGCGGCTTGGCACGGCGCATGCGAAGATGCCGGCACCACCAACCGGAAAGGGAATCGCGGCCATGGGTATCTTTTCGCGGCTGACCGATATCGTGAATTCGAATTTGAACGCGCTTCTGGACCGGGCGGAGGATCCGGAAAAGATCATCCGCCTCATCATCCAGGAAATGGAGGACACGCTGGTCGAGGTCCGCTCCGCCGCGGTCCGCACCATCGCCGAGCGCAAGGAGATCGAGCGCCGGGCCGAGGCCCTGCAAGCGGAGGCCGCCGATTGGGAGCGCCGGGCCGAATACGCCCTGGGCAAGGACCGCGAAGATCTGGCCAAGGGCGCACTTCTCGCCAAATCCCGCCTTCAGGAGACGCTGACCGGGATGGAGCGCCAGCGGGCACAGATTGCCGAGGCGCTCGCCCGGCAGAACGAGGATATCGGCAAGCTTCAGGCGAAGCTCGCCGATGCGAAGGCGCGTGAGGCCTCGATCGTCGCCCGCCAGAAGAGCGCCGCCACCCGGATCAAGATCCGCACCCGCCTCCATGATGAGCGGATCACCGATGCCTTCGCCCGTTTCGAACAGGTCGAGCGCGCGCTCGACGAACTTGAGGGCAAGGCCGAATCCTTCGATCTCGGCCGGCACGGCGACAAGAAGATGAACTTGGCCGAAGAACTCGCCGGCATCGAAAGCAATGCGAAGGTCGAGACGGATCTGGCGCGGCTGAAGGCCCGGATCGGGGATCGGAACCGGCAGGAGACCGGGCGATGACCCTTCATGGCTTCATCCTCGGCATCCTGTTCCTGACCGTGGTGGCGCCGATCTGGATCACGGCCCATTACGGCACGCGCTGGCGCCGGGCGCGCCGGCTGTCGGCGGAAACCGAACGGGATCTCGGCGAGCTTTGGGAAGTGGCCAAACGCATCGAGAACCGCATCGGCAACCTTGAGAAGATCCTCGATGCCGAAAACCCCGATTGGAGGCGGCAGCCATGACCTGGAACCCTCACCGCCAAGAAGAATGGCACCAAGAAGAGCGGCCCCAAAGCCCGCTCGGACTCTACCGCGATCCCGAGAACGGGCTGGTCGCCGGAGTCTGCGCCGGGATCGCTACGTGGTTCGGGGTCGAGACCAAGCTGGTCCGGCTGGCCGCGATCGGCGGGCTGATCTTCTTTTTCCCGGTCGCCTTTTTCGGCTATTGGATCCTGGCCTTCGCGCTGAAGCCGAAGCCGCCCCGGCTGTTCGGCAGCCGCGAGGACGAGGTCTTCTGGCGCGGCGTCGCCGCCGAGCCGGACGACACCGCCCTCCAACTCTGCCGGAAATTCCGCGAATTGGAAGACCGCCTCGCCCGGATCGAAGCCCATATCCTGCGCGAGGAATTCGAACTCAGCCGCAAATTCCGCGACATCGGCGGCTGAGCCTGTGCCCTATTACCCAAAGCGAGAGTTTTCCATGTCCCCGATCAGCCTGCTTTTGAACATCGCCTGGATCGTCTTCGGCGGCTTCTGGACCGCCGCCGGCTGGTTCATCGCCGGTATCCTGATGATCCTGACGATCATCGGATTGCCCTGGGCCGGGGCCGCCTTCCGGATCGGCTGGTACACGCTGCTGCCTTTCGGCCAGATCGTGGTGCCGCGCTCCGCCTATGACTACGCCGACCCCGCCGCCGGGCCGCTCGGCATGATCGGTAACGTAATCTGGCTGCTCCTGGCCGGCTGGTGGCTGGCCCTCGCCCATCTCGTGACCGCCGTTGGCCTGGCCCTCACGATCATCGGCCTGCCCTTCGCCTGGGCGCATCTGAAACTGGCGGCCCTGGCCCTCTGGCCGATCGGGCAGATGGTCGTCACCCTCGAAGAGGCGGAAAGCCTGCGCCGGGTGTGATTGATTTCCCGCACAAGAGGAGGGGTGTATAAATGAACGCGATCCGTCCCATCTCCACCACCGAGGACACCGTAACTTTCGCCCGCACCGATTACGAAGCGTTGCTGGAGGCCCTGGAGGATGCCGAGGACATCGCCGCCAGCCGCGCCGTCATGGATCGGGTCGCCGCCGGAGAGGAGGAAGTGCTCCCCTTCGAAATGGTCGAGCGCCTTCTTTCCGGAGAAAGCCCCGTACGGGTGTGGCGCGATCATCGCGGACTGACCGCCAGAGAGCTTGCCGCCAAGGCCGGCATCAGCCCCGCCTACCTGTCCGAAATCGAGACCGGCAAGAAGGCCGGGAGCCTGGAAACCATGGGAAAGATCGCCCGGACACTGAATGTCTCCCTGGATGATCTGGCACCGAGTGTGGATGTGGTTCCCTGATGCCTGGGGATTTCATCCTTGAGGCAATCCGGGCAGTCGGGGACGAATGCGGTATCTGCACGGCGGCTTCTGAAAGAAGTAAACTGTCGCCGCAACCTGTCGCCGCAACCTGTCGCCGCAACCTAAAAAAAGGCACCTACGCGGGCGGTGCGAGCCGTGTCAGGGGAGAGCTCACTGAGAAGGGAAAACATAAACTGTCGCCTTAACCGTAACTCCACATCGAACACGCCCCAAGGAACCTACTTCAAGACATCATGGAAAACGCTATTCTGGTGCCGCACGGTGTTGCTCCGTTTCGTGTCCGGAAGACGCGCCAACGTCTGAACACGAGTAGAATCAACACCGTGCGGCCAGTCCACAAATTTAAACCGGACAGCCGTGCTAACCGTCAGGCTATGATGCCGTGCTCGCGGAGAAGGACTTCGGCGCCGTGTAGCATTATTTGCACTTCCCGCCCCACAGGATCGTACCACAGCCAGTAATCGCCGTTGGCAAAATTGGTTGGGCGCCACCCACAAATCATCAATACGCGAAGTCTGGTTTTCAATCTTCCTGCTGTAAATTTGTCCACCACTGCCTCCGCAATTTTAAATTGTGGATAACGGACGGTTTCGGCGACGGTTCTAAAGACAGATCATTCAAGAAAAAACAAACCGTTACTCTGACCTTGCCGTTTTGACGATGCCACTTGTGGCACGCAGCCACCCGAGGTGGCATTTCTTTATATGGCAGAAAACTACGCCAACGGCAACCAGTAATGCGCCATAACTAATTGAAATATAATAATATTTTTGCCTCGCTTTAACCCTTCTCGCGCCCATGGAAGGTCCACGACCACGCTCTCAGGCAATCCATTGTCGCCTTGTCAGCCTCTCCATCAGATGACGCGAGATACGGCACCGGCGGCTCAGGAGTTCCGTCACAATATGTTTCAGGCTGCAACAGGGTGTTTCAGGCCATTTCATGGGCAAGGCCAGTGAGTGGAAGAAAATTAGCAAAAACAGTATCAGATCAGTTTGACTCGGGTAGGTGTCCACACATACGATACGCTACCGTTTGTTCCGCAGGGAAACCCCTCATGTCTCCTCTAGAAGCTGAGCAGAAAAAGAAGGCGCTGGCCGATTACAAGTATTTACTCGTACACGACGTGACTTACGACGGATGGAACAAGGAAACAGCCCAAGAAAGGGCGTTTTATATTCGCGGATACACGTGGTATAGAAATAATGTTCTGGAGAAAATAGGAATAAATATTACTGACTGTAAACAATTTATCCCGGATCAAGCGGATATTATCTCAGGCAGAGAATCATGGCATGATGGATTATTTGACTGGAAGAAGCCGCTAGCTCCAAATCAGCTTTTGGAAGCGGTCTCAAAGAAAAAACGGAAGCCAATCAAATTTGAAAAGGCGGTCGCGTGCCTCGTTGTGTTTGAGGCCATGGCAAAGAGATTGCCTGGTTTTGATGCACAGGATGTCTATGGACACATGAGAATTGAAGCTGCCGTCTCTTATATCAACGATTTCAATATGAATACTCTTGACACTATCAGATCAAGAGATTCTGACTTTCTTGAAAATCTAAAGAAGTCCACCGAGCAACGCTCAAAAGCTGTGTTTAATGATATGGCTGGTAGAAAGACCGTAACGCACAAACTTGCAGTACGCGTGCAGGAGTTTATCCGGGAAAAATACAAGGATTCAGAAATTGGCGACGTTGATTGCAGGTACAATCAAAAGGTAACATTCACTCCTTCGGACGAGGAGGAGGTTGGGTTCTAGAGCATCAAGCTTGAAACCTGACTCGCTTATGCCCCCTGGGGGATTCCCTTGAGCCGCGAATTGTGATTCACCGTGACTGGAGGTGAATCATGGGCAAAGGGTATTCGACCGACCTTCGGGTTCG
>Ga0265327_10001583_pt1 | contig 27733 bp, 28 predicted proteins | sample 41621metaG_FD_202089 | JGI IMG/M metagenome (GOLD analysis project Ga0265327, IMG submission 202089) | Rhizosphere microbial communities from Carex aquatilis grown in University of Washington, Seatle, WA, United States - 4-16-21 metaG | ecosystem: Host-associated > Plants > Roots > Rhizosphere...
TCTTGGGGGCGGCGAGAGGGGGCCTCGGGACAAGCCCGAGGATGACGGTGGGGGGGAGGGACCTCACGCCGGCGAGGGACGCCTCCGCTCGCCAACGCCCGTGATGGTCGCCACGCTGCGGATGGCGAGCGGCTTCAGGAGCTCCGCGCAGGTGAGATAGGCGCAGACGATCCCCACCAGGGTCAGGGTCACGTGCAGCGGCGGGATCTGGAATCCGAACCAGCCGCCCAGGGGGGTGAAGGGGATGACGAGCGCCACGGCGAGCGCCCCCAGGGTCGAGCCGGCGAGCCAGGGATTGGGCAGGTCCCGCCAGGGCCGGCCATTGGTGCGGATCAGGAACACCACCAGGGTCTGGGTGGCGATGGATTCCAGGAACCAGCCGGTGCGGAACACCTCCGGCGTCGTCTGGAAATAGAGATAGAGCGCCCCGAAGGTGGCGAGGTCGAACACCGAGGACAATGGCCCCATGACCCCGGCGAAGCGGACAATGTCGCCCAGTCGCCAGTGTTGGGGCTTTTCGACCGCGGCCGGGCGGACGGTATCGAACGGGATCCCTACCTCGGAGATGTCATAGAGCAGGTTGTTGAGCAGGATCTGGGTGGCCAGCATGGGCAGGAAGGGCAGGAACAGGGAGGCCGCCGCCATGGACAGCATGTTCCCGAAATTGGAGCTGGCGCCCATGCGGATGTATTTCAGGATGTTGGCGAAGGTCCGGCGGCCCTCCTCCACCCCGTCGGCCACCACTGCCAGGTCGGAATCCAGCAGGATCATGTCGGCTGCCGCCCGGGCGACCCCGGTGGCCCCGTCTACCGACAGGCCCACATCGGCGGCCTTCAGGCCGGGGGCGTCGTTCACCCCGTCCCCCATGAAGCCGACGATCTCGCCGGCGGCCCGCAGGGCGTGGACGATGCGGACCTTCTGATCGGGGGACAGGCGCGCGAAGACATCGGTGTCGCGCACCCGGACCCTCAGGGCGTCCGCCCCCAGATGGGAGAGCTGGGAGCCGGTGATCACCCGCTGGTGGCGCAGGCCGACGATCCCGGCCAGACGGCCCACCACCAGGGGGTCGTCGCCGGACAGCACCACGACCCGCACCCCGGCCGCCGCCAGCCGCGCCACCGCCGCTGGCGCGCTGGCCTTGGGGGGATCGGCGAAGGTGCATAGCCCCTCGAAGGCGAGCCCCGCCTCATCCTCGGCCTTGGGGTCGCGAGGGTCGCCGGTCCAGGGACGCGACGCCACCGCCACGGCCCGCAGGCCCTGGGCGGCGAGGACCTTGACCTGGGCCTGGACCGCGGCCCGCGCCTTGGGGCTGAAGGTCTTGTCCCCCGCCCGCGTGCAGGCGGCCAGCACGGACTCCGGCGCGCCCTTGACGATCAGGGTCAGGCCGTCTGGTCCGTCGGCCAGTACTGCGCCCATGCGCCGCTGATAGTCGAAGGGCAGGCGGCCCTTGCGGGACCAGCCCTTGGCGGCCTTGGGCCAGGCCTTGGCCAGGGCGGCGTCCAGCGAGCCCGCATCGCCCCCCAGGGCGGCGCAGACCGCGGCCAGCTGGGCCGGGCGGTCGGAGGGCTTGCCGTCGGGGCCCAGGCCGGCCTGCAGCACGATCTCGGCAGCGGTGAGGGTGCCGGTCTTGTCGGTGCAGAGCACGGTCATGGCGCCCAGGTCGTGGATGGCGGTCAGCCGCTTGACGATCACCTTCTTGCGCGCCATCCGCACCGCGCCGCGGGACAGGGTCACCGTGGTGATCATCGGCAGGAGTTCGGGAGTCAGGCCGACGGCCAGGGCCACCGAGAACATCAGGGACTGGATCAGCGGTCGGCCGAACAGCACATTGGCCGCCAGCACCCCGAGCGCCAGGACGCCGGTGGCCCGGGCCACCAGGAAGCCCAGCTGGCGCAGGTCGCGCTGGAACGGGGAGATATCCGCCTTGGCGTTGAGAGACAGGGCCGCCTTTCCGAACAGAGTGTTGGCGCCCGTGCCGACCGCCAGCGCCGTGGCCTCCCCGGTCTGGGCCACTGCGCCGCGGAACAAGGCGTTGCTGGCCTCGGACACGGCCTGGGAGGTCACGACGCCTGGGCGCTTGACCGCGCCGTAGGGTTCGCCGGTCAGGGCCGCCTCATTGGCGGTGAAGGCGTCAGCGGTGAGCAGCAGGGCGTCGGCAGGGATGATATCGCCGACCCGGACCTGGAACACGTCGCCGGGAACGACGGTCTCGGCGTCCACGGGCGCGAAGGCGCCGTCGCGGCGCACCAGGGCCTTGAGGGCCACGGACTGGCGCAGCGCCTCCGCCGCATGCTTGGCGCGGCCTTCCTGAAAGGTGTCGAGCGCCACAGAGACCCCCAGCATCACCAGGATGATGGCGGCGCTGGCGACGTCCCCCGTGGCGCCGGAGACCAGGGCCGCGACGATCAGGATCAGGCACAGGGGCTCGAGAAGCCGACGCCCGACGGAGACCACCAGCCCGGCCTCCCGCGTCTGGGCGTCGGCGTTGCGGCCGAACGTCGCCAGACGTGTGGCGGCCTCGGCGGTGGTCAGGCCCTCCAGGCCGCAGCCCAGGGCCTTGGCGGCCTCGGCGGTCGGGCGGGTCCAGAACGGCGGGTCGGCCATGGCGTCGATTCCTGTGATCCGGACCTCCTGGACAGCAACTCCGCCGGGCGCGACAGGACCTGGATCAATAAGCGCCGCAGGCCGGCGTCAGACGGCGACCGCGTGGTCCTTGAGCACCCCCAGCGTCACGATGGCCAGGGTCTCCTCATGGGTGGCGGCCAGCACCACCTTGGGGGCGGCGCCCGCGTCCAGGGCCTCCTTCCAGCGCGGCGCGCAGAGGCACCAACGGTCGCCGGGCCTGAGGCCGGGGAAGGCGTAGTCCGGGACCGGGGTGGAGAGATCGTTGCCCACGGACTTGGAATAGGCGAGGAATTCGGCGGTCATCACCGCGCAGACCGTGTGCAGGCCCAGGTCGTGCGGGCCGGTCTCGCAGCAGCCATTGCGGAAGAAGCCGGTGACCGGCTCCAGGGAGCAGCTTTCCAGCTCTCCGCCGAGCACGTTCTTCGCCTCGCGGTCATATCGGGTGATCATCCGCCTACCCTATAGCGGTTTTGCCGCGGGCGGCAGGGTCAGGCGGGCGGATAAAACCGGTAGCCACCCCGGTCGGGCGCGCATTATGACGAGGCGTCGCCCGGAGCCCTGACCACGTGACCGCCCGCCCTCGCCGCAGCGCCCTCTACATGCCCGCCTCCAACGCCCGGGCCGTGGACAAGGCGCGCAGCCTGGCCTGCGACGTGGTGATCCTCGACCTGGAGGACGCCGTCGCCCCCGACGCCAAGGAGGTCGCGCGCAGCCAGGCGATTGACGCCGTCCGCGCGGGGGGCTTCGGCCGCCGGGAGGTGGTGGTCCGGATCAACGGCCTCGACACGCCCTGGGGGCCCGCGGACCTCGCCGCGGCGGCCGCGGCCGTCCCCGACGCCATCCTGGTTCCCAAGATCTCCGGCCCCGCCGATCTCGTCGCCTATGACCGGGCGCTGCAGGGCGGGACGCGGCTATGGGCGATGATGGAGACCTGCGCGGCGATCTTCGCCCTGGACGCCCTGGCCGGCGCCGGCGGGCGGCTGGAGGCCCTGGTGGTGGGGGGGAATGACCTCGCCAAGGAGATGCGCTGCCGTCCGGGCGTCGAGCGTCAGCCCCTGCTGGGCGCCCTGGGCCTCACCGTCGCCGCCGCCCGCGCCCATGGCCTGGCGGTGATCGACGGGGTGTTCAACGAGATCGACGACGCCGAGGGCTTCGCCCGCCAGTGCGCGCAGGGCGCGGCGTTCGGCTTCGACGGCAAGTCGCTGATCCATCCGAGCCAGGTGGATGCCGCCAACGCCGCCTTCAGTCCGGACCCGGCCGAGGTCGCCTGGGCGCGGACCATCGCCGAGGCCTTCGATTCGCCGGAAAACGCCGGCAAGGGTGTGCTGCGGGTGGACGGCAAGATGGTGGAGCTGTTGCATCTGGACCAGGCCCGCCGGCTGATCGCCGTGGCCGAGACCATCGCCGGGGACCCAGCGTGAAGACCTTGTTCCGACGCCCGCCAATCCTGATCCTGAACGGGCTTTTCCTGACCCTGGCCGGCGCAGCACAGGCCCAGGAAGATCCCATCGGCGCCCTGCTGGACAAGTCCAAATCCCCGGCCGCGCCCGCCGCCCCAACCCCCGGTCCGGCGCCCGCGGACGCCATGCCCACCAGCCGGGACGCGCCGCCGCCTGTGACGCTCCCGGTGACGCCCCCCACGGCCCCCCCTGTGACGCCGCCGCCGGTCGCCGCGGCCCCGCCGCCGCCGACTCCGGCCGCGGCCGCGCCATCGCCGCCGGTCACCTATGTCCCGCGGCCCACGACCCTCGGCGAGCCCACGCATCTGGAGGAGACCGGCAAGGCGCCGGACGGCCCCCCCAGTCCCAGCGACCTCTATTTCGAGTCCCGGGTGCGGGCCTCCTTCGCCGCCGCCCAGGGCATGCAGGGCCCGCTGGACGGCCGCTGGGTGGTGCGCTCCATCGGCGCCGACCTGTTCGTCCTGCAGCTGGTGGACAAGAACCAGGGCATGGTTGAGGGCGCCTGGCGCGATCTCCGCCGCAAGGGCGCCACGGACGCCTCGGGGTTCATCGAGCAGGTCCAGCGGACCGGCGGCGAACTCACCATCCGCATCCGGCCCCGCCCCGGCGACGATCCGGTGCAGATGTCCCTGCACCCCCTGGGCGACGGCTGGACCGGGGAGCTGATCGAGCGCGGCGAGCGCCGGGTCGTCAGCCTGAAGCGGAACTAGAGGCCCAGGGCCGCCTGGGCCGTGGACACCGCATAGGCCAGGACATCGTCCGGATAGGGTTCGGCCACGCCGTGGCCCCAGACCGGTCCCGGCCAGGCCGGGTCGTCGCGGCGGCGGCCCACCACATGGACATGCAGCTGGGGGGTGACATTGCCCAGGGCGCCCACATTGAGCTTCTCCACCGGGATCCCCAGGGCCTCGCCGATGGCCCGCACCGCCGCGCCGGCCGCCACCACCTCGTTCATCAGCCGCGCCCGGTCCCGCTGGGCCAGGTCCTCCAGCTCCCGGGCGCCCGCCAGGCGGGGGATCAGCACGATCCAGGGATAGCGGGCGTCCACCTGCAGCCGGGCGTGGCAGAGGCCGAGTTCCCCCAGGGGGGCGGAGGTGGCGAGGAAGGCGGGGTCAAGTTCGGCCATGTGCGGAGCTTGTACACAGGCGGCGTCCGGCGCAAACACCGGGCGCACCCCGCGCTTGCGGCGTTGCAGCATTCTGGGCTACGGACCCGCGCGAAACGAAAACAGGAGCCTCCCCATGAGCAGCAAGACCCCCCTCCGCGTGGCGGTCACCGGCGCGGCCGGCAATATCGGCTACGCCCTCCTGTTCCGCATCGCCTCGGGCCAGATGTTCGGCGCCGACCAGCCGGTGATCCTGCAGCTGCTGGAGATCCCGGTGGAAGGCCCGCAGAAGGCGCTCAAGGGCGTGGCCATGGAGCTGGAGGACTGCGCCTTCCCGCTGCTGCAGGACATGGTGCTCACCGGCGACGCCAATGTGGCGTTCAAGGATGTGAACTGGGCCCTGCTGGTGGGCTCCAAGCCCCGCGGTCCCGGCATGGAGCGCGCCGACCTGCTGAAGGACAACGGCAAGATCTTCATCGCCCAGGGCCAGGCCATCGACGCGGTGGCCGCCGATGACGCCCGGGTGGCGGTGGTGGGAAATCCCTGCAACACCAATGTGATGATCGCCGCGGCCCAGGCCAAGCGCCTGACCAAGGACCGGTTCACCGCCATGGTGCGCCTCGACGAAAACCGCGGCCGCGCCCAGCTGGCCCAGAAGGCCGGCGTCAGCATCGACCAGGTCACCGACCTGTTCATCTATGGCAACCACTCCCCGACCATGTTCGCGGATTTCACCCACGCCAAGATCGGCGGCAAGGCGGCGGCCGAGGTGATCGCCGATGAGGCCTGGCTGAAGTCCGACTACCTGCCGGCGGTGGGCAAGCGCGGCGCGGCCATCATCGAGGCCCGCGGCCTCTCCTCGGCGGCCTCGGCGGCCAACGCTCTGGTGGACCATGTCCGCGACCTCACCACCCCCGGCAAGATCCACTCGGTGGCCGTGGAAAGCCAGGGCCGCTACGGCTTCGCCGACGGGGTCTGGGCCGGCATGCCGGTGAAGACCACCGCCACCGGCTATGAGGTGCTCACCGGCTACGAGATGGACGATTTCGCCAAGTCGAAGATCGCGCTCACCAATGACGAGCTGGTGGGCGAGCGCGACACCGTCAAGGACCTGATCGGCTAAGGCCGAGAGGCTGGAGGGGCGGATGGCAGCCGTGACGACATCCCCCCTGGGCCCCACCCTGGAGACCGAGCGCCTTATCCTGCGGCCGCCGGCGGCGGCGGATTTCGAGGCCTGGGCGGCCTTCGCCGGGGATGAGGAATCGGCGCGCTACCTCGGCGGAGCCAAACTGAGGTCCGTGGCCTGGCGGAGCATGGCGGCCATGACCGGCTGCTGGACCCTGCGAGGCTTCGGCATGTTCTGCGTGTTCGAGAAGGCCACCGGCCAGTGGGTCGGGCGCCTGGGCCCCTGGATGCCCGACGGCTGGCCGGGGACCGAGGTCGGCTGGGGGATCGACCGCGCCCACTGGGGTCGGGGATTCGCCACCGAGGGCGCCACGGCGGCCATCGACTGGGCGTTCGAGGCCTGCGGCTGGACCGAGGTGATCCACTGCATCGATCCGGGCAACACCAATTCCCAGGCCGTCGCCCGGCGACTGGGCTCGACCCTGCTGCGCCAGGCCGACCTGCCGGCGCCGCTCAACGACACCGTGGATGTCTGGGGTCAGAGCCGGGACCAGTGGCGGGCCCGGCGCAAGGCCTGACCCGGCATAGCCGCACGCCACATCGGCGCATCCATCGCCCGGGCTTAGCCGCGCGCGCCGGACTGGCCGGCGACGGCCGGCCGGCGCCCCGCTCGCACCTTGCGCTCCACCATCATCCGGGGGGCGATCATCCACGCGACCGGCGCGGAAATCACCAAGCTGACGCCAATGACCCAAGGCATCAGCTGCATGGCCAGTCCCGCCAAGGGCGTGGCCAGCACCAGTATGGCTCCGACGCCAAAGAAAAAACCTTGAACCATCATGAAGATAAGAACGGCGACCAGAACTCGCACTGACATCGACTGAGACCTCGGGCGCGCTGTTGGCGCCGTTTGGGGAACGCCGCGCCCATGCCAGGGTTCCTCGCGGCCCGGGATTCCGCCTCCCGGCCTGGGCCAAGAATTACGCCGCCACGAACGCCGCATTCGCCGTCGCCGCCGGCGACGGAACCCCCATTTGGCCTTCGACCCTGGTCGGGCCTTGGCGAGAATGATCGCTGCCGCCCATGGCGGGATTTCGATGGCCGTGGTTCTCTGCCTCTGTCGAGACGCGCTGTACGCGCCCTGCTGAGGAAGGGGACGATCCGGATCAGCGACTTGGGAGAGATGCGATGGAACTGGGGTGGTATGAACCCAGCCTCGATGTGCAGGACATCGAGCGCTCTTGCGAGTTCTACGGCAAGCTCGGGTTTGAGCTCGTCGACCGATCCATAGAGGGCCAAACAGCCACCGTGCAGCGGGGAAACTGCCGGATAGGGCTCTACAAGGGCCGCGCGCCGGAAACGACCCTGATCTTCTGGCAGGGTGACGTCGAGGCGATCGCTCAGGATCTCGAGGGCAAGGGGCTGGCCTTCGAGCGCAGACCAATGCACGACGACAAGGGTGTCGGCGCTCTGCTTCGAGACCCTGATGGCCTGGCGATTTCCTTCGTCAACATCCGCGGGGTCACCCGCAAGGGACCGGCGAGCAAGGGCGACCGCGCGCTCGGTTGGTTTCTGACGGCGCTTGCCGTCGCGGACCTGGAGCGCTCGGCGGCATTCTACCAGAAGCTGGGGTTTCAGCGGCGAGCGGTCAGTCCGCCGGGGGTCGCCACGCTCAACAATGGCGAGTGCGCGATCAGCCTCTACCAGGGGATCATCGAGCCGGACAGGTTCCAGCTGGCCTTTTGGCAAGGTGACGTTGAGGCGGTCGCCCGCGAATGGGCGGCCAAAGGGCTGAGTTTTTTTCGGGGGCCGGACAGGGACGATCAGGGCGTGGGCGCAATGCTGAAGGACCCCGACGGCCACACGATCCATCTGATCAATATGAACCACTATGCCCGCGTCGGGCAAAACCCGCCCAGTGCGGTCAAGGACAGTCCTCAGCAAGCAACCCGAATGCAATGATGAGCACGGGGAATGTCCGGCCCCCACCGTTCGTCGAGAGGACCGGCGAGAGGCTCACGGGGAGCTTCGCCGGCCTTCAGATCCAGCCCAGGTCGCGGATCACCTTGGCGTAGGTGCGGCTCACCGGGACCTCGGAGCCGTCCTTGAGGGTCAGGGTGGCGCGGCCGTCGCCGCGGCGGGCGTCGGCGATGGCGTCGCGGGCCACCCACCACGAGCGGTGCACCTGGGCGCCCTCGATCCCCGCCAGCTCGTCGATGGCGTCGGCCAGCCGCAGCAGGATCAGGTCCTGGCCCCTGGACGTGTGCAGCCGCAGATAATGATCCTCCGCCTCTACGGCCCAGACCTCCGCGCCCCGCAGCTTCAGGGGCAGGCGGTCGAGGAATTTGGGCGGCGCGGGTTGGGTGAGGCTCTGGACCAGGCTGGCGATCTGGGCGCGCCGGCTCACCGCCACCGAGCCCAGGGTAATCACCTCGGTGACCACGAAGCTGTTGAGCATATAGCTGGGCAGGGCGCTCAGCGGATCGCCGCCCCCGGGCAGCAGCCAGTCTGTGGCCCAGACGAAAAGGCCGATGAAGGGCGTCATGATCGCCGCCGAGATCGCCCCCTGCAGGAACCGGCGCTGGCCGGTCCAGGGGATGAGACAGGTCAGGCGGTAGACCACGATGCTGGGGAAGGTGATGGCGAGCGCCATGCCGGCCATGTACGGGATCCGCGCGAGCAGCGGCAGCTTCCAGGTGTTGAAGGCGCCGACGAAGCCCAGGAAGGCGCCGAAGGCCGCGGCGGTGACCAGGGTGCGTAGCACCACGGCGCGATTGATCGGATCTGCGGGCGCGAGGCCAGCGGCGGCGGCTCTGTCAGGTCGGGAGTCGGTCATCGGACGCGTCCGCCATCGCCCATCGAAACGACACCTCCGCGGGGTCGGCCGGCGCCGCCCGCGCGGTCACGATCCCCGGATCGGAGATAGCGGATGTCGCCGGTTTCGCAAACGCTTCGCGAGCGGCGGCCTGGGGGTCCGGCCCTGCGGCGGCGTCCACGATGAGACCGCTTGCCGCATCGTCCGATCCGGCCCACCTTCCGCCCTCTTCGGCGTGCTAAGGGCGCGGCATCGAGGCGCAGTACGGACGGAATGGCCGACTATATCTTTCACGATCCCACCGGCCGACGGGCCAAGCGCGCCGGCCTGGCAGGCGGACTGGCTGTGGCCTTCGCGGCCCTGATCATCGCGGCCTTCTTCGCCACCCTGGCCTTCGCCCCGCGCCTGCCGGCCATGCAGCTGCGGGACCCGCGGATCCTGACGGCGCTGCACGTGGAGACCGCCCATCGGGTGAAGGGAAGCCAGCCCTGGACCCGGGTGCCCCGGCCCCATCCCCATCCCCTGACCGGCCAGCCCTCGCCCGGCCTGGGCCGGCCGCTCACCGTTGGCTTCTATGTCTCCTGGGACCCCGCCGCCCAGGAGAGCCTCGAGCGCCACGTGGACCAGCTGGACGTGGTGGCGCCCCAGTGGATCTCGCTCGAGAGCCCTCAGGGCGACGTCGCCATCACCTCCGACCCCCGGGCCGAGGCCATCGTCGCCAACGCCAAGCATCCGCCGTCCCTGCTGCCGGTGGTGCACAACGCCAAGAACGCCGTCTGGAACGGCCCCATGGCCGACGCCGTGGTGCTGGACCCGGCCGCCCGACGGAAGCTGATCGACCAGCTGGTGAAGCTGGCCAAGGCCCGGGGCTATGCCGGCTACATCTTCGACCTGGAGAACCTGTCGCCCCGGGCGGCCCAGGCCTATCCGGCCTTCCTGGCCCAGGTGAAGGCCGCCTTCGGGCCCCTGGAGCGGGACATCTGGGTCACCGCCCCCATCGACGACGTCGACTGGCCGCTGAAGAAGCTGCAGCAGGCGGCCAATGTCATCGTGCTGATGGCCTATGACGAGCACTACGGCACCGGCGAGCCGGGCCCGCCCGCCAGCCAGGCCTGGTTCCAGAGCCATGTTGCCTCGGTGATGGCCGATCTCGATCCGCGCAAGACCGTGCTGGCCCTGGGCTCCTATGGCTATGACTGGGCGCTGGCCTCCAAGTTCAACGCCCGCAGCGCCGCCGGCGCCGTGACCTTCAACGAAGCGACCCAGACCGCTCACGATTCCGGGGCCGTGGTGGCCATGGATGAGGCCACCCTCAACACCACCTACGCCTATCAGGATGAGACCGGCCGCGACCACGCCGTCTGGTTCCTGGACGCTGCGGCCACCTATAACGAGATCCGCGTCGCCGATCCCTACCGGCCCATGGGCTATGGCCTCTGGCGGCTGGGCTCGGAGGATCCCGGGGTCTGGAAGGTCCTGCCCCATCCCTATAGCGGGGTGAGCGCGTCGGGCCTGGACGAGATGACCCCCGGCCAGAACGTGCAGTTCGACGGCACCGGGGAGGTGCTCAAGGTCACCGCCACCCCCACCCCTGGCCACCGCACCTTCCGGCTGGACCCCGGCACCGGCCTGATCGCCGGCGAATCCTATGACGTCATGCCCACCTCCTATGTGATCCAGCGCTACGGCGCTCACCCGGGCTGGGTGGCGATCACCTTCGACGACGGGCCCGACAGCCGCTGGACCCCGAAGATCCTCGACATCCTCAAGGCCAAGCAGGTCCAGGCCACCTTCTTCGTCATCGGCCAGAACATGCAGCGCTTCCCGGAGCTGGTGCAGCGGGAGATCCGCGAGGGCCATGTGGTCGGGGGCCATTCCTGGACCCATCCCAATATCGCCGAGGTGCCCGCCGCCCAGGCCCAGATCGAACTCTCCGCCACTCAGCGGCTGTTCGAGACCCTCACCGGCAAGTCCATGCGCCTGTTCCGCCCGCCGTTCTTCGGCGACGCCGAGCCGGACACCCCGCGCGAAGTCGCGCCCCTGCTGCTGGCCCAGAACCAGGGCTATATGACCGTCGGCCTGCGGATCGACCCGGATGACTGGAAGAAGCCCGACCCTAAGCTGATCGTCGAGCGCACCCTGGAGCGGCTGTCGGACACCGTGCGCCCGGGCCAGGTGGTGCTGCTGCACGATTCCGGCGGCGACCGCAGCCGCACGGTGGAGGCCCTGCCGGCCCTGATCGACGCCCTGCGGGCCCACGGCTACAAGATCGTGCCGGTGGATGTTCTGGCCGGCATGAGCCGCGCCCAGGCCCTGCCCCCTACGGCGCGGAACTCCATCGAGCTGATGCTGGACCGGGTGGGCTTCGGCTTCTTCCATGAGATCGAGACCGTGCTGCGGGTGCTGTTCCTCACCGCCATCGCGCTGGGGGTGGGCCGCCTGCTGGTGCTTGGGGTGTTCGCGCTCTGGCACCGGCTGCGGATCGACGCGCGGACCCCGCCCCTGGTGTTCCCCGAGGACGGCCCCTGGGTCAGCGTCCTGATCCCCTGCTTCAACGAGGAGAAGGTGATCGAAAGCTCGGTGCGCCGGATCCTGGCCTCGCGCTGGGCTAATCTGGAGATCATCGTGCTGGACGACGGCTCCAAGGACTCCACCGCCCAGATCGTCCGCGACGCCTTCGCCGACGAACCCCGGGTCACGCTGATGAGCTTCGAGAACGGCGGCAAGGCCCGGGCCCTGAACCGCGGCCTGGAGAGCGCCCGGGGCGAGATCGTGGTGGCGCTGGACGCCGACACCCTGTTCCCGCCGGACACCATCGCCAAGTTGGCCCGCTGGTTCGACGACCCCAGGGTCGGCGCCGTGGCCGGCAACGCCATTGTCGGCAACCGCGTGAACCTGGTGACCCGCTGGCAGGCGCTCGAATACGTCACCGCTCAGAACCTGGAGCGCCGGGCCCTGGCCGCCGTGGGCGCGGTGACCGTGGTGCCGGGGGCCGTGGGCGCCTGGCGCAAGGCCGCCCTCGCCGCGCTGGGCGGCTATCCGCCGGATACCCTCGCCGAGGACCAGGACCTGACCCTGGCTGTGCAACGGGCCGGCTGGCGGGTGGAGTTCGACCCCGAGGCGCGGGCCTATACCGAGGCGCCCGACACCGTGGCCGGCCTCCTGAAGCAGCGCTATCGCTGGTCCTTCGGCACCCTGCAGTGCCTGTGGAAGCACCGCAATGCGCTGTTCAATCCCAAGCGCCCGGTGCTGGGCTTCATCGCCCTGCCGCAGATCTGGCTGTTCCAGATCATCCTCACCGCCGTGGCGCCCCTGGTGGACCTGGCGGTGATCTGGAGCCTGATCACCTCGGTCTACGGCCTGATCAACCACTTCGAGCAATGGTCCGCCGACGACATGATGCGGCCGCTGTTCTACTGGGCGGCCTTTATCTTCCTGGACCTGTCCGCCGGAGCCCTGGGCATGGCCATGGAGCGCCAGGCCCCCTGGGGCGACCTGGTCTGGCTGCCGGCCCAAAGGTTCGGCTACCGCCAGCTGATGTACTATGTGGTGATGAAGTCGATCGATTCCGCGGTGCGCGGCGGCCGGGTCGGCTGGGGCAAGCTCGAACGGAGAGCCACGGCTTCGGTGGGCAAGGCGGCTTAGATTAGTTGAACCACGAAGGACACGAAGGACACGAAGGACACGAAGCTAGAGGGCCAGCCGCTTCACCCCGTGCTTGAACAGCACGACGTTGAAATTCATCAAGAGACCGAGGCGAAGGCGCGCGAGCTTGAGATAGGTCAGCATCTGCGCCTTGTGGATGTCGAGGAGGGCTTCAGTGGCCTTGATCTCGACAATGACCTTGTCCTCGACGAGGAGATCGAGCCGATAGCCGGCGTCAAGGCGCAATCCTTCGTAGATGATCGGGAGCGGCGCTTGGCGCCGCAAGGACAATCCCCGCACCTGCAACTCGTAGGCGAGGCAGTGTTCGTAGGCGGACTCCAGGAGTCCCGGCCCCAGCGCCTTGTGCACCTTGAGCCCAGCGTCAAAGATTTCGCCCACGATGCGTTCAAGGCCTTTACCTGTCTCTTCGCGTCCTTCGTGTCCTTCGTGGTTCATTTCATTCCCCCTGGCCGCGCAAAAGAAGCCATCAGGTCAGCGCTCAAGTGCGCCCCCTTGTCGGAACAGCCTAGCCAATGTTCCCCAATTGTTCCATCCTGACCCTGCGGCATGTAGGCTCGCCCCGGCGGGGTGAATTCGGCCCGACACCGGTTGCCACACTTCAAAGCGGCGCCTATAAGCCCCGTCACTCGCCGACGGGGCGAGCTTTCAGATCACGCGTTTCGCGACCTCATGAACATTCACGAACACCAAGCCAAGGCCGTCCTCGCAGAGTTCGGCGTCGCGGTTCCACGCGGGTTCCCCGCCTTCACGCCGGAGGAGGCCGTCAAGGCCGCCGAGACCCTGGGCGGGCCGGTCTTCGTGGTGAAGTCGCAGATCCACGCCGGCGGCCGCGGCAAGGGACGTTTTGAAGGCCTTGGCCCGGAGGCCAAGGGCGGGGTCCGGGTGGTGAAGTCCGTGGCCGAGGTCGGGACCAACGCCGCCGAGATGCTCGGCCGGGTTTTGGTGACCCACCAGACCGGTCCCAAGGGCAAGCAGGTCAACCGCCTCTACATCGAGGAAGGCGCGGCGATCGCCAAGGAATTCTACCTGTCCCTGCTGGTGGACCGGGAGACGAGCCGGGTCTCGGTGGTCGCGTCCACCGAGGGCGGCATGGACATCGAGGACGTGGCCCATTCCACGCCCGAGAAGATCATCACCTTCTCCATCGACCCGGCCACCGGGGTCTGGCCGTTCCACGGCCGCAGCCTCACCAAGGCGCTCGGCCTCACCGGCGACCTCGCCAAGCAGGCGTCCAAGCTGCTGGGCCAGCTCTATGCCGCCTTCGTGGCCAAGGACATGGCCATGCTGGAGATCAACCCGCTGATCGTCACCGCCGATGACCAGCTCCGCGTCCTGGACGCCAAGGTCTCCTTCGACCCCAACGCCCTGTTCCGCCACCCCGAGATCGTGGCCCTGCGGGACGAGAGTGAGGAAGACCCCAAGGAGATCGAGGCCTCCAAGTACGACCTGTCCTACATCGCCCTCGACGGCGAGATCGGCTGCATGGTCAATGGCGCGGGCCTGGCCATGGCCACCATGGACATCATCAAGCTCTATGGCGCCGAGCCGGCCAACTTCCTGGACGTGGGCGGCGGCGCCGACGAGGCCAAGGTGACGGCGGCGTTCAAGATCATCATCGCCGACCCCAACGTCAAAGGCATCCTGGTGAATATCTTCGGCGGCATCGCCCGCTGCGATATCCTGGCCCAGGGGGTGGTGGCCGCGGTGAAGCAGGTGGGGCTGAAGGTTCCCCTGGTGGTGCGCCTCGAGGGCACCAACGCCGAGCTCGGCAAGAAGATCATCAACGAAAGCGGCCTCGACGTGATCGCCGCCAACGACCTTTCCGATGGCGCGGAAAAGATCGTCAAAGCCGTCCGGGAGCGTGCGTAATGTCCATCCTGATCGGCAAGGACACCAAGGTCATCTGCCAGGGCATCACCGGCGCCCAGGGCACCTTTCACTCCGAGCAGGCCATCGCCTATGGGACGAAGATGGTGGGCGGGGTCACCCCCGGTAAGGGCGGCTCGACCCATATCGGCCTGCCGGTGTTCGACACCGTGCTGGAGGCCGTGAACCAGACCGGCGCCGACGCCAGCGTCATCTATGTCCCGCCGCCCTTCGCCGCCGACTCCATCCTGGAGGCCATCGAGGCGGAAATTCCCCTGGTGATCTGCATCACCGAGGGCATCCCGGTGGCCGACATGGTCAAGGTGAAGCGCGCGCTCTCCGGCTCGAAAACCCGGCTGATCGGACCCAATTGCCCCGGTGTCCTGACCCCCAATGCCTGCAAGATCGGCATCATGCCGGGAAACATCTTCAAGAAGGGCTCGGTGGGTGTTGTCTCCCGCTCGGGCACGCTTACCTACGAAGCCGTGTTCCAGACCACCAATGTCGGGCTCGGCCAGACCACGGCCGTGGGCATCGGCGGCGACCCGGTCAAGGGCACCGAGTTCATCGATATCCTCGACATGTTCCTGAAGGATCCTGAGACCGAGTCGATCATCATGATTGGCGAAATCGGCGGGTCGGCCGAAGAAGACGCCGCTGAGTTCATTAAGAATTCAGCAATCAAGAAGCCTATGGTGGGCTTCATCGCGGGACGCACCGCGCCGCCCGGGCGGCGCATGGGTCACGCGGGCGCGATCATCTCCGGCGGCAAGGGCGGCGCCGAGGACAAGATTGCGGCGATGGAAGCCGCGGGCATCCGCGTCTCCCCGTCGCCGGCCAGGCTGGGCGAGACCCTGCTTGAGGTTCTGAAAGGCGCCTGATCGGCGCGTACTTTTTAGGTTAGGGCGGCTGGCTCCTCCATGAAGCTTCGCGGGTCGCCCCGGGAGTGGAAGACATGGCGGACGACGCTGGCCACATCAACGACATCATGGCGGAAACCTCATTCCTCTACGGAGGCAATGCGAGCTTCGTCGAGGACCTCTACGCCCGGTGGTCGGCTGACCCGAACTCGGTGGAGCCCTCCTGGCGGGCCTTCTTCGCCTCCCTGCTGGATCCCGCCGCCGAGGTGAAGCGGGCGGCCGCCAGGCCGGCCTGGATCCATCCGTCAGCTCCGCCGGCCCGTCCCGACTGGCTTTCCGCCATCGACGGCCTGTGGCCGGCCGTGGAGGCCAAGCTGGGCGCCAAGATCGCCGAGCGCGCCCAGGGCCCCGCCGCGGCCGCCGCCCCGCATCCGGAAGCCGTGCGCGCTGCGACCCTCGACAGCCTGCGGGCCATCATGATGATCCGCGCCTATCGGATGCGCGGCCATCTGCGGGCCAATCTCGACCCCCTGGGCATCTCCACCCCGGAAGGCGACGCCTCGGAGCTGGATCCGGCCACCTATGGCTTCACCGAGGCCGACTATGACCGGCCGATCTTCCTGGATTTCGTGCTCGGTCTGGAGACCGGCACGATCCGCGAGATCCTGTCGATCGTGAAGCGCACCTACTGCGCCGACATCGGCGTGCAGTACATGCACATCTCCGACCCGGCCCAGAAGGCCTGGCTGCAGGAGCGCATCGAGGGCCGCGACAAGGAGATCAACTTCACCAAGGAGGGCAAGATCGCCATCCTCAAGAAGCTGATCGAGACCGAGGGCTTCGAGAAGTTCCTGCACAAGCGGTTCCCCGGCACCAAGCGCTTCGGCCTGGACGGCGGCGAGGCCCTGGTCCCGGCCCTGGAGCAGATCATCAAGCGCGGCGGCGCGCTGGGGGTGAAGGACATCGTCATCGGCATGCCCCACCGGGGACGGCTGAACACCCTGGCCGCCGTGATGGCCAAGCCTTACAAGGTGATCTTCCACGAGTTCCAGGGCGGCACCTCTCTGCCGTCCGATGTCGAGGGTTCGGGGGACGTGAAGTACCATATGGGCGCGTCTTCCGACCGCGCCTTTGATGGCAATTCGGTGCACCTGTCGCTCACCGCCAACCCCTCCCACCTCGAGATCGTCAATCCGGTGGTGCTGGGCAAGGCCCGGGCCAAGCAGGCCTTCGCGCTGCGGGAAAACAGCGAGGCGGGCCGCGGCCACGTCCTGCCGCTGCTGATGCACGGCGACGCCGCCTTCGCCGGCCAGGGGGTGGTGTCCGAGTGCTTCGCCATTTCCGGGGTGAAGGGCTACCGCACCGGCGGGACGATCCATTTCATCGTCAACAACCAGATCGGCTTCACCACGGCGCCGAAATATTCGCGGTCCTCGCCCTATCCCTCCGACGTGGCCCTGATGGTGGAGGCGCCGATCTTCCACGTGAACGGGGACGATCCGGAGGCGGTCACCTATGTGGCCAAGGTGGCCACCGAGTTCCGCCAGAAGTTCCTGCGCGACGTGGTGGTGGACATGTTCTGCTACCGGCGGTTCGGTCACAACGAGGGTGACGACCCGACCATGACCTCGCCCTTGATGTACGCCAAGATCAAGGACCACCCCACCACCCGGGAGATCTATTCCCGCCGGCTGGTGGCCGAGGGCGTGATCACCCAGGCCGACCTGGACGGATGGATCGCGGAATTCGAGCAGTTCCTCGACGACGAGTTCGAGGCCGGCAAGGTCTACAAGGCCAACAAGGCCGACTGGCTGGACGGCGCCTGGGCGGGCCTGGCCCTGCCGGAGTCAGATGAGCGGCGCGGCGACACCTCCGTGCCCCTGCAGAAGCTGCTGGACCTGGGCGCCCGCATCACCTCGATCCCGGAGCGGATCGATGTGCACAAGAACGTCAAGCGGGTGATCGAGAACCGCCGCCACGCCATCGAGAGCGGCGAGGGCCTGGACTGGGCCACCGGCGAGCACCTGGCCATGGCCAGCCTGCTGGACGAGGGCTTCCCCGTGCGCCTCGCCGGCCAGGACAGCGTCCGCGGCACCTTCACCCAGCGCCATTGCGACATCATCGATCAGTCTACGGAAGAGCATTACACCCCGCTCTCCCACCTGCGCCCCGGCCAGGCCCATTTCGAAGTGATCGATTCCCCGCTGTCGGAGGAGGCGGTGCTGGGCTTCGAGTACGGCTTCTCCCTGGCCGATCCCAAGACCCTGGTGCTGTGGGAGGGTCAGTTCGGCGACTTCGCCAACGGCGCCCAGGTGGTGATCGACCAGTTCATCTCCTCCGGCGAACGCAAGTGGCTGCGCATGAGCGGCCTCACCCTGCTGCTGCCGCACGGCTATGAGGGCCAGGGCCCCGAGCATTCCTCCGCCCGTCTGGAGCGCTTCCTGCAGCTGTGTGCGGAAGACAATATGCAGGTGGTCAACTGCTCGACCCCGGCCAACTATTTCCACGTCCTGCGCCGCCAGATGCGCCGGGAATTCCGCAAGCCGCTGGTGGTGATGACGCCGAAGTCGCTGCTGCGGCACAAGAAGGCTACGTCACGGATCACCGACATGGCGGAAGGTTCCTCGTTCCACCGGGTGCTGCACGACGACGCCGAGCGCAAGGTCAACACCGCGATTGAGCTCGTGGCGCCGGAGAAGATCCGCCGCGTCGTGCTCTGCTCGGGCAAGGTCTATTACGACCTGCTGGAGGCCCGGGAAGAGAAGGCCATCAACGACGTCTATCTGATGCGGCTGGAGCAGTTCTATCCGTGGCCGGTGAAGTCGCTGTCCACCGAGCTGGCGCGCTTTCCCAACGCCGAACTGGTCTGGTGCCAGGAGGAGCCGAAGAACATGGGGGGCTGGACCTTCGTGGATCCGTGGCTGGAGCTCACCCTCGACCGGCTGAAGATCCGCGCCAAGCGGGCCCGCTATGTTGGCCGTCCGGCCTCGGCCTCCACCGCCGCCGGCCAGATGAGCCGCCACCAGAAGGAGCTGGCCGCCTTCCTGGCCGACGCCTTCGCCTGACCGCCCAGATCCATAAGAACAAGCCCACCTAAGAGAGACAGAAAGAACTTCCCCCATGGCCGACATCATGACCCCCGCCCTCGGCGAATCCGTTACCGAGGCGACGGTGGCGCGCTGGGCCAAGAAGCCCGGCGAAGCGGTCCGCAAGGACGAGATCCTGGTGGAGCTTGAGACCGACAAGGTCAGTCTCGAAGTCGCCGCCCCCGCCGACGGCGTGCTGGAATCGATCTCCGCCGAGGAAGGCGCCACCGTGGAGCCGGGCGCGATCCTGGGCCGGGTGAGCGAGGGCGCTGTCGCCAAGCCGGCCGCCGCCGAACCCGCCGCCCCCGCCGCGAAGGCCGAGGCTCCGAAGGCTGCTCCGGCGCCTGCGGCGCCGCCCGCACCGCCGCCCGCCGCCAAGGCCGCCGCAGCCCAGGCCCCGCTGGCCCCCTCCGCCCAACGGATTGTGGCGGAGAACAATCTCGACGCCGGCGCGATCGCCGGAACCGGCAAGGACGGACGCGTGACCAAGGGCGACGCGCTCGCCGCCCTGGAGGCGCGCGCCACGGCCCCCACACCTGCGCCAGCGGCCCCGGCCGCCCCACGCGAGGTGCACGCCCGCGAGGAACGGGTGCGCATGACCCGCCTGCGCCAGACCATCGCGCGCCGGCTGAAGGAGGCCCAGAACGCCGCGGCCATGCTCACCACCTTCAACGAGGTGGACATGACCAACGTCATGGCCCTGCGCAATTCCTACAAGGACGTGTTCGAGAAGACCCACGGGGTGAAGCTGGGCTTCATGAGCTTCTTCGTGAAGGCCTGCGTCCACGCCCTGAAGCTGGTGCCCGAGGTCAATGCCGAGATCGACGGCCAGGACCTGATCTACAAGAACCACTACGACATCGGCGTCGCGGTGGGCACCGAGCGCGGCCTGGTGGTGCCGGTGCTCCGCGACGCCGACGCCCTGTCTCTGGCGGGCGTGGAAAAGGGCATCGGCGAGCTGGGCAAGAAGGCCCGGGACGGTGCGCTCGCCATGGACGACCTGCAGGGCGGCACTTTCACCATCTCCAATGGCGGGGTCTATGGCTCGCTGATGTCCACGCCGATCCTTAACGCGCCCCAGTCCGGCATCCTGGGCATGCACAAGATCCAGGATCGGCCCATGGCCATGGGCGGCCAGGTGGTGATCCGCCCGATGATGTATCTGGCGCTCTCCTATGACCACCGCATCGTCGACGGCCAGGGGGCGGTGACCTTCCTGGTCCGGGTCAAGGAAGCCATCGAGGATCCCCAGCGCCTGCTGCTGGACGTTTAAGGGATAGCGCGCCCTATCCCCTTCCCCGGTCATCCTGGCATTCGCCGAGATGGCCGGGGAAGGGGTCCGCCAGTCTTGATATTCGCTCCAAATTGTCGTATCTACGCCCCATAGATACGGAGTCCCCTATGGGCGCGCATCAAAAGGCCAAACTCTTCACCCATGGCGGCAGCCAGGCCGTGCGGCTGCCCAAGGCGTTCCGGTTCGACGGGACGGAGGTGCGTATCCGCAAGGAGGGCGACAAGGTGATCCTGGAGCCGGTTCCTGCTGACTGGGCGGAGCTTTGGCGAAAGATCGACTCGGTGACCGAGGAGCCGTTTCCAGATCGCCCGCCACAGCTTGAGCCCCGCGACGTGAGCTTCGACGAGTGAAGCTCAGCCTGGACACCGATGTCGCCATCGAGGTGATGCGCGGTCGCAAGCCGCACTATCGGGTCTGGCTGGAGCAGGCGCAGACAGGCGGCGCGACGCTCCACCTCTCCAGCATTGTCTTCCACGAGCTGATGTTCGGCGCGATGAACAGTGACCGGCCTGAACACCAGATGGAACGCGTCGACTGGCTGGCGGCGCGCATGGAGGTTCACCCGTGGACCCCCGATGATGCCGTGGAGGCTGCGCGCATCCGCGCCGATCTCCGGAAATCGGGCTCCAGCGTGGGCGGGATGGACGCGCTGATCGCGGGTCAGGCGGTGAATGGTGACTGGACCCTGGTCACCGGCAACCTGCGCGAGTTCATCCGCGTCCCGACCCTGAAACTCATGGATTGGTCCGACCCCACCGGGCCCCTCGATCGCGACCGGGCCTGGATGCGCCTGATGCAAAAGCCGACGAAATAGACCCCTGGGCTTGTTCCAAGCCTCGCCTCGCGCGCGAAGCTCCTATATCTGGGCCCGCACCTTTTCAGACCCTCAAGGCTAGAGCTTCATGGCCCAATACGACGTCGTCATCATCGGGGGCGGCCCCGCCGGCTACAACGCCGCCATCCGCGCCGGCCAGCTGGGGCTCACCACCGCCATCGTGGACAAGGGCCCGACCCTGGGGGGCACCTGCCTCAATGTGGGCTGCATGCCGTCCAAGGCCCTGCTGCACGCCTCGGAGATGTTCGACGCCGCGGGCAAGGAATTCGCCAATCTCGGCGTCGAGGTGACGCCCAAGCTGAACCTTGCCCAGATGATGAAGCAGAAGGCCGACTCGGTGGCCGCCCTCACCAAGGGCGTCGAGTTCCTGATGAAGAAGAACAAGGCGACCTGGGTCAAAGGCGCGGGCAAGATCACCGGTCCCGGCAAGGTGGAGGTCACCGCCGAGGATGGCGCCGTCACGGCCCTTGAGGCCAAGAACATCGTCATCGCCACCGGCTCCGAGCCCTCGGGCCTGCCCGGGGTCACGGTGGACCAGACGCGGATCCTGGACTCCACCGGCGCGCTCTCCCTGGCCGAGGTCCCCGGCTCGCTGATCGTTATCGGCGCCGGCATCATCGGCCTGGAGCTGGGCTCGGTGTGGCGCCGGCTGGGCGCCAAGGTGACGGTGGTGGAGTTCCTCGACCGCATCACCCCCGGCATGGACGCGGAGATGGCCAAGACCTTCCAACGGGCGCTGACCAAGCAGGGGATGGAGTTCAAGCTCTCCTCCAAGGTCACAGGCGCCAAGGCCAGCAAGACCAAGGTCGACCTCACCGTCGAGCCGGTGGCGGGCGGGCCCGCCGAGACCCTGAGCGCCGACTATGTGCTGCTGGCCATCGGTCGGCGGCCCTATACGGAGGGCCTGGGCCTGGAGAGCGTGGGCGTCGTCCCCGACAAGCGCGGCTTCATCGAGACAGACCACTGGAAGACCTCGGCGCCGGGCGTCTGGGCCATCGGCGACGTCACCCATGGCCCGATGCTCGCCCACAAGGGCGAGGACGAGGGCGTGGCCTGCATCGAGACCATCGCCGGCAAGGCGGGTCATGTGGCCTACAACCTGATTCCCTCGGTGGTCTACACCGCCCCGGAAGTGGCCTGGGTGGGCCAGACCGAGGAGGAGCTGAAGGCCGAAGGCCGGGCCTACAAGGCCGGCAAGTTCCCCTTCACCGCCAACAGCCGCGCCAAGATCAATCACGAGACCGAGGGCTTTGTGAAGGTGCTGGCCGACGCCGCCACGGACGAGGTCCTGGGGGTTCACATGATCGGGCCCAGCGTCTCTGAGATGATCGGCGAATACTGCGTGGCCATGGAGTTCAGGGCCGCCAGCGAGGACGTGGCCCGCACCTGCCATCCGCATCCCACGCGCTCCGAGGCCCTGCGCCAGGCGGCCATGGGGGTCGAGGGCTGGACCATGCAGGCCTAGGCCCCTAGCGTCGTTCCCGCAGGCAAACGGGGGGAGCGGCCATGAGCGCGTACAAGGATCCGGAGATCGGCGCGGTAAGGGCTCTGCTGGCCGCCATGCCGGAGGCGCCCGCGGACACCTCCCTGACCTTCGCCGAACGGCGGCCGGGCATGGACGCATTCGGGGACACCGCGCCCCTGCTGGAAGGCCACCAGTGGGTGGCGGGCGAAATCGCCGGCCGGCCGGCCGAATGGCATACGCCCCCCGGCGCGGACCCCACCCGGATCATCCTCTACCTGCACGGCGGCGGATATTGCATCGGCAGCCCCCGCAGCCATCGCGGCCTTATCGCCCAGCTTGCCGATGTCGCCGGCGCCCGGGCCGTGGCGCCGGACTATCGCATGGGACCGGAAGTTCCGTTCCCTGGGGCGGTTGAGGACGGGCTCGGCGCCTATCGGGCCCTGCTGGACCAGGGCTTTGCGCCTGATCACATCGTCATCGCCGGGGATAGCGCCGGCGGCGGCCTGACGCTCGCCACCGCCCTCGCCGCCCGCGAGGCGGGCCTGCCCCAGCCGGCGGGCCTGTTTGTCATCAGCCCCTGGGCCAACCTCAAGCCCACCGGCCCGTCCTATGCGGCCAAGGCCGCCAGTGATCCTATGATCACCGCCCAGGCCCTGGAGGATTTCGCCACAGCCTATCTTGGCGGCGTTGACGTCACACATCCGCTGGCCTCCCCGGCCCTCGCCGACTTCACTGGCCTGGCGCCGATCCTGATCCATGTGGGGTCGGAGGAATGCCTGCTGTCGGACTCTATCGCCGTCGCAGAGCGCGCCGGCCTGGCCGGGACCCCGGTGACCCTGGAGATCTGGCCGGAGATGATCCACGTGTGGCACGCCTTCTACGCCGCCCTCACCGCCGGCCGCGTCGCCATCGCCGGGGCGGGCGCCTGGATCGCCGGCCGCCTCGCCTGAGCAGTCCGGTGCAGGTTCGTGCGGCGCGTTTCGAGGAGCTCCCCATCGCGGCGGCCATCTATCAGCAGGTGCTGCGGGAGACCTTTACCTGGCTGCCGGCCTCGTCCCACAACGCCCAGGACTTCCTCGACTGGGCGCGGGAGGAGGAGGTCTATGTGGCGGTGGAGGCCGGGCGTATCCTCGGCGTCGCCGCTTTCTTCCGGCCAAGCAACTTCATCCATTCGCTCTATGTGGCCGAGCGTGGCCGCGGCGTGGGGCGGGCCTTGCTGGGCCACCTGCAGTCGGTGGCCGATGGGCCGCTGTCACTCAAATGCCAGACCGCCAATCGTAGAGCCCAGGCCTTCTACCGCCGCGAAGGCTTCCGGGTGGTGGAGGAAGGCGCCGACCCCCCGCCGGGCGTGCCCTGGCTGCGGATGCGGCGGTAAGGTGCTAGGATCGCCGCCTCGGGTCCTGAGTTCAGGAGACTGGTCATGCTGATCCTCACCGCCGCCCTGGCCCTGCTAGGGCCCTCCTCCCACTACAGCCTGCAGCAGACCCCGGCCTGTCCCGACGCCTGGCGCGCCACCCCGGCCGCGGCGAACGGGCCGGCCAGGCTCAGCAAGCTCGGCGACCTGCCCAAGGCGGCCCTGGTGCTGCCGGTGCTGCGCACGGTGGAGGGCCGCCCGGTCTCCACGGCGGTGCGGTTCGAAGTGGAGGGTGACGGTCGCTTCGCCCCGGCCGCCCATCCCTGATCCCCGCCCCCGAGCCGCGCCAAGCCCCTTGATGGCGGCATGAAATCGACCCATCCCTGCGCGATCCAAGGGGAAGCGCATGGAACTGATCCTGATCCGCCACGGCCTGCCGGAACGCCGCGACGACACCGCCGACCCGCCCCTGTCGACGGAGGGCCACGACCAGGCCCGGCGGGTGGCGGACTGGCTGGCCGCAGAGCGGATCGATGCCGTCTATTCCAGCACCATGCGCCGCGCCGTCCAGACCGCCGAGCCCTTCGCGGCCCTGACCGGGCACGGGGTGGTGCAGCATGACGACATCGCCGAGTTCGACCGCGCCTCAGGGACATACATCCCCCTGGAGGTGCTGAAGCGCGAGGACTACGAGGCCTGGAAGGCGTTTTCCGCCGGAGACCACGGGGCGGATATCGCCGGCTTCCAGGCCCTGGTGACGCCGGCCCTGGAGGAAATCGTCGCGGCCCATTCCGGCCAGCGGGTGGCGGTGTTCTGCCATGGCGGGGTGATCAATGTCTGGGCCGCCCATGTGCTGGGCATCCCGCCGCGGCTGTTCTTCGAGCCCGGCTATACGAGCGTCCACCGGTTCATGTGCGCCCGCTCCGGCCAGCGCAATGTGCTGAGCCTCAACGAGACCGCCCATCTGAGGTGAGGGGTCAGTCGCCGCGGGCGGGTTCCGGCGTCGCGGCCATCCGGCGGGCCTCGCCGCAGGGGCGGGCGGCCAGGCGGGCGAGATCCGGCTTCACCGCCGCGGCCCAGATCGCGTAGCCCTGGGGCCGCATGTGCAGGCCATCGCGGCCGAACAGATCCTCCCGGGGTGTCCCGGCGGCGTCAAGCATGGCCGGCGCCACGTCCACATAGGCGAGGTCGCGGCGGGTCCGGGCCAGTTCCTCGACGCGCCGGTTGACCTCCGCCTGGACCGCCCTCTGACCGAGGCGCTTCAGGCTGGGCTTCAGCGAGATGAAATAGACCGGCGTCGCCCCCAGCGTCCGGGTCTTCAACGTCAGGAACCGCTGGAAGTCCCCCACCAGGGCGCTGGCGCTCTCCCCGGCCCAGAGGTCGTTCTCGCCGCCATAGAAGACGATGGCCCGGGGCCGATAAGGGGTCACCAGCCGGTCGAAATAATAGTCCACATCGACGATCCGCGACCCGGCCAGGCCCCGGTTCACCACCCGGTAGGGCGCCATGTCTTCCGCCAGGCTCTTCCAGAACCGGATCGAGGAGGAGCCCAGAAACAGGAAGCCGCAGGCCGCGGGAGCATGGGCCTGGTCGGCCTGGTCGAAGCGGGCCATGGCGGGGGCGAAGCGTTCGGGATCGGGGGCGGCGGCGGAGGACCAGTCGGCCTCCTGGGCGCTCAGGCCGCTGGCGGAGGTCAGGACGGCCCAGCCTGCGCAGAGGGCGGCGACCCGACGTCCGATCATGCCTCGCCCCCCTGGTGACTCGCCCGCGCGCTTCCGCGGCCGGACATTAGCGACATCGGCGCCTGAGGCGAAGGCCCTGCGGCGATGACCCGCGCCCTCGACAGGCTCGCCGGGGCCGGGCTAGGAGGGGCCGACACGGCGGGGCGGGAGCGGCTCGGGATGAGCGGGACCACAGGCACGGACGGCGAGGACGACCGGCTGCTGCACCGTATGCTGTTCTTCAGCGATGCGGTGTTCGCCATTGTCCTGACCCTGCTGGTCCTGGACCTGCGGCCGCCGGAGGCCCGTGACGCCGCCAGCCTCAACATGGCGCTCTCCGCCATGTCGGGCCACTTCGTCGCCTTTGGTCTCAGCTTCGGGGTGGTGGCGATCTTCTGGACCGCGCACATGAGCACCCTGCGCCAGCTTCGCCGGTTCGACTGGCCTACCGCCTGGATGAACCTCGCCTTCCTGGCGCCCATCTGCCTGATGCCCTTCGCCTCGGCCCTGGCGGGCCAGGCCCGGTTCGACGCCGCGGCATGGGAGGTCTATTGCCTGGACCTGATGGTGGTCTCGGCGGCGAATGTGGCCCTTGTCCTGGTGGCCAGCCGCGGCGGCGGGCGCCTGATGGGCGGGGTCGCCACCGGCCAGCGGGTCCATCGGGCCGTCCGCGCCGCCGCCCCGGGGATCGCCTTCAGCGCTGGCTATGTCGCCGCACGGGCCGGCTGGGGCCATCTGGCTCAGTTCTGCTGGCTGCTGATCCCCGTGGTGTTCCTGCTGAGCCGGCTGGCCCTGCGCCCTGAGCGGACGCCGAGCGCCGAACCACCGCCGACCGTCAGCTGATCTCGGCCACGGCGGCGTCCAGGGCGGCCACCAGGTCGGCGGGAGAGAGCTCGGCCTGCAGGCCCCGCTGGCCGGCGTTGACGAACACCTGGGCATGGCCGAGGGCGGCGGCGTCCACCACCATGGCCACCCGGCGCTTCTGGCCGAAGGGGCTCACCCCGCCCACATGGTAGCCGGTGATCCGCTCGGCGTCCGCGGGCTTCATCATCTGGGCGGACTTGCCTCCGGCGGCGGCGGCCAGCCGCTTCATCGCCACTTCCCGGTCCGAAGCCAGGACGGCGCAGACCGGCTTGCCGTCCACCTCCGCCATCAGGGTCTTCAGCACCCGGCCGGGATCGACCCCCAGTCTCTCCGCAGCGTGCAGGCCGATGCGGGGCGCGTCCGGGTCATAGGCATAGGCGTGCAGGGCGAAGGTGATTCCGGCCTTCTGCAGGGCCTGGGTGGCGGGGGTGGTCCTGGCCATGAGAGCTCCCGTCGAAATCTGCGTCGCCTATCTGGACGCCGTCGCCGCCGAATGCGAGATCGCGCCCATGTTCCCCAGCCTGGCCGCCGCCGCCGTCCTCGCCGCCGCCGCGGTCCTGCCCACGCCCTGGCCCGATAGCTTCATGGCCCGGCTGGCGGCCCTGGCGCAGATCCAGCAGCTCAACGCCGACCTGCTCAGCCATGACAGCGCCACGGCCACCCTGCAACACTGGTGCGACACCCATGGGAACGCCGCCGGCGACCGGATCACAGCCCTGCGGGTACGGGGGCAGGACAAGCCCGCGGACGCTGAGGTCCGCGCCGCCCTGGGCGCCCGGGCGGACGAGCCCCTGGCCTATCGCCGGGTGCGGCTGGCCTGCGGGACCCGGGTGCTGTCCGAGGCCGACAACTGGTACCGCCCCGAGCGCCTGACCCCGGAGATGAACCGGCGGCTGGAAGAGACCGACACCCCCTTCGGCGTGGTGGTGAAGGCCCTGGACTATCGCCGCCGTACTCTGTCCGCCGAGGTGCTCTGGCGGCCCCTGCCCCAGGACTGGGAGACCTTGGCGCGGCCGACCGACGTCCCCGGCGCCACCCTGCTCATTCCCCGCGAACTGCTGCGCCACCGGGCTGTCCTCGCCAGCCCCGACGGGACGCCCTTCAGCCTGGTGGCGGAGACCTATACCGACGAGATCCTGTTCCGGCCGCCGGGGGTGTGACGAGACGCGAAAAGGTCGCGCGGTCCGCCTCTCCGCGATGCTAGCCTTGCGCCAACGGCGCGGGCGACACGCGTTGAGGTTCGGGGGGAATTCCAATGGCCGAGAGCGACTATCCCCTGGCGGGGCTGAAGGTGCTGGACTTCTCCCGGGTGCTGGCGGGCCCGTTCGCCGGGCGCATGCTCAGCGATCTGGGCGCCGACGTGGTGAAGGTGGAGCCGCCGGACGGGGACATCACCCGCATGTGGGGCAAGGTGGTGGGGGGCGTGCCGGGCTATTACCACCAGCAGAACGCCGGCAAGCGCAATATCAGCATCGACCTGCGGGCGCAGGGCGCCAAGGCCCTGGTGCTGGACCTGGTGCGGCAGGCCGACATCCTGATCGAGAACTACCGGCCTGACGTGATGCCGCGCCTGGGCCTGGGCTAAGAGGTGC
>Ga0265327_10001584_pt1 | contig 27733 bp, 19 predicted proteins | sample 41621metaG_FD_202089 | JGI IMG/M metagenome (GOLD analysis project Ga0265327, IMG submission 202089) | Rhizosphere microbial communities from Carex aquatilis grown in University of Washington, Seatle, WA, United States - 4-16-21 metaG | ecosystem: Host-associated > Plants > Roots > Rhizosphere...
GATTTTATCTTTGTCAGCATCGCCGTTGCCCCAGTTGCCGATCGCATACATTCCTGTGGCGATGATTGCGTTGGTGTTAATTTCAGATGGTGGTTCGACCGGCAACAGATCCCCGGCGATTTGTTGTTCGATAAATTTGTTGTAGGGCAAATCGTCATTGAACGCGCGAATCACCCAATCGCGATAACGCCAGGCTTCCGCTACGTCGCTATCGCCGCCGATGCCACGTGAGTCCTGGGAATCGGTGTAACGGACAACGTCCAGCCAATGGCGCCCCCAACGTTCGCCGTAATGCGGTGAAGCCAACAATCGATCAATCACCCTGGCAAACGCGTCGGGTGATTTGTCTTTGAGGAATGCGTCGACTTCTTGTGGCGTCGGCGGAAGCCCGATTAGATCGAATGTCGCCCGTCGAATCAGTATCCGTCTGTCAGCCGGTTTTGCTGGTTGAAGATTTTTTTGTTCAAGTTTGTTGAGGATGAAATTGTCAATTGGGCTTTTCGGCCATGACGAGGTTTGAACGCTCGGAATTTCGGGGCGGGTTGGAGGTTGGAACGACCACCATTTTTCCGCAAGACAGCTCAACGACGAAACGACAAAAACCAACGTGCAAACAATTCGGCTGGAACGGTTCAAAAACATTCGTGCTGCTTGGAGAAGCTTAGCACACCCAACACTAAACTTTAAACCCTGATCTTTGAACTAAACGAAAGTGGCGGAGAGGGGGGGATTCGAACCCCCGGTACCTTTTGGGTACTCACGCTTTCCAGGCGTGCGCGTTAAACCACTCTGCCACCTCTCCACCGCGCGATAATGTGAAGCACTTTGCCGGAACGGGCAATGTTTTTTGGCGAAACTTAGTGGTGCTATCGAACTGCCATCCGCTTACGTGAAATCCACGGCTTCCGATTCGTGCTTTGATTTTAGCCTTATACGGATAAGTTGGCGCACCGCGAAACGATTTGAATAAATGGATAAGATTGAAAACGAAATTTTAAGGCGGCGAACCTTTGCGATCATTTCGCATCCCGACGCCGGCAAGACGACGCTCACGGAAAAGTTCCTTCTCTACGGCGGCGCGGTGCATTTGGCCGGATCGGTCACGGCTCGCAGGAATCAACAGGCGACCACTTCGGATTGGATGGAATTGGAGAGGCAACGCGGCATTTCGGTGAGTTCGACGGTGTTGCAATTCAATTATCAGGATTACGTCGTCAATCTGCTCGACACACCGGGCCACAAAGATTTTTCCGAAGACACGTATCGAGTCCTCACCGCCGTCGATGCCGCGGTCATGGTGATTGACGCCGGCAAAGGTATCGAGACGCAGACGCGCAAGTTGTTTGAGGTTTGCCGCCAGCGTGGCATTCCGATTTTCACGTTCATGAACAAGCTCGACCGTCCGGCGAAAGACCGGTTGGCACTCCTTGATGAGCTGGAACGCGTGCTGGGCATTCACGCTTTTCCGATTAACTGGCCGATCGGCGATGGACAGGATTTTCGTGGCGTGTTCGATCGGCAAGCCAAACGGGTCCATTTCTTCGAGCGCGTGGTCGGCGGTTCATATCAAGCGCCGGTGAGCGTGCATGATTTGTCGGACCCGGTGGTGCGCGAGCAGATGGCGCCGGATGTTTATCAGCGAGTGACGGACGAGTTGGGAATGCTCGATGGCGCGGGCGCATTTTTTGATCGCGCCAAGGTTTTGTCCGGCGAGTTGACGCCGGTCTTCTTTGGCAGCGCGGTGAACAACTTTGGTGTGCAATTGCTGCTGGATGGATTCTTAAATCTTGCTCCGGCACCGCAACCACGTTTCATCAAAGAGAGAAAGATTGATCCCGCCAAAGATCCGTTCTCCGGCTTTATTTTTAAGATTCAGGCGAACATGGATCCCCGGCATCGCGACCGGTTGGCCTTTATTCGAATTTGCTCTGGCCGTTTCGAGCGGGACATGACCGTGACGCACACGCGAACGGGAAAAAAAGTTCGCCTCGCCAGTTCCCACAAGTTGTTCGGGCGCGAGCGCGACACCGTCGATGAAGCGTATGCCGGCGACGTGATTGGTTTGGTTGGCCATTCAGAATTCCGCATCGGCGACACGCTTTCGAGTGAGCCTTCCCTTGCGTACGATGAAATTCCGCAGTTCACCCCGGAATGTTTTGCCTGGCTGCATAGCTCAAGCACGGCGCAGTTCAAACGATTTCGCGAAGGACTGGAGCAGTTGTTACAGGAAGGTGTGGTGCAATCATTTTTCCTGAAGGATTCCGCGCAACGCGTCCCGTTGCTCGCCGCAGTCGGTCCGTTGCAATTTGACGTGGTGCAGTTCCGCTTGAAAACTGAATACGGCGCCGATTCCCGATTGGAAATGGGCTCATGGATAGCAATTCGCTGGATCACGCCGGACTCTCCGGCTGAATTGGCGCAGGCGACTGTTCCCACAGGCTGTCGCTGGGCCAATGATGCGCACGGTCGAACCGCTCTGCTTTTTTCAACGGAATGGTCTTTGAACTATTTTATCGAAAAGAATCCGCGTTTGACCGCTTCACCGTTTCCACCAGCGTCACCGAAATCGGACAGAGCCGCCAAATGACCAGATGATCGAATGTATTCCGGCGTATTGGATGTTGCTGAATGCAACGGATGAAGAAATGAATATTTGGCGGAATCCCTGACCTTCCGTTCCATAGAGGCGCTACGACGGCCACTTATGCCGCAACCGGTTCTTTGTCCGATTGCACAAAATCGAAATTATTCAGAGAGTCGGTCCCGGAGATAAACCAATGAACCAAATTTACAAACTTACCGGGACGGTTTTCTGCGGAACTGCAACATTGTTGCTCTTGTCAGGTTGCTGGTCGCGGTCGCCGCGCCAAACGGCCTATGCGCCGAGCAATACTACTTATAGTGCCCAACCTGCCGCAAGTCAGGCCAACGGTTGGGTACCGGGGCCTCACAACCGCCAGGCGATTCAAGAATCTTCTGGTGCGACTCGCGTCCAGCCCAGCGGCACGATGCAATCTCAGCCAAGCAATCAATCACTGGCACGATATCAGTCTGGCACTGTGCCATACCGTCAACCGGCGCAGGCATTGAATCAACAACAGCAGCAACTCGACCAGTTACAGCAGCAGTTGAACAGTCAACAGCAGCAATTGACTCAACAAGAGCGCGACCTGATTAAGCAACAAGAACTGAATAAGCAAGAAGAGCAGGAACTGGTGAGGGAACAGCAACTGAACAAGCAACAACAGGCCCTGATTAAGCAACAGCAGGATTTGAGCAGGCAACAACAGGAGTTGAATCAGCAACAGCAACAGCTTTATCAGCAGAAGACAACGCCATCCAGCAGTTCAAACACGACGACCCCGCAACCAAGCGCGTCAACGCAATCAGCCAAGCCAACAGAAACAAGCACGTCGCCGAGTAAGAGCAGTTCCGACGCTTCAACCTCACCATCAGAGAAGTCAAGCAGTTCAACTACTTCATCGAGCGATTCGGAATCTTCGAGTTCGCCCTCTACCGAGACCTCCAATCCATAGGCTGATCTAGTGAGTTTGTGCTCGCCACCGGTGTGAATCCACATCGGCGGCGAGTTTCTTTTGAGTTCGTTTAAAACGGGGCAGCCGTAAGGAGTATTCTGTTCATTGGTAAATAAGGGAAACCCTCGGCCGCGTCAGTCCGCAAAAAGCAAAATTCCTATCAAGTCCTCCATATAAGTTATTCAGGCATCCGCAAACGGCTGGCGAGGCTATTTCGCCACAAAAACGTGCCATTTGGGCCGTCTCCAAGTTTGTCGAAATTCCTCCACCGACGCCGGAACCGCCTTTTTCTGCATCTCGTTCCCATCAAGAAACTCCACGACATCAAACTGCTGGTCCCGGGTTCCAAATTGAGAGTCGAACTGCCTTGCCAGTTCGTTGGCGGGAGTGACCTGCCGACCGAGCATTTCAACCAGCGGGAATTTGAGGCCGGTGCAGCCCGTCGATGGTTCGTAGGACTTGTAGACCAGTTCGGTGCAGACCAATTTCGCGTCGGTTGAAAAATCGAAATCGAAGTCGTACGGCCGCCCGGCATAATGGAAAGCGCGAAACAGCGCCAGCGCCTTTTCTGTTTTAGGCAGGCGCGGGCGCAGAACAACGAGCGAATCGCAGGCGGCGGAATGTTCTAGTGACTTGAATGAGACGCCTTCGCCGATGGCTTCAAGGATGCGTATCGGTTCGGAGGAAGAGGAAGTTTGGTTAGTGAATTGGCACAAGCCATTAGAAGTGCAGGTCGAAACAAGCAACCGCTCAATCTCGCCGCTCGCCTCGCCGCGCTGTTTGACCCAGGTGCGGGTTTGGTCGTCTCCAAAGTAAGTGTGCCGCTCCTCGGGTGTGCCGATGTAAAGCGCCGCATGCGACCAGAATCCTGGCAGGCCGATATTCGAGAGATACCATTCGCGTCGTTCCAGGAGGACGTCACCCGGTTGGAGCGTCGATTGAAGTTCGCGGATTTGCGCCGGCGTGATGAGACATTCTTTGGGCCGATAGACTTTGGTATGGCCCATCCATTCGGAGACTCCGGTCTGGATGGGGAGCCAGGCGGTCTGGGTACCGTCCTGGATCATCTTGAGGGCGTTTTTCGCGGTGAGTATTTCGGCTTTGGGCGTGCCCGCGCGCCAGATGTAAGCGGAATCGGCGGCAATGGCCTTGCGCAACGCCGCTTGGCGCTCTCCGGTGAAGGTCTTCATCACGATCTCGCGGGCGGCGAACTGCGTGGCGATTGCGATGTTCAAGTGTTTGAATTTGAGGCTGGCATACGTCCCTCCGGACAGACCGAGTTCCGGCACAGGATCGTTGAGAACTTTGTGCAGTTCGGGATTTTTATCGGCACGTTCGATAAACTCCAGCGCCGCGCGATAGCGGGCGAGCAGGGCCGTGTAGTCGATCAGGAACGAATCCTCCTTTTCCGTCCCTTTCAGTCGCGCGAATTGCGAGTGGTATTTTTCGAGTGATTCCAACGCCATCAGATAATCCAAAAAGCGCTCCCAGGTATTCCACACCGCTTCTTTCTCTTCACGGAGCAGCAAGCGAGGTTTTTGGACAGGAACACGGGGGAAGAGATCATCGCGAGAGTCCATGTATTGCAGCACGGTTCGGAGGCCATCACGATAGAGTTGGACGTTGCGGGCATCGTCGGCGAGTCGGTAGGAACGCTCTTCGGGCTTGAGTTTCGCGAGCGGTTTGACGGGTTCTGCATGTGAGGGAGGGAGAGCGCACAAGAGTAGAACGAGTGCCAATGAGTATTTGAGCATACGAGTGCGGCGATTTTGCAGGAACTCGGTGAAACCGGAAAGGGGAAAGCGGGGAAGTGGCTGTGCGAGTACCGGGAAGCCTCAACTTAAAGCCCATTCGTCAAATTTCGCCGCAAAATGGATATCATGAGGAGGTGCCTATGTTAGAGCATCTTATGCCAGCATTCGAATGGCTTTTGAATAGTTATGAATGTCGGGCGTCCGATGGTCAGACGCTTCGCAAAGAAGCCCGAGCGGTGAGCCAGCCAAAACGGTTGGGATAAGCTTGTGGCAAACGGCGCGAAACGGCTAAGATTCAAAGCTGTAAGAAAGTTTTAAAACGGAGACTTTATGAATACCCCAAAAAAGCGAGGTTGGATTTTCGGCGGCGCTGCGGCGCTTGTCCTGATCGGAACCGTCGCTCAATTATCAACCAGTCGCGCTCAGACCGACGCCCTCGCGCCAGCCCCGGTATCGACGAATCTCGCTCCGGCAGAAATGCCGAAACTGCCCGCCGATCTTTCGCCGGGTTTGGGCGATGTCATCAAGTTGACGCAATCAAACGTCGGTGACGATGTGGTGGTTGGATACATCAAAAACTCAGGAAACACTTATAAGCCGACTGCCGACGAAATTCTTTACTTGAACGACCTTGGCGTTTCCCAGGAGGTCATCAACGCTTTGATGCTGAACGGCAAGACTGGCGACGGTTCAGCCGCCATGGCGTCGACACCGCCGCCTGACGCATCGCAGCAGATCCCAACACCGCCTTCAAATGCGACTCTCAGTAGCCCTGAAGTTCCGACTTACGCGGTAACTCAAGATGCGCCGCTTGGCGGAAGTGCTCCAGGGCCGGAGCCGGGGCCGGTTGGCAGTCCGACGACAACCGTTGTCGAACAAACGCCTCCGCCGGAGGTGACGGTAAATTATTTTTACGACCAACTTTCGCCATATGGATCATGGGTTGATGTGGAAGGTTATGGCCGTTGCTGGCGTCCGAGCGTTGCTGTGGTGAATAACGGATGGCGTCCATATTGCGACAATGGCTATTGGGTGAACACCGATGCCGGCTGGTATTGGCGGTCTTACTACTCATGGGGCTGGGCTCCGTTCCATTATGGTCGTTGGTGCAGCACGCCGCGTTTTGGATGGTGCTGGGTTCCGGATTGCACGTGGGGTCCGGCCTGGGTCGCGTGGCGCGAACACGATCGTTATTGCGGTTGGGCTGCATTGCCTCCTTATGCGGCGTGGCGTCCGGGTGTCGGCATCGTTTGGGCTGGTGGCCATCATGGCGGTGTTGACTGGGGTTTCGGCCTGTCGTTTGGCGCTTTCACGTTCGTTGGTTACGACCATTTCACCGATCATCATCCATGGAGGCATCAACCGCCTCGGAACGAAGTGGCGAACATCTTTAATCACAGCAAAGTCATTAACAACACCGTGATCGTGAATAAAACGACGATTATCAATAACGGCATCCCCAAGGAACGAATTACGCAGGTCACCCACAAACCTGTGCAAACAGTGGTGTTGAGGGATACAGCATCGGCAAGCGGACATGGCCGTGTGGAACGCGTTGGTGGCAAACCGGCGTTAGCCGTTTATCGTCCCAGTACCACCGTCATCGCCAAAACCGCTTCGACTCCTGTGGTGCACAACAAGCCAGTGTTGATTAATTCGACAAGCCGGACGGGATCGCCTGCAGGGCAGACCCATTCAACGTTTGGTTCGCCCACGAGAACTTCGGCAAGCTATTCGCCGCGCTCAACGCCGTTGAGGTCAAGTTCGGCTTCGGTGAATTCCGAAGCTCATCAGGCGTGGCCGGGCGAGAATTTGAGCGGATCATCACCGGCGCATTCGTCGCCAGCGATTTCGAAGCCGGTCGCGAGCGGCAACAACAGCCGATCCTTTGGCTCCAGCGCGTCGAGTCATGAACCGGCTATTCATTCGACGACCCCGGCGAACCCTAGTCCCACCAGAACTGTCGAACAGCCCGCCAATTACTATGGCTCCGGGAACTTCCGGCACTCAGCCGCTGCACCGAGTGCGCCGGTGGCCCATTCGGCGGCCCCCTCATATTCTGGCGGACACGCATCTGGTGGTGGTGGAGCACCAGCAGCTCATAGCGCGGCCCCGGCCGCTCACGCGGACCGGACGGATAATGGTCGCGGTCATTAATTAGAATTGTTTCCGCACGAGCCCTGGTATTTTTACCAGGGCTCTTTTTTTGGTTGCGGTAAATTATTGAAACCAGTTTCAGAGCGAGCAAAACTCGTTGTATGCAAAACTGTTCCCGCCGCGACTTCCTGAAAACCAGCGCGGTTTTAGGCGCTGCAACGACATTGCCTCTATTGCCTTCTGTTCGCGCTCAATCACCAAACAATAAATTGCGAGTTGCCGTTGTTGGTGTGAACGGCCGCGGGATGAGTCATGTCGGCGCGTTTTTAAAGATGCCAGATGTCGAAATTGCTTATATCTGTGATGTTGACACTCGCGCCCTGGCAAAGGGACTGGAGCACGCTGGTGGAAAAGCGAAGGGCGTTTCTGATTTTCGACGGATTCTCGATGATAAATCTATCGATGCACTTTCTTTCGCAGTCCCAAATCATTGGCATGCGCCTGCGACGATTATGTCCTGCTCGGCGGGCAAGCACGTTTACATCGAGAAACCGGGAAGCCACGATCCATTTGAAGCGGAGATGATTGTTGCAGCGGCGCGTAAATTTAACCGCGTTGTCCAACAGGGAACGCAACGCCGCAGTTGGCCGTGGATTCAGGAGGCTATCAAGCGGATTCACGCTGGCGAAATTGGCAATGTCCGGTTTGCGCGGACGTGGTACAATAATTCACGCGGAAGTATTGGCGCGGGTAAACCCGTCGCGGTGCCCGAGTGGCTTGATTATAACATGTGGCAAGGGCCCGCTCCCGAGCAGCCGTTTGTCGATAACCTTGTTCACTATAATTGGCATTGGCGTTGGCATTACGGTAATGGAGAAATCGGTAACAACGGAATTCACGTTCTTGACGTTGCGCGCTGGGGGCTTGGCGTGGGTTTTCCAAAACGTATTAGCTGCACCGGCGGGCGCTATCATTTCAAAGACGATCAACAAACGCCCGACACGGCGATCGCAACGTTTGATTTCGGCGATAAGGGCGTGACGTTCGATAGTCATAGTTGCGACCCGCATGGGTTTGAGAATGCGACTTTTGGCATCATGTTCTACGGTGACAAAGGGACGCTCGTTATCGGAAACAGCAGTTACAAAATCTACGACCCATATAATAAGCAGATTGAAGAGAAGAAGGGCGGGGGTGGGGAGAAGGGCCATTTCGCAAATTTCGTCGATTGCGTCCGTACGGGAAAACGACCCAATGCTGACATCGGCGAATGTCAAAAGAGCACGATGCTTTGTCATTTGGCAAACATCGCCTATCGCACGGGTCACACGATCAATTTCGATGGCGCGACCAGAAAGATTGTTGCCGATCCGGATGCCGATCGCCTCTGGAAACGTGAGTATCGAGTCGGCTGGGAACCGAAAGTTTAACTTCTGCCTTGCAGAACTTCGCCTGTTGGCTGCCGAAAAAACTTGAACGTAAGGCCAAAGGTCTGAATCATTGCAAACCCGCGACACCCGTGTGTCCGGTCGAGCTTTTTTATGAAAATGTTGCGTCCGTTCTTGCTGACTGTCGTATTGTCGTTCGCTTGCTCGTTCGCCCACGCCGATCCCAAAAGGGTTTTGGTCGTCACCGCCACCGAAGGCTTCCCGCATTCTTCAGTCACAACGGCTGAACGTGTGCTGAACAAGCTCGGTACGCAAAGCGGTGCTTACAAGGTGGTGGCGGTCATTCGTAGCGGGCCCCGCCCAACAGATGCGGGCGAGGAAAACAAGTGGCTGGAAAAGATGCATCACGATTTCGCGGAGTTGATGTCGGCTGCGGCGTTGAATGATTATGACGCAGTGATTTTTGCCAACACCACTGGCGAGCTTCCTATCCCTGATAAGGATGCATTTATCGCATGGGTCAAAGCCGGGCACGCTTTCATCGGCATGCATTCGGCGACGGATACGTTGCATAAGTATTCGCCATTTATTGATATGATCGGCGGCGAATTCCTGCAGCACGGACCACAGGTCAAAGTGACATGTATCAATCAGGACATTCGCCATCCCGCGACCCGACGAATCGGCGCTTCTTACGAAGTCTTCGATGAAATCTATCAATTTAAAAACTTTCACCGTGAACAGGTTCACGGTTTGTTGACGCTGGACAGGCATCCGAACAATGGAACGCCGGGCGATTACCCGATTTCGTGGTGCAAACAGTTCGGTCGCGGCAAAATGTTCTACACGTCACTGGGGCATCGCGAGGAAGTCTGGGACAGCCCAACTTACCAGGATCATATTCTCGGCGGAATTAAATGGGCGCTTGGTTTGGAGCAGGGCGATGCAATTCCGCAGAGCGCCGCATTAAAATTGCCACAACGTGAAAAGATTGACGGGTATCAAGCTCTGTTTACCGGTGTTGACCTCGCAAACTGGACCGTCCGCAATCTCGAAAAGGAAAGCCCCTGGCACATCGAAAACGGCATGTTAATTGAGCATGCGAACGAATCTATCAACGATCTCGTCACGGAGAAGGCTCATACGGATTTTATTTTGCGGTATGAATATTTGGTGGCAGGCAACGGCGCGAGCAGCATCCTGCTTCGGGGACGTTACGATGTTTTGGATAAGATTACCGCTCCGGCGGCCGGCTTGTGGCAAACTGTTGAGATCATGTTGATCGGCGACAAAGTCAGTGTGACTGTGAACAGTCATCCTGTTTACGACAAACAGCCGCTGTCCGAAGTCAGCACCGAAGCGCCTGATTCTCCGTCCGCCGAAAAAAGCCCCCTCATCTTGCAGGGTGGTCATGGTCCCGTCGCCTATCGCAATGTGCGTATCCGCGACCTGTCGCCGTTCGATATTCGAATCATGAACGGCGAGGGCAACTATAGTTTCAAAGCGGCGAAATCTCCGAAGGGGTCGCATTCATCCGCGTCCAAGCCCCCGAAACCTGTCAAAGCCGCTAAATCTGTAAAGTCACTTAAATCACCCAAGGCGAAGACTTCCGGCGATGCGCTTAGCAACGCTGTGAATTAGTTTTCTCTTCTCCACGTCTGATATACGAGGCGCATGAATAAAAATGAATCGGAATTGAATCGTCGCGACTTCCTAAAAAAAGGCACTTCGGTAGCGACTTTGATGGCGTTGATGGGCGGCATCGAACTTCGCGCAGAAGACGCCAAGCCGGACGCCGCGTCTGCGGAACCTGAGCTGACGAAGATCCCTGACCTTCCGCGCCTCAATTTCGGCATCATCGGCATGGGCGTGCAAGGCCGTGCCATTCTCGATGCGCTGCAACAATTCCCTCAACAGAAGGAAGAAAATGGGCCGCACGTTATCGCCATCTGCGATAATTACAAACGCGCTCTCGTGCGCAATTCTGAAGCGGCTCCAAAAGCGCAACAGTACGAGGATTACAATCAGTTGCTGGCCAACAAAGATATTCAAGCCGTTGTCGTCGCGACTCCTACGCATTTGCACAAGGACATTGTGATTGCTGCGTTTAAGGCGGGTAAACATGTCTATTGCGAAGCTCCGCTTGCGCATACGGTCGAGGACGCCAAAGCGATTGCCCGCGCCGCTCGGGATTCGGTCCGTTATTTTCAAAGCGGTTTGCAGGAGCGTTCGCATCCCCAACGTCAGTTTCTCCTGCCTTTCGTCCGTTCCGGCGCGGCTGGCAAGCAAGTCATGGCGCGCGCGCAATGGCATAACAAACAAAGCTGGCAACGGCCGACGGCAAATCCGGATCGCGATAAGATCGTCAATTGGCGTCTGCATAGTGCAACTAGCGCAGGGCTCGCCGGTGAAATCGGCATCCACCAACTCGATGCCGTGAGCTGGTTCTGGAAAGCGCGTCCAACCTCAGTCAATGGTTTTGGTTCGATTCTTTTATGGAACGATGGTCGCGATGTCCCTGATACGATGCAGGCTGTCCTCGAGTATCCCGAAGGTGCCAAGCTCATTTACGATGCGACTCTCGCCAGTTCCTTCGACGCTGATTACGAGTTGTATCACGGCGTCGACGCTACAATAATGTTGCGCGAAAATAAGGCGTGGATGTTCAAAGAAGTGGACGCTCCGCTGCTCGGTTGGGAAGTGTACGCGCGCAAAGATCAGTTTTACAAAGAAACCGGAGTCGTGCTCGTCGCCAATGCCACCAAACAAACGGCTCTTGGAACCAAAGCTACTGAGGATTCAGCCTATCCGTTTTCTGCGCTACATTATTGCATGGAAAACTTCGTGATTAATGCTGTCGCGATCAACGCCGCCATTGATGATTACGTTCAGCTCTACGGTGACAGCGATCAAAAGGCCATGGCACAGCAGATGGAGGGTACGAAGCATAGCGCTTTCAAACAGCATCCCGCTGCCAGTTGGCAGGACGGCCTTGATGCCACTGTCGTCGCTCTGAAGACACATGAAGCCGTGATGAAGAATACGCGGATCCAGTTCGAGAACGAGTGGTTCGAAGTTTAATTTTAAACAAAGCACCAAATGAATACACGTCTGATACTCACGACCATCGCCTTGACCTCCGCGCTCGCTTTGCAAGCTGCGGACGGCGTTCGCTACCAAGCCCAACCTGCCGGGAACAAGGTGCGAATCGAAGGCACCTCCACGGCTCACGACTGGGAAATGGAAGGCACGCTGGTTGGCGGTTTCGTCGAGTTTGATCCGGCGGTTCAATTTGATACCTCGCAGGCGACGATTCCCGGTCTCGTAGACAAGAAGCTCGCGATTAAGTCGCTCGTCGTCGTTCCCGTACGTTCGGTTAAGAGCGACGCGAAAGCCATGCCCCAGGTCATGGAAGGTTTGATGCAGGAAGCCTTAAAAGAGCCTCAAAATAAAAAGATCGAATGTCGCATTTCCGAGCTCGTGTTCAAAGAACCGCATGCTGCCGGCAAGCCGTTTGAATTCGACGCAGCCGGCGAACTGGTCATCGCAGGCGCGACGAATAAAGTTACATTTCCTGTAACGATTGATGTCCCGGAAAAGGATAGGCTGAAAATCACCGGAAACGCTCCTGTGAAAATGACTGCTTATGGCGTCAAACCACCCGCCCCGAGCTTCGGTCTGGGGCTGATGAAATGCGGCGATGATGTGAAAGTTATTTTCGAGTGGAATGTCGCAAAGACTGCGACAACAGCATCCAAGTAATAATTCGATAGCGGCTGTCGCGGAAAACCAGCCGAAACCGGAACGCCCGGTTAGCAAAACCGCAATGAAACATTTCTATTCATTCAGGGAATTTTCCAACGACCTGCTGGCTTATATCCATTCGCAGAAGAACGATTCTGAACGCTTTAACGAGCTTGCGTTGGCATTGTTCCAATTGCAGTTGGATAACGTCCCCTCGTATCGGAAGCTGTGCGAGCGTGTGTTGCGGGCTTCCAAGGTCGAGCTCTGGAGCCATATCCCGTCAGTGCCCACGAGCGCCTTCAAAGATTTCGAGTTGACAAGCCTTGCTCTTGATCAACGAACGCATGTCTTTCATTCCAGCGGAACGACCGAACAACGGCCTAGCCGTCATTTTCATTCCGACGAATCTTTGAAGATTTACGAAGCGTCATTGATGCGGTGGTTTTCGGAAAAATGTTTCGAGTTAGGCGAGCCGAGCCCGAGATTTATTTCGCTGACGCCTCCGCCATCACTCGCGCCTCACTCATCTTTAGTGCACATGTTCGGTGCGATTGCTCACCTTCATGAAACCGTGTTCACGGGAACAATCGGCGCAGATCGCGCATGGGTCGTGAATGCCGATAAAACGATCGCGTTGTTGGAAATGTTCTGCAATCAGCGCGAACCGGTGGCGGTCGTTGGAACAGCGTTCGGTTTCGTTCATTTGCTGGACGAGATGACGGCGCGAAAGGTTCGGTTTGAACTACCCACCGGTTCACGCGTCCTCGAAACCGGTGGATACAAAGGCCGCAGTCGCGTCGTTCCCAAGAGAGAGTTGCACAACTTAATCTCAGAGCGATTCGGGATTGCGCCGACGCAAATCATTTCCGAATACGGCATGAGCGAACTCAGCTCGCAAGCCTACGACAATCCCGATCGAGTATTTCATTTTCCGCCATGGGCGCGCGCACAGATTATTTCGCCGGAAACTGGAAAGGAAGTTTCCGTCGGTGAAATCGGTCTCGTGCGCATTTTTGACCTGGCTAACGTCTATTCCGCGCTTGCGATTCAAACCGAGGACCTTGCCATTCGTCGCGATGGTGGTTTCGAACTGCTTGGACGTGCTACGGAGGCGGAACCTCGCGGCTGTTCGTTGATGGCCACGGAGGCGTCGATACATTAACGTGAATATTCGATGAGCGATCATTTGCACAGAAAACGCACGTTAATGCTTTGCACCGCGTTGCATGCTTTCACGCACATTTATCAAGTCGCGTTGCTGCCGCTCTATGTGCTCATCCGCAAGGACCTCAACCTAACCGGTGACGCGCAAGCGACGTTGCTCGTAACAGTGATGGGTGTTGCTTACTTTCTCCCGAGTTATCCGATGGGAATGTTGGCGGACCGATTCAGTCGTAAAAAATTACTGGGGATAGGTCTCGCGATCAATGCGCTCGGATTTATCGCTTTGGCTTACGCAAATTCACTCTCGATGGCGCTCGTGTGTGTCGTTCTCGCGGGTTTCGGCGGAAGCTTTTATCATCCTGCCGCGACATCACTCATCGCCCGGTTATATCCAGAGGCCACAGGAAAGGCTCTGGGCACTGCTGGAATGGGCGCAAGTCTCGGGTTCTTCATTGCTCCATTCTATGCCGGCTGGCGCGCGGGAATGTCCGGTTGGCGTGCTCCAGTTTTGGAATTGGGTATCCTCGGCCTCGTTGCTGCAGCGGTATTCATGTGGCTGGCTCACGATCATCCGACCCGTGAATTTCAAGATGACATCAACAAAACAAAAGAAAAACTGTTCGCCACGCCAACTCTTTGGGTTCTCTTTTTAACGGCGGCCTTTTTCTTTTGCTTGCGCGATTTCTCCGGAATGGGCGTGGCCAGTCTCGGTTCGTTATTTTTGCAGCGGGCCCATGGCATGGATGCGAAGCAGACCGGCATTGCGCTGAGTTGTATTTATCTGGCGTCGCTTATCAGTAATCCGATCTTCGGTTCGTGGAGCGACCGTGGGCGTATTCGACTCACGGCGATCGTGCTTTGCCTTGCTGTGGTCACAGTTTTTGTTTTCCCGCATCTCAATTCACATTTGCTCGCGCCGGCGCTTGGTGTTTACGGGTTTTTCTTTATGGCCAGCTATCCGATTGTGGAAGCGGCCCTGATGGAGTCAGTGCATGACTCGGTGCGTGGCCGGGTGTTCGGGTTGTTTATCACGATAGGGGGCTTGCTTGGCAACGTCTCACATTGGTTCGTGGCTCATAAAGTGGATATGTTCGGCGCGGGCGCGAGCAACGCCGCAAATTATTACAACATTTATGCAATTCTTGCCGGCATGCTGCTCCTCTCGTTATTTGGTCTCGCTTGCCTGCATGGCATCCGACGGCGCGATCACGACGTGTTCGAGCATCGACAGAGTCCGCACCCGGCGACGACTGCGACCGAAACTTAACCTCCCATGAATCTTCCCAATTATTTTCTCGCTGACTTGCCTGCGGAAGCTTCATTGACACAGACGCTCATTACCGAGGCTTGTCAGACACTTCGTCGAAACCGCCAGCAATATCTACTGCCGCGTTCAACGAGCAGTATCATTCAACTGCTGGACTCGCTTGGCCGCGAATGGCTGCAAGCCGATTCCCCGTTTCGCCTCTACGCGCTGGAAGAGGGGCCTGCTAAGACCGGTTTTACCCAGCGCACAATTGCAAATGGTCTCGATTCATTTTTCAAACAACTCACGGCGGAGAACCTTGAGGCATTCGTAAAGCAGGAACTCGGAAACTTGAATCGTCTCGATAATTTTCACGAAGGTTCATTCGCGCGCGGCCCGCAACTGCTGATGCACATCGGAGCAGGGAGCATCCCGAATCCCGTGTTGTTCGATATGTCGCTGGGATTGCTTGCCAGGTCCGCGCAGTTCGTTAAATGCGCTTCGGGCCAATCCTTTATTCCGCGGCTGTTCGCTCACTCCATTTACGAAGCGGACGCTAAACTCGGCGCGTGCATTGAAATTGCCGAATGGAAAGGCGGCACTGACATTTTGGATTCCGCCGCGTTCGCCGAGGCCGATTGCGTCTCCGTAACCGGTAGCGACGAAACGCTTGCCGCTGTTCGAAGCAAACTGCCTTCGAAAACTCGTTTCCTCGGTTACGGCACGCGGGTGAGTTTTGGATTCATTACCCGCGAAGCACTGGCGCGCGACGCCAAAGCGCTCGCAAAACTTGCGGCGCATGATGTTGCAGCATGGGATCAGCAAGGCTGTCTTTCGCCGCATGTTATTTACGTCGAATCTGGTGGAAAGGCCGCGCCGGAATTGTTCGCTCAGAGATTGTCCGAAGAACTAGACGCGCTTGAAGAACATCAACCGCGCGCACGATTAACCACGACGGAAGCGGCGGCCATTTCAACTCGACGTTCATTTTACGAAGTCCGCGCCGCGCATTCGCCCGAAACTCAGATGTGGGCCAGTTCAAACTCAACGGCGTGGACGGTGATTTTTGAAAATGAGCCGAGATTTCAAATGTCGTGTTTAAACCGTTTTGTTTACGTCAAACCCGTCGCGGACCTGTCCCATGCGTTGCAAGCCGCTGAAATGGTGCGCGACAAAGTTTCCACCGTCGGGCTTGCATCGATAGCGTCGCAGGCGAACGATCTCGCTCTCCGACTCGCGCATTGGGGTGTCACCCGAATCTGTTCGCTTGGCGAGATGCAACATCCGCCGCTCACGTGGCGGCACGATGGACGCTCGCCGTTGGCCGATCTCATTACCTGGACCACCCTCGAATCCAAACATTGACCTTATTCATGGAACTCAGAAAAACATTTCAATTCGAAGCCGCGCATCTGTTACCAAACCTTCCCACTGCGCACAAATGTCGTCGCTTGCATGGACATAGTTTCAAAGTGGAAATCGCCGTCGACGGACCTTGCGATGAAAAGCTCGGGTGGGTGATGGACTATGCCGATATCAGCGACGCGTTCAAACCGATTTGGGAGACGCTGGACCACTATTATCTCAACGAAGTTCCCGGCCTTGAAAATCCGACCAGCGAAAACGTGGCGATTTGGATTTGGAAACAGCTCAAGCCGAAGCTGCCGCTACTGACCGAAGTAGTCGTCGCCGAAACCTGCACGGCGCGATGCATCTACCGAGGCTAAGCGGCATCTATAATACGTTGTGCGGCGACTTTGACGGCCTTGGCCAAAGCGGCTGGTTGAATTACCGTCGCATTTCCAGCCCAACTGAGCACCCAACGTTCAACTTCGACAAGGCTGGACAACGTCAGCCGCAGTTCGATTCCGCCATTTTTCAGTTCCTTGAGTTGCTGAGAATCATGCCACTTTTTCTCGCGGATGTAGTCGGCGACGATTTCGTTGAACCGGATCACAACTTTGAACTGTTCGTTCCCAGAGCGGACGCCAAAGCTGTCGCGTAACCTTTTATCGAGTGAAAATTTCTGCGGGCGCACGAATGTTTTGCCGGTTTCTTCGACTGCCTTGATTCGTGCGGGAGCGAAGGTGCGAATGTCTTTGCGCAGGTGACACCACGCGAACATAAACCATTCGCCGTTGATGTTGGCCAGATGATAGGGGTCGACGATGCGCGACTCGGTTTCGCGCTGGCCGGGCTTGCGGTAAGTCAGCTTCAGTTGTTTTCGTTCCGCGGCGGCTTTAGCAAGCGCGTCGAAAATTTCCAGGTTCAGCACGGGTTCGGCACGAGTGCGGAAGGAAATGGTCTGCTCCCAATCGGCGACGTTCAGCGAAATCGTATCGGGTAACGAAGCCGACATTTTGCGGAATGCACTCACGAGCGGTTTTTCGAAGGTCGTGCCGCGATATTGCTGCAACGCTTTTTCCGCGACGAGCAGCGCGAATAACTCACCTTCAGTGATCTGTAACGTTGGAAAGCTACTGACCTCCTGCGTATAATAATATCCCCGGTGATCAAAACAGTAAGCGAGCGGGAGGTTGAGCCGTTCACGCATGAACTCCAGATCGCGATGAATGGATTTCGGGCTGACTTCGATCAATTCCGAGAGTTTATTTGCGTTTGGGTAATCACCATTTTGCAGGGCCTGATGAATCCGCAACATACGCTCCAGGGGGGCGCGCGAGAGAGGGTTGCTTTTGCGGGAAGCGGTTTTCATCGCGCGCCATCCTACTACCTGGACATGGCATTGTCCAAGTGAGTTCGCGCGATCGCAGAATTTAAATGCGTTTGCGGCTTTTGAACATCCTGGTGCGTCGCTCCTGACCCTTATGCTGGAAACGAGGGCGGTTCAGCCGCAAACGCTTTTCCCTTATTCCCACGCCCAACTTATTGACGTTCGACGTCGCGTCAAAGATTGATTTGATATTTCACGCAAGTATTCTGGGCTCATCAATACCATTATTCGAAAAGCTGAGTTGCGGGATGTTGAGGTCATCGCTGATTTTAACACGCGCCTGGCGCACGAGACTGAAGAGCTTTCGCTTGATCCGGCAATGGTTCGTGCTGGTGTCGAAGCGTTGCTTCGTGATGCGGCGAAGGGAACTTATTTCGTCGCGGAACTTGGTGACGATGTTGTCGGCCAAGTGTTGATCACCTACGAATGGAGCGATTGGCGCAACGCGAACTTTTGGTGGCTGCAAAGTGTTTACGTGGAAAAATCCGCGCGCGGAAAAGGAATTTTCAAGGCGCTCTATACGTACGTCGTCACCGAAGCCAAGATAGCGGGGAATGTTTGTGGAATGCGGCTTTATGTCGAAGGACATAACGCCGGCGCGCAAAAAGCGTACGAATGGCTGGGGCTGAAGAAGAGCAACTATCAAATTTACGAGCGGATGTTTTAATTCTGGCTCCTCCTCAACCACTCCAGCGCGCCGGACAGATCTTGGAACGTTCCTTCCAATTGGGCTTCGTAAGCGTGATGTAAAATTTCTCCGAACCTCGCGCCGGGCTGCATGCCCAACTCGATCAAATGGCGTCCCATCAGGATCGGTGGTAATGGTTTTTGGCGGACTTCCAGTTCGTGCGCTTTTTCCAAAAGCTCCGTCACATGTGCTGGCACTTCAGGGGGGCGAGGCGGGCGACCCATGCTGTCGGCGGTCATGATCAAAGCGAGTGTTTCGATATTCTCCGGTTCGAGGCGCTTGGCCAAACGTCGCACCCCGCGATCGGTGATGGTGTTGAAATGGAACAAGTGATTGCGGACGAGCGGGACGACGCGTTGTTGAATTGACAGCGGCACATCGATGTTGTCCATAAATGATTTGGCCAGATCAGCGCCGATTTCATCATGACCCGGAGAGGTGATGCGCATCGCGCCGTCCTTCATTTCATGGCGTGTTGTTCGCGGTTTGCCAAAATCGTGCGTCAGGATCGCGAGCATGTGCGCGATGCGCGAAGGTTCATCTTCTTGTTGCCACTGTGGGAGTCGAGCGAGCGCGTCGCAGCAATGACAGGTGTGGACAAATACGTCGCCTTCGGGATGCCACGCCGGTTCCTGCGGTGTGTTAATGCAGGCTTTGAGTTCGGGGTAGTGATTGATCCAATCGGTCGCGACGAGGAATTTTAAGCCCGCTGACGGCACAGCGCTTTTGGCGGCCCACTTGAACCACTCTTCCCGAACGCGTTCTGGAGCGAGTTGGCCGTGGTGATGGGAGATTTCGCGCGCAAGCTTCAGAGTTTCAGGCGCCGGTTGCAGATTGAACCGCGCAACGAACTGCATCCCACGGAGCACGCGCAACGGGTCCTCGCCAAATGCCTCGCTGGTGTGGCGAAGAATGCGATTTTCCAAATCCGACTTGCCGCCGAAATAGTCCAGCGACTCGCGCGTGCGCGGGTTGTACATGATCGAGTTGATCGTGAAATCCCGGCGCGCAGCGGCATCGCGCAGCGTGATGTTGGTATCGAATTCGATCGTGAAACCTTTGTGGCCTGGAGCCACTTTGGAGTCGCGTCGGGGAATCGTGAAATCGTAGGTGTGCTCGCTGCCGGTTGTGAGTTTGACGACGCCGAAGGAGCGGCCGACTAGATCGGTGCGGCCCCAACGCGAAAGGGCATGGGCCAGTTGCTCGTAGGTGACACCGAAGACTTCTACGTCGAAATCTTTGCCGGTTTTGCCAAGCAAGCCGTCACGAACACAACCGCCCACGAGATAGGCGTGTTGGAGTTCGGGTGTATCCCTGAGGATTGTATCGAGTTCGAGAGGGGTGAAGTTCATGCGCACTCCTCATTTGTTGAGCTGTTTCCAGACGCGCAGGGCTTCGAGGACGCCCCAGGCCTGAGCGTCGCAGCCTCGTTCGGTGTGCGGAGCGTCGCCGTCTAAAATTTCGGGAATTTGGCCGAGGCAGCCGCTCATAAGTAAATGATCCATGCTGGCGAGATATGCTTTGGCGGCAGCAATCGCGGGTGGAGAGCTATCCCAGGCTTTGACTAGAGCTTCGCAAAGGACGGGCAAGGTCCAGGTCCAGGCGGTGCCGTTGTGATACGCCGGTTTGCGACTGGTGTCTTCGTCGCCTCGGTAATGGCCTGCGTAAGGTTCGTTGGGATTGAACGCGGGTTGGCCGTTGTTGCCATTTACACTCAGCGGTGGCGAGACGGGCAGGGGAGCCAGAGATCGCAATCCCCCGGGAACAATTAAATATCGTAAGGCGGCGTCGACGGCGCGGCGCGCGTGCTCGCCCTTGAAAAAGCCGAAGGCAATTGCCAATAGAAAATTGCTGCGCAGTGAGTTGTCAGGGACGGCCTGCGATGCGGATTGGCCGGCGCGCGCTGTGAGGAGGTCGCAGATGTAGCCTTCCTTTTCGAGCCAGAAATATTTTTTAAGTGAGGCTTCCGCGCGATTGGCCAACTCGCTCCAAAGTTCGCCGGGCGGTGCGGCGTTTAGTTTCTCCAACAGGCGGAGCAGGCGGATCCAGAGAACTTGAATTTCGACGGGATAACCTTCGCGTGGAGTGCACGCGGGAAAGTTGGTGTCCATCCAGGTGAAGTGCGCGGGACTCCAGATCAGGCCGGATTCGGCGTCCATGCGGATGCCGTTGGGAGTTCCGCGCGCGTAATTGACGGCTATATCGCGTAGGACATCGATTATTCGGCGACCGCGTGAGTCGACTGTGATCGTATAAAGATTTTCGTCCATGCGCGCGGCGGTTTCTTCGCACAAGACGCCATACCAAAGCGGAGCGTCGGAGGTGTCGCGGTTCGATGCATTGTCGCCGTTGATGGTGTTCGGCATGGTGCCGTTTTCCTCGAACTTGCCGAAGACGACGAGCAACTCCGCTACGTCAGCGATCATTCCTGCTGCGAGCATGCCACGCGCGCTGATAAAGGTGTCGCGGCCCCAATCGAGGAACCATGGGTAGCCGGCGATGACTGTGTCGCCAGCGCCGCGTTGCACGATGAATGCGCGAGCGGACTGTGCGAGACGACGGCCAAAGGCGTCATTCTCAGGCAATTTTGCGCGGTTGAGCGCCAGCTTGTTGGTCACTTGGCGGCTAGGGAAGACTTCGTCGACAAGGTCAAAACTCGCGGGTGGAATGTCGGCTGAAAGAATAAGTGAAACGTTTTGGCCACGAGCCAGCGGCAATTCGAACCAGCCGGGGCTGTAGGCGTCGCCTTCAGCCGTTTGACCACGGGAGGCTTCGACCGGGTGAGGAACGTGCTCGGTCCATTCCGGCTCGGGATGATAGACGCCGGAAGTAGAAACGACGCGCAGTTGTCGGCTTTCGTCTGGCGTGAAGGCAAAACCTGTGAGGCGGTCCGACGTGTTGCAGTTGGTTGCAAAGTGATGTTCGGAGCCTGGATTGCGCTGCGTTTCCCAATGGAAATTGCGATCCTCGATATCGACACGCGCAGTGAGGCGGACGTCGAACTCTGCAGGTAGCTCGGTGGGTTGGCCAGCCGGACGATAGAATCGGAATACGGTTGTGTTGTAATCGTCCAACATGTCGGCGGTCAGTTGGATTTCAACCGTGCGTCCGTCGCCGGCGTCAGCGGAAAAAGTCCAGACTGCGGGCGGGCCCATTTCGAAACTGACCGTGTTCAGGGAATTGAGCGCAGTGATGAAACCGTTTGCGTTGACCCAGACGCGGATGCGTTTTGCGAACACGTGACGGTCGACCGGGAATTCCGGATGAAGGTTTGCTGCGAGTGCGCAATCGTATTTTGATCGGACACGGCCGAGGTCGACACACAAGCGCGCCATGCCGCCACGGCCGTTGGTGAGAAGGACCATCGTGTCTTTGGGAACGTTTTTGACTTTTGATGAGACGAGCGGTTGCGTTCCGAGGAAGCGGATTGTTCCGGCGATGCGTTCACTCGTAAGCGCATAGCGTTCGAGTCTGAGGTCGGCATCGGTTGATTCGGCGAGCGAGCGTGGAGGGAAAAAAGCAATGTGACCGTCGCTGGCTTCGATGGATTCGACGTGCTCTTGCCGATTGCTCCCAGCGATTTTTAACGTGGCGCGGAAAGGGCGCGAGTCTTTGATCAATAGCCAATGATTTGGCGGGACTGGAGTGATGCGACGCGAATCGATCATGCTCCAGATGACAACCTGCGGGAATTTTCCCTTCGCGGCATCGAGCGCGCCGAGCAGGTCATGGCGCGAGTGCGAGCGGTCGATGTAATGTATGGAACCAAGAAACTCGCGCGGGTTCGTGGAAACGCGTGCAGCTAAATCGCGCCAGGAATCCGGGCCGATGTCTTCGGGGAGGAGCAGTTTGCTCAGCGCGCTGATGGCCCACGCCGCCTGGGATTTGGTTTTGCGATATTCATTGCCGCTTAAGCCCGCGGGTGTGCGGGTGGACGACAGGCAATACGCATCGCCAGCGTTCACGAAAATTGTCACAGTTTTTTCATCGGATTCGATGAGCGGTGTTTTTTGTCCCAGTAAATCAAATCGCGGCGAGCCGAGATCCTGAAAAATTGCCAGATCCAGTTTAATGGATTGAGCGGCCTTCGTGTCGGTGTTGATCAGGGCGAGAACGTGATCAACGTCTTCGGCGGAGTCGCGGCGCAAGGCCAGCACTGGAGAATTTTCTTCGCTGACGCGTCTGATGCGCGCGCCGTCGAAGAAGCACGGATGTTCGGCGAGGAGACGATTGATGTTGGCGAGTTGGTCGATGATGTTGGTTTCGCTGCCCCAATTCATGCCACGTGCGGAGTGGACGTTGACTTTTTCGTCGGCGAGCCATTCGACACCACAGGTGAAGGCAAATCCACCAGCGACACTCGCCAGCGCGGAGAGGCGGTTGCGCATGAGTGACCACTTTGCGCCGTTGGCGGCGAGGCGGTTGTTGTCGTGCGTTTCGCTATAATGAACGTAAACGCCGACGCGTTCGCTTTGGCGCAGGCTGTAGTCGAGATAGTGCGCGACTTCTTGCGGGGAATAATTTTGGAACAACTCGGAATAGGCCCACTGCATCCCGCCGTTGGTCAGGAGATTTTCGGTGGACTCGAGGGGGCCACCGAGGCCTTCCAATAAAAAAAGCGTGTCGGGATATTCCTCGCGGACGCGGGCTTCGATGTATTGCCAGACCTGGACAGGGACTTTGTAGCCGGCGTCACAGCGGAAGCCGTCGACGCCACGGCGGCACCAGGTGAGAAATGATTCGGCAAGGACTTCCCAAAGTTCGACGTGATTGGGATCGAGCTCGACGAGATCGCCCCATTTTACGCCCCACGCACCGGGGCTGGTAAAGCGGCCATCGGGTTCGCGCAGGAACCATTCGGGATGGTTTTCGTAAAGGGTCGAGCCCCAGCCGGTGTGGTTGATAACAAAGTCTAGAATGACGCGCGCGCCGCGACGATGGGCGGCGGTAGTGAGTTCGCAAAATTGTTCGATGCCGGTGGTGCGTTCGTCGAACTCGACCAACTCGGGATCGACGGCGGTCAAATCAAGACAAGCGTAGGGGCTGCCGAAGCGGCCCATGCGGGCGAAGACGGTTGGTGTCGGATTGATCGGGAGCAGATGCAGGATGCGGCAGCCGAGTTTGTCGACGATGTGTGGGAGTTCGCGGATGACGTCCCGCAATTTTCCCGAGGGCGGAATGACGCTGTAGCCCTGGGTATCGAGTTTGGCCAATTCTTTATCGCGCGATTCGTCGATTGTTTTGCAAGCGGTTTTGTTTTCGCCGAACATGCGAACGAAGGCGCAGTAGATGGTGTTGTTTGTCCGGTAGATGTCAGGATGGACGGAGATGCCGGCGTCGGGCCCGTCGGGCCAAATTTGCATGCCGCGATTGTCGATTAAGTAAGCCTTGGCACGGAAAAATCCGACATCGGTGAGCGGCAGTTCGATGGACCAATCGCCGTTTGGCTGCGGTTGGAGGGGGATGTCACGCCAGAAGGCGACGGACATTGGATTTTTTCCAGCGTGGGTGTTGATGATTTCCTCGCGGGTGCGTTCGGCCTTGCCGAGGTTGGTGCGAAGGAGGGCGCGGCCGTTGGATGGGAAACCGTGAGGCATCCGCAAGCTGAAGCGGATGCGGTCGCCAACGAAGCGCAACATGCGCTCGCCGGGGGCAGGCATCATAATCGGTCTATCCATCGTGCTCGACATAATGTCGTGGCCCGACAGTTATGCGGCAAGTCTTTGTGTCTGACAAGATTGGCGAGCAAAGAATTGGATAGTGGGGCAAACCTTTGGGCGCATGCTTATGGGTTAGCGTGACTCGAGCGGTGTTCGATCAACGCCAAAATCTTTTCCGGCGCAATACTAGAGCGCGGCGAAAATCGAGAACTGCTCATGTAATCCAAAACACTTTTGCGCATTTGCCGCGCAACTGCATTTGTTTCCAGATTCGATTCCAAATCAATACTGCACACGAGCAATTTACCGCCGTTCACTTTGGCTTCGAACATCAGTCCAAGCTTTCGCGCGGTAAACCAATCGTCGATTACTTGCACAGTCGGCTTCAGGTCGGCTGGCAAATCGTCCAATACCATCGCGCTCGATTGACTGATCAGGTACCACCATTGCCAATTGCTGTGATACTCGGTTGGGAATTCGGCAAGCGCAGAGTTTTTGGGGTCGCACAAAATGCCGAGGGTGTGTGGCAATTGCCCGCGTGTCCAAGCGGTATTCCAAAAGATGCTCGAAAACCCGAGACCAACTTTCCCGTGCTCATCGCCTTTGACGCGGGAAGGAGGAATAAGCAGCAAAACGTTTTTACCAAGTGCGAGCGCACCCAGGGCCGTTTCGTTCATATTGTGAACGATCACGATGTTGCCGGGAATGTTTGTAGCGATCGAATGTGAATAGATCCAAATGTCCCAATCGTTTTGGAATTGGTCCATGGTGACAACGAATTTGTAGCGATGTGGGGCGGCGGCGGCTCTTAAGTCCACCTGGACGGGGCCCAATCTAATTCCATTATCGACGCTAATGTCGCGGCGGGCTAAAGTTCCCGAAGCAAAAACCTCTCCGTCGTCCCGAACCAGTTTCCATGAACTCCGAGCGCCGGTTATCGCGTGGCCAAAATTTGCGACTTCGACATCAGCGCTGAATACTTCGTCTTGCGTGAACACCCGCTTCGACATCCTCGCCAATGGCACCGTTGCATTGCAGAAGCGGTTATATTCTTTGGCCGTGACGTAAGGCTTCTCGTCCCAGAACGGATCCAGCACGCCGACGAGGGCTGTGCCTTGACCAGGAAAATCGTGCAAATCGAGCAGTTCAAACCCGGCCATCCCATGCGTGCGTAGCGCCGACTCGATTTCTTCTTTATAGCAAAGCGTCTGCAGTTTTCCTGAGGCCAGTAGAAAGTCGTGCGCCTGGTGCAGCATGTTATGCTCATTCAATCGATCACGGAAGATCTCGAAGTTCTTTGGTTTGAGATACCCTTCGTATTTCGGTATCTCGTCGAAATTTGGGTACACGCACCATTGACCGATTTCGTGGCTGATGACAGGAACATCGCGTTTACCAATGTAATCGGCGTAGTCAGTTACCGTCTCGGGTGGCTTCCCGTTGATGCGCGATTTCAAACCCGCTCCCCAGCGCTGGATACGCGGCTCAGGCGTAATGTGGAATTGGTTTTGGGTAAGTTGCGGCCAGCCGGCGCCGCTCGTCCAAAGCCGGCGTGGGTCGCGTGCTTTGTAATGTTCGACCCAACGACCCAGGAAGTTCGTCACGTGGTTCCCAGCCGGTTCATTCCCATAGGCCATGAGCAGTAGCGATGGATGATTGCCGTAGGATTTCAAAATCCGGTCGGTCTCTGCGTAGATCCATCCGTCGAGCGGTTTGTTGTCACCGATGGTTGTTCCCTGGTTCGCCCATGACGAGGCTTCAACATGAAAATAAAAGCCCATCTCGTCTGCGGCTATAAATGCAGCTTCCGGAGGGCACCACGAATGAAAACGTATTAGATTCAGTCCGTGTTCTTTGCAGATGCGGATGGTCCGTTCCCACGATTTCACATCGGTTGGTGGATGACCAGTGAGCGGATAAATGCAGCAATCCAGCGTCCCTCGAACGAACATGTTATGGCCATTGATGGTGACTTGAGTGCCACGCGTCGAAACCTCTCGAAGTCCAAACGTCACCGTTTGCTCATGCTCAACATGCCTGCCATCGACGTCGCCACGTAATTCGGCGCGCAATGAAAGCACGTTCGGCGAGAATTCATCCCACAGTGGCGCGTTTGCTCCGAGTTCAATTTCATCATCGATAGACAAATCGCGTTCGTCCGTCTTGAAATTCTGGCTCACGGGCAGGCAGATCTCTTTCCCACGAGATTCTAGGAAAAGACTGAGCTTGCCCCAAAACAGTTTGCCCGTGGCGTTCGTGCTCGCCACAACGACGCGCACCGATTTCTTCGCCACGTTTGGATATACATCGATGTGATCAACCGAAACCTGCGGCACGGCGCGTAGTTCGATGTTGCCGACGATCCCATTCCAGTTGCCTTGCGTGTGGTCGGTCACGCTATGGGAGTTTGGGCCGATATCGACGATGCGACGATTGTCGACGCGTATTGTGAGCGTGTGCTTTCCGGGTGTGACCTGGCCAAACTCGTATTCATGCGGCGTCGCTAAACCATCGTTGCGCCCCATCGGTTTGTCGTCCAACCACACCCGAGTTTCCCAATGCGGCCGTTCCAACGAGAGAGCAATACGCTGGGTGCTCCATTGACGCGGAATCGTGATCTCACGCTGATACCACGCAACACCGGCATAGTATGTTTTCGGCTGCAGCCAGAACGGGAACTTGAAATTTTCCGGCTGTGCGTATTTCCGATACTTCGGCAGATCAAACCAACGATCGACGCTGAGCGTGGCCATCCACGGTGTGTTTGTAGAAATCTCATCGCCAATGCCATTTGCGGGCAGGGTGCCCGGCATATGGATTTTCCCCGGTTGCTTTGTTTCAAACCAACGTCTACTGATTCCTCGGTCCTCTCGGTCGAGAGAGAATCTCCAATTGCCGTCGAGCGAGACTGTGTCTGACGCTCTCGCCCAGATACACAAAGTCAGGAATAGCAGGAGCGCATAAACCTGGATCTGGAGTTTGTTTGGATGCATGCGTTAATCCACCAATTCCCGTTCGATTTGTTCGAGAGTTTTGCCTTTGGTTTCGGGTAGTTTGAGTTTCACGAAGAAAAACCCGAGCACACAAATTGCGCCATACACCCAGAAAGTTCCGTCCGCGCCGAGTGTTTTATTCAAAGCGGGAAACGTGTAAGTCAGAATAAAACAAGCCAGCCACAACGCCGCGACCGCAACGGCCATTGCCGCGCCACGAATTCGATTCGGGAAAATTTCCGAGATGATCACCCAGGTCACAGGGGCCAGCGACATCGAATACGCCGCAATCGCCGCAAGCACCAACAAAAGCATGACTACGCCTTGAACATGCGCGTGATAACAATAGCCTAGCGCCATATAGATAATCGCTAGCGCTGCTGAGCCGAACAACATCAAGACGCGTCGTCCGCCTTTGTCCACTATGCCGAGCGCAACAAACGTGAACGCAAGATTCACCGAGCCTGTCCATGCGATGTTTTTCAGCACAGCCGAAATATCGTATCCAGCCTTACTAAAAATCTCTTCCGCATAGTTAAAAATGACGTTGATGCCGCACCATTGTTGAAACACCGCTAGCACCACGCCAAGAACCAGGACCTTGCGCATCTTTGGTTCGAGCAAGTCGGCAAAACGAACGCGCTGAATTTCCTCCACAGCGAGCGTGCCACGAATGTCGTTAAGTGCCGCTGCTGCGTATTGTTCGCCCGCAATTTTTGAAAGGATGGC
>Ga0265327_10001585_pt1 | contig 27716 bp, 19 predicted proteins | sample 41621metaG_FD_202089 | JGI IMG/M metagenome (GOLD analysis project Ga0265327, IMG submission 202089) | Rhizosphere microbial communities from Carex aquatilis grown in University of Washington, Seatle, WA, United States - 4-16-21 metaG | ecosystem: Host-associated > Plants > Roots > Rhizosphere...
GTCGCGTGCGTCAGCAATCACCTTGGATTTACTTAGCGGCGGTGATTCGCCTGCGGCGCTCCGGGTTCACCGTCCCTAAACTCCCGGTCGATTTAAAACAAGGGGTCTGAATAATTACAAAAATACTTATCAAAAGCCCTCGCCGCAAACTCAAGAGGACGCCTTGAGAATAGCCAGAGGAATTCAACGTCCCGCTCAAACCAAAGAACAAACCAAGTTAATTGCTCAAGGCATTCAAAAAGGAATTGATCTCTATAAAAAACAGCAAAAAGAAAAAGCCAGAGACTTGAACAGAAGACTCAAGAAAATATCAAATCAAAAGGAGCAAGCGATTGAGTCGAATGATCATGAGGTGGAACAGAGAATAATTTATCGACAACACTGGCTTCCTTGGCTGTTACTATTCCTGACATGGTTGGGCGTGGGTATTTACTTAATTCGGGCTCAACCTTAAGCGAGTTTTTTGCATCCATTAAAGCCTCGAATTATTTTTTCGTATGTAAGCCGACTTTTAGTTCCGCTAACCAATTGATAAATCGCGTTACGTCCTGACCCTGAAAAATAGCGCCATGCTGGGGGCAAAGCATGTCGATATTTATTTGGCTGACACGTTCGCACCAGTCCAGCTTGGCGTCGTTGGAGCCAAACCAGCGTCGATGGAATCCTTCCATAAAGCGGATATGCTGATCGAAATTGCTGACGAATAAATATTCTTCCCCGTGCGGCAGCAGGGCCGCTCCAACATCGCCGGAAAACAATATCTTAGCCTGGGGATCGTATAAGTTGAAATTGCCGGAAGAATGCATGTAATGTGCGGGTATCGATTGCAAGGTTAAATCGCCTAACTGGATCGGTATGCCTTCGTCGGGAAGAGAGATAAAAGTAGTGTTATTGCCCCCGAAATGGGGCACGAAAGTTTCCCATAACCATGAAATATAACATTTAATTCCGGGACTGATGTCCAACCAAAGCGACAGCGAGGAAATAATGTCGGGATCTTGGTGCGAAGCAAATAAAGCGCGGATTTTTTTCGGATCGAATTCAGTACTGATAGCGGAAAAGACGCTGGGAAAAATTTCAATGCCGCCGGGGTCGGTCAACAAGGCTTCGTCGTGGTTGATGATCAGGTATTCGTTGGTGTCGATCAGGTAATTGGGTCTTTCCGGGTCACGGGTGACGGCAGCCCAACGATGCCCGCCTTTGCTGTAAATGTATTCGATTTTTTTCATGTTGATACCCGGATGTTGGTGATAAGGGTTTGCAAAGACGCGGTGATTTCATCCATTGTCGTCTCAATGCGCTCGGCAACCAGTTTCAGCTCGCCGCTCAATTCTTGTCCGTAGGCGGCTTCAATTTTGGCATTGCGGCTCAGGGCTTCGCTGGTTTTGCAAAGTGTATAAGCGCTTTCCAGCGTCGTTAACAGCGAGGACAAGTCTTCTTCAATGCCTCGGTTGAGCTTGTTCATGTCGGCTTGTTTGCGCGCAATAGCCGGGTCGATTATCGCGTGTTGATCACCGAGCAGCGCGCGTTGCAAATAGCCCAGCATGCGCTGGGTTTTACTGAGGATAACCACATCGTAAATCATTAGGGTAATCACTTTGGAAACTTGATCCATTAACTCGCGCAGCTTGCCGCTCAGCAAGCGTAATTCCAAAGCGATGATGCTGAAACCTCGGGATTTAACGCCTGCCCGACGGGTAATGAGCATGGCGTTAACCGCGATTAGATTGGTTTTGAACGGAATTTCAATGATGAGTTTGATGTCTTCGCAGATGACCAGGGTGAGTTCAAGCCGCGCCAAATGCGCGGCGGCGTCGTACTGTACTTCATTCAATGCTTGCGCCATAGAATACCTGGGTTTAGATATTTAGAGTTTTTTAAACAGCGCTCGGGTAGGCGCTTGCATAATCAGCTGAGGAATGGCCGATAAAGGCAAGATACCGTCGACAGCGCCCAGCTTGACCGCCTCTTTGGGCATGCCGTAGACCACGCAACTGGCTTCGTCTTGAGCTATGGTTAAAGCCCCGGCATCATGCATTTCTTTCATGCCGTGGGCGCCGTCATCGCCCATGCCGGTCAGGATAATGCCTACTGCGTTAGCCCCGGCAGACTGCGCGCTGGAGCGGAATAATACGTCAACCGATGGACGGTGTCTACTGACAAGTGGGCCGTCTCTGACCTCAACCTGGTACTGGGCGCCGCTCCGCTGCAATAACATGTGTTTGCCGCCGGGAGCGATTAAAACCACACCGGGCAAAGCTCGATCATGTTGAGCGGCTTCTTTGACCGTCACTTGACAAATGCCGTCCAGCCGCTTGGCGAAGGCTGCGGTAAAATGTTCCGGCATATGTTGAACCACGACGATCGGAGGCGCCGTGCGCGGTAGCTGGGTAAACAGATACTCCAGCGCTTGCGTGCCGCCGGTTGAGGTGCCGATGACGATGACCCGGTCGGTGGTTTGCATCATAGGTTTAAGCGGGGCGGTGTTGAACAGGTTGTCCGCACCCGCTACGCGGCCGGGTGCGGCGGCTGGTTTGATTGATCGGGGTCTGGACCCGGCAGCCGCTTTGATGATGTCGATAATGGCGGCTTTGGATTCTTGCAGGAAGTAACGCAAGTTTACTTTCGGCTTGGTGATAATATCGACCGCGCCGGAACTCATGGCCTGCATGGTTATTTCCGCGCCTTTTTCGGTTAAGGTGGAACAAATAACCACGGGGGTAGGGCGCTCTACCATCAGCTTTTTAAGAAAAGTGACCCCATCCATGCGCGGCATTTCAATGTCCAGCACAATAACATCAGGCCACTCCATTTCCATACGCTTCATCGCAAAAATAGGGTCAGGCGCAGCCCCGATAACTTTTAATCCCGCCGCGCCGTTCAATAAATCGGTTAAGACCTGTCGCACTACCGCGGAGTCATCGACAATCAATATTTTAATTTCATTGCTCATGTTTTTCTTATTAATTAAAGAGTGCGCATTGTGTTCGCGAAAAGCTACCAAAAATCAGCTTGATCCGAGGGCTGCGGGGTATGTGCATCGGTATTTTTTTTCAAAAAACGTCGCTCCAGTTTAATAACCGCTTGTTCTTCGGCGTGTTCAATGGTTTTGACATAGACCGAAAAGTCGTTGGCCAGAAAGAAAATATTGCGGCCTATGTGTCCGCCCAAGTCTGAGGCTACGAGAGGAATATGCTCGGTTCTTAAAAAAGTTTTTATAAATTCGCAATTGACCGCGCCGATAGATTTTCCGCCGCGTAATTCATTGCCCATTTTCAGTACATCGCCGCCGCCGAAAGCTTTGGCTTTTAAATGATGACGTTGCGCGCCTTGTTTTACCATTTGATTGATCAGTAATTCCATCGCATGGATGCCGTAGCGTCCACCTTCCGAGGCTAACAAAGCGGCATTGTGCGCTGAATGTTGTTGGGCCAGTAAAAAATGATTCATGCCGATCACGCGATTAACCGGATCGTACAAACAGGCGGCTACGCATGAGCCCAATAAGGTAGAGATGATTTCGTCCTTATTGCTGGCATAACTTTCGCCGGGATCGATGATGATTCGCGGCAGTCCTTGATATTGCCCTATTTGCATGGTTTTTGATAAATGGAAGGCGTCACCATGGACAATTCGGTTTTGATACTGTGCAGGGTTTCGGAATGACTGATAAAAAAATAGCCGCCCGGTTTTAACACTGAAATAACGCGCTGAACAATATCCTGTTTGGTTTCTGTATCAAAGTAAATCAATACGTTGCGCAAAAAAATAACATCGAATTGCCCCAGATTTTTGGGCAGTGGCGTTTTAAGATTAACCTGGCCGAAATTGACATGGTTTCTTATTTTTTCATCGACGCGAAAATAACCTTCCTGCGAGCGTACTCCTTTCAGGCAATATTTATCCAGGTAACGCTTATCCATATTATCCAGTCTGTCCATCAAGTAAACCCCTTGCTGTGCGGTTTCCAGCACATCGGTATTGACATCGGAGCCGAAAACTTCCCACTTTCTCATGCCCAGTCCCTCGGCTAATAACATACCGATGGAGTAGCTTTCTTCGCCTGTAGAGCTTGCCGCGCTCCATAGGCGGAACTTGTCGCCTCGCCAAGGTTTAATAATATGCTCTTGAAGAAAGCTAAAATGTTTGGGTTCACGAAAAAAATAAGTTTCATTGGTGGTCAGGATATTAACCATCAATTGAAATTCGTGGGGATGTTGTCCCGCATTCAGTAATTGGTAATATTGCCCGTAAGTTTGCAAGCCGTAATGCAGTAGGCGTTTAGCCAGCCGGCTGGCGACCATGATTTTTTTTTCCGCGGCGAGGGCGATGCCTGCGTGATCGTAAATGAGGCGTCGGAAATGAGAAAATTCTTCGGCGCTGATGGGTTCGAGACTGATAAAAAACTCCCTATTTTGAATAAAATCAGAATGGCACTAAGTGTGAATACGTATTAGACTACCTTCATTACGCCAATATTATACGCTGAAGGAGAAAGTTTTCGGCGCAGATAAGTAGGGCTCATGAAAACGGCGTTTTACAAAAAATCAAAATAGCCCTTAGGATAAATAAACATTAGACTCTATATTTTGCCTGAACAATGAGGATTTTAATGCCCCAGATTCAAAATAGCAGTGACGCTAAGTTTTTGTACGGTTCATTGCCTGCATTGCCGGTTCTTTTAAGCGGTGTCGCCGTCGGCTGGCAGAACGGGATTACTTGGTATGGGATGTTGCTCGGTTTGTTGTTGGTGTTCGGCGCGATCGGATGCGGCTTGTTTTTGTGGCGGCGCCATATGGACGAGCTGACGCAAATCAACTCCCGCTGGGAGCGGGACGAAAACAGCAAAATAGATGCGGTTGTGACTTATACCACCGAGTTAGAGCGGCTACTGTTAACTATCAGTCCTATTCTTTCCCAACACGTAATGGTTTCGCGTGAACATACCGAGCAAGAGATTATTTCGCTGACCAGTCGTTTTGCCGCTATGGTCAACGAGCTTCAGCAGATTGTTGATAGTACCGATAACACTTTGGGCGGGCAGCATTACCATCTCGATAGTGTTATCAATACCAGTCGCGATCTGTTGCAACCTATTTTGCAATCGCTCAGGCAAACTCATCAGTTAGAAAGCGATGTTCAGGACGAGTTGCAAAAATTGTCCGTTTTCCTGGGCGAACTGAACGCCATCGCTACAGAAGTAGGTGATTTTACGGGGCGTATTGACTTATTGGCCCTTAATGCGGCGAATGAGGCAGCTTTAGCGGGGGAGCAAGGACAAGGTTTTGCCGCTGTTGCTAAAGATGCCCGTAAATTGGCGGATGACTCTTTAAACATCGACCGGCGCTTGGACGGCAAAGTTAACGCTATTATTGCAAGCGTAAATGCTGCATTGAACATATCGGCAAATTCCATAGAGGTTGACGACTCGACCTTGTTTCAAGCCGAAGCCAATATCAACCAAACCTTATCTCACTTGGGCCTAGCCTTGGCTCATTACCGCGACGATGTTGAAGCGCTCAGAAACAACGCCGAGCAAGTGCGCGGCGAAATTAATAATGTGCTGGTCGCCTTGCAGTTTCAGGATCGCGTCAGCCAAATATTGACGCAAGTCGAAAATAACTTGCTGAATCTGCAAAAAACCATTGAAAAAATACAGCAGCAAGGCAGTAGCCGCGACGGCAATATGCTTCAAGTCGATCAAGCCGTGGAGCATATAGAAGAAAACTACAAGTCGGTCAATTCCAGACCTAATCCTGAGCAAAGCGACTCAGACGAACTTACTTTTTTTTAATTTAACACCGGGCTTTAATTTATGGCAAAAACAATTATGATCGTGGACGACTCCGCTTCAATGCGGCAGGTGGTCGGTATTGCGCTAAAAGGAGCGGGTTATGAGGTGATCGAAGCGCAGGATGGTAAGGATGCGTTAAGCAAATTGACGGGAGTTAAAATCCATCTCATCGTCAGCGATATTAATATGCCGGTTATGGACGGTATTGCTTTTGTTAAAGCCGTTAAACAACTCGACCATTATAAATTTACCCCGATTATTATGCTGACCACTGAAATGGAGCCGGAGAAAAAAATGGCGGCTAAAGAGGCCGGCGCCAAAGCCTGGGTGACCAAACCGTTTCAGCCGCCTATCTTACTTGCGGCGATTGCCAAATTAGTTTTACCTTAAATTTTATCCTTATACGAGATCTGTAATGACCGCAAAAGCTAAAAAAGACGACGGGATACTGCACTTGTCAATTAAGGACGACATGACAATCTACAATGCGCAATCCTTAAAGGAAACCTTGTTGGGGTATTGCCATACCGGTACCAAAGAATTGCAGCTTGATTTGTCGGCGGTTAATGAAATAGACAGCGCGGGTTTACAGTTGCTGCTGCTGTTAAAGGCCGAAGCCCAGAAACGGGCATTTACCCTGCGCTTGTTACGCCATAGCGAAGCGGTGATTGAGGTTTTTGAATTGCTTAAACTCGGTATGTATTTTGGCGATCCCATTGTTATCCCCGCTACTTGGAAAAAATCATGAGCGATATAAATCCAGCCTTAGAAACCTTTTCCCAGGAAGTCGACGAATTACTGTCGGCAATGGAAGAAGCCCTGTTAGGGCTGGAAGGAATGCCCGATGATGCCGATTGCATTAACAGCATCTTTCGCGCCATGCATACCATTAAAGGTTCTTCGGGGTTGTTCGGGTTTGATGATGTTGTAGCATTCGCCCATGAGGCTGAAACCGTATTAGACCGGGTTAGAAACGGTGAGCGTGCGATTGATGCCGAACTCATCGCTGTTTTGCTGGCCTGCAAAGACCATACGGCACAACTGATTCAACACGCTCTTTTTAATGAAGACGAGGCGCTGCCGGAGGCCTTGCAACAGCAAAGCCTTGCCTTAATTACGCGATTGACCGGCCAAGCGGCTACCGCCGGCATGCCTACGACTCAAGAAGAAAAGGCCGATCACTTTGAGGTGGATGTCAATACCACGGACAGCAGCGATAACTGGGTTATCAGCTTGGCATTCAAGCAGAATGCTCTGCGTAACGGTATGGATCCTTTGTCCTTCATTCGTTATCTGCAAACGCTGGGTAAAATCATCGAAGTGATTATTACCATGCCGACGCTTCCCCGTATTGAGGAGATGAACCCGGAAGACTGCTATCTTAATTTTAAAATCGCCTTTAACAGCAGTGCTGACAAAAAGACGATAGAAGACGTATTTGAGTTCGCCGAAGACGATTGCGCTATTACTATCTTGCCGCCGCATTCCAGACAAGAACACTATTTGAAGTTGCTGGCGGATTTACCGGAAGACCAGGTTAAACGCCTAGGTGAAATGCTGGTCGAGATCGGTGCCTTAACTGAAAAAGAAGTGTCTATTATCCTGCATGAACAGCATGACGAAGAACATGCCGATAAAAGGCCTCTGGGCGAAATATTGGTCGCTAAAAATATTTTGCAGCAACCTGTCATCGAACAGGCGCTTAAAAAACAAGAATCGGTCAAACAAAAAGTCAACAAAGAATCCAATTACATTCGGGTTGACGCCGCCAAGCTGGGCTATCTGATTAATTTGGTTGGCGAACTGGTGATTTCAGGCGCCGCAATGCGGCTGATGGTCGACAAGCACGGTTTATCCGATGTCGATGATGTCGCCTCGACTATGAGCCATTTGGTCGAAGATATACGCGACACTGCACTGCAATTGCGCATGGTGCAAATCGGCGAGACGTTTACCCGCTTTCAGCGAGTGGTGCATGATGTCAGCAAGGAATTGGGCAAGCAAATTCAATTGCAAATCACCGGTGGTGAAGCCGAATTGGATAAGACCGTGGTGGAAAAAATTAACGATCCGCTGACCCATCTGGTGCGCAATTCACTGGATCATGGCATTGAAACGCCGGCGGTGCGATTGCGCGCCGGCAAACCTGAAAAAGGCACGATACAGCTTAATGCTTACCATGATTCGGGACGCATCGTGATCCAGATCAGCGATGACGGGCAAGGTCTGGACCCGGACAAAATCGTCGCTAAAGCGATAGTGAAAGGCTTGATTAAACCGGACCAAATACTCAGCAAGCATGAAATTTACAACCTTATTTTCGAACCCGGCTTAAGCACCAAAGAAGAAGCCAGCAATCTATCCGGTCGCGGCGTCGGCATGGATGTGGTCAGGCGCAATATCGAAGCCTTACGCGGTAATGTCTCCATTGATAGCGAGCTGGGGCAAGGGACTACGGTAACCATACATTTGCCGCTAACGCTGGCGATTATCGACGGCTTTATGGTCGAAGCGCAAAAGGAGCGTTACATTATTCCGTTGAGTATGGTCGAAGAATGCGTCGAAATGAGCAGCGATGAATGGCAAATCGATGAGATTCAACATTATGTCAATCTGCGTGGGCAAGTTTTACCTTATTTACGTTTGGGCGACTTTTTCCATAAGAATAAAAAACATACGCATACACAGCGGGAAAGTCTGGTTGTCGTGCGTTTCGGCGACGCAAAGGCGGGTTTTGTGGTCGATGAATTACACGGCGAAAATCAAACCGTAATCAAACCGCTCGGCAAATTGTTTGAGAATCTCAACGGTATTGGCGGCGCCACTGTGTTAGGTAGCGGCGATGTGGCGTTAATTCTCGATGTGCAGGGACTTATTCAACACGCGAAAAAGCGGGTGAATCCGGCCTTGGCCTTGTCATCGATGGTTTAGAACTTATCTGTTAAATAAAAGCCTCAGATTGAAAAGTTGCTTAAAGATCCTGAAGGGTGTACTGATGTGCGTGATGCAACAGAGAAAAGAAAGCAGAGTTTCTTACGAAAAATTTCCTGAACAATGTCAGTGGCCTCTGGAAAATATCTTAATGGATAGCCTGTTAATTGACAGTGTCGCCGCGTAGATAGCTTCTTTTCGTGCCCACGATAAACTAGGCGTTAAGCATTCGATCTAGATTATAGGCATGACTACTCTATGAATATTAAAAACTTAATAAGTAAGAATACCTCGGGAGTTCCATCATGCTAAACAACCTCACGATTAAAGCCCGCCTCATTCTGGTCGTGGGTTTCATGTCCCTGCTCGCTATTACGTTGGGCACGCTCGGCTTGAGCGGAATGAATAAGGCCAATCAAGGCTTACTCAGCGTTTATGCCGATCGTACCGTGCCAATGGGGACATTGGCTGAAATTAATGCAAAGTTATTGGATAACCGCATCGCCGCTGTCAATAGTTTGGTATTTAAAGGAGAAGATCAGAAAAATATCGAGCGTATCGGAAAAAATATTATCGATATTAATAAGCTGTGGGACGAATATGCTGCGACCAAGGCGACCGTGGAAGAAAAGAAACTGGCCGATAAATTCGCAGCTGACCGTAAACGCTTTGTGGTCGAAGGTTTAAATCCTGTTATGGAATATTTGGCGGCCGGAAATACCGAAGCCGTAGAAAAAACGATCCAAGAAGCCGTTCGTCCTTTATTTGTGCCGGTTAGAGAAGGCATTAATGCGTTGATGCAGTTACAGTTGGATGCCGCCAAGCAGGAATATGAAGCCGCTCAAGTGCGTTATCAAGATATCCGGTTTATTTCTTTAGTGCTTCTGGCGGTGGGCTTGTTATTGTCAATGTTCATTGGCTTTATGCTGGTTCGGGGGATTTCTCGTTCTCTGTATACGATGCAACGGTTTGCGGAGTCTTTGACGCAAGGCGATCTGACGGCTCGCATTGATCTTGAGCAAAACGATGAAATCGGCGTTTTGGCTCAAGCAATGACAAGCATGCGCGACCAGCTTAGCGGCGTTGTTCAGCAAGTTCGCACTAATTCCGATGCATTAGGTAGTGCCTCGCAAGAAATCAGCGCAACCGCGCAATCCATCAGTCAAAGTGCAACCGAACAGGCCTCAGGCGTTGAGCAAACCACAGCCTCCATCAAAGAGTTAAGTTCTTCGGTCAAACAAAATGCCGATAATGCCAAAGTCACCAATAGCATGGCGACGACGGCCGCCGCTGAAGCCGCCAACGGCGGGCAGGCGGTGAAGCGCACAGTGGACGCAATGAAGGAAATCGCCGAAAAAATCGGTTTGATTGAAGATATTGCCTATAAAACCAATTTGCTATCGCTTAATGCCGCGATTGAGGCGGCAAGGGCCGGTGAGCATGGCAAAGGCTTTACCGTTGTGGCTGCCGAAGTCAGAAAACTGGCGGAAAACAGTCGAATAACGGCGCAAGAAATTAATAGCTTGGCAAAAAGCAGCGTCAAAATTGCCGAAGATGCGGGTCTGCTGCTGGGAGAAATCGTGCCTAAGATTCAGAAAACCGCCGATTTGGTCGATGAAATTACCTCAGCCTCGCAAGAACAGGCGCAGGGTATAGGCCAAATCAACGATGCAGTTGCTCAGCTGGATAAAGCCGCGCAACAGAATGCGTCGGGATCGGAACAACTGGCCGCTACCGCGGAAGAGTTGAGCGGTCAGGCTATGCAGTTACAGCAGGTTATGTCGTTTTTTAAGGTGGAGGCAGAGCAAAGCAGCCGCTCCGCTAAAGGTCAACCGAGTCAATTCGGCCGACAGAAAAAATACTCAGCAAAATGAGTATTCGGTTTCAGTCTTTTCATGCTTTGGCGTCGCCAACGACAGCCATTTTGGGTCAATTTAAAGAGGAAGTGATAATGGGGCATATTTTTGCGGACATTAAATTCAGCAAGCCGTGTAACCCGGATTTAACATCGATATTAGACCTGTCCTTATGGAAGATAGGGAGCGGGGACTGCCGCCCAAGTCGCCCAGTCGACGAGAAATTCCGGTAGTCTTTATATTCCCCGTGCCGGTTATGAAGGCGTCACGGTAGGTTAATCCAAGTTGCAACCTTAAACGACTAAACTGATACCTCACACAGGACTCCTTGTTTATGAACATAAAAGATTTAAGTATAAAAACCAAAATATTAAGCGGTGCGTTGCTGTTGGTATTGATTACCTGCGGATTCGGCATGCTGTCGAAACTTTATATCGGAAAAGTATCGGGTTCGTTATTCGGCATTACCGACAACAACGGTAAAGCGGTCGAATACGCGACCGGGGTCGAGCGCATGGCGCTGGCGACTATTATGGAAGAAAAAAATTACCTGTTGCAGGAAAAGGATGAAATTCACCAGCGCGCCGAACAAAACGTCAAGGAACTGAACGGCTATCTGGATAAAGTGGATGAACTGGCCAAGCAATACAATAATACGGAGTTATTGGAACAATCGAAGACGGCAAGAAAAGGGACGGCTCAATATGCCGAGAAATACCGGGCCGGCGTTGCCGCATTGAAAGCCAATAAACTGGCCGTCGCGGATATGGTCGAGAAAGGCAATATCGTAGCGAATGCAGCCGATAAAATGCTCAAAAGGCAGACGGGGCTTTACACTGACGCATTGAAAAAAGGATTAAGCGCTCAAGAGCTTGATCAGTATGTCCAACGTTACATCCTCACGACCAACATCTCCGTTAAAGCGATGACTATCATGCGTGCGGAAAAAGAAGAAGTGAATTACAAGGATCGCGTCGCTTGGAAAAAAATGGAAGTTTTATTGCCGGAGCTAATGAGTTTATATGACGATTTGCAAAAAATAGTGGTGGCGGAAGAAGGACTCAAATTGATTGCAGAAATGCGCAATGGAACGCGGGATTATACCGAGTCGGCCAAAACCTGGATAGAAAACGATAATCAACTAAAGGCTATTCTGGCGGATATGGCGAGTTTGGGCGCCAATGTGATCAAGCAGGCGCAAGACGCCGAGGCTGCCGGTTATGCTCAGTTAGGCAATGCCCGTAGCGAAGCCGAACATTTAGTCAGCGATGCCAATAAAATCATTATCGGCACGATCATTCTGGCGATTGTACTGGGGGTTATGATAGCGTTGTTTTTAGCGTCGATGATTACCAAACCGATTGTTTTGGGGGTTAAATTTGCAGAGTCTTTAGCGGAAGGCGATTTGACTGCGCGCATTGATATCGACCAGAAAGATGAAATCGGAGTTTTGGCTAACGCCCTACAAGTCATGCGCGATCAGCTCAGCAGCGTTGTCCAGCAAGTTCGCACCAATTCCGATGCTTTAGGCAATGCTTCTCAGGAAATCAGTGCAACCGCCCAAGCGATCAGTCAAAGTGCGACCGAACAGGCTTCAGGCGTTGAGCAAACCACGACTTCTATTGAAGAGTTGAGCTCCTCGGTTAAGCAAAATGCCGACAATGCCAAAGTCACCAATAATATGGCGACGACTGCGGCGGCGGAAGCCGCTACTGGCGGAGAGGCGGTGATACGCACGGTGGAGGCGATGAAGGAAATTGCTGAAAAAATCAGCCTTATTGAGGATATTGCCTACAAAACCAATTTGTTATCGCTTAATGCGGCCATCGAAGCCGCTTTGGCCGGTGAACACGGCAAGGGTTTTACCGTCGTCGCCGCCGAAGTCAGAAAACTGGCCGAAAACAGCCGAGTCACGGCGCAAGAAATTAATAGCTTGGCAAAAAACAGCGTTAAGATTGCCGAAGATGCAGGCACTTTGTTGAAACAAATGGTGCCCAAGATTCAGAAAACCGCCGACTTGGTCGATGAAATTACCGCCGCTTCCGAAGAACAAGCTCACGGCATTGGTCAGATCAGCGATGCGGTCGGCCAACTGGATAAAGCTGCACAACAAAACGCATCGGGGTCGGAGCAACTGGCCGCCACTGCGGAAGAACTGAGTGGTCAAGCGATGCAATTGCAACAAGTTATGGCATTCTTTAAAGTCGATGCCAACCAACGCCATGCCGCCAAGAGTCAAACTGTTACTCAATTTAACAAGCCGGCCGGTACAAACGCCAACAAAAAAATAACGCCTCATTTTACTTCGGTCGAGTCTTCCCCGGTAATCGCCAAGCCCTTACCGGGCATTAAGGCGGCGGGAATCAAACCTGAATTTAATGAACATGATTTTGAACGATTTTGACAGGTGGAATGAACCATGAATCAATTGATACAAAAAAAAGAAAACAAAACCGAGATAATGGCTCAGGATCAACTCCGCCAGTACCTGACGTTCCGGGCAGGCAATGAAAATCTGGCCATCAGTATTTTGGATGTTAAAGAAATTATCGAAATTAACACGATTACCGATGTGCCGATGACGCCCGATTACATTCGAGGCGTAATCAATTTACGCGGTAATGTGGTCCCGGTCATCGACTTATCGGCGCGTTTAGGTCGGCAAAGCAGCGAAATAACCAAACGCAGTTGCATTGTCCTGGTGCAGGTTGAATATAATGAAGACGCCCAATTGTTGGGTATGCTGGTCGATGCTGTCGATGAAATTTTGGAAATTCCTGAAACCAACATTATGCCGCCACCCGATTTTGGCGCCGATATTCGGACTGATTTTATTCAATCAATGGGACGGGTGGGTGATGCCTTTATTATTTTATTGAATATTAATCGGGTACTTTCGATAAAAGAATTATCTCAGCTCAAACAAGTTGCCGATTATGAAGGGACAATTGTATAGAACGAGCAGCAACATCGTGCCCCGCCTTACCTACCCGATAACCCTATAAGGATTCATTGTTTATGAACATAAAAGATTTAAGCATAAAAACCAAAATACTAACCGGCGCGTTGCTGTTGGTATTGATTACCTGCGCATTCGGCATGCTGTCGAAACTTTATATCGGCAAGGTATCGGGTTCGCTCTTCGGCATTACCGACAACAACGGTAAAGCGGTCGAATACGCGACCGGGGTCGAGCGCATGGCGCTGGCAACCATTATGGAAGAAAAAAATTACCTGCTACAGGAAAAAGATGAAATTCACCAACGCGCCGAGCAAAATGTAAAGGAGCTGAACGGCTATCTGGATAAAGTGGATGCGCTGGCCAAGCAATACAAAAACACCGAGTTATTGGAACAATCGAAGACAGCCAGGGAAGGAACCGCTCAATATGCGGAGAAATACCGGGCCGGCGTTGCCGCGTTGAAGGCCAATAAACTGGCCGTCGCGGATATGGTCGAGAAAGGCAATATCGTTGCCAATGCAGCCGACACCTTTCTGAAAAGACAGGTAAGTCTCTATAGCGAAGCGATGAAAAAAGGCGTGAGCGGTCAAGAGCTTGATGCCTATGTCCAGCGCTACATAGTTGCGACCAATATCTATGTCAAAGCGATGCAAATCATGCGCGCTGAAAAAGAAGAAGTGAATTACAAAGACCGGGTCGCTTGGAAAAAAATGGAGATTTTATTACCGGAACTGATGGCGCTGTTTGACGATCTGCAAAAAATCACCCAGAGTGACGAGGGCCTCAAACTGATTGCCGATTCACGCAAAGGAACGCAAGATTACACGCAGTCGGCTAAAAATTGGATAGAAAACGACAACAAACTTAAAGCTATTTTGACCGATATGGCGAGTTTGGGCGCCAATGTGATCAAGCAGGCGCAAGACGCCGAGGCTGCGGGTTACGCTCAATTAGGCGCGGCCCGCACCGAAGCCGAGCGATTGGTCGGTGAAGCCAATACCATCATAATTGTCACCATCCTTATTGCAATTATATTAGGCGTTATGATTGCGTTGTTTTTAGCGTCGATGATTACCAAACCGATTGTTTTGGGAGTTAAATTTGCCGAGTCGTTAGCGGAAGGGGATCTGACGGCGCGCATCGATATTGACCAAAAAGATGAGATCGGGGTCTTGGCCAATGCCTTGCAAGCCATGCGCGATCAGCTCAGCAGCGTTGTCCAGCAAGTTCGCACCAATTCCGACGCTTTGGGTAATGCTTCTCAGGAAATCAGTGCGACCGCCCAAGCCATCAGTCAAAGTGCGACCGAACAGGCATCAGGGGTTGAGCAAACCACGGCGTCCATCGAAGAGCTGAGCGCTTCAGTTAAGCAAAATGCGGATAACGCTAAGCTAACCAAGGGCATTGCCGCGACCGCGGCCGGAGAATCAGCCAATGGCGGCGAGGCGGTAAAACGCACCGTGGAAGCTATGAGAGAGATTGCCGATAAAATCGGTTTGATTGAAGACATTGCTTATAAAACCAATTTATTATCGCTTAATGCGGCGATTGAAGCGGCGCGAGCCGGCGAACACGGCAAAGGTTTTACCGTTGTCGCCGCCGAAGTCAGAAAACTGGCCGAAAACAGCCGGGTAACCGCACAAGAAATTAATAGCTTGGCTAAAAACAGTGTCAAAATTGCCGAAGACGCAGGTAATCTGCTCCAGAAAATGGTGCCTAAGATTCAAAAAACCGCTGATTTAGTCGATGAAATTACCGCAGTTTCGGATGAGCAGGCGCAAGGTATAGGTCAGATCACCGATGCTGTCGCGCAGTTGGATAAGGCGGCGCAACAAAACGCTTCAGGCTCGGAAGAACTGGCCGCTACTGCGGAAGAACTGAGCGGCCAAGCTATGCAACTGCAACAGGTTATGGCATTTTTTAAGGTGGATAATCGTTAATTCCGTAAGTTGGGTCCGCTGGTTTCTAAGATCTGACTTTTATCTTTACACATCCCACCGGTTCTCAAATCTTCAATTTGGGAACCGGTGGGATGATCGCGGCCGACATGGGTAAACCATGAAAAATCTGCGTTAATTTATTCTCGTCGCCTCGGCAATTGCTCCATGTCTTGCAAAAGCGCAGGGATATGGCGAATGCAACTTATGCATAAAGGCCATGGAAGGTCTGTAGTAGAACTACGCATGAGCTGCTGCCGAGGAGCATTTTCTGCTTACCTCCGCCACACCTCCTGATTTCATACGGTCGTAGAGACGCTACTTTTGGCATCCGCATTCTATTATTCAAGATAAAAACCCTACTAATCGACCTAATTGCATCGCGTTGAACCGGGCGCGGCTATTCACTCGTTCATAAGCGGCTGGTATAATTCGAACTTTATTACCCGACTATAGTGACCGCGCTTCAAATCCTACATAGCTCGCATTGTTGACTGCTTGAAAAAATACCTTGCCGAAACGGGTGTATTTCCGCAAAGACCACAATCCGGATCAAGAGTATCAATACAGGGAACAAATATTACTCCCCGTAGTTTATAGAGAGCGAACAGACAAGCCTCTGCACTTCGATTTGCCCCGCCTTAAAGTGCATAAGTATCTACATATCTTTTTTATTTTAAATCAATTAGTTACGAATACATGGTTGTTTTTAGTGCAAAAAATTAACTACCTCGGCTTGGAATTGACGCTCAATTTCAAGCCGATTTTACTGAAATGTAAGCCCAAGCAATTGTTTTTCATTATTAAATAGTTGCGTAGATACTTATGCTTAAAGTGAGTAGCCCGATTTTTCAGCGTTGGAAATTACGCGGGTTTGCCGAATCAGTTTGTATTTATAAGGACTGGCCTAGGCTTGTTGCGCACACCTCGACTATATTCCCACTCAGAGCGTGGAAATTAAGATACAATTTTTAAATTATTGTTCCATTTTCAAGAAAAAAATATCTCATGAAAATTAATATGCCGATCACCAATGTTGAACATGCTCTTACCGAGACTGACTTCATTGTTACCAAGACCGACCTAAAGGGGATAATTACCTACGCAAACGAAGACTTTATTCAAATTTGCGGATTTAGCAAAGAAGAACTGCTGGGGGCGTCGCACAACATCATTCGCCACCCCGACATGCCTAAAGAAGTTTTCGACGATTTATGGAAGTCGATGAAAGGAGGGCGCCCATGGACGGGAATGGTCAAGAATCGCTGTAAAAATGGCGATTTTTATTGGGTGATAGCTAATGTTACGCCTTATTATGAAAATAATACGCTCGTCGGTTATATGTCGGTACGCAGTAAGCCCAGCGAGAAACAAATTACAAAGGCTGCCGATGACTACAAGAAATTTCGTGAAGGCAAGGCGAGCCATTTAAAAATCCGGGATGGAAAAATCCTGCATAAAACGTTAGCTGACCGATTTCCCTCATTAAAAGACATTAGTATCAAAGCCCGTTTATTGACGGTCATCGCCATCATGTCCATCTTACTATTGGTTATCGGCGGTATGGGGCTTCTCGGTATGAGCCAAAATAGCGAGGATTTGCGTAATGTTCATGATAATCGTCTGCTGCCTTCGAATCAGATTTTTCAGGTTCAAAAACTGCTTCTGACTAACCGTTTGCGTATCGCCTCCAGTTTGTCGAGTCTTAACCCTGAATCGATTCAAAAAAATCTGAGGGAGGTGGAGCAAAACAATGCCGACCTCACCAGAATTTGGGATACATACACTGAAAACTCGTTTAGTCCCGATGAGAAAGAGTTGGCGGATAAGGTTGCAAACGATAAAAACCGCTTTGTAACGGAAGGTTTGCAACCCGCTATTTTGGCGCTACGCAACAATGATAACGCGCTGGCCGCCCAGATTATTGAAGATAAGGTTAACCCTCTTTACGAACCGCTTGCAGAGGGTATTCAAAAACTATTGCAATTGCAGGTCATCATCGCCAGACAAGAGTTTGATGCAGGCTTGTCGCGTTATTACAATACCCGCGAAATCGCCGGCACTTTGATGGCATCGGGTATTTTATTGGCGTTGTGGTTGAGCTTTTCTTTGTTGCGTTCGATTGTGAATCCGCTTAACGCGACTATTCGTCATTTCGGTCAAATTGCCCAAGGCAATTATGTCAACAACATCGACATTAAAGGCATGGACGAAATCAGCAAGGTGATGGCGGCTCTGAAGGCGATGCAAATCAAACTCGGTTTTGATGTTGCCGAAGCCAAACGCATTGCCGACGAACACCGACGCATTAAGATTGCTTTGGACAACGTCAGTACCGGCGTGATGATTGCAGATAATGAACGTAATATTATTTACGTTAATAAGTCGGCGCTTAAGATATTTGCTGAGGCCGAGGCCGACATTCTCAAACACTTGCCGAATTTTTCCGCAGCAAATCTGGTCGGTTCCAATATTGACGGTTTCCATAAAATACCCTCGCACCAAGCCGGATTACTGGCTAATTCTACCGGCGGCTTAAATACCGTCGGCATTAACTGGGGCGACCGTCATATGGTCGTCACTGTCAGTCCGGTTATTAATTTGCAAGGTAAGCGCATGGGGTCGGTTGCGGAATGGCTGGATCGCACCACCGAAGTCATGGTGGAAAAAGAAGTGGCGGTTATTTTAGTAGCCGCTGTGATGGGCGATTTTACCAAGCGCATTGTCATGCAGGGCAAAGTAGGCTTTTACCGCGAGCTGAGTGAATCCATTAATCAGCTGATGCAAACCAGCGAAAGCGGCCTTAATGAAACCGTTCGGGTTTTCAATGCCTTGTCCCACGGCGATCTGAACGAAAAAATTGTCAATCATTATTCAGGCACCTTCGGCAAGCTTAAGGAAGACGCCAATTCTACGGTGGATGATCTCAATAATGTGATGGGCCAAATCAAAGATGTAGCCGAATCCATTCATATTGCAGCAAAAGAAATCGCCCACGGCAACACCTCGTTGTCTCATCGTACCGATGAACAAGCAACCAGTTTGGAACAAACCGCCGCCAGTATGCAAGAGCTGACCTCAACGGTGCAACAAAACAGCGAAAACGCCAAACATGCCAGCGAACTTGCCGTTAGCGCCTCCACTATTGCCGGCAAGGGCGTTACCGTGATCGGTCAAGTCGTAAAAATGATGGAAGGGATTAATGAATCCTCGCGCAAAGTAGTCGAGATTATTTCAGTGATCGACAGCATCGCTTTTCAAACCAATATACTCGCGCTTAATGCTGCGGTAGAAGCGGCTCGTGCCGGAGAACAAGGGCGAGGTTTTGCCGTGGTAGCAGGAGAAGTACGCAGTCTGGCGCAAAGGGCCGCTGCTGCTGCCGGGGAAATCAAAAACCTGATCGGCGATTCGGTTGAGAAGGTTGAGGATGGCAGCAAGCTAGTCACTCAGGCCGGCTTAACTATGGAAGACATTGTTAATTCTATCCGCGGTGTTACCGCCATTATGTCCCAGATTAGCGCAGCTTCCATCGAGCAAACGGCGGGTATTGAACAAGTCAATCTGGCCATTTGCCAGATGGACGATGTAACCCAGCAAAATGCCGCCTTGGTAGAGCAAGCCACAGCCGCTGCACAGTCGTTGGAAGAGCAGACGCAACACCTGACGGTCACGGTAGCCCACTTTAAAATGGAAGGGGATAATGGTGACGAGGATGGCTCGTTTGCTATGGAGCCGGTTATCAAGACGGATAATACTGCTAATGCACTTGTGGGACATGTTGTTAAATTGGATCCGCACTCTGCCGAAAGCGGCGGTTGGGAAGAGTTTTAAGGGACGCGTTTGTTTCTTAAAAATGAAGAAGGCAAAGAGAATTTCAGCGCAAAAGGTTTAAAAGAAGTAGAAGAAAAACCAGTATCATGAAACACGGAAGGAGAACAAAAAGTCTACGAACATGATAAAGATGATTTGCGTTACCAGGCCAGTATGTTCGAATCATCTTTTGGTAATGGTGAGGCCTTAGGAATTGAGAAAGGAGTCGAAGCAATCACAAAAACTGTGCAGCCTTAGAATTGAGCCAACAAGGTGTCATCATTGAAACCATTGCAGCTGTGATTGGGCTAAGCATCAATGCGATAGAACGCCTGACGGTTATTATTTTTCGATTAGGGATTTATAAAGTTGAATATTAAGTGTTAAATTGAAGTAATAACCTCTCGTCACGTTTTTGTTTAAAGCGGAGACTAACATCATCTCGTTTGAGAATACTGGAAGCGCATTTAAGCGCAAAAATACCGAAAGAGCCTTTGATTATGAAATGTATATGTATTACCGGAGCAATCCAATCCGATTTGGAAGTTGTCTCTAATATCTTTAGCCAAGTGGGCATGCAACTGCCAAAGAAGGCAAATCGCGGAGACTTGATCGATATTGCATCTTGGCATGAGCAAGCTGAAATTATAGATGCAGAGGAAGTGAAACCCGGCCATACGCTTGCCAATCCCGGTCGATTCATGGAGCAACTGGCAGGCGATATCTTTGTTGCTAACAACAAATCCGATTGTTGGGGCTGGGCTGACGTGCGCAGTGCTAAGTTGCTTGATTTCTGGGTGAATTTCGATCCGCGTCTTTATTTTGTTTGTGTTTATGTATCGCCGCAGCAGATGCTTGCTAATGCGATGAGTTCATGGGCGGAGATTGAGTCAGTCGGAGCCGTCATGGCTGCTTGGCAAACGCATTATCAGCAACTGTTGCGCTTTCACCTTCGCAATCCGCAACGTAGCCTATTGGTTGATGTCAGCGAATGCGTAAAATATCCTCATCTATTGATTGAGCGTTGCGTCGAGCAGTGGACATTAAAAATCGATGTTCCGGTTGCTGCAGAGCCTCGCAGTATTGAGTATGACTCCTTAGCGCTCTACTTAGCTGACCAGCTGTGTCAAGATTATCCGCAGGCCGTTAGCTTACAGCACGAACTTGTTGCGACTCTCAGCCATCTGGCTGATGTAGACCAGGCCGCCAATACCGCATTACTTTTGCCTGAGCATATTATTGCCGACTACCGTGTTCTAAAAGACCGGTCCGTCGAGCAAGCATTATTGGAAACTACACGATGCGAACTTGAAGCAAGTGTGCTAAAACATGATGCCCAGCAAAAGCGGATCGCTACCCTCCAGAGTGAAATTGCAGCCCTCACCACAGTGTGCGATGAACAAAGTTCGCTTGCCGTCGAACGTCAGGCGGAAATTGACCGACTCGCCAAAAAATACGATGACGCCATTGCCGATCAGGTAAAGCGGCAAAAGGGTGTAGAGCAGAAAAATGAATTGGTGGTGTTGCAACTTCAGCAGGTTCAGCAAGAACTTGACGCTTATTTGCTAAAACATGAATCGCAGCAGAAGCAAATCGACGCGCTGCAAAGTGAGGTCGTAACGCTTACCTCTGCGTGTGATGAGCGGGACGCACTTATCACCGGACGCCAGGCCGAAATTGAGCAACTCAAGCGAAAATACGGTAACGCTACTGCCAATTACGAGCAGCAAAAAAGAGATGTTGAAGTTAGGCTTAAGGATGCCGAGCAGGAAAATGAATTACTCCTGCTACAACTTCACCAAGTGCAGGAAGAGCTTGAACGCTACTTTTTACAGCACCAAGATATACAAAAAGAATTGCAGATAGCAGAGACTCGTTGGCAGCGCATGCTTCGGCGCAATCCCGATTATTTCGATTTCGACTATGATTCGATTGAAGTCATGCCGGTTGAGAATAAAGATAACAGAACGATGATTTGGTGCTTAAAAAACCTGGTTGTCGCTGATCGCATTCTATCCAAGATAGAGTTCAAAACCGTTATGAGGCAAGGTGTCGCCGGGTTTGTTTTCTTTCGTCAACCGGATAATGTGGGTATGTTCGCTCGTTGGCCGGCTGGTTATGAAAATCAGGACGAACTTACCCTTATTCCCCTTGATAAAGACAACCTTTTCCATCAATTCAATGACATACTGACTGGTTTTTCCACCAGCGATTGGGAACTTCTGAATGTATTAATTCGCCTGCTTGATAGGGTCGTTCAACAACCCCAGGCTCTTACATCGTTTGTTGGGTTTAATCCGGAACGCCTACGCTCAGGACTGGATAAGCTTAGAACGAGTATCGAAAAAACTCCCGCGATGCTTCGATATGATCAGGTTGTTCTCAAACGCGAACTGGTTAACCCGAATTATGAACGCCTCTGGCTGCGATTTGACAATCTGTCTTTCGGTAACAAGCGTTGGTTGGAGTTTGAATTCCGTCTTGCGTGCTCGCCTATCCGCTCCAACGACTTTGGGAGTTATCCCAAATTGGAATTTCCTGAAGAAACCGGTCGCGCGCCTTTCGAGGCTTGGTTCATTGAATCTTACGATGATTTCGGCGCCAAACTTGAGCTGCGTTTTGCGCTGCCGGAAGCAATGGATATTGATGTTTGGCAGCGTATTTCAGAACATGATCGAGACTTTCTTACTGCTCTGGTGGCGCGCTTGCCTGCAATACTCGCTACTCTGCAAAACTCCGGTGTAGACCTTAAACGCTCTTGGGAAGAGTGGATCGAGATGTCCAAAGAAATTCAGCGTGTACTCGCAATACGTGTAGCCCATCTGCTCAAATTAGCCGTATCGCAGACATTAACTGACTTAGAAGAAAGCATATCGGACACAATCGCTATAGCCGCACCTGGTGAACCAGATGTAACTACCACCAAAATGAGTAAGACAGCATGAAATTGCCGTTATTGGCCGAAAATATTAAAGCTGCTGCGTCTCTCTGTTATCCAGAGCTGTTGCGTCTTATTTTCCCACCGCAAGCCGTTATTCACATCGGTGCCGGCACCGGCAATGGCGACATGCATCTCTGGCGGCAGTGGCAGGTACCTTGCGCATTGATTCTCGATGCTGACGAGGCACGGCTCGATTGGGCGGTCAAGGCCGCCGCCGATAATCCCGCTTGGCAGGTTTACTCTGCGGTATTGGCGGAAAGCGATGATGAAATCGACTATTACAGCGCCAGCAATCCCGGTGAGGACGGCTTAATTTCCTCCGAAAAACTCACGGTGCTTTGGCCTAATCTACGTATCAGCAAACAAATCCGATGCCGAGGTCGACGTCTTGATAATTTATTAAATGAAGAAGGGCTGACTGCATTACGGAAATCTTCATCAGTTTGGGTTTTGATCGATTGTCTGTCATCTATGTCTATACTTCAGGGGGCCGGCAACGAACTTGATCGCTGGAGTGTGCTTTGGTTGCGGGTTCTGCTCAAGCCGTTGATTGAAGATCCAGCTGTCGCTACGCTCAACGATATTGAGGCTTTCCTTCATCCTCATGGCTATCGTTGTGTGCATATTATCGAAGGTAATCATCCGGCTATCGGCGAAGTTCTGTTTGTGCGCGACTGGCATGCGGTGCTGACGCCTAGCATTGAACAACTCAATAACGAAAACAGCTCTATTGCCTCGGAAAGATCTGCGCTGATGAAGCAACGCGATGCTTTGGCGATGGAGGTTGCTGCCATCACCCCAGTTTGCGATAAACAAACAAAGCTTGCGGCTGAACTACAGTCAAAAATAGATGCACTGATACAGGAGCATAATGCTCATGCCAAGCAAACGGAAGTAGAAATCGAAGCACTAACGCAGGCTAACATAATCTTGGATCAAGAAAAGTCGGCGCAAGTGAAACGGTGCGAAGTTCTGGAGACGGAAGTTGCTATAGCCAATCAGGCTCGCAATGAACAAGCGAATCTTACGGCTGAACTACAGTCCAAAATAGACATGTTGATGCAAGAGCATGATAGTCTTGTTCGGCACATGGATGAGCGACAAGCACAGGTTGAAGTACTGACTCAGGCTAACGCAACCCTGGATCAAGAAAAATCGAAGCTGGTGAAACAACGCAAAGCTCTGGAAACTGAAGTTGCCGCGACCAGCCAAGCTCATGATGAACAAATGAGACTTTCGGCGGAGCTACAGTCGAAGATAGATGCGTTGATGCAGGAGCGTGATGATTTTAGCAAGCAAATGGATGAGCGGCTGGTACAGATCGAAACACTCATCCAGGCCAACGCAAAGCTGGATCAGGAAAATTCGGTATTGGTGAAACGGCGCAAGATTTTGGAGGCGGAGACTGCTACGGCCACCGAAGCTCTTGGTGAACAAACAAGGCTTGCGGCTGAACGGCAGTCGAGGATAGAGGCGTTGGTACAGGAGCATGATGCTCACATTAAGCAAGCGGAAGAGTGGCAAGCACAGATTAAAGCGCTGACTCAGGCTAACGCAACCCTGGATCAAGAAAAGTCGGCGCTGGCGAAACGGCGTAAAGTTCTGGAAACTGAAGTTGCCGCGGTCAGTCAAGCTCATGATGAACAAATAAACCTTGCGGCTGAACGACAGTCCAAGATAGATGCGTTGATGCAGGAACATGATAACTTTACTAAACAAATGGATGAGCGTCTGGTACAGATCGAAACACTCATCCAGACCAACGCAAAACTGGAGCAGGACAATTCGGCACTGGTGAATCGTCGCAAAGTTTTGGAGACGGAAGCCGCTACGATCATTCAGGCTCTTGATGAACAAACAAGGCTTGCGGCTGAACGGCAGTCACTGATATATGTGCTGACTCTTGAGCGTGATGGTCACTCTACGCAAGCGAGTGATCGACAGGGGCAGATTGAAATACTGACTCAGGCCAACACAAAGCTAAACCAGGAAAAGTCAGCGCTCATGGAGCGGCGTGATGTTTTGGAGGAGGAAGTTGCTACGCTCAATCAAGCGCAGAATGAAATGACTAAGTTGGGTGCCCTGCACCAAGCTGAAATCGATCAGCTTCAATTACAGCTACAGCAAAAACAAGCTTTTATCGCTAAGTTGCAATCCGAATTCGCCGAAAATGACAGTCGCCAGCGCTTGCTGGATGAGCAAATGATCAAGGCTGAAGCGCAGATTGATCTTATTAAGGATGTGTTGCTCAGGGATCCGGGGCTGTGATATTGAACAATAGGTTGTAATCGCTCCGTGTCTAATCTTTTTCGCAATCTTTTGAAGCGCTGGTTTAAGCCCGTCGCTCAAGGCGTCGGCATCAGCATCAGCAAGGCTATGCCTAGTACCCAGGAAACGGCCGGATTCACTTACGAGGCTGGTCATCTGGCTCACGCCATTCCTTACGACGAAAACCTGCTTGAACAAGCCCGTGTCCAATGGCAGTTTGGCGATTGGGAGAATCTGGCAAAATTAGAACGCGACATCTTGCAACATCACCCTGACCGCGCCAAGCTTGCCTTACTGGCCGCCGCCGGGCATATTCAACAAGGCAATGCGCAGTCTGCCCGGCAATTCACCCAGCTGGCGCAAGAGTGGGGATGTAGTAAAAAGCTTATCAGTCAGATCTTGATTGCCGGAGTGCATAACAGTCTTGGCTGTGCCGCCGCCGTCAATAGGGATGGTCAGCGCGCACTCAGGCATTTCGAGTTCGCTCTTGATGCCGGAGCCCCGGCCGGGGAGATACCTCTGTTGACACAGGCCCGTCTGGGTGAACAACTGGGCCGGCTCGGGTTATCGGCGGGTTCGCTTCAACCGCCCTCGGGCCAACCAATAGATGCTGTTCCGCGAGCCTCTACCTTCTCGCTCCCCCATCGTCAACATGCCTTCGCGGTTACTGCACTCGCTAAACAGGCTCTCGGCGATGCTTGGACGGCCAATACCGTCGTTTCCGGCCGCCAGGGGATTCTCACCAGCGGCAATTACCAATATACCGCTTTCTATGTTGACGAACACACCCTGCGGCTTGTGCAGCGCGATTTACTCGATGACGGCATTCGAAGCCACGACCTGCACGGCGACTACAGTTTATGCGGCGTCTACAGCAGCAGTCTCGGTATCGACCGTAGCGGTCACTTACATATTTGTTACGGTCATTACGCAACGCAATTACGTTATCGTCGTGCTGTTATCCCCTATAACATCGGTCAATGGAGCGATGAGCTTCCAATGATTGATGGGGATAAAGACTGGGAGGCATGGCCGTGCTTTATCCTCCCACACGCCAGTCATCCGCTGAGATTATTTTGTTGCGGTGGCGATTACATTCGATTCAACACTTACGATGAAGCCGACCAAACCTGGGGCAATCGGCAAGATTTCGTGTTCAGCGGTATTAAGCCCGGCAACTCCTATGGTAACCCGCCCGTACCCGGTAGTGACGGTTCTTTACATATAGTGTTCGTTTGGCGCACGCCTATACTCAGCGAAAAAGAGGGGATTAGCAATATTACTATTTGCTACGCATATTCTCTCGATAGCGGTTTAACTTGGGCTGTGGCATACAGTCGTCCATATCAATTACCCATTCCCCAGATGAAAGAGGCACCTTCTGTTTTGTCCTCTAGTGACCTCATTGATCAGGCGGACATGGCCCTGGATAGCTGTAACCGGCCGCATATCGTTTTTTATTCCGAGGACCTCAGCGGCATCCCGCAATACCAACATCTTTGGTTTGATGGTATAATTTGGCGGCATCACTGTATTTCTCATCGGAAAACCGCTTTCTTCTTGGACGGCGATACTTTGCAAGTTTCTCTTAGTCGTCCGCAAATTGTTCTTGATCGACAAGACAACGTTTACGTCATCTATCGAGATGATCTCACGGATTACAGGTTGGCTGTAACCTATTTACCGGCACCTGATTACTTCTACAATCCTGCGCAAGTGTGCATCGTTTGGGAGGCCGAATGCGGATTCGCTGAGCCTGTCATCGATCGCATCCGCTGGCAAAATGAAAATGTCCTGACTTTGTTGGTGCAAAATAATCCACAACCTGTTCACGAGCTGCAAAATGCGCTGCCGACTACGCCGGTTTTGTTGATCGATCTGCGTTTTTATTGAAAGGTAAGAAGTGTATTTTGCACCGCTTTAATTTTAAACATCACAATTATGACTGACAAACTCTTAGATATTCCCAAATTACGGAAGCAAAGCGTATCTTTCCTGGCTCAGGGTAACCAAGCCTTGCGAGAAAAGCAGTTTGAAGCGGCAACTGGATTTTATTTGCAAGCTATCCATACTGTTCCGGGTTTGTCTAAAATGATTGCGGCTAACCTGGCCGTTGCCCAACAGAAATATCGTGCGCAACGTAAAAAAAGCCCGCGTCAACGTGTCGTTGTATGCGGATGGAATTTAGCCGGCAATGCCGCAGCTCGCGTTTACACTCTTGCCAAGCTCTATGAAACCTTTACCGATGTTGAAATCATCGGCAGTTTTTTTTCCCGGTACGATACTCGGCTTTGGGAGCCTGTTCGCAGCAACACTATTCCGGTGCATAGTTTTGTCGTGGAAGATGAAACCCGATTCCTGGAGCAAGCCTTTGAACTGGTGTCCGCCCACCCTTGCGATGTAGTGCATTTATCTAAGCCACGCGTACCAAATATCCTCTTCGGCATTCTGTACAAAGTGATTTGGAATGCGCAGGTACTGGTCGATATCGATGATGACGAGTTGAGGTTTGTTGATGCGGATAAGCCTATCAGTTTGGACGACTATCTCAAGGTTCATGGCAGTGGGTTTATAGAAACGGCCCTAGACGGCAAGGATTGGACCCGTGTTGCAGTGGGCTTGGTGAAGACGTTTGACGGCATTACCGTGTCGAATCCGGCGCTGAAAAAGCGTTATGGGGGGGAGATTGTCCGGCATGCGCGCGACGAGAAACGTTATCGGCCCACTTTGGAGTTAAAGCGTAGAAGCCGCGAGAAGTTTGGCATCGGCCAGGATAAAAAGGTAATACTGTTCTGCGGCAGCCCTCTGGAGCATAAAGGCCTGCTGGAAACGGCAGACGCGATTGCCGCGTTAAAACGTAATGACGTCGTGTTTGCCATCGTGGGGGATTTTCCTGATCCGGCGTTGAAAGCGAAGTTACTGAAAAAGAAAGAGGTTAATTATTGTTTTATCGCCAATCAGCCGTTTGATTCGATTGCCGACGTAGTAGCAATGGGGGACGTTTGTGTGCTGTTACAAGCTCCGAATGCGATTGGGATACCAGCCCGGTTGTCGGATGCGCTGGGGATGGGGCTGACAGTGCTGTCAGCCTTACCCAAAGGGGTTGTCGATGAATCAATCCAGCTGGCACTGATTGAGGTTAATGCAAAATCCTTAGCCAAGGTATTGGTTGACACGCTAAAAAACGATAAACGTACTCAGGCATTGAAAAAAGCAG
>Ga0265327_10001586_pt1 | contig 27714 bp, 36 predicted proteins | sample 41621metaG_FD_202089 | JGI IMG/M metagenome (GOLD analysis project Ga0265327, IMG submission 202089) | Rhizosphere microbial communities from Carex aquatilis grown in University of Washington, Seatle, WA, United States - 4-16-21 metaG | ecosystem: Host-associated > Plants > Roots > Rhizosphere...
CAATTTATGTACACTATTTCCAATCACAAAAATTGCTTTGTTCGGCAACGCGGGACAGTAAAATTCGCATGTGCCGCAACCGTTGCAAATTTCGCAATTTATTTCGGGCAAAGCTGCATTTTTATATTTGACTTGATTAATCGCTTTTGTGGGACAACGCAGTTTACAGATATCACAGGGTTGATCATTGGTAACAACCACACAATCTGATTTATTAAAAGTCGCCAAACCAATTTGTGTAATTTTCTTGACAGTTGGTTTTAGCGAAATCAGAGCACCGGTTGGACAAACTTGCGTACAAGCGTTGCACTGATAATTGCAATAAGCTACATCGAAATTCATAACCGGCATCAGAAATCCTTTGAAACCATATTCCAAAAATGCCGGTTGCAAAACTTTTGTCGGACATTCATTGACGCACAAATTACAAAGCGTACATACATTTAACAAATGTTTTATACTGACACTTCCGGGTGGCGAAACCGGTTTTTTTTGTGGCAAAGGTTTATCAGGACTGACATGTAAATTATTATCAGTTTGAGCAAGCGCTTTATATGCAACACCAAATAAAAATATTCCGATTGTTACAAATAATTTTCGTCGCGATTCATCTTTTTTATTTTTAGTAGATTGAATAATTTTATCGAAACTCGATTTATAAGTAATTCCATTTTGAGCGCAAATATTTAAACAGTTAAAACATGCAATGCATCGCTCGAAATCAATTTTTTTGTTTTTCGAATCGATGCAAGCGGCTTTACAATTCTGTTCACATAATTTACATCCGCCACATTCAACATCACCGAAAGTCAATTTAAAAATTGATAAACGCGACAACCAACCAAGCGAAATACCAACCGGACAAATTAAATTGCAATACTGACGACCTTTTTTAACAGATAACCAGATTATCAAAATTAAAGTAACCAAAACAATTACAATTTCGAATTGATTAAAGACTTTGAATTGTTGCAAGTTTTGCGTTTGTCCAGAAAATGTGCTAAATAATTCTGTTACAAAATTGTTGATGTTCAAATAAACCGGACGAAATGCGGTATAACTTATTCGTCCAAAAACCGAATATGGCTCGACCAAACCAAATATTACAGAAATGCCGGCAAACATTGGAATAACGCTGACAATTAAAATCAATTCAGGCAAAATTTTTTGTCGTTTTAAGTAAACAAAACCACTCGTCAATTTTATTTTTCCCGCGACGTGTATAATAATGTCTTGCAAAGTCCCCAGCGGACAAAGAAACGAACAATAAACACGTCCGAAAAATAATGTCAAAATTATAATGGCAACAAAACCGGTTGACCAGAATTGATGTCCCGAAATAAAATTTATGAGCGACGGTGCAACTTGCAACCATGTCATCACATTGACAATCCAAGTGGGAACAGAATGTGAAAAGTCGATAAATAAAAAAAGTAAACAGCAAAAATAAACTGTCGAAATAATAACTCTATATAATTTAATATTCTGCCACATGTCTGTATTTTTCTGGATTTTCTGTCTTTCAAATTTAGAGTTTTTTTTTTACTTTTGACTTTCACAAAATTATACTATTTTATTACAATTTCAATTTAAACATGCAAACGGCAACGGCTATCAATAAACAACAAATTTTCAGAGCTTCAATTTTAGATTTTTCAACCATAGCATTTATATTTGTTGAAATTTGCGCTTGTCAGGTTTGCAATTCTACAAATGGAATTATTGAGTACACCGCTTTGGATTCAACTGATAATGACGACGATTTTTAGCGGTTATTTGTTAATAACAAAAAAACTTTGTCAACTAAAAAAATATATTATTTTTTTTGTAACCAAATTCAAAGTCGGTGTATCTAATAATAAATGTTTAATTTAAATTCTTATTATTATGGACTCACAAGTTTCACAAATCATGGGCGACATTACCAGTATGTTAGCTGTAATCGGTTTTTTTGCCGGAGTTGTATTATCGCTTTATTTTTACTTTAAAGCGCGTAATCGCGAGCGTTTAGCATTGATAGAAAAAGGTATGGATGCAACATTGTTATTTCCAAAAAAACAACCGCGTACTCCAATGAAATCGACAAGTCTTATGCTTAAAGTCGGGTTGTTTTTAATTGGATTAGGTATCGGCGTTTTTGCAGGATTTTTTGTAACAATTTCAATTCCCCATAGTGGGCCTGTCGGATTTTTTTCGATGGTTTTAATTTTTGGCGGACTTGGTCTTATTGCCGGACATTTGGTTTCGAAAAAATCGACAAACAACAATCCCGAATTGAATGGATGATTTTTATATCAGCAAAGTAAGAGACGGCGACCACAAGTCTTTCCGCTATTTGGTTGACAAATATAAAGACCGGTCGTTTTCTCTTGCTTTGGGAATTGTGAAAGACAGTCAACTTGCTGCCGACGTAGTTCAGGAATCGTTTATCAATGCGTTTAAAGGTTTGAGAACTTTCGAAGGACGTTCGGGATTTGCAACATGGTTTTACAAAATTGTCGTCAACGAAAGTCTTAAACACATCACAAAAAATAAATCGTTTCGAAACTTTGTTGACGCTGAGTTTCCGGACAATAGTACTACCGTTGACAACGAAGCAATTTCGTTAATGAAACTAAATGACCAGAAAAAATATGTTAACGAAACGCTTGATGAAATGGAATCGCGCGACAGTCTTGTGTTGCGACTGCATTATCTCGATGATTTAAAACTTTCGGACATCGCCGATATTGTTGGAATCAATGAAAATAATGTAAAAATTATACTATTTCGAGCCCGAAATGAGTTTTTAATAATATTGCAACGTAAATTAAAATCTGAAATACATTCGCTTATATGAATCAACCTGACAACAACGAAGATATTTTGATGAAACAATTGATGGCAAAAAGTTTACAGAAAATTCCATCGATCAATTTTACTGATATTATTATGCAGCGCATAGAAGCCGAAACAGAACTGGAAGAAAGTCCATCGCGGTCTATAAAATATTCGTGGATTGCAATTATAGCCGCTTTATTTCTTGGAATAATATTTATAAACTTATTTGTTCCATCAACTACAAATACTTACAGTTTGATCGGTAAATTTTTCGCACAATACAAAGACGTTATTCAACTTACAATTATTTGCGCTATAGCGACAATTATATTATTGATTGTCGATAATTTATTGACAGTTTCGAAAAAATATTACCAATTCAAATTATTTGCCTGATTATTATTTTGGAAATTTATTTCACAGCCGCCGGACGCTCCCTTTGATTGTTGTTGGGCGAGCCACCACCGCTTAGTAAAACTTTAAGTTTGTTAAATTCGTCAACCACCAACTGGCAACCATATTCGTTTTGCTCACAGTTATAGCCAAAATAATTTCTATCCCACGCCGAGCCTTTCCACTTGCTGCAATTTACGCTGCCTTTGCACCAAAAATAAACCAGGTAATGTCCACTTTCATATTTTTTTTCGATATGGTCGATGTCGCTTAAAGAAAATTCGCGCTCGTCGCCGTCGGTATCGTGGCTGCGAACAAAACCGGAAGATGTAATATAATAAACTTCTTTATATTTGTGGTATTGTTTCGACAATTCGTTTATGCGACGCACAATTGCATCATAATTATCTTTGACTGCAAAATCTTCCAACAACTTGCTTATATTGTCAGATTGTAAATCGCCCAATTTTTTCTGAGCAAATACCGAAATAAAAGAATTTAATAAAAGTAAGAATGCAATTAAGCTAATAAGTTTTTTCATGTTCACAGATTTTATGAATAGGTTCAAAGTTAGGAAATTTTTTGGAATTGAAAAACAAAGTATTTTTTTGTTTTTTTTATTGAATGATTTTTCTATGTTTACAAAAGAAAAATTTCAATATAATTATGCACATCCCCGACGGTTATTTGAGTCCACAAACATATATTCCGTTGTTCGGCGCGTTCGTTGCCACCACTGCCGTTGCAGTCAAGAAAGTCAAAAAAGAATTGTCGGCGCGCAACATTCCTTATCTGGGCATGGCTGCAGCATTTGCATTTATTATTATGATGTTCAATTTGCCGGTGCCGGGCGGAACCACCGGACATGCGGTTGGTTCTGCCGTCATTGCAATTATTTTGGGACCATGGACTGCGGTAATTTCCGTTTCTGTTGCACTGATTATTCAATCGCTAATTTTTGGCGACGGCGGCATTACTGCCATTGGAGCTAACTGTTTCAACATGGCGATATTTATGCCGTTTGTGGCTTATTATATTTTTAAACTTATCAATCCAAATCCGGCAAAGAAAAAAATCGTATTTTTTGCTGCATTTATTGCTGGTTATTTCAGTCTGGTTTTGGCTGCAATATTGACGGCTGTTGAGTTTGGTATTCAACCGCTAATTGCTTCGACGACTGACGGAAAAGCGTTGTATTGTCCGTATAATTTAAGCATTGCAATTCCAGCAATGGCAATTGAACATTTGTTTTTTGGAATAGTCGAGGGATTGGTTACAGCGCTTATTGTCCGCTATTTTCTAAAGACCGATTTGAGTTTGATTTATGTCTTTAAAAATTTCAAAAATGAATAAGTTGCAAAAGAAAATAATGCTTGTACTTTTTGTAATGTGTTTGATTGCACCGGTGGGCATTTTGCTTCCAATGTATTTCAACGTCAGTGATGCTTGGGGCGAATGGTCAGCCGAAACGTTGAAGGAACTTATTGGTTATGTTCCGCACGGTATGGAAAAATATACGCACGTTTGGAACGCACCATTAACCAATTATTCTTTCAATGCACAAGATATTTCAAAAGTGCATCAGTCCGGTTACTACATTGTTTCTGGACTTTTTGGTGCGACGTTAACATATTTTGTTATGCTATTAATTTCCAAAATAATGATTCGAAATGGAAAATAAGATACCGTCGTTTTTGCAGCAAAACGAAAATGTCAAATTTGAATCGACAAAAACCAGCAACGCAAAACTTTCGTTTCTCGACAAGACAATCCGAAATTCTGCAAACACAATCAAAACCGTTTATATTCAAGCAGAAAACGCATCGAACAAAAATTTCATTTATAAAATTAATCCGCACGTTAAATTATTTGCGCTCATTTATTTTGCTGTAATATTGAGTGTCGCAAGTAAATTATTGTCGCAAGTTTTTGCAACATGTTTTATATTGACATTATTTTTTGTGGCGCGGTTAAATGTAATTCAGATTTATAAAAAGATTTTTTTACTGACTTTTATTTTTGGATTTCTTGTAATTGCTCCTGCATCACTGAATATTATTACACCCGGTAATATTATTTTTCCAATTATTTCTTTTCATAAAGCAACGCATTTCTGGATATATTCAATTCCAAAAGAAATTGGTGTAACTGTAGAAGGTTTACAAGTCGTTGGTTTGATATTTTTCCGTGTTATGAACTCAATTTCGATGGCAATGTTGATAATATTTACTACATCCTTTCCGGCATTTGTAAAGTCATTCAAAATATTTGGTGTACCCGATACTTTTTTGATGATTATAACTTTGGCGTACAAATATATTTTTATTCTGACGAAAACAATAGAAGAAACTTACTTTGCTTTAAAGTCGCGGCTTATCAACCATGTACAGAATAAACAACTCAGAAAGTTAATTGCCGGACGAATCTTTTTTATATTCCGCCGGTCGCAAATCAATTACGAAAATACTTACTTGGCAATGGTTTCGCGCGGTTACAACGGTAAGGTCATTCTACATTCGTCAAAAGATTTTACTTTAATCGACGTTATTGCCACCATTGTTGTTATTGCGTTTGGAATCGGAATTATTTTTATATAAAAAATTATGGACGAAATTATTTCGCTGAAAAACATTCATTATTCGTATCACGAAAAAGTACCGGCGTTAAAAGACATTAATCTGACAATAAACAAAGGAGAAATGTTTGCGATTATAGGACAAAACGGAAGCGGTAAATCAACAATTCTGAATATTATGAATGCGCTGATTTTTCCAACGTCGGGCGAATTGTGTTTTAATGGAAATGTCGTAACCGAAAAATCGTTGCAAGAAAAAAATGCGTCAATGAAATTCAGGCAATCGATGGGATATATCTTTCAAAATCCAGACATCCAGTTATTTTGTCCGACAGTTTTTGACGAATTGTTGTTTGGTCCCTTGCAAATGAATATATCAATGGACAACGCCGTTGAACGTGCAGAGCAAACCATGAAATATATTGGCATCAGTCATTTAAAAGAGCGTCCGGTTTATATGCTTTCGGGCGGCGAAAAAAAGAAAGTTGCAATTGCCTCTGTACTTACAATTAATCCGGATGTTTTGCTAATCGACGAACCGCTTTCCGGTCTCGACCCCAAAACGCAAACGTTCGTCATCGAATTGTTACTCGAACTGAATCGCACCGGTAAAACGATTGTCTTCACCACGCACCATCTCGATTTGATTGACCATCTTCAACCGCGCGTGGCTGTCCTTTCCGAAAATCACTCGATACATAAAACCGGTTCGGCGTCTGCTATTCTTACTGATCAGGAATTTCTGGTAAGCGTCAACCTGATTCACGAACACGTTCACAAACACGGTGAAGAAGTTCACAAACATTTTCATTCGCATTACGTTTTTCATAAGCATTAAATTTTTTGCATTTGATTTACACAATTTAATTTATTAACTTTGTTTTTTAAAGTCTCAAAGTAAAATTCTTGTATGCAAACTGTTCTTATCGAAATAAAAAATAATAGCGCATTCGAAGCATTGCAGGCATTGGAGCATCAGAACGTCATACGAATTATGAATGATGACGCCGGATATTCTTCTTTTGCTTTACAGGGTGAACAAAGTAGTATTGACGATTTTATCAAATGGATACATTATGCAGAAAATAGTCCTACGGTGAGTTTAATTGATGCAAAAAAACAATGGAACGAAAAAAAGAACCGGTTGCAAAAAATTATACAGTAAGACTTACCGAAAACGCTTTACTTAACATTGATGAAATAACTGGTTTTATTGCATTTATTAATCATCAGCCTTTAAATGCAACGCATATAGGTGATAAAATATTTGCCACGATTGATCAAATTGCACAAAACCCTTTCGTTTACAGAGAATGTGATGAAATACCTACAAAAACCCGTATGTACCGCAAAGCTGTTTGTTCAAGCTGGTTGATTGTTTATAAAGTCAAAGAAAATGAAATTACAATACTTGGAATAATTCACAGTTCGAGAAAACCGGCTTCAATAAAAAAAATGAAAAGAATCAGATAATTTATTGTGAAATTAAACAGAATAAATTAATATTATTAATGACATTTTAATATTTATGTTTTAATAAAAAAAATGAAAGTATCAGGTTTTACGTTTATAAAAGACGCCATCAAATATGACTATCCGGTTGTTGAAGCAATCAAATCTATTTTGCCGGTGTGCGACGAATTTGTTGTTGCCGTTGGAAAATCGAGCGACGACACATTGGGATTAATCAAAAGCATCGACACAAATAAAATAAAGATTATCGAAACCCTTTGGGACGAAAGTTTGCGCAAAGGCGGTCGCGTACTTGCTGTCGAAACAGACAAAGCTTTTTCGGCAACTGCCATAGATTCTGACTGGGCGTTTTATATACAGGGCGACGAAGTGGTACACGAAAAATATTTAGACACGATTTATAAAAATATGCTGGCATACAAAGACGAAGAAAAAATAGATGGTTTGCTTTTTAAATACCTTCATTTTTTTGGTTCGTACGATTATGTTGGCGCATCGTCTGACTGGTATAAAAACGAAATCCGAATTATCAAAAACGACACTGCAATTTATTCTTATCGCGACGCGCAGGGGTTTAGGCGAAACGAAGATGACAAATTAGCAGTCGTACCAATTAACGCTTACATGTATCATTATGGTTGGGTTAAAGAACCTAAAGCGATGCAAAGTAAACAGGAAAACTTTCATAAACTCTGGCACGACGACAATTGGATGGAAACACATATTGCCAAAGCCGACGAATTTGATTATGGAAAGCATGTCAAAGAATTAAAACTTTTTGACGGCGAACATCCCGAAGTCATGAAAAAACGCATTGCCGAAAAAAACTGGAAATTTGATTACGACATTTCGGTCAACAAAACAAATTTAAAAGATATTGGAAAAAAATTGATGTTGAAATATTTTGGCATCGACATAAGTTATAAAAATTATATTGTTGGAAAATTTCCCGGAATAAAATAAGTTGGCTCTATTCTAAGTATAGAGCGATCAATCTCTGCGGCACTCTGCGAGAGCTTTGCGGTTCTCTGCGGTAAAATTTTAAACGCAGAGAACCGCAAAGTGAGCGCTAAGAACCGCAGAGATGTAGATTATTCACAATCACTCTATACTTAGAATAGAGCCAATAAGTTTTGATATGTCAATTTTAATCAGACCAATTGAGAAACAAGACAACCCAAAATTAACGCAACTTATCAAAGGCGTATTTATAGAGTTTAAAGTTGACGGACCGGGCTGCGTTTTCTCTGACCCGACAACCGACCATTTGTACGAACTTTTTCAGACGCAAAAATCGGCATATTGGGTTGCAATCGAAAATGAAACTATCGTTGGCGGTTGCGGCATATTTCCCACTGATGGTCTTCCTGATGGTTACGCCGAATTGGTCAAGTTTTATTTATCGACACAAACGCGTGGTAAAGGAATTGGCAAAGAATTAATGCAAACTGCAATCAGTTGGGCAAGCGATAGCGGATACACTCAACTCTATCTCGAAAGTTTTGCGGCATTTGGCAAAGCAGTCGGAATGTATGAGAAAGCCGAATTCAAACCAATCAAACATGCGCTTGGAAATTCGGGACACTATGCGTGTACAATCTGGATGGTTAAAGATTTAGTTTAATAGCATTTTAATTGATTTTTGATTCCAAAACCATGTTTTCATTCCGAAAAACGCCAAAAATATGTCATTTTGTCATGTTTTGTGGTGTAAAACCGTAAAATAGATATCTACATGGCACATCCGCCAGTGCGGATGCATAATTGGTATATCTAAACAGTGTATCCGCCAATGCAAAATCAACTATTTGGAATCTAAATTATATATTCGCACTTGTAGATTTGATAAATATATATCTAAATTGCATATTTGCACATTACAAATGCACAATTTAGATATATAATTGGCTTATTCGGCAAAGGAAAGCATGACAAAATGTCTCTTATTTGGTCATCCGCCGGTGCGAATGAACATATAGGATATATAAAATAGGCATTTGCACGGTGCGAATGTGCTGTTTATATTTCTCAACGAGTCATTTGCATGTGCGAATGTGCTGTTTATATTTCTCAACGAGTCATTTGCAGTGCGCGAATGTGCTGTTTATATTTCTAAACTTGGCATTTGCAATGGGCGAAACTACGTATGGTGTACTTCATTTTGATATTTGCACAATGCAAATGTACTAAAGTTATTCATCAATTGTGTATTTACAAAATGAAAAGTACGTATTATATTTGTAAGTTATGTGTTTGCACGGTGCGAAAGCGTTTAAAATATTTATCAAGCCAATATTTGCTGTAGCGATTTAAAATGTTTATAATTTTGGCTCTATTCTAAATATAGAGTGATCAATCTCTGCGGCACTTTGCGAAAGCTTTGCGGTTCTCTGCGGTTAATATTCTAAACGCAGAGAACCGCAAAGTTTTTCGCAGAGAACCGCAGAGCTTATAATTTATTAAATGACTATCCGCTTTTTCACCCCCGTTCGGCTTAGGCTGTGCCTAAGTCGAATGTATCTTAAAAGGCTTTCGCCTGTTACTGTAAAAAACAATATATTTGCAGCAAGCCTAACCAGCTTGCTGCAATTTTTAATCAGCGTATAAAAATAACAAAGCCCCGAGTTTGCGGGGTTTTGTTTTATTTACAAGCAAAGCTGAATATCGCATTTATAATACAATTATGTCCATTCAAAACACATTATTTGCTAATAATTTCATATTTTTGTAAAAAAATATTTATCGATATGGTCTATTTAAAAGTAAAAGAAAATACGGCACAGGCCAGAATATTTCTCGAATTTATAAAAACAATGCCATTTGTAGAGTTTGTTGAAAAAAATGATATTCCAAACGCCGAAACAATCAAAGCAATTGAAGATGCTCGCAAAGGCAAAGGCACCAAAGCCAAAAGTGTAAAAGATTTAATGAAAAAACTGAATGAATAATGTACACTTTTATTTTTACTTCAAAGTTTAAAAAGGATGTAAAACTTTGTAAAAAAAGAAGCTATGATTTTTCTCTGTTCGAAAACATCATCGAGATTTTGGCTGAAACAGCCGCAGTGCCGTCAAAATATAAACCACATACATTAAAAGGTAAATATGATGATTGTTTTGAATGTCACATAAAACCAGATTGGTTATTAATTTGGCGTGTAAACGATACAACAAATGAAATTGAATTGGTACGTACCGGCACACATTCCGATTTATTTTAGGCGTTTCCCCCGGTTCGGCTTAGGCTGTGCCTAAGTCGAATGTATCTTAAAAGGCTTTCGCCTGTTACTGTAAAAAATAATATATTTGCAGCAAGCCTAACCCGCTTGCTGCAATTTTTTAAAATTTATGTATTGCACCCGGCACAATTTTAAAAATTATTCAATTTTATTTTGCAAAATTTCATAACTTTGTATTTTCAAACAAAGCGTATGAGTAAATATATAAATCCATATACCGATTTTGGTTTCAAACGATTGTTCGGCACCGAAGGTAACAAAGACCTGCTGATCGATTTCTTAAATTGTTTAATGCCGTCAAAACATCAAATTGCCGATTTGACATTTAAAAATGTAGAACAACAAGGCGATATTACCGGCGACCGCAAAGCCATTTATGACATTCATTGCCATGGCGCCAATGGCGATTTGTTTATTGTTGAAATGCAAAAAGCAAAAATAAAATTTTTCAAAGACCGCGCATTATTCTACATAACCTTTCCAATTAAAGAACAAGCGCAAAAAGGCGACTGGGATTTTAAACTTTTGCCGATATATTACATCGCCTTACTCGATTTTGAATATGACGAACATGATGAAATACGCAAATTTGATAGAAACATCCAATTACGCGACGAAGACGGTTTTGTTTTTTACGATAAATTAGGCTTTCGATTCCTACAAATGCCATACTTTACTAAAAAAGAAAACGAATTAGAAACGCATTACGATAAATGGTGTTATTTTCTTAAAAATCTTGAGAACTTCGATACCATTCCACAAATACTCAACGAAGCATTGTTCGATAAAGCCTTTAAAACAGCAGAACTTGCAGCAATGTCAGACATCGAGCGAAATGAGTACGAACAAAGTAAATTAGTCTATTCCGAATTAAAAGCTGCAATGGACAATTCGAGAGAAGAAGGCAAAATTGAAGGCAAAATTGAAGGCAAAATTGAAGGCAAAATTGAAATTGCAAAAATAATGAAAGCAAGAGGCTTTTCTATACATGACATAATTGAATTAACAGACTTGACAGAAGAAATTATTAATAAACTCTAATGGCGAAGTATTAAATTCCAACAATGCTTGTGTTTGAACTAAACACTCAAAAAACTAACACATGGATTTATTTGGTTGATTAACATGAACGGCAGATTGTATGATTCCTATAAAATTCCATTAAAAGTTATTACAGTTCAAAACCAATAATTATGTATAAAATTATTTTAATATTTGTAATTCCCCCCGTTCGGCTTAGGCTGTGCCTAAGTCGAATGTATCTTAACCGGCTTTGCCTGTTATTGTAAAAAGCAATATATTTGCAGCAGATATAATCAGCTTGTTGCAAATTTTAAAATAATGGATAACATGTATGCGTTTAACAAATCCGACGCAGCTGGCAATGATATTTTCGACGAAGGCAAAAAACAGCCTTCGCCGAACGGGGGCTTTGTTTTATTTACAAGTAGGCAATATTTTATAAAGTAAAACCCATGTTGCTAATATTAGAAATTTTGTAGCTTTGCATAAATAAGTAAATAATTTATATGAAATATTGAATTATTGCTAAATTTGTAACTGAAATGCCAACATTATTAAGAATAAAAGGCTACCGGTTCTTTTTTTGGAGTGAAGAAAGCAACGAACCGGCACATATACACGTAGAAAAAGCCGAAGCCAATGCAAAGGTATGGTTAAGACCATTGGATGACGATTATTTTTACGGATTTAAACCAAGAGAAATTAAAGAAATAAAAGAAATTATTAATGAAAATTTAGATCTATTCAACTCTAAATGGAATGAATATCATGGAGAATAAAATAAAAAATATCAGAGCAAAAGACCCAATTGATATATTGATAAATGAAAAAGGGTTAAAAATTAAATCGGTAGTAATAGATAAAGACCTTGATTTAATGATTTTATTGTTGACTAACGGAAAAATTATAAAATCTGCTATATCCATTTTTGCAAGACTCAAAAATGCAAATCAAAACCAGTTAAATGAATATCGTTTAATCAGTGGTGGTATAGGAATACATTGGGAAGAATTAGACGAAGATTTGTCTTTAAAAGGTTTTATCAAAGACGCAGCTATTTCTAATATAATTAGGCAACTGCAAACCAAAGAACAAGAAGAGCTTGTAATGATTTAATATCCATCGTTCGGTTTAGGCTGTATTTTGTCTAAGTCGAATGTATCTGTGTAGATTTTATCTGCGCGTAAAAATAACAAAGCCCTGAGTTTTCGGGGCTTTGTTTTATTTACAAGTCGGCAATATTTTATAAAGTAAAAACCATGTTGCTAATATTAGAAATTTTGTAGCTTTGCATAAATAAGTAAATAATTTATATGAAATATTGAATTATTGCTAAATTTGTAACTGAAATGCCAACATTATTAAGAATTTTAGGTTATATATTTTCGTTTTATAGCAACGAAAATAATGAGCCGCCACATATTCATGTTGAAAAAGGCGATGCAGAAGGTAAAATTTGGTTAGAGCCGAAAATAAAAGCAGATTATTTTGTTGGTTTTAACCCAAAAGAAAAAAAGAAAATTATGGAAATAGTCAATGAAAATTCAGATAACTTTAAAAAGAAATGGTATGAATACTTTACGAAGTAAAACAAAAGATAGTCCCCAAGACCCCGTTGATATTTTAATTTTTGAAAAAGGGTTAAGAATAAATACTATTTTACCTGTTAAAGAACTTGATTTATTGGTTATAGTACTTAATAATGGTAGAATAATAAAATCTCAAATATCTTGTTTCAAACTTTTACAAAATGCAAATCAGATACAATTAGATAAGTGGAAATTAAAAAATAAAGGTACCGGTATAAGGTGGGAAGAATTAGATGAAGATTTATCATTGCGTGGATTTATAACAAATAACGTAATGAATAACGTATTACACAAATTGGAAACATCAAATATGGAACTTGTAGAAATCATCTAAATTATTGAAATTAGAATACACGTCGCTCGCCTTAGGCTGTTTTTTGCCTTTGTCGAATGTATCTAAACCGGCTTTGCCGGTTATTGTAAAAAGCAATATATTTGCAGCAGATATAATCAGTTTGTTGCAAATTTTAAAATAATGGATAACATGTATGAGTTTAACAAATCCGGCGCAGCCGGCAATGATATATTCGACGAAGGCAAAAAACAGCCTTCGCCGAACGGGGTTTTATTAAATAATAAATTTATTAAATGAAATCAAAAATGTACAAACTTTCTCAAATAGAAGAAATGGTGGATATTATTAACAAAGATTTAGGTCTTTCAGAAAATGATTTACCAGCTTATGGTTTTGATTATGGTAACAGAAATTCTTATATAACTGTCAACAAGGATGGTTATTCACTTATTGCATTTGGACATTATCGCAATAAAGAAAATCAACGTTTGCTAATAAAAACTTTAGATATTAACGAATTGCTTTTTGAAATTTTTAAAGCAGCTACCCGTCAGGAAGCAGTTAAATATGAACTCGAACATCGCATTCAAAATCAAGATACTCGAATAACATATTTTAATAAACATGTTGAGATTTTAGATTCGCTTGCATTAGAAAAAAAATTCGTTCAGAAACTCAGAGAGTATTATGATTATTTACTGCAGCCTCGCTCGGCTTAGGCTGTTCTTTGCTTAAGTCGAATGTGTCTTTGCAGTTATATTTGCGCATATAAAAATAATAAAGCCCCGATTTTTCGGGGCTTTGGTTTATATACAAGCGTGCAATTTGTATAGAAATTTTTGTTAATACTTGAGCGTAAGATTAATCAATATATTCTAAAAGTTTTTGTAATTCTATATTGGAAATGTCTTCTTTTTCAGTTTTGTCGTAAATTGCAAGCATATAAATTTTTGATTTAATAATTTTTACACAAGTAATAACACGCGCTCCACCAGATTTTCCTTTGCCTTTTGATGAAATGTCCAATCTTATTTTATAACAATCTTTTCCTAAAGGAGTGCCTTGTAAAGGATTATTAGAAATATCTTCGAAAAAAGATTGCAAATCGCTTTTAAGCGATTTATATTTTTTTGCTAAATGCTTAACTTCTCTCTCAAAAGGCGAGATAATAATAACTTCAAAGCTCATTTAAAAGATCTTTTGCAGTTTTTGCCTTTTGTTTGCCTTCTTCAATTAATTTAATTTCTTCCAATCCTTCTTTAATATCATTCCATAATTTTTTCTTTGGTGCAGTTAAGTGATTTTCTATTTCTTCAAGATTGAGCTTCTGTCTATCTTTTGCTATTTCGACAAAAGAAAAATTGGAAATAACTTTCATGAAAAAATTATATTCACTCTCAGGAATATTTAATGTTACATGTCTCATTTTTATTTATTTTAAAAATTTCGTGCTGTGTTATAATAGCAAAAATTGCAAACAAATCTTTCAATCTTTTACAAAGATAAAAAATGTCTTTGTTTTAATCAAACTGAAAAACATTATTTTTATTATAAACATCATTTCCCTGTTCGACTTAGGGTGTTCCTTGCCTAAGTCGAATGTATCTATGCAGATTGTATCTGCGCGTATAAAAATAACAAAGCTTATTAGTGCTGGATGTTTAACGTTTCCAAGTCCTACGGACGTTGGAAGGTCTGGTGCGGAAAACCTTCCATCGTCCGCAGGACATGGAAGCGTTGTAAAAAGCAATATATTTGCAGCAGATATAATCAGCTTGTTGCAAATTTTAAAATAATGGATAACATGTATGCGTTTAACAAATCCGGCGCAGCCGGCAATGATATATTCGACGAAGGCAAAAAACAGCCTTAGCCGAACGGGGGGGCGGAAGGATAATTAAGAATTATGAATTAGGCTACGTGTTACATAATTCATAATTCATAATCACTATTGTCCGATAAAAATTTATGTAACATCGTAGATGTCAAATAGCGATAGAATAAAAGAATTATAACCAATCTGTTTGCCCCGTCGGGGCAATATATAAACGATTAAATTGTGGTTCTATCGCTATATGCCATCTATGATGGCAAACACTTATAAACGTTAATAGATAAGCTTTACAAAAATATTTATAATTTTTTACCGGACAACAATGTAAAAAAATGTAATTTTGTACTTTGAAATAAATTTAATATTATGGTACAAGTAATAGAATATAAAACGACAGTAACAGATAAAAATATAATCGAAATTCCGAAAGAGTATCAGAAATATCTTACCGGTAATAATAAGTCTGTTAGAATAATGATTCTAATTGATGATATTGTTGATGAAGATGCTTTATGGTCTAAAGTATCAACAGAACAATTTATTCAAGGGTACAGCGAATCGGATTCTATTTACGATAAATTATAGATATGTATCAATTTGGTGATATATTGTTACTCGCATTTCCATTCACAAATGCAGTAAATGCAAAAAAAAGACCTGCTCTTGTTATTTCTGATACAAATGATGGTGATTTAATTTTAGCGCACATAACCACTCAGCCGCATACATCAGATTATGATGTTATAATTGAAAATTGGCAATCATCAGGTCTTTTAGCACCTTCAATTCTTCGTTTGCATAAAATCGCAACAATTGAAAATATACTAATAGATAAACAGATAGGTAAATTAACCGGCAACGATTCAAAAAAAGTGATTGATGTAATTTTTCAAATTGTCGAAAGTTTTAAAAACAAGCATACTAATGGCTAAAATTCTCCGCTCGGCAAGACACTAATTAAATAGCTCGACGCAAAATATAAAAAGATATTTAGCAAATAATTGCGGCGCAAGCTGCAATTATTTTTTTTGTTATAATATTACCCTGTTCGGCAAATGCTATTTTTTCTTTGTTGAAAATTTAGAGTATAGCAAAACGGAGGAATTGATAATCTTACGTTAAATAACAATATTGATAATTTTTTTAACAACAACAATTACTTTTTTGGGCGGTTTGCCTTCGAGCCACTTTTGCGCTTCGGGCATGGCAAGTACGGCTTTCTCAACTTCTGCTGCACTTAAATTTGCGTCAAGTTCCAATTCCAAACGTTTTTTGCCGTTGAAAGAAACCGGATATACAACCGTATTGTCAACCAAATATTTTGCATTGACTTTCGGAAAAGGCGCATCGCTTACAGTTGTTTGATGACCGAGATAATGCCACAATTCTTCGGCAATGTGTGGCGCAAATGCCGAAATAATTATTGTCAACGGTTCGAGAATTGCACGTTTGTTACATTTTAAATCTGCCAATTCGTTTACGCAAATCATAAATGCGCTGACCGATGTGTTAAACGAAAATTTTTCAATGTCTTCGGAGATTTTCTTTATTGTCCTATGTAAAATTTTCAATTCTGCTTCAACCGGTTTGTCAGCCGATACAACAAAATTATTATCTTTGTCGTGGAACAGTCGCCAAAGTTTGCGCAAAAACCTGTGAACGCCTTCGATGCCGTTGGTGTCCCAAGGTTTTGCTTGCTCCAAAGGTCCAAGAAACATTTCGTACAATCGCAAAGTATCAGCGCCATATTGATTTACAATGTCGTCGGGATTTACAACATTGTACATCGACTTTGACATTTTTTCGACAGCCCAACCACAAACGTATTTGTCGTCTTCCAAAATAAAATCGGCGTCAAAATAATCGGGACTCCATTTGCGGAATTTCTCAATGTCCAAAATATCATTCTTTACAATATTTACATCGACATGAATTTCGGTAACTTCGTAATCCTTTTTCAAATTGTGCGAAACATAAGTATTGCTGCCTTTGATACGATACACAAAGTTCGAGCGTCCCTGTATCATTCCCTGATTGATAAGTTTACGGAATGGCTCGTCTTTGCAGACGGCGCCAAGGTCGAACAAAAACTTGTTCCAAAACCGCGAATAAATTAAATGCCCGACGGCATGTTCTGTACCACCGATATATAAATCTACGTCTTGCCAATAATCATTTGCTTCTTTCGAAACCAACGCTTTGTTATTTGACGGATCCATGTAACGCAGGTAATATGCCGACGAACCAGCGAAACCCGGCATGGTGCTCATTTCGTAAGGATAACCTTCGGCAGTGTGCCAGTTTTGTGCGCGTGCCAATGGTGGTTCGCCTTTGTCGGTCGGTTGAAAAGTGTCAATGTCCGGCAACACAAGCGGTAATTGACTTTCGCTAAGTGTATATGGAATATTGTTTTTGAAATATACCGGAAAAGGTTCGCCCCAATAACGCTGACGACTAAAAATGGCGTCGTGCAAACGAAAATTTACTTTGTGTTTTCCCAATTCGCGTTTTTCAATTTCTTCGTTAATGCGTTTGATGGCATCTTTCACTTCTAATCCATCGATAATACCGGAATTTATCATTTTGCCATCTTTTGCATCATAAGATTCTTGCGAAATGTCGCCGCCATCGACAACCTGAATAATTTGCAAATTGAAATGTCGTGCAAAAGCATAGTCGCGGCTGTCGTGCGCAGGAACTGCCATAATTGCGCCCGAACCGTAACCAGCCAAAACATAATCGCTTATCCAGATTGGAATTTCGTTACCGGTAAATGGATTGATGGCATAAGCGCCGGTAAACACGCCGGAAACACGTTTTACGTCAGCCATTCGTTCGCGGTCGGTACGCTTTTTTGTTTCGTCGATATATTGTTGAATGATTTGATGATTTTCTGATGTTATCAATTTTTTAACCCAATCGCTTTCGGGTGCTAATACCATAAATGTCGCACCGTAAATTGTGTCGGGACGTGTTGTGAAAATTTCGATTTTTGTTTCGCTGTCTTTAATTTGAAAAAATACCTGAGCGCCTTCGGAGCGACCAATCCAGTTGCGCTGCATTTCTTTGAGCGATTCTGTCCAGTCGATTGTATCTAAACCGTCGAGCAAACGTTGAGCATAAGCTGTAACGCGCAAAAGCCATTGTTTCATTTTTTTCTGCGTTACCGGAAAACCGCCACGAACGGAAAGACCGTCTTTCACTTCGTCGTTGGCAAGTACAGTGCCTAATTCGTCGCACCAGTTGACCATTGTGTCTGCCATATAAGCCAACCGGTAATTGAGCAAAATATCTTGTTGTTCGGTTTCGTCCATGCCGTTCCAAACCGAGGCATAAAATTTTGGCGTTTTGTCGTTGCTGGCTGCGTTTACTTTGATATTTCCATTTTTCGTAAATTCTTCAACAAGACTCGAAATCGGTTCAGCTTTTTGCAAACTGATGTTAAACCAATGATGAAATAACTGTACAAAAACCCATTGCGTCCATTTATAATAAGACGGATCGCAGGTACGAACTTCGCGACTCCAGTCGAAAGCGAAACCAATTTTGTTTAACTGTTCTTTGTAACGGCGGATATTATTTTCGGTTGTAATTGCGGGATGCTGACCGGTCTGAATGGCGTATTGTTCTGCCGGCAAACCGAATGCGTCGAAACCCATCGGATGCAACACATTAAAACCTTGCAAACGTTTATAGCGCGTGTAAATGTCCGAAGCAATATAACCCAATGGATGACCAACGTGCAAACCCGCACCCGACGGATATGGAAACATATCGAGTACATAAAATTTAGGTTTATCGTTGTTGGTTGTAACTTCGAAAGTTTTATTGTCGTTCCAGTATTTCTGCCATTTCTGTTCGATGTCGCTAAAATTGTAATCCATTGTCAATGCAATTTAATATGATATTTTTATTATAAGCGTCGCAAAATTATAAAAGAATTTTACATTGTCAAAGAATTAAAAATTGATTGATAGGTTGAAATTTCATAAAAAATATTTTCCTTTGCCGACAATTCTTTTTATAAAAAATTTATGAAAAAATATCTTTACTCTCTTTTAATCATTTTAAGTTTTGGTTTGACTGCATTTGCACAGATGAACCGCCCAAAATTGGTAGTCGGAATTGTTGTCGATCAAATGCGTCCCGATTATATTACCCGTTATTATGACCAATTTGGCGACGGCGGTTTTAAATTATTATTGTCGGGCGGATATGCCATGTGGAACGTCCATTACAATTATGTTCCGACGGTTACGGCGGCTGGTCATGCGTCAATTTATTCTGGTACGACGCCACGCTATCACGGCATTCTTGAAAATTCGATTTATTACCGCGACAAACGAAAAATGGAATATTGCGTAAGCGATACTTTTGACGTGTTGGGTAACGACAAACCTGTTGTGGGCAAAGGTGAATCGCCACGCCGGATGATTGCAACCAACATTTGCGACGAACTGAAATTATGTACCGGCAAACAATCGAAAATTATTTCTATTTCGCTTAAAGACCGCGCTGCCGTTCTGCCTGCCGGACATCTTGCTGACGATGTGTTTTGGTTTGACTCGCGCACAGGAAATTTTGTAACGTCAACATTTTATGCAAAGTTTTTACCCGACTGGTTATTGCGGTTCAACAAACAAAACCTTGCAGCAAATTATATTAAGAACGACTGGAAACCTTTGTATGCCGATGAAAAATATACAAATTGCATTCTTGATACCTCTGTTTATGCAGTTACCAGAAACGGAAATAAAATTTTGCCAATATTTCCGCATAGTTTAAAGCCATCAGAAAATCCGAAGGAAGCAAAATACTCGCCGCTTTTTAATTCGCCGTTTGCAAACAGCCTGTTAACAGATTTAGCTATCGATGCCATAAAGAACGGCGGTCTTTGCAAAGGCACGACGCCCGATTTGCTGGCAATCAGCTATTCGAGCACCGATGCTGTCGGACATATTTACGGACCGCAGTCAAAAGAAATTGAAGATACCTATTTGCGACTCGACAAAGATTTGGAACGTCTGCTAAAAACACTTAACGAAACTGTTGGGCAAGATAATTATGTTTTGTTTTTAACTGCCGACCATGCTGCACCCGAAATTCCTCAATTAATGATGAATCAAAAAATGCCAGCCGGTTATATTTATCATAAATCGCTTTACGCTTCGGCAACAGAATATTTGAATAACGAACTTTCTGCCGGCAAATGGATTGACACATTGGTTAACGATCAATTTTATCTGAACCGTAAATTAATTTCGGAAAAGAAGTTGAATTTAAAATCCGTACAAACTACGTTGGCTGAATTTTTGTTGCAACAAAAGGGAGTTGCATTTGCGTACACCGCATCGGAACTAAATGACGGCGAATTTACTACTGGTATTGGTATGCGCGTTCAGAACGGATTTCAGCCAAAACATTCGGGCGACATTATGCTGGTTTATGAACCCGGTTTTTTTGAATATGTTGACGGTGTTGTGTTAGAACATGGCTCGGCATATAGTTACGATACCAATGTGCCGTTAATCTGGTATGGTCAAAATATTAAAAAAGGCGAATCGTGGCAATTGCATTACATTACCGATATTGCGCCAACGCTGTCGATGATATTGCGAATTAAATATCCGAGCGCATGTATTGGAAATCCGATTTTGGAAATTCGTGAATCAAAATAAAATTATCAAAAATTCTAAAATAAAGAAATTATGGAAATTTATAAAAGTAAATTCGTTTTACGCACTTATGATGTTATTAACAGGACAATAACATCGACTTGGCTGTCATCGACTGAAAAGATGACCATTGACGAATTCAAAGCAGAAATGTTGACTCTTGTTGATGTGATTATTAAACACAAAGCGACTTATCTTTTATCGATTATGAAAGACTTGCGTTTTCCGATTGTGCCCGATTTACAAAACTGGATTTCGCATACCATCGTCCCTAAATTTATCGAAGCAAAATTGCTAAAACAGGCAATCATTATTCCCGACGAATTAATTGCGCAACTATCGATGGAGCAAACCATCGATGAAGTAGAACATGAAAAACACGAACATCAGTCCAAATTTTTCTCTGATATTGAAGAAGCAAAAAAATGGTTTAATAAATAAATTAGCTTTACATTTGTTGACATTCAATAAATAAATACTTATGAGCAAAAAACCGAAGCTTAAATATCATCATCTCGGCATACCAACCAATAAACCAATTGATGGCGAAGTTTATCTGAAAGATTACCATGTTTATCACTTTGGTTATGAGCAAAGCAATTACGGCATAGAATGGATGCGCTACGAACCAGAATGTACTATTCCCGAAATTGTAAAAACTTTGCCGCATGTAGCTTTCGAAGTCGATGATATTTACGAAGCTATCAAAGGTAAAAAAGTAATTATAGAACCCAACAGCCCTTCAGAAGGAAATGTTGTTGCGTTTATTGAAGAGAACGGCGCACCGATTGAATTTATTCAGACTGCGAAGAAGAGGCGAAGTAGAAAAAATAATATGTAAATTTAGGACAATTCTAAATATTAGTTTTAAAAATATTTATTTCATTTCTCAAAGTTTTTTGCTTCAAGAATGCCTTAATATGGTTTATTAGGTATATTCGCCAATTCCACTTGTTTTTAAATGTATGTATTTCGTTTTGGTATTTTTCCTTGTCTTTCTGTGGTATTGAGAACTCCGCAATCTGAAAGTTTAGCAAAGCATCGCGGTAATTCAGTTTAGATGTATCACCCAAAACACCCTTGCATTTTTGTTTACCGCTATTCAAGTATCGAAGTTATAATAAGCAGCCCAAATATTATTGAACTGTTTAGCGATCCGAATGTTGATACTAAATGGGAGTCGCCCGAAGTTGATTTGAAAAGACTGTTTGGCTCGGATGTGTTGGGATTGAATGATGCGAATGTTACGATTGTTGAAGATGTAATTACGGAAGAGTTAAATGACGAAATTGATGGGTTTATTAAAAATGCAATTGGATAATGAATCAACCTAAGATGACAGGGCCGCCAATAATCGCAAGTATAATTCCGATGATGATAACGGCTAACCAAAATTTCCATGCAGGAACTTTACCGTCGTCATAAGTAATATATTCTTCAATTGGATTATTGTTAGTATCTCTAATTACTTTACCGTTTTTATCTCTTTTATATTGTAAGTCTGTTATTTTCATAATCGTAAATTTTTATTTAAATATACGAATTTTTTTTGTAAAAAACAAATTATATGGCAAATAAAATCAACATAGAAATTATTGCAAACACGATTGATAATGTAGTCAATCAGTTTAAGAATATACAGGAAATTGTCAATAATATTGCTTCTAAATGGTCAGGTGTCAGCGGTACAGGTTTGGGTGTAAACAATCCATCGGATGAAGAAATATTAAAAAGGAAAGCCGATTATATTCAGAAAAACCAACAGACATTAGATAAATATAAACAGCACTTATAAAATATTTATGGATTGCTAACAAATTACTTAGGCTATGTTTAAATTTGCTATTAATACTTTAATTAGCAACGTAGTTGCGGAATCTTTGTAAAAAAATAAATAATGACACTAAAAAGGTGCAAAGCACCGAAATCTATGACAAACAATTATATCGAGGCCGTCTCAGAGCCAATTTTACCGCAAAGGCGCAAAGACACAAAGTTTTAAATTGACAACACAAAGTCTTTGCACCTTAGCGTCTTTGCGGTGAAAAACTTAGTTTTGAGACAGGCTCTTCAATTTATTATTGTAATCTTTTCTACAAATATGTCGTTCCTACGGAACTATTTTGAAAATTTAAACAACGTCTTATACCGAAAATTGCTTGTCAAATTGATCAATAATATCAATAAATTCTTTTGGTAATTTGCTAAATGCAAATTCCAGAATATCGTCGGGTATTTCTTTGTAAAACGCAATTGCAATGCCACCGGTAATGCAGGCAATTGTGTCGCTGTCGCCACCGATAGAAATAGCAAGCCGTATTGCATCTTCATAGTCTGTACTATCCAAAAATGCTATGATTGCTTGCGGAACCGAACCCTGGCAAGTCTCATCAAAAGAATAAGTAGGGCGGATATTTTCAATTGTTTTGTCAAGTTTATATCTGAAATTTTTAGCAATATAGTTTTTAATTTCTATTTTTGTTTTTCCGGTTCTGGCTAAAAATATTGCGGCAGCAACAGCTTGTGCTCCTTTAATGCCTTCGGGATGATCATGCGAAATTCCGGCAGTTTCATCGGCTGTTTGCAATACTTTTTCAATAGAATTATAAGCAAAACCAACCGCGCTGACTCTCATAGCCGAACCATTTCCATAACTATTGTATGGTTGTGGATTCATAGATTGCAACCACTTTAAAAATTTTAAACCGTATCCACGACCGCGATATTTGCGACCATATTGCCATACCGTTTTTGTAAAATCTTTGTCGTTTAAAATTACGTCTGCAATAGCAACTGTCAAAACGGTATCGTCTGTAAAAGTTGAATTGCTATTAAACAATTCAAAATCGGTTGTTTTTACATTGTCAAATTCGTAAACCGAGCCGATAATATCGCCTGCAATAGCGCCAATGATTGTGTTTGATTTGATTGCCATAGTTTTCAGTTTTAAATTTATTCGTTGAACTTTTAGCAAAGGTACAAAAAATTGTTTACCATCAATTTTTCAAATGTTCGTGTTTAAACAACGGCGAATATTTTAAAATTTTATAACTTTGGCAATCTTAATTTATTTTACGTTTTTGAAAAGTTCTATAATGGAAACCCGTTTGAAATTCGAACATCGCAACGACTTTAGAAAATGGTTGGAGCAAAACTACCTGTCAACAGAAACGGTGTGGCTGGTTTTTGTAAAGAATGACAAAAATGCTTTCAGCCACAACGAAGCGCTCGAAGAAGCATTATCTTTCGGGTGGATAGATTCTTTGATTAAACGACTTGATGAAACACTTTATATGATAAAGTTTTCGAAAAGACGGACAAACAGTAAATGGTCAGAACGAAACAAATTTATTGTTGCACAATTGATCGAAAAAAATATAATGACCGAACATGGATTGGCTGCCATAGGCGACGCTATTAATAATGGCAATTGGGAGCGTAAAAAAGTTGAACAAATACCTGACATGGTTGCCTATTTACATGACGCGCTTGCATTTTCGCCCAAACATTATTTGCAATTTAAAGAATTATCGTCAGCCAACAGATTGCTGTTTGCCAAATATTATATCGACGCAAAAAAAGATGACACACGCAAACGTCGCCTCGAAAAAATTATTGATTGCATGGAAACAGGTAAACGATTGTTATAGGCAATTCCGTGAAACGCATAAAAAAATGAATTAAAAATTGATAAATAAAAATAAAATTAGCGAATCAAATAAATATCATTATTTTTGAAACGTAATATTCGAACCTATGAAAAAAATATTGTTTATTTATTTCTCAATTTATTTAATCCATTTCTGCGCTTTCGCGCAAAATAAAGATTTGCTATTATTAAAGAAGCAAATTATTGTTTCAAAAACAGATACAGCAAAAATTAAATTGCTAAATAATTTAGGATTTAATTATTTTTCGGTGAATACTGATACTGCACAAATGTATTTATCAGAAGCTTTGGCGTTAGCGCAAAAAATAAAAAATAAAGCAGGTATAGCACTGTCTTATAATTATTTTGGGAAATTAAATTATCAACTTTCGAAATATGAAAAAGCGTTGGAATATTACGAAAAAGCTTTGCAAATACGCAAAGAATTGGATGATTTAAAAGGTATAGCTATCTTATATGTCAATTTCGGAAATATTTATAAAGCGCAGGGATTATTTTCAACTGCATTGGATTATTACCAACAAGCACTCGATTTAAATAAAAAATTAAAAAACGAACTTGCTATTTCGGATTGTTTTAATAATATTGCAATTATTTATGAAACACAAGGCTTTTTTCCTAAAGCTCTTGAAAGCTACCTGAGCGCTTTAAAAATTCGTGAAAAATTAGATAATAAAAATAAAATTTCTGAATCACTTAATAATATTGGCGGATTACACTATTCGCAAAACAATTATACAAAAGCATTAGAATATTTTGAGAAAGCGCTGAAATTAAATGAAATTCTAAATGACAAAGTAGGAATTTATGGTTGTCTAAGTAATATCGGGTTGGCTTACGATGGTCTTAAAAAATTTGATACTTCTATTATCTATTATCAAAAAGCAAAAATAAATTGCGAAGAGCGTGGAGATAGCTCCGGTTATTCCATGTGTTTGGCAAACATTGGTTTTTCTTATGAAAATCAAAAAAAATATGATGCAGCAATTAGCAACCTTGAAAAAGCGCTCAATAATTTTAACCGCACCGGGAATACACCCTATATTGTAAGTTGTCTGAACGAAGTGGCTGTTTGTTATATAGGTTTAAAACAATATGATAAAAGTATAGTATATAGTAACAAAGCATTGATTATTGCTAAAAAATTAAGTTTAAATAGTGATTTACATGCTACTTATCAAAATTTATTTGATGCTTATAAAAAGCAAGAAAAATATAAACAGGCATTGGAATGTTACGAGTTGTATAATGCTTTAGATGATTCATTATTCAACAATGAAAATACAAAAAAAATTAACCAAATCGAAATACAATATAAATTCGAAAAGCAGCAACAGACAAAAGATTTGGAATACAAGATTAATATGGAAAGGCAACGTTTTTACGTAATAGCGTTGATAAGTATTGTTATATTTTTTCTTATAATTTCTGTCATTATATTTCGGTTTTATCGTCTAAAAAAACGCGATAATGAATTGCTTGAAACGCAAAAGAGTGAGATTCTTAGAAAAAACGAAAAAATTGGTGAGCAATTAGATTTAATTACTTCGCAAAACAAAGAGATAAAAGCATCTATACATTATGCCAGCAGAATTCAAAATGCAATGTTACCAAATTCAAAAATTATTGAACAATTTTTGCCGGAGAATTTTATTTTGTTTAAACCGCGCGATATCGTTAGCGGCGATTTCTTTTGGTATAGCGCAATCAAAGAAAATAATTCGAATAAACTTGTTATTTCTGTTGCCGATTGTACCGGACATGGCGTACCCGGCGCGTTTATGAGTTTACTTGGAATTTCTTTTTTAAACGAGATTGTCAACAAAAGTAATATTATTCAGGCAAATCTAATTTTAAACCAATTACGTGTAAATATTAAAGATGCGCTTCACCAAACCGGAAAAGACGAAGAACAAAAAGACGGTATGGATATTTCGTTAATTGTAATTGATTTAGAAAAAAATACGCTGGAATATGCAGGAGCTAATAATTCGATGTATTTAATTCGCAACAAAGAATTGTTTGAATATAAAGCTGACCGTATGCCAATTGGTATTCACATCAAAGAAAAGGAATTTACCAACCATTATATTAATATTTTATCCAACGATACAATATATTTATTTTCCGATGGATTTCAAGACCAGTTTAGCGGCGAAACCGAAAAGAAATTTCTGGCTAAGAATTTTAGAAATCTATTAATTTGTGTACAAGACCAACCAATGAACAAACAAAAAGAAACACTTGAAACAACAATCGAAAACTGGAAAGGCAAATATCATCAAGTGGATGATATAACAGTAATGGGAATTAAAATATAGATTCAGAAGTCGGATAAAAAAAAATCTGACTTCTAAAAATTTAAATATCAAAGTTTAACCAATATTAAAATGTGTATGAAAAAAGTACTTTTACTTTCAATCGTGCTGATTTTAACCCTAAAAATCTATGCACAAAATGCCGGAGTTGGCATTAATACCACAGGCGCAAATCCACACGCCAGCGCAATGCTTGATGTTAGCGCAACAAACAAAGGTTTTCTTGTGCCGCGTATGACAATGACACAGCGTGATGGAATTGTCAGCCCTGCCACCAGTTTGATTATTTACCAAACCGATAACTTGGCAGGATTTTATTATTATGACGGAACAACATGGAAAATTTTAGGCAGCGGTGGAAGTGGTACAGAAACCGATCCTTTTTTTACGGCATCACCGGCATATACTATTGCGACGACAGATATTACAAATTGGAATCTTGCAAAAAGCTGGGGAAACCATGCCGGATTGTATAGACCAATTAATTATGTACCCGATTGGAGCGAAATAACGAACAAACCAAATTTATCATTAGTGGCAACGAGCAACGATTATAGTGATTTATTAAACGTACCTTGGTTAAGCAGTGGTTTGACTGCCTATAAACTAACCGGTAACGTAGGTATTGGTACCTCAGCGCCAAAAAGTAAATTGGTTGTGCAGGCTGATGCAGGCACTGCCGATGGTGCAGCGCTTTTTGTAGTGAAGAATAAAAATTTAGATACTGTTTTGGCAGTGTATAACGATGGTGTATATATTTTTATAAACGATAATCTTGCAAAAACCGTTGCCGGTAAAGGTTTGGTTGTAA
>Ga0265327_10001587_pt1 | contig 27712 bp, 34 predicted proteins | sample 41621metaG_FD_202089 | JGI IMG/M metagenome (GOLD analysis project Ga0265327, IMG submission 202089) | Rhizosphere microbial communities from Carex aquatilis grown in University of Washington, Seatle, WA, United States - 4-16-21 metaG | ecosystem: Host-associated > Plants > Roots > Rhizosphere...
GGGCCGCCAAGGCCCAGGAGACCGGCGTGCACCTGGATATCCTCGCCTGAGGGCCGGCCGCGCCGACGATTAGCGATTCCCGAACGGCCAGGTGGTGACCAGGGTCATCCGCGGGTTCACCGGGAACCGCCGCAGGACCAGGCCGCGCCCCCGCGCCTTGCCAGATCGTATGTCCGCCACAGCCCGCTTCAGGTCCCCCAGGTCGCCCATGGTCAGCCAGGGCGCGCCCGGCGGCCCGTCATTGCGGCAGCAGTGGGCGCCATAGATCCGGGTGTCGGCGGGCAGCTGCGCCAGCAGCCGGTCGGTGGTGGCGGCATAGGTCGAAAGGCTTGAGTCCGGCATGAAGGCGAACAGCGAGGTAGTGTAGATCAGGTCGCCAGTGAACAGCAGCCGGGCGGCCGGGTCGGAGATCGAGACTGAGCTGCTGGTGTGGCCAGGGGTCCAAAGGACCTGAACCCGCCGTCCGCCGAGATCGATTTCCCCGTCCGGCTTCACCCATTCCGTGACCGGGAAGGCGGGCGGGCGGCTCCAGCACAGGTATTGGCGATGGCTGAGGCGGATGGCGCCGTCCCGCAGCCGCGCCCGCGTCTCGGGCAGGTCCACCAGGGCCACGTCGGTGAAATGGCTCAGCCCCTTGGTGTGATCGCAGTGCAGGTGGGTCGGAATCACCGTCACCGGCAGGTGGGTCAGGCCGGCCAGCACCGGATGGATGTCCCGGCTGGTGCTGCCGGCGTCGATCAGCAGGGCCCGGCGGGCGCCGATCAGCAGGTATTCGTAATTGTCGGGATCGTCCTGCGGTTCGCCGATGGCGAAGGTGTCCGGCGCGATCTGCTGCACCCGCCAGCGATCATTGACGACGGTTCCGGCGGCGGGACCCGGCGGCCGCGCGGTGGCGATGAAGGTCGGCGGGAAGATCCGCCCGCCCCCCAGCTCATAGAGTTCCGTGACCCCCCAGGGCGCAAAGGCCAGGCCCAGCACGGCCACCGTCGCGACGACCGCCGCCGCGACCGCCATCCATCTTGACGCCTTCAACCGGTGCTCCCCCTTGGCCCAGACCGGCATCCTGACGGATATCGGCGGGCTGGGCCATAGAGTCGCCGCGGGCTGCAGCCCCCTCCACCGCTTCGCGGTCCCCCTCCCCCAAAGGGGGGAGGACCTTGGGGACGCTAGCTTCCGAATTCGGTGGTGACGGCGATGACCATGATGATGGCGGCGAGGAAGGGCAGCTCGTTGGTCATCTTCCAGAACCTGGCCGAGCGCTGGTTGGTCCCGGCGGCGAAGCGCTTACGGGCCTGGCCCAGGAAATGGTGCCAGCCGATCATGAACACAACCCCCGCCAGCTTGGTGATCATCCAGGGCCTGGCCAGGAACCCCCAGCCCAGCCGGGCCGAGCCGTCGATCCAGATCAGCAGCAGCCCGAGGAGGAAGGCCGCCACCATGGCCGGGCCCATGATGATCCGGTAGAGCTTGAGCTCCATGGTCTGGAAGGTCTGGTCCATCTCCGACCCGGGCGCGGCCGCGGCGTGGTAGGCGAACAGCCTGGGCAGATACATCATCCCCGCCATCCAGGCGATCACCGCGATGATGTGCAGGCCACGGACCAGGTCATAATAGTTCATCATGCGCGGGCTCCTTGCGACGCTTCGGCCAGGCGCCGCGGGCATTTGCCATGGCCCTTCGGGCAGAGCCAGGCGCTGTCGGGGCCGATGGCGGCCTCCCGGTCCAGGGCGGTGGCCACGGCCCGGGCCAGGGTCTCGACAAAGGCGGGCTCGATCCCCAGGGCCGGGGCCCGGAGATAGGGGGCGCAGCCCACGTCCTTCGCCACCTCGGCATATTCGTGGTCCAGCTCCACCAGGGTCTCCACATGGTCGGAGACGAAGGCGATGGGGGTGATGATCACCCCCCTGGCCTCGGCGCCCGCCCGGCGGATCTCGGCGTCGGTGGCGGGGCCCAGCCATTTCAGCGGTCCCACCCGGCTCTGGTAGCAGACGGTCCAGTCGGGGAACTGGGGCAGGCGCGCGGCGACGGCGGCGGCCGTGGCCTCGATCTGGGCCTGGTAGGGGTCTCCGCCGGCAACGACCTTTTCCGGCAGGCCGTGGGCGGAGAACAGCAGGCGCAGGCCGGAGGGCCGGCCGGCCTTGTCCCAGGTTTCGGTGATCCGCTTCACGTGGGCCTCGATGAGGCCGGCGGCGGTGGGATAGCAGCAGACCGTGCGGACCCGGCCCGGGCCCCGCCAGGCCTTGGCCCAGTCGGCCAGGGACGAGGCGGTGGTGGTGGTGGAATATTGCGGATAGAGCGGCAGCAGCACGATCTCGTCCGGCCGGAACGCCGCCACCGCGCGGGCGGCTTCGTCGGCGAACGGCTTCCAGTAGCGCATGGCGACCACCACCCGGATCTCATCCCGCGGATGGGCCTCGGCCAGGACCGCTTCCAGCGCCTGGGCCTGGGCCCGGGTTTCCGGCAGCAGGGGGGAGGCGCCCCCCATGATGGCGTAATTGGCCTGGGCGGTCTTCTCGCGGGTGGTGGAGATGAAGGCCGCCAGGGGATAGCGGATCAGCGCCGGGGCGCCGATGATCGCCGGGTCCTTGAACAGGTTGTACAGGAAGGGCCGCACGGCGGCGGGACTGTCCGGGCCGCCGAGATTGAACAGCACCACGGCCACGCGCCGGCGCGGCTGGGTCTCTACGTCCCGCGGCAGCTCACTCACTTGCCGGTCACCCGGCGGATCGCCCGCTCCAGGTGTTCGATCGGCGTGTCGGGCATGACCCCGTGGCCGAGATTGAAGATGTAGGGGCCCTGGTTCCAGCCCTCGATCAGGGCGTCGATACGGGCGTCCAGCGCCGGGCCGCCGGCGCGGAGCAGCAGGTTGTCCAGGGCGCCCTGGATGGTCTTGCCCTCAGCCTGGATCCGGCGGCCGAGCGCCATGGGCGCCTGGGTGTCCAGGGCCACGGCCTGGACCGGCACGGCCCGGGCATAGTTCTCCACCAGGGCGCCGGCCCCCCGCGGGAAGCCGATGAAGGGGGTGTCGATCCCGGCGGCCCGGACCTTCTCGATGATGGCGACATGCGGCTTGATGACGATGCGTTCGAACACGTCCTCCGCCAGCTGCTCCGCCCAGCTTTCGAAGATCTGCAGGGCCTGGGCGCCGGACCTGGCCTGCATCACCAGATAGCGGGCGGTGGCCTCCACCAGCACCTCCAGCAGGGCGTCGAGTTTCTCCGGATGCTGATAGGCGTAGGTCCGGGCGGCCGAGCGATCCGAGCTGCGGCCTTCGATCATATAGGTGGCCACGGTCCAGGGCCCGCCGGCGAAGCCGATCAGCGCCCGGTCCGGCTCCAGCCTGGCCCGCACCAGCTTGAGGGTCTCGCCAATCGCCGACAGCCGGCCGGTGGAGGCCTCCACCTGTTCGGCCATCGCCTCGATAGGCGGCAGTTCCCCGAGCCTCGGACCCTCGCCGGTCTCGAACCACACCTTCTGGCCCAGCGCTCCCGGGATCAGCAGGATGTCGGCGAAAACAATGGCTGCATCCAGCGGGAATCGACGCACGGGTTGAAGGGTCGCCTCCGCCGCCATCTCCGGATCGTGGCAGAAGGCGATGAAGTCGGCGGCCCGGGTGCGCAGTTCCCGGTACTCCGGCAGGGAGCGTCCGGCCTGGCGCATGAACCAGACGGGGGGCCGATCCAGGGTCTCTCCGGCGAGAGCCCGCAGGAGGCGGGGCTTGGGGGTGTCCGAGGTGATGTTTGCCATGGGCGGCCGTTAAGCCATTTCGCAGGCCCCGGCTCAAGGGCCCACACGCACCGGCTCTCGTCCCGGTCCGCCCTCTACCCTTCTAAGGGATTAAGATCTTGGTAGGGGAAGTGGTGGAAGGGCCAGGGCAAGCCGGGGATGAAATGTCGCATCCAACCGCTTCCAAACCCCCATTCCCCAGGCTTTCGACCGGTTTCCAGACCGTTGAATCCCACCCCTGTGAATCCCGGGGATCATCCCTTGGGCCTTGAAGGCCTTAACGTTTCATTAACCCCTGGCGGGCGCCTGGCGGGAACGAACGGGGGTCGGTGATTAATCCTTCCTTAACCTTCATCAACAGGTCTGGGCAGGGCGCCGGCCGGTGCATGGGGCCTGCGGCGAAATGGCGATTCATCCCCGTGTCACTGCGACCGATCGTCATGCGGCTTCTTCTCCCCAATCCGGTCCGGCTTCGTTAAGAAGGTCTCCATGGCTTGTCCCCAGGTTTGCTCCCCAGCCCCTTCTACCAAGGTCGCCGACCGGCGCCCCCGGAGCCCGGCATGACCTCCCGCTTCGCCACCTATTTCCATGTGCACCTGGTCTCCGACTCCACCGGCGAGACCCTGAACGCCATGGCCCGCGCGGTCTGTGCGCGGTTCGAGAACGTGCTGCCCATCGAGCACATCTACGCCCTGGTGCGCTCCCCGCGCCAACTGGAGCGGGCGCTTACCGATATCGAGGGTTCTCCGGGGGTGGTGATCCACACCATCGTCGATGACGCCCTGCGCGCGGCCCTGGAGGAGGGATGCCGCAAGCTCGACATGATGTGCATTCCGGCGCTCGACCCGCTGGTCTCGGCCCTGTCGCGCTATCTGGGCGCCTCGCTGACCCGGCGCGTGGGGGTGCAGCACGCCCTGGACAACGACTATTTCAACCGCATGGACGCCCTGAACTACGCCATTGGCCACGATGACGGCCAGGGCGGGCAGGACCTGGACTCCGCCGACGTGGTGCTGGTGGGGGTGTCGCGGACTTCCAAGACCCCCACCTGCATCTACCTGGCCCATCGCGGGGTGCGGGCGGCCAATGTGCCCCTGGTGCCGGACCGGCCGATCCCGGAGAAACTGCTCAGCCTGAAGAACACTTTGATCGTCGGCCTGACCGTGTCGCCGGACCGGCTGATCCAGATCCGCCGCAACCGGCTCCTGTCGCTCAAGGAGGACCGGGCCTCGTCCTACACAGACACCGATGCGGTGCGCGACGAGATCGTCCAGGCCCGGCGGCTCTATGAACGCCAGGGCTGGCCGGTGATCGACGTCACCCGGCGCAGTGTGGAGGAGACCGCCGCGGCGGTGCTGAACCTGTTCCATGGGGGCCATGGGCAGGTGGAGGTGCTGGGGTGACCCCTCAGCCGATCATCCTGGCTTCGAAGAGCGCCGCGCGGACCGCCGTGCTGCGGGGCGCGGGGATCGCTTTCGAGACTGCGGTGTCCGGCGTGGACGAGGACGCGGTGAAGACCGGCATGCTGGCCGAGGGCGCCAGTCCCCGGGACGTCGCCGACGCCCTGGCGGAACTGAAGGCGGTGAAGATCAGCCGCAACCGTCAGGGCTTCGTCATCGGCGCCGACCAGACCCTGGAGTTCGAGGGCGGGCTCTATGACAAGGCCGAGACGGTGGAGGCGGCCCGCGACCGGCTGAAGATGCTGCGAGGCAAGCCCCACAGGCTGCATTCCGCCGTGGTGGTGGCCAAGGACGGGGCGGCGATCTGGCGGGAGCTGGACACCGCCACCCTCACCATGCGCGATTTCAGCGATGACTTCCTCGAGGCCTATCTGGCCGAGGAGGGCGAGGCGGCCCTGGGATCCGTGGGCTGCTACCGGCTGGAGGGCCCAGGCGCCCAGCTGTTCTCGAAGATCGACGGTGACTATTTCGCCATCCTCGGCCTGCCCGTGCTGGGGTTGCTGGACCTGTTGCGCCGGCATGGAGCCCTGGCCGCATGAGCGCGATCACCGGCGCGACCCGGCTGGCCGGGGTGGTGGGCCAGCCGATCGCCCATTCCCTGAGCCCGGTGCTGCACAACGCCTGGCTGGAAGCGGCCGGGATCGACGGGGTCTATGTGGCCTTCGCCGTGGCGGAGGGGCGGTTCGCGAGCTTCGTGGCCGGCCTGCGCGCCGGATCGGTGGCGGGATTGAACGTCACCCTGCCGTTCAAGGGCGAGGCCCTGGCCCTGGCGGACGAGGTCTCGGACCGCGCCGGCCTGGCCCAGGCGGCCAATGTGCTGGTGTTCCGCCCCGACGGGTCGATCTTCGCCGACAATACCGACGGCCTCGGCTTGCTTGGGGCCTTTGCGGCCCAGGCGCCGGGTTTCGATCCGGCGGCGGGTCCGGTGGTGATCCTGGGCGCTGGGGGCGGGGCCCAGGGCGCGGCCGCGGCCTTCGTGGCGGCGGGGTGCCCGCAGGTGCGGGTGGTCAACCGCACCCGGTCCCGCGCCGAGGCCATCGCCGCCCAGCTTGGCGCCGCCGTGCAGGCTTTCGGCCTGGAAGACGCCCCCCAGGCCCTGGCCGGGGCCAATGCGGTGGTTAACGCCACCTCGGCCGGACTGGCCGGCGGCGCGCCCCTGGACATCCCCCTGGCCGCGACGCCCGCCGAGGCGGTGATCATGGACATGGTCTACAAGCCCCTGGTGACGCCGTTTCTGGCCGAGGCCCGGGACCTGGGCCGCCGCACGGTGGACGGCCTGGAGATGCTGGTGCGTCAGGCGGCGCCGTCCTTCGAATATTTCTATGGCCAGCCGCCGCCGCCCCAGGTGGATGTGCGCGGCCTTGCCCTGGCCACCCTGGGATTGAAGCCATGATCCGCCTCGGCCTGACCGGCTCCATCGGCATGGGCAAGTCCACCACCGCGGCCATGTTCCGCGAGGCCGGGATCCCGGTCTATGACGCCGACGCGGCGGTGGCCGACCTCTATCTGGCAGGCGGCGCGGCGGTCGGCCCTCTGGAGGCGGCCTTTCCCGGGGTGACCCGGGACGGGGCGGTGGATCGCGAGGCCCTGCGCCAGCGGGTGCTGGGGGACGACGCGGCGATGGCCAGGCTGAATTCGGTGGTGCATCCCCTGCTGGGCCGCGACCGGGTGGAATTCTTCGCCAGGGCCGAGGCGGCCGGCGCTGACATGGTGGTGCTGGACATCCCCCTGCTATTCGAGACCGGTGGCCAGGCCAATATGGACGCCGTGGTGGTGGCGAGCGCGCCGGCGGAGATGCAGCGGGCGCGGGTGCTGGCCCGCGAGGGCATGACCCCGGACCGGCTGGACGCCATCCTGTCCCGCCAGATGGCCGACGCCGAGAAACGGGCCCGGGCGCACTTCGTGGTGGACACCGGCCGCGGGCTGGACGCCGCCCGCCAACAGGTGACGGAAATCATCGCGGTGATGCGCGATCCCGCGCGGCGGCCGTCCACAGATAAGCCGCCCCTGCGAAGCGGAGCGTAGCGGGGGAGGGGGGCCGCGCCGAAGGCGTGGTGGAGGGGGCGAGCCTCAAGCTCCGAGCCCGGTCTCGCCCCCTCCACCACCCTGCGGATGGTCCCCCTCCCCCGAAAACGGGGGAGGATTGCGACCCGACGTCCGGTTGACCCGTGGCGGCGAACCGCGCCAAAGAAAGCCATGGCCCGCGAGATCGTCCTCGACACCGAAACCACCGGATTCGAGCCGCACCTCGGCCACCGGCTGGTGGAGCTTGCGGCGCTGGAGATCGAGGACTTCGTCCCCACCGGCCGCAGCTTCCACGTCTATATCGACCCGGAGCGGGACATGCCGCCCGACGCCGAGCGGGTGCACGGCCTGTCGGCCGCCTTCCTGAAGGGCAAGCCCAAGTTCGCCGACGCCGACGTGGCCCACGCCTTCCTGGAATTCATCGGCGACGCCCCGGTGATCGCCCACAACGCCAGCTTCGACCGGGCCTTCGTCAATCACGAGCTGATGATGTGCGGCCGCGAGCAGGTGCCTGAGCCCCGCTGGGTCGACACCCTGGCCCTGGCCCGCAAACGGTTCCCGGGGATGCACAATTCCCTCGACGCCCTGTGCAAGCGCTTCAAAATCTCGCTGATAGAGCGCGACAAGCACGGGGCGCTGATCGACGCCAAGCTGCTGGCGGCGGTCTATCTGGAGCTGAAGGGCGGCCGTGAACGGCGGCTCGAACTGTCCGCCCAGGTGGAGGTGCGCGCCGTCGACGCCCCGCGGGAGGTGGTCTATGGCGCCCGGCCCCGGCCGCTGGCGCCGCGCGCCACCGAGGCGGAGCGCGCCGCCCATGCCAGCTTCATCCTGGACGTGCTGAAGAACGACGGCCTGTGGAAGCGCCACGGCCTGGGCTGACCGACGGCTCCCGCTTGACGCGACAAACCACGTCATCCTCCGGCCGCACTTGCGCGGACCGGGGGACCCAAGCTGATGTGGGGCTTGCGGTGAGGCCGTCTGGGTCCCCCGGATCGTCCTTCAGACGACCGGAGGATGACGACTTAAGCGTTGCCGACGACCACGCCGCCGGCCTCGGCCTGGGCCTTGCGGGCCTGGTAGACGCCGGCGAAGTCGATGGGGTCCAGCAGGAAGGGTGGGAAGCCGCCGTCGGCGGTGACGTCGCCGATGATCCGCCGCGCGAAGGGGAACAGGAAGCGCGGGCACTCGATCAGCAGCACCGGCTCCATGTCGTCGGGATTGACCCCCTCGATGGCGAACAGGCCGCCATAGAGCAGCTCCACCATGAACACCGGGCCGTCCTCGCGGGTGGCGCGGGCCGAAAGCTTCAGGTCCACCTCGAACAGGCCGTCCTCGCGACCGCGGGCGTTCATTTCCACGCCCATGTCGATCTGCGGCTGGCCGCCGGTGGAGCGCAGCACGTCCGGCGACCGGGGATTTTCAAAGCTCAAGTCGCGGATGAACTGGGCCAGCACCCGGATGCCGGGCTCCGGCAGGGGCGTCCCGGCGCCGTTGGACGGCGCGATTGCGTCGGATTCGCTCATTCGAAAGGGTGTTCCGCTGGCTCGGGGACGCCGTTTCGCGTCCGGTTTTGAGGCCGGGCTGCTAACATGGCGCCCCGGTGGATGCAATCTCACCCCTGACGCCGACGAGGCTTGGTCCCATATTCAGGGAAAGGCGTGTATAGTCCCCGCTCCCTGTCTGAAACGAACCCAAAGTGCTCCAGCTGATCATCTTCGCGGCCCTGGCCGTCGTCGTGCTCTACCAGCTCTATTCGGTGCTGGGCCGGCGCGTGGGCCGGCAACCTGAAGACCAGCCGGAAGCCGTGCCGGCCGCGGGCCGGCCGGCGGATGTCCGGGCCGACGACCTGCCCAATGGCGGGGTCTCGCTCTCCGGCCTGGCGGCGGTGAAGGCCCGGGACCCGGGCTTCGACCTGCCGCGGTTCCTCGGCGGGGCCAAGGGCGCCTATGAAATGATCGTGCGCGCCTTCGCCGCCGGCGACCGCGCCACCCTGAAGACCCTGCTCTCCAGCCAGGTCATGGCCGGGTTCGACGGGGAGATCGCCGCCCGCGAGACCGCCGGGCGCACCGAGCAGGTGGAGTTCCTGCACCCGCCCCGGGCCGACCTGGACCGGGCCGAGGTGGCGGGCGACCTGGCCCGGATGACTGTGCGGTTCCTGAGCGAGTTCCGCACCCGCACCAAGGGTCCCGCCGGGGAGTCGGTGGAAGACCGCCGCACCGCCGAACTGTGGACCTTCGAGCGCAACCTGAAGAGCCGCGATCCCAACTGGACCCTGGTGCGCGTCGACGCCGCCCAGGCGTGAGACCGCAGAGTTAGACCGGGATGGCCGACGCCCACCGCCGCCTCGCCCGGCGCCTTGTCCTCATCAGCCTGAGCCTGATGGCCGCCTGCGCCACCGTGCGCCCAGGCCCAGGTCCGGCGCCAGCGCCCCGCGCGCCGATCGCGCCGCCGGTCGCGCCGCCGGTCGAACAGCTGAAGCCGGAAAGCTACAAGGACCTGCCCGGCTGGGAACAGGACGACCACGCCCAGGCGTTCCTGGCCTTCCGCGCCGGCTGCCCGGCCGCCCGCGATCCGGACATGAAGACGGTCTGCCGTCGGGCCATGACTGTCGACCTGCTGGACGAACCCCAGGCCAAGGCCTTCTTCGAAGACAATTTCCGCCCGGAGGCGGTGGTGGGCGAAGGGGTGCTCACCGCCTATTTCGCGCCGGAATACCAGGCCCGCACCCGCCCCGACGGCGAGTTCTCGGCGCCCGTCCGCGCCCGGCCCGCCGACCTCGTGCCGGGGGGCCCCACCGGCAAGGAGGCCTGGCAGCGCCTGGCCGATGGCAGCCTCAACCCCTATCCCGACCGGGCCTGGATCGAGACCCACGGCCCCGCGGACGCTCTGGCCTGGATGCGGCCGGAGGAGCTGTTCTTCCTGCAGGTGCAGGGCTCCGGCGTGCTGACCCTGGAGGACGGCCGGCGGATCAAGCTGTTGTTCGCGGCCACCAATGGCCAGGCGTTCAAGGGCATCGCCAATCCCATGCGCGACCAGGGCCTGCTGGCCGCCAGCGACACCGGGGGCGAGGCGATCCGCGCCTGGCTGGCCGCCCACCGCGGCCCCGAGGCCGACGCCGTCATGCGGCTCAATCCCCGCTTCGCCTTCTTCCGCGCCGTTCCCGATGACGGCCTGCCGCCGGTGGGCGCCGCCGGCGTGGCTCTGCCGGCCGGCCGCGCCATCGCCATCGATCCAACCTGGCACGGGATGGGGGAGCTGTGGTGGATCGACGGCGAGGCCCCGATCCTCGCGGGCGCTTATCCGAGCTACCGCCGACTGGTGACCGCCCTGGACACCGGCGGCGCCATCAAGGGCGAGATCCGCGCCGATCTCTATCTGGGCCAGGGGGCCGCCGCCGGGGCCGAGGCCGGCCGGGTGCGCCATGTGCTGAAGCTGCACCGCCTGGTCCCGGTAAGCGGCCGATGAAGCGGCCGGTGAAAGCCGAGGAGCTGCGGCTCTGGTCCATGGTGGCCGCCACCGTGCATCCCCTGCCGGGGCGGACGGTCCCCAAGGCCGAGGCCGCGCCGGCGGCGGCTCCGCCGGAACCCGCGATCCCATCGCGGGCGCGGGTCAAGCCGGCCCCTGGCCCGGTGTTCACCGCCCGGAGCCCCAATCCCCTGGGCGCCGCCCCGCCGTCGCCGTCGCGCGCGGCGCCCGCCGAACGGATCATCGAGCCCCGCCGCAAGCACCGCATCGCCAAGGAGAGGGACCCCATCGGCGCCCATATCGACCTGCACGGCCTGGGCCAGGATCAGGCGAAGGCGATGCTGGAGCGCTTCGTGATGGAGGCCTGGGTCGAGGGCCTGCGGGCCGTGCTGGTGATCACCGGCAAGGGCCTGCGGGGCGACGGCGTCCTGCGCCGCATGACCCCGGAATGGCTGGCCGCGCCGCACCTGCGCCATGTGGTGGCCGGGGTGTCCGAGGCCCATCGGCGGCATGGGGGAGAAGGGGCGCTCTATATCGCGCTCAAGCGCAGGGCGCGGGACTAGGGGCGCGAGATCCCGGCGCTGCGGGTCGCGTCTTGCGAAGCCCGGCTATCGGATGGATTGTTGGCGCACGCGTTACAACGTCGACGGGGGCCACATGAACATCGGCATCACGGGCGCGCTCATCGCCCTGGTCGCAAGCCTGTATCCGGCCGCGCCGCGGTCGACGCCGCCGGCCACGCCGGTCAGGCTGGCGATGATGTGCATGAAGACCGGCGAGGACGCCCCGGTCGGCATGACCAAGATCTGCTATTACGACTGCCTGGGGTCGCGGGTGGCGATCACGATCCGCGCGACGTCGATCTGCCCATTGTCGATCAACCGCTAGGCCGGCCTCAGGTCTCGAGGCGCGCCAGAACCGATAGGACGCCGACCCTACCCCGCCGCCGCCTCGATGGTGGCTGAGGACTGCTCCGCCTTGGTCCAGCGGCCGGCCAGGGCCGTGACCCCCACATGGGCGGCCACATTGCCGATGGTGCGGGAGAAGTCGGGCAGGGTCTCCACCGCCAGCAGCAGGGGCAGCAGGTCCATGGGCACCCCCATGGCCATGGAGATGGGGACGAGGGTTGTGAAGAACGTGATGGAGCTGGCCACCCCCACGGCGCCCAGGCTCACCAGGGCGGCCACCACGGTCCCGGCCGCCAGCTGGGCCGGGCCGAGGCTGACCCCGTAGATGTGGGCCACATAGATCACCACGGCGAGGTTGCCCGCCGGGCTGGTGATGCGGAACAGGGCCACGGCCATGGGCAGGATCAGGCCACGCACCGCCTCGGGCACGCCGATCTTCTCGCAGGCCTCCAGCATCAGTGGCGTGCAGGCCAGCGAGGACTGGGTGGAGATGGCCATGGCCTCCACCGGGATCATCGCCGAGACCAGGCGTCCGGGTCGCACCCGGCCCCCCAGCACGCCCACGATGAAGCCGATCACCCCGGCCAGCAGGCACATGATCGAGACCACCACCACATACTGGCCCAGCACCCCCACAGCCGCGAAGCCGGTCCGGGCGCCGACCGTGACCGCCAAGAAGAACACCCCGAACGGCGCGGCCCACAGCACCCAGTCCACCATCACCAGCATGGCGGCCTGCACGGCGTCGAAGAAGCCGAACACGCTGGCCCGCCGGGTGGCGTCCATCCGGCTGGCGGCCAGGCCGAAGGCCAGGGCGAAGATCACGATGGAGACCATGGCGCCGTCCGCCGCGGCCTTGATGGGGTTGGCGGGGACGAAGGACTTCACCCACTCGGCGATGGGCGACATGGCGGGCACCTTGGCCGCGCCGCCGATGGCGCCGGCCCGCAGGGCCTTGGCGGCGGCCTCGGGCACCGGCCAGGCCTGCAGCAGGGCCGGGGTGGCGATGGCCGCGACGGTGGTGGAGAGCAGCAGCAGCACGGCGAAGGCCAGCAGGGCGCGGCCGGTGAGGCCGCCGGCCTGGGCTGCGCCGGCGGTCTGGGCGACCCCCACCACCAGCAGGGAGAACACCAGCGGGATGATGGTCATCCGCAGGCTGTCCAGCCAGACGCCGCCGATGGTCTCGCAGCCCGCGACCAGGGGGTCGGCGAAGGCGACATGGCCGGCGGTGAGGGCGGCGCCGAGGGCGATGCCCAGCAGCAGGCCCGAGAGGATGCGGACGGTGGGGGAGTTCAGGGTCATGGCCTCACCTTCACCACGAAGGCGGCGGGAGACCAGCCGAAAAATTCATCCTGCGAGGCGGGGCGGGGCCCGGCGCCTCGCCAGGAGGCCGGCTCAGGCGGCCTGGGGCGTGCGGCGCATCAGCAGGCGCAGGGCGTTCATCGCCGCGATCTCCGGGCGCACATGGCCCTTGGGCAGGCGGCTGCGGCCCAGGCGGGTCTCGATTTCAAGCATGGGGCCGATCACGCGATAGCGGGCGCGGTGCGTCACGCCTTCCAGTTCCACGGCCAGCGATTGCCAGTTCATTGGGTTCTCCCACCAGGTTCAGCCCTTCTGGGCCGGATCAGGAATTACCCTAAACGAGCAAGCTTACTGGCCGCTTAAGCTTAACCGCCCGGAGGAGTTGTGTTTTCGCCCCGAGCCGGTGGATGGGACTCTATTGCGGTAGAGCAGGGGGGGCGGCGAGCCGCTGGCATGTCCCACTCACCCGCCCATTCTCCCGCTTACGAAACCGCCCAGGATCGGCTTAGGTTCGGCCCATGCGCGCCCTGCCCTTCCTCGTTCTTGCCGCCCTGGTGCTCACGGGGTCCGCCGCCACAGCCGGCGCGGATCGTGGCGAGGTGGAGCAGAAGGACACCTTGCGGGACGCGGCCACCGCCCCGCTGGAAGATCTGAACCTCAAGCAGAAGGGGATCCCGCCGGTGCTGGCCGAGGCCCGGGCCGATCCCTATGACATCGCCGGCCTCGACCGCTGCGAGGCCATCGCCGAGGCGATCGGCCGGCTGGACGGGGCCCTGGGGCGGGATCTCGACGAGGCCCCACCGCCCGATCACCGCACCGGAGGCCAGAAGCTGGGGGGCGCGGTAAAGGACGCCGGGGTCGCCGGGGTGCGCACGGAAACGCAAAGCCTGCTGCCGTTCCGCGGCTGGATCCGCAAGCTCACCGGGGCCGACGCCGCCCAGAAGAAACGCGACGCCGCCATCCAGGCCGGCCGCATCCGCCGGGGCTATCTCAAGGGGGTGGGCATGCGCATGAACTGCGCCCCGCCAGCCGCGCCGTCCTGGTTCGTGCCCGTCAAGGCGAAGCACGAGGCGGTGGCGGGGTTGGGGTTCAGGATCCAGGCCCTGTGGCTGAAGCTCGTGGCGTGGTTCTGGAGCTGGTGGCCGTTCTGAATCAGGAGCGGGGCGGCGAAGCCGCGATCCAAGTCAGCGCCTGTCAGCGCGGCCGGGATTCAGAGGGTTCGCGGCTTCGCCGTCTTGTCCGTGGGGTTCGAGGTCTTCCTAAGGCGCGTTGGACGCGGTCCCCAGATGCTTGCCGAAAAAGTTGACGATGGCCTGGGTGGAGGTGACCCGGTTGGCGAGCTTGCGCCAGCCGTGGCCTTCGTCGGGGAACTTCACATAGGTCACCGGCACGCCGCGGGCCTTGAGGCTGGCGACGATCTGCTCGGCCTCCACCACCGGCACATTGGTGTCATTGGCGCCGTGCAGGACGATGAGCGGGGTCTTCACTCGGTCGAGCTTGTTGATGGGGGAGAGCGCTTTCAGCATGTCGGCCTGGGTCTTGGGGTCGCCGTATTCCACGGTGGAGATGGCCGCCATCCAGGGCTGGGTGTGGGCGAAGAAGGTCTCGAAATTCACCACCCCATAGAGGTCAGCGCCGGCGGCGAACATGTCGGGGAACTCCGTCACCCCCGCCATCACCATGTAGCCGCCATAGGATCCGCCCATGATCCCCAGGCGCTTCGGGTCGGCATAGCCCAATTTCACCAGGGCGTTGGTGGTGTCCTCGATATCCTTGACCCCGTTCACCCGCAGGGGGCCGTTGTCGAGATTGACGTATTTCTTCCCGAAGCCCGTGGAGCCGCGGACATTGGGGGCGAACACCGACAGGCCCGAGGCGGTCAGGGCCTGGATGTCGCCCGACAGGGCCGGCCGCGACTGGCCCTCGGGCCCCCCGTGATAGAGGAACACCGTCGGCCCGGGCCCGGTGACCCCCTTGGGACGATAGAGCCAGCCCGACAGGAGCACGCCGTCGCGGGCCTTGTATTTCACCAGGCTGGGGCGGGAGAGGGTGGTGAGATCCACCCCGTCATGAGCGCTTTCGGTCAGGCGGGCGAAGCGGCCGAGGGCCAGGTCCAGCACATGCAGGTCGGCGGGGGCGGCGGCGCCCGAGGCCACCAGGATCAGGCGTTTGTCGTCGGGACTGAATTCGGCGCTGCGCACAAGCTCGGCCGGCAGGGCCGGGGCGGCGCTGAGCTTGCCGGAGGTGGTGTCCAGCAGCATCACCTGGCTGCGGCCGGCCACGTTCCAGATCAGCAGGGCGCGGCGGCCGTCATGGCTGAGCACGGCGTCCTCGGCCTCGGCGTCAGTGCGGGAGACCAGCAGCCGGATCGGTCCCGGCTGGCCTTCGGTGGCCAGCTCCACCACCCCGAAGGCCGCCATGTCGGTGGCGGCGTCGCTGGTGAGATAGACGAACTTTGCGTCCGGCGAGAACCTGGCCCAGCCGAAGCTCGCCGTGCCGGTGTGCGGGGTGATCAGGAACTCGGCGTGGGTCTTGAGGTCCACGCGGAAGATGTTGTTGTCGCCGCGGCTCACCAGCCGGCTCACCAGGGCGTAGCGGCCGTCAGCGCTGAGATCGGTGACCGTGTTGAGGCCGTGGCCCTCCACCACAACGGTTCGGGCGGCGGTGGCCGGGTCCACCAGATAGGCGTCCATCGCCGCCGGGTCGCGGGCCGCCGAGCCGATGGCCAGGCGCTCGCCCTTCGGGGTCCAGCCATAGAGCCGGTTGTTGTCGGCCCCGCCGCCGGTGACCAGCTTCGCCCCCGAGCCGTCCGGATGGGCCAGCCAGACCTGGACATTGAGGCCGCCCCTGGGGGCCACGTCATAGGCCAGCCAGTCCCCGGCCGGGGACCAGGCCACCGACTGCACGGGGTCGGCCAGCTTTGTGACCTGCTTCGGCGCACCGCCGGGAGCTGTGGAGATGACCCAGACCTGGGGCGAGCCGGAGGCGTTGGAGATATAGGCCAGCTGGGTCCCGTCCGGCGACCAGCTGGGGGAGGCGGCGCTCTTGATCCGGGCGATCGCCTCCACCGTGGCGGCGATGTCCGGCGTGGCGGTCGCGGCCGCCAGGGCCGCCGCGGGGATCAGGGCCAGGAGGGCGGCGAGGGCGAGACGGGGCGGGCGCATGGGACTCTCCGGCGGGCGTGGCCGGGAGCGTGGCACGGGCGGGCGGCGCCGGAAAGCCGGGGCCTTGATGCGGCCCTTATGCGCCCGGTCAGGCTTGCCGCTCGAACCCTGATGGGCGCCGGCGCCAAGGTCCCGGCGTCCCACAGGACCCGTTCCCATGCCAAGCGCATTCCAAGTTCCAGCTTCGATCGACCCCCTGTCCCGCCTGCTCGCAGAGGCCGGCGTCCATAGGGACAGCGTCATCCGCGTCACCGGCCCCCATGGCCTGGCCGCGCTCATCTGGCTCTGCCGGCATGGGTTCGACCAGGTGGGATATCTGCGGCCAGAGGGCTTCCCGGCCATGGCCGAGGCCGAGGTGCTGCTGGTGGCCGGGCCCTGCGACCCTCAGGCCCTGGAGCAGCTCCTGGACCACGGGCCCCGGCTCTGTGACGGGGGCCTGATGATCGTCCAGACCCCCAGGCCGCCCCTGGGAGACCCCAACGCTCCGCACCGCATCTTCCGGCGCCACGGCATGGTGGTGGTGCGCCACCTGCCCCGCCACGAGCGGGAGCTCTGGCTGGCGCGCCGGCCGCAGGGCGAGATGGAGCACGCGGCATGACCCATCGCGACCCCGACGCCGAACGCCGGCCCTGCGAGGGGCGGCCAGCCCGCAGCCACCCGTATGAGATCGCGGCCCTGCTGGCCTGCGCAATCCTGGCGGTGGCCGCCGGTCTGCACGAACGGCAGGTGGCCGAGGCCCAGGCGGCGCCTGCGCACTTTATCGAGCCAGCCCCGGCCCCGGTGGGGTGAGGCGGCGGAGATCCTCCCCTGCCGGGGGAGGTGGATCGCTGCGGAGCAGCGAGACGGAGGGGGCTGGGGCCCACAGCCCTATGAGCCCCCTCAGCCGCCTGCGGCGGCAGCTCCCCCAACGGGGGAGCATCTGCAGCGTCAAACGTGAGCTATCGCTCGGAAACTTTGCGCCAGGCCTTTTCTTCCAGGCCCGAGCGGCCTTCGCGGCTCTCCAGCCAGGCGGCGACATCGTCCAGGCTGAGGCCTGCGGCGGCCAGCACCACCAGGAAATGGTAGAGCATGTCGGCGCTCTCGGCGGCCAGGCCGTCACGATCCTTGGCCACGGCGGCGATCACCACCTCGATGGCCTCCTCGCCGAACTTCTTGGAAGAACGCTCCACCCCTTCGGCCAGCAGCTTGGCGGTGTAGGAGCTGTCGGGGCTGGCGCCCTTGCGGCTCTCAACCGTGGCGGCGAGGCGCTCGAGGACGTCGGAAAAGCGGCTCATGACTGGGGCTCCGTAAGACGCACCGGGATATTGGCCCTGGCCATGGCGCGTTTCACGTCGCCGATGGAGACCTCCCCGAAATGGAAGATCGAGGCCGCCAACACCGCGTCGGCGCCGCCCAGGGTCACCGCCTCGACCATGTGGGCCGCGCTTCCGGCCCCGCCCGAGGCGATGACCGGAACATCCACCGCTTCGGTCACCGCACGCAAGAGCTTGATATCAAAGCCGCTCTTGGCGCCGTCCCGGTCCATGGAGGTGAGCAGGATCTCCCCGGCCCCCCGCTTCACCGCGTCCACGGCATAGTCCACCACATCCAGGCCCGTGGGGGTGCGGCCGCCATAGGTATAGACCTGCCAGCGGTCGGCCTGGTTTCCTCCAGGGGGCGCCTTGGCGTCGATGGCCACGACCACGGCCTGGGAGCCGAAGGCGTCGGCGCAGGCGCTGATCAGGTCGCGGTTCTCGACGGCGGCGGTGTTGACGCTGATCTTGTCGGCCCCGGCCAGCAGGAGCCGGCGCGCATCCTCCACCTGGCGGATCCCGCCCCCCACCGACAGGGGCATGAAGCAGACATCGGCCGTGCGGGCGATGACATCGAGGATGGCGCCCCGGCGCTCATGGCTGGCGGTGATGTCCAGGAACATAAGCTCGTCGGCGCCGGCGGCGTCATAGGCGCTCGCCTGCTCCACCGGATCGCCGGCGTCCCGCAAAGCCAGGAAATTCACCCCCTTCACCACCCGGCCGTCCTTGACGTCCAGGCAGGGGATCACCCTGACCTTCAGCGGAGAGGCAGCCTTTGGCGGCGTGGCGGCCATCAGCCGGCCGCCTCGAGCGCGCGGGCGGCGGTGATGTCGCCGTTATAGAGCGCCCGGCCCAGCACGGCGCCGGCGATGGGCGTGCCCTTGTGCGCCCGAAGACGGATGATGTCCTCGACGCTGGCCAGGCCGCCGGCGGCGATCACCGGGATCGACACCGCATCCGCGATGGCCCCGAAGGCCTCCACATTGAAGCCCATCACCGTGCCGTCACGGTCGATGTCGGTGATGATCAGGGCGCCCACCCCGACGTCCTCGAAGCGCTTCGCCACGGTGACGGCGTCCAGGTCAGAGCTCTCGGTCCAGCCCTGGGTGGCCACCTTGCCGCCCCGCACGTCAACGCTGACGGCGATCTGCTCGGGCCACAGCCGCGCGGCCTCCAGGACGATGGCCGGTTCGGTGACCGCCACGGTGCCGAGGATCACCCGGCTGACCCCGGCCTCGATCCAGCGCTCCACATCCTTAAGCGAGCGGATGCCGCCGCCGAGCTGCACCGGCACCGACACGGCTTCGAGGATCGCCTCGACGGCTTTTTCGTTCACCGCCTTGCCCTGCACAGCGCCGTTCAGGTCCACCACATGGATCCAATGGAAGCCGCCGTCGGCCCAAAGCCGGGCCTGGTCGGCGGGGGAATTGTTGAACACAGTGGCCTTGTCGAGGTCACCCTGCAGGACGCGCACGCACTGGCCGTCCTTCAGATCGATGGCGGGATAGAGGATCACGGGCGCCACTCCAGGAAACGCGCCAGGAGGGCAAGCCCGGCGCTCTGTGATTTTTCGGGGTGGAACTGCACGCCGACAATATTGTCCCGGGCCACCGCCGCCGGGAACCGGCCGCCGTGATCCACCCAGGCGGCGACGTGGGTCTCGTCGTTCGGGAAGAAGGCGAAGGAATGGGTGAAGTACATGGGCGCCGTCCCGATCCCGGCGATGGGCGCCGGACCATGGGGGTCGATCAGCTCGTGCCAGCCCATGTGCGGCACCTTGGCCGCGGGGTCATTGGACTCGATGCGGCGCACGTCGCCGGGGATCCAGTCGAGGCCCCCGGTCTCGCCGAACTCCAGACCGCGGCTGGCCACAAGCTGCATGCCGACGCAGATGCCCAGGAACGGTCGGCCCCGCACATGCACCGCCTCGGTCATGGCGGCCTCAAGCCCTGGGCGGGCCTGGAAGGCGCGCATGCAGGCGGCGAAGGCGCCGACCCCAGGCAGGACAATGCGGTCGGCGGCCAGGATGACGTCGGGATCGCAGGTGACCACGATCTCCGCCGCGCCGTCGGCGGCGCGGATCAGGGCCTTTTCGGCCGAGCGAAGGTTGCCCGACCCGTAGTCGATCAGGGCGACGCTCTGCATGGGAATAATCCTAGAGCACGCCCTTGGTGGAGGGGGCGTGGCCGTGGGTCTTGGGATCGAGCTCTACGGCGTGACGCAGGGCGCGCGCCAGGGCCTTGAAGCCGCTCTCGGCGATATGGTGTGAATTCTCACCATAAAGCGTCTCCAGATGCACGCAGGCGCCGCAGTTCATGGCGAAGGCGTGGTGGAACTCCTTGAACAGCTCGGTGTCCATCTCCCCGATCTTCGGGGTCTTGAACGCCACCTTCCACACCAGATAGGCGCGGTTGGACAGGTCGATGGCGCACCGGGTCAGGGTCTCGTCCATGGGGATATAGGCATGGCCGAACCGCCGGATCCCCTTGAACCCGTCCAGGGCCTGGTTCACCGCCTGGCCGAGCACGATGCCGGTGTCCTCCACCGTGTGGTGGAAATCGATGTGCAGGTCGCCCACCGTGCGGACCTTCAGGTCGATGCCGCCATGCCGGGCGAAACTGTCCAGCATATGGTCGAAGAAGCCGATCCCGGTGGCGATGTCGGACGCGCCGGACCCGTCCAGATCGAGCTCGATCTCGATCTGGGTTTCCTTGGTGTTGCGGACCACCTTGGCCGTGCGCGCCATCCGACTAGAGTCCTTTCGAGGCCGCCAGGTCCTTCAGGGACACCTGGGGTCGCGGGCCATAGTGCGAGATCACCTCGGACGCCGCCAGGGAGCCCAGCTGGCCGCAGACGTGCAGCGGCCGGCCGGTGGCGAGGCCGAACATGAACCCGGCCGCGTATTGGTCGCCCGCGCCGGTCGTGTCCACGACTTTCTCCACCGGATAGGCGTCGATGTCGAAGGTCTCGCCGCCGGCGATGATCACTGAGCCTCCGGCGCCGCGGGTGACGGCGGCGATCTTCACCTTGCCGCGCATGGCGGCGATCGCATCATCAAAGCTGTTGGTTTCAAACAGGGCGCAAAGCTCGGTCTCATTGGCGAACACTAGGTCCACCTGGCTCTCCATGAAGCCCAGCAGGCCATGGCGGTGGCGTTCCACCACGAAGCCATCGGACAGGGTGAGCGCCATCATCCGCCCGGCGCCCCGGGCCAGGCCCGCCGCCTTGGCGAAGGCCCGCCGCGCCGCCTCGGCGTCGAACAGATAGCCTTCCAGATAGACGATCTTGGCGCCCTCGATCACCGCGGCGTCCACGTCCTCGGGGGTGAACTCCACCGAAGCCCCCAGGAAGGTGGACATGGTGCGCTCGCCGTCGGGCGTCACATTGATCAGGCTGCGGGCGGTGGCCGGGCCGCCCACCAGGGGCTTGGACCAGAAATGCGCGCCGATGGCCCGCATGTCGTGGGCGAACACCTGGCCCAGCTGGTCGTCGGCCACCTTGCCCAGATAGGCCGCGCGGCCGCCATAGCTGGCGACGCCGGCGATGGTGTTGCCGGCCGAACCGCCGGAGGCCTCGATGCCGGGGGCCATGGCGGCGTAGAGCGCCGCGCTGCGGACCTCGTCCACCAGCATCATGGCGCCCTTGTCCATGGACTGGGCCACCAGGAAGGCCTCGTCGGCCGGGGAGATCACATCGACGATGGCGTTGCCGATAGCGGCGACGTCGTAGAGCTCGGGCATGTGGGGAATGGGCCTTGCGGTCTGGGGTCGGCGGCTGACTACAGCGAAAGCGGCGCTGGGGCAACGCGGCGGTTCAGGCGCGCCCGCCCTCGGGGGACGGGCTCCGTCGCGCACGGCAGGGGTCGGAGGTGCGCCCCCTTTGGGCGAGCTCCCGGCCGAATGGCCGAGTGAGGGGGCTCGCAGGGCTCCGGGCTGCAGCCCCCTCCGTCTCGCCGCTTCGCGACGATCCACCTCCCCCGGCAGGGGAGGACCTGGGTTATCTTGCCGCGATGCGCCTGTTCCACTTCAGCGAAGATCCCGGGATCGCCCGGTTCGCGCCACGGCCGGTGACGGTCCCGTCCGCGCGGGCGCCTGGCCGGGACTGGCTGAACGGGCCGCTGGTCTGGGCGATCGATGAGGCGCACCAGCCGATGTACCTGTTCTCCAGGGATTGTCCGCGGATCCTGCTGTGGCCGGGGCCGGACACCACGCCGGCGGATCGGGACCAATGGCTGGGGCAAACCCAGGCCCGGGTCGTGGCGTTCATCGAAACGCCCTGGGCGCCGGTCCACGCCCAAGCGACGATCCATCGCTATGAGCTGCCCGCTTCCGGCTTCGAGGACCTGGCGGACGCCGGCATGTGGGTGTCGCGGATTACGGTCGAGCCCCTGGAACGGGTGACCTTCACCGACCTGCCGGCCGAGCTGGCGGCCCAGGGGGCGGAGCTGCGGGTGGTGGAGAGCCTGTCGCCGCTGCGGGCGGCCTATGGGTCCAGCCTGGGCTTCAATGGGGTGCGGCTGCGCCATGCCGGGCAACTCCCCTGAGGCCCGGACGTTCTGAAGGCCTGCGGCGCCCGTCGCCGCACCATTGGAAGGACCGGACATGCCCAATTCGGACAAGGCCTCGACCAACGCCAAGGACACCCCCCGCGCCTTCACCCACGGATCCGGCGGCGCAGCGGCCGACACGGCCGTGGAAGGCCGCCCCAATCTGGAAGAACGCCATATCGATCAGCCCCACGCCCGGCCGGCTGAGCCGCTGAAGGCGGGGAAGAAGCATGACCAGCTGGCCGACAAGGAAGCCGAGGCGGAGGACCGCCAGGAAGCCCTGCTGGACGAGGGTCTGGAGGAGAGTTTTCCCAGCTCCGACCCGGTGAGCGTCAAACGCATCACCTGAGACACTTTCGCGCAGGAGGCGAATTCCGGGTGGCGTACGGAGCGAATCCCGTCCAGATGCCGCCTTAGTGAACCCCCAAAGCGTAGAGTACGAGCCTGAGCAATCGGGCTTGGCGAGGCGGGAACGAGAGGTCAAGCTGGCGCATGTCGTCCGCCAGACCCCTTGTTCCCGCCTTAGTCATTTTGGCCGCCCTCGGCGCGATGGGCCTCGGCCCCGCCCCCACCTGGCGCCCCCTCGATCCTGACAACACCCTGGTGATCGACACCACAAAGGGCCGGATCGTCGTGGCGATGCGCCCCGACTTCGCCCCGAAGGCCGTGGAGCGGGTGAAGCTCCTGGCCCGGGAAGGGGTCTATGACGGCCTCTTGTTCCACCGGGTGATCGAGAACTTCGTCGACCAGACCGGCAATCCCAACAATCACGATGGCGGGGTCTCGTCCCACCCCGACCTGCCTGCGGAGTTCAGCTTCAAGATCGCGCCGGAGGCCTTCGTGAAGGTGCGCCGGGCCAGCGATGCTCAGGAGGGCTTCATCGGCGCCTCGCCCATCGGCACGCCGGCCCCCAGCGAGGGGAACCGTCCGGCCACCGCCCCGATCCGCGCCTGGGGCGCCTATTGCCCGGGCGTGGCCGGCATGGGCCGCCAGGCCGATCCGGGCACCGGCAACAGCGAGATCTTCTTCATGCGCGCCGCCAGCCGCCGCCTGGACCACGACTACACCGTCTGGGGCAAGGTGGTGGCGGGCCTGGATGTGGTCCGCGCCGAGGCGGTGGGGGAGCCGCCCGAGCATCCGGACAAGATGCTGAAGGTGCGGGTCATGGCGGATTTGCCCGCGGCCGAGCGGCCGAAGCTGCAGGTGATGGACGAGCACAGCCTGGCCTTCGGCAAGATCGTCGCCAAGGTCCGGGCGGAGAAGGGCGCGGACTTCACGGTCTGCGACGTCGAGGTCCCGGTGCGGGGGGTGAACTAGCGCCTGCGCGCCGCCACCTCGTCATCCTCGCGCTTGTTGCGAGGACCCCTGCGTCAGCCGCCCTTGCCCGTCCGGAGATGTCAGGGACGCCGACAGAGGGGTCCTCGGAACGAGTCCGAGAATGACGGGATTGGGGGCGCCCTACCGCGCCCGGACCCAGCGGATGCCGCTGGTGGTCTCGGCCCAGGCTTCACTGGCCTTGGCGGCGCGGCGGACGGCGGCGGGGTCGCGGGCCCGGCAGTCGTCGCCATGGATCCTCAGGCCGGGCAGCGGGGTCAGAGTCACATAGCGCGGATGGGCCTCCCCCTCCGCCGGTTTCGGCGGCGGCGGGCCGCACTCCACTGGCCAGAACCGGAAGGCCGTGGCCCGGCCGTCGAGGCCAAAGGCGGTGGCGACCCCGCCGGCATAGACATAGGTCCAGCGGCCGTGATCGGCCTTTTCCCGGGTCTGCAGGATCAGCGGCTCGCCGGCCGCCAGACGCAGCTCGCCGCCGGGGAACAGGCGGAAGGCCCGGGGGCCGTGGTCCGCCACGCTCTGGTGCTCGGCGCAGGCCGGCCAGTCCTCCACCGGCGCCTTGAGATCCACGACGCAGGTGTCGCTGTCCATCAACCACAGCCCCGCCTCGGCCTGGGGCGCGGCGGCCGCGTTGGTGGCGGTGAACAGCGGCTGGTCGGAATAGACCAGGTTGCAGCCAGCCACGGCGGTGGCCAGGGCCAGGACGAGCAGGTGGCGCATGGCGGGCCTCCCCCGAGACCTGCGAATGAGAGGCGCCGATAGGCGCGCGACGCAAGCGGTCAGGCCTCGCGGCCCCGCGATGGGCAGAGGTCGGCGATCAGGCAGTCCTCGCACTTCGGCCGCCGGGCCACGCAGGCATAGCGCCCGTGCAGGATCAGCCAGTGGTGCGCGCGGGTGAGGTAGGGCTCCGGGACGATGGCCATCAGGTCGGCCTCCACCTGGTCCGGGGTCTTGCCGTCGGAGAGCTTCAGGCGGTGGGCCACACGGAACACGTGGGTGTCGACGGCGATGGCGGGTTCCACCCTCAGCTCGTTCAGCACCACGCTGGCGGTCTTGCGCCCGACCCCGGGCAGGGCCTGCAGGGCCTGGCGATCCAGCGGCACCTCGCCGCCATACTGCTCCACCAGGATCTTCGCCGCGGCGATGACGTTCTTCGCCTTGGTGCGGAACAGGCCGATGGAGGAGATCAGCGGGATCAGCCCCTCTTCCCCCAGGGCCAGCATCTGCTGGGGGGTGTCGGCCACCTCGAACAGCTTCTTGGTCGCCTTGTTCACCTGCACGTCGGTGGCCTGGGCCGACAGGGCCACGGCGGTCACCAGGGTGTAGGGGCTGTCATAGTCCAGCTCGGTGCGGGGATCGTCCTCGGCGGCTTCGAAACGGTGGAAGATCTCGGCGATGCGCGCCTGCTCGGCGGGGCTGGGGCCGCGGCGTTTCGGCCTGGTTTTCGGCCTGGGTTTCAATGCGGGCTTGGGGGTCGGCATGGGGCGACCATGCCGTGCGGCGGGGCCGGCCCGCAACGCCGTTGTTCCCTCGCCCGAAATGCGCTTAGGGTCGGGCCCTCATGGACGACGTGATCTTCATGGACGCCGAGATCCGGCCCAACCGCTCCCTGTCCGAGCGGGGCTTCATCGTGCTGATCTCCATCATCACCCTGCTCAACTGCGCCTCGGCGGCGGTGTTCCTGTCCATGGGGGCGGTGTTCGTACCCATGTTCCTGGGCGCCGACGTGCTGGCGGTGATCGTCGCCTTCCTGGCCAGCTTCGCCGCCGCCCGGCAGATCCAGCGGATCCGGGTCACCGACCGGGCGGTCAGCATCACCCACGAGACCCCCAAATGGTCGAAGCTGGTGTGGGAGAGCCCGACGGCCTTCACCCGGGTGGCCCTCACCACCGAGGACGACCGGGCCGTGGACCTGAGGGTCGCCCTGTCCGGCAAGGACGCCCCCGTCGCCCAGGCGCTCAGCCCCCGTGAACGGGCCGAGTTCGCGGAAGCCCTGGAGACGGCGATCCGCCAGGCCCGGCGCGGGCGCGTCTAGGCTCCACCTGCGGCGAAGCCGCGATCCCTTATGTGTTCCGGCTCCCCCGACAGGCGCCGACCCCTTCGTGGTCTTTGTGGTCTTCGGGGTTGAATATGGCCGCGACGCCGAGCGCAGCAAGGTTGAACCACCAAGACGACAAAGACCACCAAGGGTCAGCAGATCGCGGAGCCGCCGTGCTTCCCGAAGGATCGCGGCTTCGCCGCAGGGTGCTCAGAGAATAAATCGCGACAGGTCGGTGTTCTGGACCAGGTCGCCCACCCGGGTCTTCACGTCGTCGGCGTCGATGGTGACGGTCTCGCCGGAGCGGTCGGAGGCTGTGAAGCTCACCTCCTCCAGCACCTTTTCCAGCACGGTCTGCAGGCGCCGGGCGCCGATATTCTCCACCGAGGAATTCACCGCCACGGCGGCGTCGGCCAGGGCGTCTATGGCCGTCTCCGTGAACTGCAGCGTCACCCCCTCCGTGGCCAGCAGGGCCTGATGCTGGCGGATCAGGTTGGCCTCCGGCTCAGTGAGGATCCGGCGCATGTCGTCGCGGGTGAGCGCTTTCAGCTCCACCCGGATCGGCAGACGGCCCTGCAGCTCGGGCAGCAGATCCGAGGGCTTGGCCACGTGGAAGGCGCCCGAGGCGATGAACAGGATGTGGTCGGTCTTCACCGGCCCGTGCTTGGTGGAGACGGTGGTGCCCTCGATCAGGGGCAGCAGGTCCCGCTGCACGCCCTCGCGAGAGATATCGGCGCCGCCGGAGCGCTCCCGGCTGGAGGCCACCTTGTCGATCTCGTCCAGGAACACGATGCCATCGTTCTCGGCCAGGGCCACGGCCTCCTGGGTCAGGGCCTCCTGATCCACCAGCCGGTCGCTCTCCTCGGCGATCAGCGGCGCCCAGGCCCCGGCCACGGTGGTCTTGTGGGTCTTGGTGCGGCCGCCGAAGGCCTTGCCCATCATCTCCGACAGATTGAGCATTCCCATCTGCGAGCCCGGCTGGCCGGGGATGTCGAACATCGGCATGCCGCCGCCGGCGTCGGTGAGGGTGAGCTCGATCTCCTTGTCGTCCAGTTCGCCGGCCCGCAGCTTCCGGCGGAACACGTCGCGGGCGGCGGTGGAGCCGGGACCGGTGAGCGCGTCCAGCACCCGCTCCTCGGCGGCGGCCTCGGCCTTGGCCTTCACCTCGACGCGGCGCTTGTCCCGCACCATGGCGATGGCGCTTTCCACCAGGTCACGGATGATCTGGTCCACATCACGGCCCACATAGCCGACCTCGGTGAACTTGGTGGCCTCCACCTTGAGGAACGGGGCCTGGGCCAGGCGGGCGAGCCGGCGGGCGATCTCGGTCTTGCCGACGCCGGTGGGGCCAATCAGCAGGATGTTCTTGGGCGTCACCTCGTCCCGCAGGGCGCCTTCGACCCGGCGGCGGCGCCAGCGGTTGCGCAGGGCCACGGCCACGGCCTTCTTGGCCTCGGCATGGCCGACGATGTAGCGGTCGAGCTCGGAGACGATCTCGCGGGGAGAGAATTCGGTCATGGGGCATAGATAGGCCCTGCGCGCCAAACTCAAGCCTCCCGGGGCCTGCGCAGTCAGACCCTCCATTCCAACCCGTCATCCTCGGGCTTGTCCCGAGGACCCCTCGATGCGCCGCCCAGATCTCTCCGCGAAGGCCCTGTCGGTTGCTGCAGGGGTCCTCGGAACAAGTCCGAGGATGACGGATTTGGGGGTGAGCGATTGCTCACATGGCCGACCTGCGCCGACGAGACGGGCGGTCGCCTCAACTCTTCGCAGGAGGGTCGGGGATGATCTGGTCGAACACCACGTGCCAGCCGTGTCGCCGTTGCCAGATGCGAACATAGTGGCCGGCCCCACCGGCCCATTCCGCCTGGCCGTAGGTCCAGACCAGGTCGCCGGCATTTGATGCGCCGCCACCGAGCTGTTGGAAGTGGATAGACTTCGCCCGGGTGGCCAGTTCTTTGGTGACGTCGCCTGGCGTGGTTGCGGGGGGCAGGGCGGAACCCTGGACGCGGGCATAGGTCGCAAGCACCTTCTTGTAGGCTTTGGCGGCATCGACCTCGGAGTCGCGGGCCAAGGTGTCCTCGGCAAACCTGACATTGATCACAGCTTCATCCGGCCTGACGTCGGCGGCGTCGCTCGGAGCCAGGACGCCCGGCGCCGTCGTGGCCGGCGGCGCATCGGTGGCGAGGGAGTCGGTCCCGCCGTCATAGACCCATTTCCAGCCGCCGTCGGCCTGGCGCTTCCAGACCGTGAAATAATAGCCGTCGGCCTGGCCGTTAATGGTGAAGGGCCCGGTGGTGAAGCCCAGGTCGCCGGACCGGGCGATCCCGGCCCACAGCGGCCACCAGACCAGGGCCGGGCCCTTCCCATCCGGCCGTTTGCCGTAGAAGTCCCGGGCGCTCACCGGGCCGGGGGCGAAGATGATCGCCTCCGGCGCCATGTGCTTCAGGAACG
>Ga0265327_10001588_pt1 | contig 27709 bp, 19 predicted proteins | sample 41621metaG_FD_202089 | JGI IMG/M metagenome (GOLD analysis project Ga0265327, IMG submission 202089) | Rhizosphere microbial communities from Carex aquatilis grown in University of Washington, Seatle, WA, United States - 4-16-21 metaG | ecosystem: Host-associated > Plants > Roots > Rhizosphere...
AAAAAAAGACCCGGCCATCCGCGCCTCCAACGGTCGCTTGATTGTGAACGGTTGCGAATTCATGGACGGCGGCAAACCAGCCATCCATTTGGACAAAGGCTTAAAGGCCGCGACGATTTTCGGTTGTGGCTTCCGCAGTGATAAAGCGATTGAGGACAATTCCGGCGCACAAGTGCGAACGGATTTGAATATCACCGCGTGACATTCGCAATCACGGAACCATCTGAATGCGATAGAACCGGAGAGCGTCCGTCGACTCGTGGGTTTCGGTGAACGATTGAGTGGACGCTTGTCCATCCGGCGCGGGGTCCGTCTCGCTCGCAGCATCACCCGCGATGTCGGTGAACGGCCCGCTTGCACTCGCGGAGTACTGCACTCGGTATCGTTTGCCGCCGACGGCATCGGCTGTCGTGGTTTTGCCATTCCAAACTCTGCGAGGAGCGATAGTTTTTCGCGAGATTCAGCATGTCCTGAACCACGCCACAGACCACTCGTCATCAAATAACATTGGGTTCTTGCACCGACGCAGCGCGTTTGCGACAGTAAGACCATACGTTTGATGCCGGAGTGGCGAAATGGCAGACGCACAGGACTTAAAAATTGAGTTTTCGGCTTTTTGCTGACTTTCTCACAATTACATCAATGTGCATTTAGTGCCCGTATTTATTGGTTACAATCGACATTTGCCAATTATTTAAAGGTGCCGCTTTCGAATTGTAAAAGTAGCACACAAAGTAGCACAACGACTTTTTAGAAAATGTTTCGTAAGTGTTTGATTGTCAGATTAACCACCTTGCAGACGACCGAGGACTATTGTCCTGTGCTTCTTAAAGCCCCCGTTTTCCCGATAACAATCTCATCGAAATCATCCAAGACAGCCGTTTTTGTCATGTGGCCTGCTTTTTTAGACACGCTCGGATCGAATGTGGTTCGGATCTGTCACAGACGAGTCAAACCAATCGAAGGCGCTGAGACTTAAAATCAATCTGCGCGTGTGTTGCATTATGGCATCCAGTCGTCACCGTCCCGCTCCGACCGAAATGGAAAATTCCATTCCCTTCGACACAAAATCCCGATACAAACTCCTCAACACTTACTGCAACAACCTAAGGCCGCCGCTCAATCGAATCTTGAATGGGAACCACGACCGATAATTCGATTAACACGCAACGCAGCCTCGTTGTTGATGTGACCTATCAGCGCAACGCCTCATGCAAATACTGCCAATGGGGTGATTGAATAAGGGCCGCTCGTGCGCAGTGAACTTGTTTTTATCAATTAAATATTCTTAATCCACAACGTGTTCCGCGTTGTTCCAAAATATTATTTGACACGCTGTTCTGTTTACTGCAATGTCTCGGAACAACGCGGAACAACAATTCAAAAATATGAGTGACACAAAATACAAAGCAACGTTGAGCGGTGAAGAAGGTCGGGCCGGTTGGTGCGTTATCTTCCGTCACCCCGTTCGAAAGAACCCGGATCAATCCTCGGTGCGCATTCGACGCGGCCTTGGAACGAAGGACCGTGCCGAAGCCGAAAAGCTCGTCGCTCAGTTGAATCAGATCCTGAGCAATGACGAGTTTTGGTCGCCGTCAGCAAAAGCCAAAGCCGCGTCGTTATTCGATGCCAAGATTGTAAATGCCTTTTACGATAATTTCCTGCCATCCACTCACGATGCTTGGACGCTCCGCGACGAAGTCATTCCGCTGCCCGGCCCAGCAGACGGTTATGCGCGCGTTCGTTTTCTCGGCACGACCGGCGCCGGCAAAACAACCTTGCTGCGGCAACTGATCGGCACCGATCCAACTACAGAACGGTTCCCCTCGACCTCTACCGCCAAGACAACGGTATGTGATATCGAGGTCATCCTCGCCGATGGACCCTTCAAAACCGTCGTAACGTTTTTTCCGCGCGACCATGTGCGACTACACATTGAGGAATGTGCGCTGGCAGCCGCCACTTCTCTCGTGTTTGAGCAGGGCACAACCGCCACCGCGACAGCCCGCCTCCTGGAACACAATGAGCAGCGCTTTCGTCTCAACTACATTCTTGGCAACCCGCGCAGCCTTGACGAAGAGCTTTCCGACGACAGCGATGTGGAAGCCGCAAAACCAACGACTGACGAAGGAATCACCGCCGCTGAACGTGAGGCGATGGCCACACGCATTGAAAGTTTTGTGTGTCGAATCGAAAAGCTCGCGAACGATACGGCAAAGAAACTCGAAAAGGACCTGAACGTCCGCCTCAAACGCACCCAAGGCGAGGACGAAAATGCGTTTCAAGAACTGTTCGAACACGATCTGAAGCACAACGATTCCTTCCACGCGTTTGTGGACGAAATTATGGACGCTGTCGAAGAACGGTTTGACCAGCTCGCGCCAGAAGGCTTTCGCCGCGACCGCAACGATTGGCCGGTCCTCTGGCAATTCGAAACTGACGACCGTAAGGCGTTCATCCGTGCTGTTAATCAGTTTTCAAGCAACTACTCCGGCCTCTTCGGAAAATTGCTTACCCCCTTGGTTCAAGGATTGCGTGCGCGCGGTCCCTTCAAACCTGATTGGAATACCGATGGAGAATGCAAGCTGGTCGCAATGGACGGCGAGGGGTTGGGTCACACCCCTGATTCATCATCAAGTATCTCGACCACTATCACGCAACGTCTCAAAGATACAGACGCCGTCGTGCTCGTGGACAACGCCGAGCAGCCGATGCAGGCTGCACCGCAAGCATTGATTCGAACACTTGCCGCCAGCGGCAACGAACGCAAACTCATCGTTTGTTTTACACACTTCGACCAGGTTAAAGGCCCGAACCTGCCGAATGTTAATGCGCGCAAAGATCACGTGCGCCGTTCGCTCGAGAACGCTATCGCCAGCATGCGCGACTTAGGGCGTAGCGCAGAAACGGCCATTCGCCGCGAAACAGCCAACAGAACGTTTTTCCTTTCGAATATCCAGAACCCAATCAAGGAAACCAATCGTCTCACCTTGTCGGAATTCCACCGGCTTTTGCAGACAATCCGCGACAGCATCAAAACTCGCCCACCAGCGAACGTCCGGCCTGTTTACGATACGGCCAACCTCATTCTTTCCATTCCGCAGGCCATGACCGCGTTCCGCGACCCTTGGCGCGGCAAACTCAAACTTCCTTCCAGATCCGCAGTTCTGCCTGAGCACTGGACGCGCATTAAGGCGCTCTCTCGCAGGTTTGCCGAACTGGGAACGACCGAATACGACACGCTCAGGCCCGTCGCCGATTTCATTCGCTTGTTGATCGAGCGCGTTACCGTTGTCCTCGATTCGCCGTTGCGGTGGGAACCTGAAGGCGCGACCGAAGAAATGAAGCGCCAGGTCATCGCTGATATTGCCAGTGCGGTCCATGCCAAACTACACGAACTTGGCCAAACCCGTATCTTTCACGATCGCGTGAAGGAATGGAGCGACGCATACGCCCACAGCGGAACCGGATCAGCCCGAGAACGTGCACTCGATATTGAAGGCATTTACGGCAAAGCCGCTCCGATTCCGGGCGAAGTGGCAGACCCAAACGCCAGCTCACTCGTCGCGAGCATGCGCGACCTCGTAAAATTGGCCGTGGAAGACGCCGGAGGGATTCTGCAATGACAACGAGGAATTTGCTCTCGCATCAACTGTCAAATGCCATAAAACTCACCTAAGGACCCTCTCATGGATAAAAACCATCAAATCGACCTCAAACGATTCGAAGACGACCTTTGGGAAGCAGCAGATAATCTCCGCGCCAATTCCAAACTCACCTCTAGCGATTATTTCATGCCCGTGCTCGGCGTGATATTTCTCCGTCACGCCGCCAATCGTTTCGACGTCGCAACTAAACAAATTCAGGACGACCAGGCCTCGGGCAAAATGCCGCGCCGCAAAGTCCTGCCCGATGATTACATTCGCCGCCGGGCGCTTTGGCTGCCCGAAACGGCGCGTTATGACTACATCATGGCTCAAGCAACCAGTGACGTTTCAGGACTTCCCTCGCTCATCACCGGTGCGATGAACGCCATCGAGGAGTCATTCGAGCCACTGCAAGCCGTTCTTCCCAAAGACTACGGCATCTTCGAGCCGAAGGTTCTTGAAGAACTGATGCGCCTGTTCAACAGCGAAGAAATCAAGCGCGCGACTGGTGACGTTTTCGGCCGCATCTACGAATATTTCCTCGCCAAATTCTCCATCCAGAAAGCGCACGATAACGGCGAGTTCTTCACCCCGTCGTCGCTGGTCCAGACCATCGTTAACGTGATTGAGCCCGATCACGGCATTGTCTTCGACCCTGCGTGCGGTTCAGGCGGCATGTTCGTTCAGTCCAGCCATTTCATCGAACACGAAGGCGGCGATGCGGCAAAAAAGGTCACCTTCTACGGTCAGGAGAAAAACCGTGACACCATTCGCATCGCGAAAATGAACCTCGCCGTGCACGGCTTGGAAGGCAAAATCGCCGAGGCGATTACCTATTACCAGGACGAGCACACGCTTCCCGGCAAGTGCGACTTCGTCATGGCGAATCCTCCGTTCAACGTGGACCTCGTTGACGCCGAACGAATCAAAGCCGACCCGCGTCTCCCATTCGGGCTCCCCGGCGTCAACAAAGATAAACGCGTTTCAAACGGCAACTATCTTTGGATTTCCTATTTCTGGAGCTACCTCAATAACAAAGGTCGCGCCGGCTTCGTTATGTCCTCTCAGGCTTCCAGCGCCGGCCACGGGGAAAAAGAAGTTCGCAAAAAGATTGCCGAAACGGGCGACGTGGATGTGATGATTTCCGTCCGCAGCGGCTTCTTCTACACGCGCGGGGTTCCGTGTGAACTCTGGCATTTCGATCGCAATAAGCCAAAGGAGCGCCGCGACCAGATCCTCATGATTGACGCCCGCTACTTGGGCCAGCTCATGAAAGGCTCACGCAAAGTTTACGAATTCACGCCCGAACAACTGAAAAATGTCACCGCGATAGTCTGGCTCTATCGCGGCCAGCGCGACCGCTTCCTCGATTTGCTCCGCTCGTATCAGGAACAATGCGCCGCCGCCCTCGATGTTTTCAGTCATTCCATTTGCGCCTTCTTCACCGCCGAAGAGACTGAACCGCTCACGCAAACGATTCAACGCCTCGCCGCGTTCGCAAAAACACGCGCGGATTATGACGATGACACTGACGAAGAAACCGAATCCAACTGCAAGGCGTTAAAGGATCAAACTCGCACTCTCGAAACGCAATTGCAGGAAATGCAGACCGTCGCGGCAAAACTGCACAAACCAGTGAATGCGATGCGCAAGGAACTCGCGAAATCTGGTTACGTGCAAAGCAAATCTTCCGATTCAGAAATGGAATCGCTGGCCGGTCAAATTCGCGAGTTCACTCACGAACTGGACACTTTCTGGAAAGCCATCGAAAACGCGCTCGATTTCGCCGATATCAAACTCGGTGCGCGCCGCGACAAACAATGGAAAGCATGGAATGTTCGCGGCGATCTCGCGCACCACGAGAAAACGCGGGAGCTGGTGCACGCCGATGCTAAAAAATTCGATTATTTCCGTCGCCAGATCGTTTGGCTATTACATCGCTTTCCAGACGCCAAATTCACTGATGTGCTAGGCCTATGCAAAATCGTCACCCGCGCCGACATCGCCAAAGCCGATTGGAGCCTCACCCCCGGCCGCTACGTCGGCGTCGCACCACTCGAAGCCGACGACAATTTCGACTTCGAACAAACCATGCAAGACACTCAAACCGAACTGGAAGCACTCAACAAAGAAGCCGTCAGCTTTGCAAAAACCATTCAGAAGAACTTTGAGGAATTGGGGATATGAAATGGAGCGAAGTGCAATTTGAAACGCTTTACGCTGCGCCATCTCGCAACGGAATTTACAAGACTGCCGAATTTCATGGTAGTGGATGTCGCATCGTAAACATGGGCGAATTGTTTGGTTTGGATTTCATTTCCAACCAAGAAATGAAACGTGTTGAATTGAATGACGCCGAACTAGCGGCGAATTCACTTGAGGATGGCGACTTGCTGTTTGGTCGCCGTTCCTTGGTGGAGGCTGGTGCGGGTAAATGCTCAATTGTCATAGAGCCGCCAGAACCGCTCACTTTTGAGTCATCGATTATTCGTGTTCGCCTTGACAAAAAGGCCGTAAATCCCCGCTTTTTCTATTATTATTTTCGCTCCCCGCAGGGACGCGGGCGAGTTCGTTCCCTTGTCTCAGGCACGAATGTTAAGGGCATTCGCGGCAGTGAGCTAAAGGGGCTGCTTATCGAAAAACCACCGAAAGATATTCAAGACGAGATTGCCGAAGTGCTTTCCGCCTACGACGAATTTATTGAAAACAACCGCCGGCGCATGGCCCTACTCGAAAAAGCCGCGCGCGAACTCTATCAAGAGTGGTTCGTTCGGCTCCGCTTCCCCGGACATGAAAAATACCGCAAAAACAGAGGTGTGCCAACAGGTTGGCATCAAAAGAACCTCTCCGAAGTGGCAGAGGTAAACGGGAGCACGCTCTCTAGCAGCTACGAAGGCGAGATAGCTTACGTAGATATTGCGTCAGTCATTCCTGGCCAAATCACCGAAACAAAAACGTATCAGTTCACCGAAGCTCCAAGCCGCGCACGTCGCGTGGTGCAACACGGGGATATTATCTGGTCATGCGTCCGCCCCAACCGACGTTCCCATGCCGTGATCTGGCAGCCAATCGAAAATCTCATCGTTTCGACAGGATTCGCTGTGATCTCTCCCAAAACGGTTCCGACAACGTTTTTGTATCAGGCTACAACAACCGACGAATTTGTCGGCTATTTGACCAACCATGCACGAGGTGCAGCATACCCGGCGGTAGTTGCATCTGATTTCGAACGCGCTGAGATACTGGTTCCGGACGACCGCCTTCTCAGCCAGTTCAATAGTTTCGCCGAACCGGCAATCTCCCAAATCCACAACCTGCACTTACAGAATCAAAAACTCCGTACCGCTCGCGACCTGCTGCTACCGAAACTAATGAGCGGAGCAATTCAAGTATGAACCCCGAAGCACCTGTGAATATTTTTCAGGGAGATCGCACTTTGGTTTCAAAAGTGGATATAGATGCTCCCGTTGCCCAGGCAAAGGCGCCTTCGGATTGCTACTCGCCAGTCGCCGTAACGACGTGGTGGCTCGTCCTGCGCCTTTGTCTGACGCCGCTATTTCATGCACTGACATCCACCAAATCTGCTCCACCCGAGCCATCGCCCTCATAACGGATATGGAACTCCTCGCCCGCCATTTCGAATCTCACCCAACCGCCTCGCCAGCGCATCAGAACTTGTCGCCGTTGATAACCAGTCTCGGCAGCGTGCCGTTTTCCGGGCGAATCGGAGAAAAAAACAGCGGCCAATGTGATAGCGATTTAGATGAGCGACTTGAAGGAGCATTTCTAAAAACGCCAGGTGTTGCGCATGCGGAATTGTCTATGCCAGACGTAGCCAAAGAATTTGACTTCGCCATTCGCTACAAAAACGCGAATGTTGTTGTGGAAGTCGAGAAAGCCAACTGGGAAAAAGTGCTTTATGACTTTTTGAAAGCTCACATCTATTTCGCTTCAGGAGCTGATTACGTCATTATTTTCGTTCCTAAGAATTACGTCCACTCCGGCAAATCGCCGACCCCTTCTTTTCAAAAAGCACGTCTGCGCTACGACCAATGTCTTTCGTTCGGTTTTGGCTCGCCAGAAAACCTTGGGCGCATTTTACTGGTCGGGTACGAGCAGGCACTGAGCGATGGCCGGCCCTACACGCCGCTGCTGCGGAAGGAATTCATCACTGCGGCGCGCACGGCGATGACTGGCCAGCGAGAGATTTAATTGGAACGACGCTGATGAAATCTACGGAACTTCGGCCCCTTGCAAAGGATTTCCTCGAGCCACTGATTTCCGGCGCGCGGCTTGATGACGGTTTTGTCAAATCTACAGCCCGGGAAAATTTGGTCGCCTTAGCCGACCCCTGCACTATTCACTTCAAAGCCGAGAAAGAAGATCAATACAGACTCATTCTTCGCCGCAGCCAACCCTTCGCTCCGGTCAGAGCGGGCGCACTTACAGAGAGCGATGTTGTTGAAGCGTTTGCAAAAGTCGTAAACGCTATGAAGAACGGTCTAAAAAAATGGTACAAAGCAGATCTTCGCTCAACATTTCCGAGGCGCGTTGTAGCTAATGCGCTATGCAACAACAAAATGGCAGAGGAGTCGGTATTAGCCGCGATTGATCAGTTAATGGCATGGTCCGGACAACAATATGAAGGCAAGCCGATTCCTGCAGCTATAGGTTTTATTCCAGGCGTGCCCAGTGGCGCAGTGCGATTTCAGCAATTCAGTGCCCAAAACTTCAGCCCGGTCCTTTCGAATGGTTTTGACACTCTGTTAACGTGTAATTTTAACGGCCAAGTTATCGGGCATGAAACTCTCCCAGCTTCCGCGACCGCTTCAATCTATACGCCATATCGTCTGGCCGCGATTAGTGAATGGGCTAAGGACGGTCGACTTGCTATAACTCTAAATCGAGCTGGCGAAATTCTTATTTTTCATAACCAGAAGCTCCGTTTTGCTCGTCGCGCCGGCCAATGGCATTTCCTAACGCACGATCCAATTCTGACACAAATGGGGCGTCCCGACGATTATGACGTTCGAAAAGCGGTTTACGAAACTTGTCTCGATGCGTCATTCGCCCGCACCGGAGCGTGCATCGGTATCGTTATCAGTGCGCATGCGAATGAATGGAAGCAGACCGCAGTCTCGCATGATGATCATGTCGGCGGGCTTTCCATAAAAGCTAGACTTCTTACCCCGATTATTGCGAATAAACCCTTTCAAAAACTCGACCGGCGCCTCAGGCAAGAGTTGGTCGCTATCGACGGTGCCACACTTATTAACCATAAAGGTCATGTCTTGGCCGTCGGCGCCATTTTGAAAATCGCCGGTGGGAGCACTGGAGGAGGTCGTCTGGCGGCGGCAAAAGAACTGAGCAAACTTGGTGTTGGAATCAAAGTTTCACAAGACGGCGGCATTAAGGGGTTTCACGACGGAAACGACGAACCGAAATTTATAGTTATGTAACGAGGGATCATGGCTGTAACTGACATCAACAGTGAAGACCGGCTCAAAAACTGTTGCCGACAGTTTAGAAAATGAAAAAGCCTACGAAGTTCAATCGTGATGCTCCTGAATGGGGCAATCTCATTGCATGGCTCGTATATTCGATTCATCTTTACGTGTCTGAATACGGCGTAGCTACCGAGGGCACCGCCAGGTGCATCATGGAAGCCGACTACCGCCATTACATGCAGGATACGAAAAACTTTGATCGAGCTTTTGCTGAAGCACTGGCAGTCTGTCGCAACAACAACTTCATAAAGTGACAGTGCTGCACTTTAGTCGTTTGCGGTGGGCCCGAACACGAACATGATCACCGACATCAACAGTGAAGATCGTTTGGTCCAAAAGACCTTCGCCGATCATTTGCATGATGAACTCGGCTGGGACAGCGTTTACGCTTACAACGACGAAACCTTCGGCCCAAACGGCACTCTCGGACGCCTTTCTGAACGCGACGTGGTTCTGACTCGTGATTTACACGCCGCGCTCTGCGCGCTCAACCCCCAAATTCCCGAGTTAGCCCGTTTGCAGGCGATTGAAAAGCTGACCCGCATTGATGCCGCGCGCTCCCTCGTTCAACACAATCGCGAATTCTACGATTTCATTCGCAACGGCGTGCCGGTCGAATGGACCGCGGCCAATGGGGAGAAGCAATACGCCCGTGCCCAGGTGATTAATTTCCGCGACGCCAGCCAAAACCGGTTCCTCGCTGTTCGCGAACTCAAGTTTCAAGGTGTCCGTGTCCCTCACTACAATCGCCGCGCCGATCTTGTTTGTTTCGTCAACGGCCTGCCGCTCGTCTTTATCGAACTGAAAGCCGTTTACCTGAATATCCGCGCCGGGTTCGACAACAATCTGACGGATTACCTGACCGAAACGAGTATCGCTCACGCTTTTCACCACAACGCTTTTCTTATCGTCAGCAACGGTGACCGTGCCCGATATGGCTCCGTCACCAGCAAGTGGGAACATTTCGCCGAATGGAAACGCAACGATGAAAAAGAAAAGGGCCGTGTCGACGCCGAGGCACTATTGAACGGGATGTTGGCGAAAGATCGCCTACTCGACCTCGTTCAGAATTTTATTCTCTTCGACGAAAGTCGCACCGGAGGCACTCGCAAAATCGTCGCGCGCAACCATCAGGTCCTTGGCGTCAACAACGCCGTCGCCTCCATCCAATATCAGGAAGAACTCAAACGCCGTTTCCCGCCCGATCAACGGCTGCAATTCAAAGCATCAGCAAAAGATTCCGAATTATTAGCACCGGCTGCCCAGCTTGAGAGTAATGCCGATCTCGACAAAGAGGCGCATTCAAAAGCGTTGCCGTTGGTCGAACGGGCTCATCCAGACCTCGGCCGACTCGGCGTTTTCTGGCACACCCAGGGCAGCGGCAAATCTTATTCAATGGCCTTCTTCACGGAAAAGGTGCGCCGCACCGTCCCGGGCAATTTCACCTTCGTCATCATGACGGATCGTGAGGACCTCGACGACCAGATTTGGCGCACGTTCGTCGGTTGCGGAATCGTCGATCCAAAAGTTGTCCCGCGTGTCGGGTCTGGCAAAGATCTGAAAGAAATCCTGCAAAAGAACTACAGTTTCGTTTTCACGCTCATTCACAAATTCAATCAGGAAGTCACTCCCAAAGAGCCTTACAGCCGCCGTGACGACATCATTGTTATTTCCGACGAAGCGCATCGGACACAGTCCGGAAGATTTGCTCGCAATATGCGGCTCGCTTTGCCCAATGCTTCATTCATCGGATTTACCGGCACGCCGCTCTTCAAAAACGATCATCTGACCCGGCGCATCTTCGGGAACTACGTCTCTCGCTATGACTTCAAGCGTTCCGAACAGGACGGCGCGACCGTCAAACTCGTTTATGAAAATCGCGGCGAGAAGCTCGGGATTGCTAAGCTTGACCTGAATGATCGTATCGCTGACGCAATTGCCAAAGCTGAACTTGATCCCGACAAAGAGGCGTTACTCGAAAAACTACTCGGCAAAGATTACGAAGTCATTACCGCCGACGAACGCCTCGACAGACTTGCCGACGACTTTGTCGAGCACTGCGCCGGCCGGTGGCAATGCGGCAAGTCAATGCTCGTCTGCATTGATAAAATCACCTGTGCCCGCATGCATCAACGCATCACGCCACGTTGGAACGCCAAACTCATCAGGGTGCGTGGCTATCTCCTTCTGAAACAGGACGAACTCGATCGGACGGTCGAGGAAAGCCAGCGCGACAAACTGCAACAAGAAATCGAATTTTTGCAGGGCCAAGCCGAATGGCTCGAAACGACCATTGTAGAAATCATCATCAGCGAAGCGCAGAACGAGGTGCGTGATTTTGCGAAATGGGATTTTGATATCATCCCTCATCGCGCCGTGATGAAGAACGGCTTTGAAACACCCGACGGCAAGCGCGTGCCGGTCGAAGATGCCTTCAAAAACCCTCAGCACCCGTTCCGCGTCGCCATCGTTTGTGCCATGTGGTTGACGGGCTTTGACGTCGAATGCCTCCAGACGCTTTACCTCGATAAACCGATGAAGGCGCATACGTTGATGCAAGCCATCGCCCGCGCCAATCGCGTTTACCCCGGAAAAACCGAAGGGTTGATTGTAGATTACAACGGCATGCTTAAGAGCCTGCGTGCCGCGCTGGCGGAATATTCACTGGGCGATGACGACAACGGTCCGGTTGATCTCGTGCTGCCATTGGAGGAATACGTTGCCGCTCTCGCACAGGCAATCGAAGCTGCCGAAAGTCATCTGAAAAACTTGGGCTTCGATTGCAATCGCCTGACCAATGCTCGCGGCTTCACTCGCATCGAAGCGCTGCGTGACGCTGTCAATGCACTCTACACCTCGGACGAGGCAAAACGACGCTTCGAAATCATAGCCCGTGAGATTTTCTCACGGCTAAAGGCCCTGATCACCGAACCAGCTGCCGCGCCATACATTTTGCGCCACGACAATATCGAAGCCATTTACAAGAAGCTGGAGGAGCGCCGGGATACGGCAGATGTCACGGACCTGCTTAAACAACTTCATCGGATCGTAAACGAAGCCATCCGCGCGGAAGATTCCGGCGAAGACCAGAAGGCATCAAAATTATTCGACCTCAGCCAAATTGATTTTGAAAAGCTGCGTGATGAATTCGCCAAAAGGGTGAAACGCAAAGCATCGGCGCTGCAGGACATTCGCCAGATCGTGGAAGAGAAACTCGCGCGGATGCTGGCCATCAATCCGTTGAGGATGGACTACTACAAGCGATACCAACAGATCATCGCGGATTACAACCGCGAGAAAGACCGCGTCACCATCGAGGAAACCTTCGCCGCCGTTGTCGAACTGGCCAAAAGTTTGGACGCGGAGGAAAAACGAGCGGCTGAAGAAGGGCTTTCGCAGGAGGAATATGCGCTGTTCCAAATGCTCTTCAAAGATTCCGTAAGCAAATCCGACCGCGAGAAACTGAAGCTCGCCAGCAAGTCGCTCCTCGGCGCTCTACAGCAGCATTTGAAATCCATGGAGAGCTGGACCAGGAACACCGTCACGCAGGCCGATGTAAAAATTTTCATTTTGGATACACTTTGGCAGTCCTTGCCTCGCCCGCCGTTGACAGATCAGGAAACCGAAGCCGCCGCCGACCGCATTTACCAATACATCTGGAGCCGAAGCAGCTCTGGTCAATTCCCAATTACTGCATGAGCCTTCCCAAATTTGATAGCACTATTCCCATCGTCACGGCTGTTGTTGGTTGGATAACTGCCTTGGTTCAGTGGCTCAAGAAACGCAAAGCCGAACGGGAATTAAAACTTATCGGTCGGCGGGCGGAGGCCCCCTATCTCGTTCCATCTAATCACTCCGTTCAACCAGCTCTATACGCGAGCAACAGCAAGCGAAATACAGTGCTGGGCTGCGGGAAAAGACAACGTGCTATGTTTCCTGAAAGACGAAATCTCGAAAGCTCTGCCCACAGGCACGCCCGTTCTTCTGGTAATCGAAAACGCAGGGAAGGGAGCGCGCAAAATTTCCGTGACACTGGACGGCACGCCGATTGCGTTAAAACAGGAAGCCGACTTCCAAGGCGCGCACGGGCTTTCCTATTTTGAATACCTATATGAACCGGAAAAGCACGGACGCGAACAACATATCGTGCTCAAATTTGAGGCTGAATCGGGCCATCAGGACCAGCACACATATAAGACCAGGCACGGGATGCGCACGCTTCAACGAATTGACCCGCCGTAGGAGTTGAGACCAATTGCTAGTTCTTAGTGGCGCCATCCCTGAACACCTTATAACGTAAGTTCTTTTCTCGTTTCTCCCGCGTACTCTTCGCCATTCCAGTCAGAATCCTGCTCGCGAGCTTACGCACCTCCTCGAAGGTCCCCGTTTCAAACACCTCTGCGAATTTCGGATGCGACCTGCACTGCTGCAGGTCCTGCGCGCTATACAAAGTTTGCAATTTCGCCAACTCGTCTTTGCTCATGTTGCCAATGACTTACCAGAGCGCGGGGTTGCGCGCAAGGCACGCGCAGCATGTAAAGCGGCCAGCCAGTTCCCGCCACATACTGACGGATTAAAGACCGCAGCGAGGGTATCACCTTTTCATACGCCTAGCCTCGGGTCCGGCACCCGAACAAGTTTCGGACAACAGAGCTTTCGTAACGGTCACAGATACCTCTCATGCCAGATGACAGCTCACGAAATGTCCCGGCGCAATTTCACGAAGCGCGGGAGCGTCGCTTTTACAGCGCGTTTCAGCCAATGGACAGCGCGGATGAAACGGACACCCCGAAGGCGGATTGATGGGAGATGGAGCGTCGCCACCAAGCACCATCCTCTTTCTTTTTGTGCCAGGCTCGATTGTTGGCACAGCAGATACCAACGCCTGAGTGTAGGGGTGTTGCGGCGAGCTCACGATCGTATTGGAGTCTCCCGACTCAACGACCTTGCCCAGATACATGACGAGTATGCGACGGCTCATGTGTTCCACCACCGCCAAGTCATGCGAGATAAGCAGGTAAGCCAGCCCTCTTTCCGCCTGCAAATCTTGAAGTAACGTAACAATTTGCGCTTGTATAGAGACATCAACCGCACTGACCGGCTCATCGCAAACGATGAGCTTCGGTTCAACGGCAAGCGCACGCGCGATTCCGATCCGCTGTCGTTGCCCGCCACTGAATTCGCGCGGGTAGCGGCGCGCATATGCAGGCTCTAAACCTACAGCCTTTAGCAGTGATTCGATCTTTTCCCATCGTCCATCTGCATTGTCGGACAAACCGTGAGCATCAATTGCTTCTCCAATAATTTGTCCCACATTCATTCGCGGATTTAACGAATTAAACGGGTCCTGAAAAATCATTTGAAATTTTCGGCGTTGTTCTCGCAATTGTTTGCCGGTGACGTTCGTGATGTCCTCTCCATCGAAGACAATGTTGCCACCATCGCAAGGAATCAGACGAATGACGGCCCGGCCCAAGGTTGTCTTTCCGCAGCCGCTCTCGCCCACCAAACCCAAAGTTTCGCCAGCCTCGACTGCGAAACTAACATCGTCCACGGCGCGCAATTGTTCTTTCGCCCACGCGAACATGCTGCGCTTAGGCCAAAAAACCACCTTCAAATTTTTGGCTTCCAGCAAGTTCATTTTTCAGACGGAGCGGAGCGTTGCCAATAGGGACACCTGACCCAGTGTCCTGGCTCGACCTCCTTTAATTCAGGGGCCGTCTGGGAACAATCTGGTTGCGCCAAAGTACAGCGCGGATGGAAACGACATCCACTTGGTACCGCATTCGGCGACGGAACAACACCGCGGATAGGTATTAGCTTCTCTGTCACATGACCAAGCCTTGGCATCGCGGCTATCAAAGCTTTTGTGTAGGGATGCAATGGCCGTCGAAGCAACTCCATAGCCGGAGCCGATTCCACGATCTGTCCGGCATACATGACGGCCACGTGGTCAGCTATTTCACTTACAATTGCTAAATTGTGGGTAATCAGCAGGATGGTTGTCCCGAGCCGCCGTTTTATTTCCTGAAGTAATTCCAGGATTTGCGCCTGAATAGTCACATCAAGCGCGGTAGTTGGCTCATCTGCAACGAGCAGCTTTGGGTTGCTGGCCAGCGCAATCGCGATCATCACACGTTGCTGCATCCCGCCAGACAGTTCGCCGGGGCAGTCCCTCATTCTCAACTCTGGCGCGGCAATACCGACAGCCGTCAGCAATCGAACTATTTCGCTGTCAGTGGCATCGTCCGGTCGGTGCAGCTTCAGGGCGTCTTTCACTTGGCTTCCGACGCTGAACGCTGGATTTAGCGATGCACCAGGTTCCTGAAAAATGTAGCTTATGACACTGCCGCGCACCTGCCTCAGTTCCCGCTCTTGCATTTGCAGCGTGTCCTGACCATTTAACAAAATCTGTCCGCCCAACCACTGCGCAGGAGGCGTCGCCAACAATTTGGCGATCGACAGCGCTGTAACGGTCTTGCCGCATCCACTTTCGCCGACTAGGCAGAACGTCTCACCACGCTTTACGCAGAAACTCACGCCGTCAACGACACATATGGACTTACCATCACGTTCAAAGCCCACCTTCAATTCGTTAACTTCTAAAAGTGGTTTCAATCCATCCGCGCTTTCTGTCTCACGCAGTTTCAAAGGCGGTTCCTTTCGAGATCAGCGCTGACGAACTGTGCGTGCAATTTTTTGAACATCCATATCATTCCCGCCGAAAAGAGCAGCAGCGACAAAAACGCTCCAAAGCAACTCATCCAATACCACGGGACACTGCGGATGAACGATTGCGCGTCGAAAAGCATGAAGCCCAATCCTTGCTCCGTAACTCCAACTCCGATGAAGCCAAGGGCGCCATAAAGAGCAACAAACCCGCCAAAAAGGCCAAAACAGAGCGGCGCAAGCCGATCCAGCATTGCAGGAAGCACATGGTTAAGCGCGAGCCTCAGCGGCTTTACTCCGACCGCGCGTGCCGCCTCGACATAAGCCATCCGAGAAATAGCCAATGCCTCCGAGCGCACAACTGTGGAAACGTTTGGCCACGCCACCAGCGCTAGAAACACCGCCAGCTTCCACGAATTGATTCGTGGGGCCACACTGGCCAGACACGCCGCCAGCAAAAACGGCCCGGCGCAGTCCAACAGTTTGGCAATAACTCCTTGTACTTTATCAGCGGGCCGTCCGGCAAATGTCGCGGCTATCATTCCTATAGCTAATCCGATCACCACCGTTAATGTCGTTGCCCAAAGCGATTCGCCCGCTGCTCTGATCATCGCCGTGACACACAGAAGCAGCATGTCGCGTCCATCCGGCGCGGTGCCGAGAACGTGTGCCGCGCTGGGAGACAACGATGCCTGCTGCGTATTTGGAGGCGGCGGAACAACCCCAGCGCTGCCAACAATCAAAATCGCGGCGACAACGACTCCGATTAACCAAGCCATGTATTCCCGCCGGATCACGTGGCTCTCCTTTCCACGAGAGATACCGCAAGAATGACCCCCCCTACGAAAACTACCCACGCTTGCATCGTTGGCCAATCGGAATTCTTGAGGCTGTCCACGAACAATTTCCCAATTCCGTTTATTGAGAACGTTAATTCGGCAAAAAGGGTCCCGGTTGCCACGGCAAGTAACACCCTGCCACTAAGAGGACGCAACGCGATCAGAACATTGCGTAGTAGCCGCCATCGTATCTGCGCCGAATTCATTCCCATAGCTAAGTACGTCAAAACGAATGGCTCTCGCGCATAGGTCTGCGCAGAGTTGGCTGCAGCGATAAACAACATGGCCGCTGGCAACAGTCCCGCGCTTGCAGTAGCGAAGACCATCCTGATGATCGGATCAGCACTGCGAGGCACCCATGGCGAAACAGCCGAAACGTAAAATGCAAACAGTACCAACGCCGCCAAAAACTGTGGAATGAGAAAAGCATGAGACAGAAAAACTGATAGCCGCTGCCAAACGCTGACGCGGCGGGTGCAAAACATCATGCCTGTGGCGACTGCAAATATGCACATGCCAAGCACGCCCAGCCACTGGGGCAGCGAGTTTCCGATACGATTGGCGAACAGGTTTGCCACCGGATAACCGCCGGCAATACTACGCCCTAAATCTCCATGCAGCAGATGAATCACGCTGCCCCAGTAACGCTCAAGCCAATTTCCATTTAATCCCAGCCGCTCGCGAGTGCTCGCGAGCAAGGCGGGGTCCGCGCCAGCCCACCCCGTCTGGAGGAAGTCAGCGCTAGGAAGCAGATCGAACAGGCAGAACACCAGAAAGTGCAATGCCAGGAAAAATGCTCCGAGCTTCGCAACGAAAACTAATATCCGCAGCGGCAACCCGGCGCGGGCATGCGTTGCTGGGGTGCTTGGGTTCATTCATTCTTTCACACGCACAAAAAGAAAATAAGGGAAGCCGTTTACATCAAGAAATAGTCCTTCGCAGCGCGGATTCACCATCATGACCGCCGACCGAGAAAGCAGCGGCGTCCACGCAGTCTGGCGTTGGGTAATGTCCCCAATCATTTTCGCATACGTTGCGCGCCTTTGATCAGCATTCAAAATCCCGCGCGCTGATTCAGGAACGGCACCCAATGTGGACAACGTCTCGCCGAAAACGGTCATAGGAGAGCCCGGCGACCAGAACAAACTCCAAGCAAAACAGCCGGTACTGGGAATTTGTTGCTCGACCCAAAGCAAGCAGATCGTGTAGTCGTCCTTGAGGACGCGCTGCACCAGGTTTCCCAAATCTACAAATGTCAGTTCAACGTTGAACCCCAAGCCTCGCAATTGTGTTTGCAAATACCCCGCTAACTGTCGGCTGCTCGGATCGTTTGCCGCAAGAAGACTCACAGCCCTTGAGCCAAAGCTGAATTCAGGTGCAGAAGGCATCGGTTCAGTAGATGCGGGGAGGGTTGAAGGCGGCGCGGCTGCATAAGCCGGTTCCGCGGCCCCAAGGTAAACCGTGCGGGCTAGGTCAGAACGAGCAATCTGTCCAGAAACGGCAGCCAAAAATGTTTGACGCTGCGTTTCCGGAACATCGGCCAATTGCGGACTCTTCCAATTCCACTTCAAGAATGTCAGCTCATTGGCACGGGCCTGCAACAACTTCGTATCTTTAAATGATTGTTTTGTTTGTAGCACGCCGCCAGCATCAATCTGACAACTTTCGCTGATCATCGGGCCGCGAAGTCGGATCACGTCGAAACGTCCCTTAGCCATTCCTTCCAGTTGGTTTTGTGGATTGCTTTCAACGATAAACGTGAGGCGTGCGGCGTTGCTCGGCTGCGGAAATCCGGGGTTCGGTCCAAGTTCGAATGATACGCCGGGATCGAACCGCACCGGTTTCCAGGCTCCGGCCCCAACTAATTGTTGATCGAACGGGAGCTTCGGCAGTTTATCACTACCAGCTTTGATGATCGACGTGAGCCCGGATGAAATTAGCAGTGGAAAATCCGGTTCGGGCTTTGTGAATCTCACCAGCAATGCTCGCTCTCCTGTGATTTCAATGCCCGCCAGGTGCTCCGCTTGCTTCTTATCGAAAGCTTCGGCGCCGGCAATGCGATCCAATATCCATCTGTGTGGATGTGCGCTCGCGCGCACGCGTTCAAAGCTGTAGCGGACATCTTCTGCAGTCACCGGCGATGCTTTATCATCCCAAAACTTAGCGGGTTTAACTTTGATCTCACATGAAAGCCCATCGGCAGCCATCGTCACCGATTCCGCCAAAACCATCACGGGTTTCCCATCCGCACCCACAATGCTCAATGGTGCATGCATTGAATTCAGCAAATGAGCGCTACCCACGTCCAGCGCCGCAATCGGATCTGCTGTGTTTGGAGCTTCGCCAATGGCTATTGTCAGCTGCTTTGCTAGGACATCCGTACTCGACTGTCGGTTGCACGCCGTGCTGCCGGTAACCAGCAAAACAGCCATGACTACCAGTGCAGCCGTCGTTTTGAACTTTTCATTCATAAAGTGCTACGCCGTGCAGACTGCCTCTAATCGCGACTGGCGCAACTCTTGTGTCAGTCGAGCAATTCGTCCGGGGCTATATCGAGCATAAGTAGCAGGAGTGCCGATTCGACGGTAATCCTCCTTGGAGATGAGATCTCCCGCCCAATTCATTCGGAAGAAGTAGCCCGGCTCAGGGTTACCGGCTTCCAGCAGAATGTTTGCTGCGCCCGGCAGTTCGTACTCGTACCGCCAACGCTGAGCGCCAACGACAAATACCTCCTCCGACCCGACTAGTTTGCGCATTAGCGGAAGGTCTAAATCGAAAACAATGTTCAAGTCTGCACCTGCGAATTCCTCTGCGATCTGCTGAACCGCCTCGCGTATCTGCTTCGCCGAAAGAACCGATTCCATGCGTCCGTTCACCGGAAGCAACAGCGGGCCGAGCGTCCATTGGTCAATCCCGGTTCCTCGAAGCCGTTTCCCGATTTCCACCGCGGCTGCTAAATTACGCTGCGTCAGCACAGTGTTAACGCCAATTCGCTCCGTCCCGCCAATTTCCTTTAGAGCAATCGCCGCATTGAGCAATGGCACGTTGTTGCGTTCATTCCGCAAACCCATTTCCGCCGTGTCCAAACTGATATTCACTGCGCCAAGGGGCGTTTCAGCGAGCCGGGTTGCACACCGATGGAGTCCTTGTGCTGATGCGGTGATTATGCTGATGTCACCAGGTCGAGTGTGCTCCGGAGCCCCGTGGAATTCTTCAACGATCTGCAAAAGAAGTTCCGCCGTTTCGAACACCTCTTTGCCTGGCAGGACTAAATGGCGCACATGCTCGCCATGCAGAATTACTTCCCGCGCCGCCGCCAATACATCCGCCTTGGGAAGGGCGACACCGCCAGCGGGCGCAACTACGTTTAAGTAGCAAGTGTTCCCACACACAGGTGTGTAGGCACATGAGTTATTAATCTCGATATTAACGAGCAGCTGCTGATGCTCGCTGAAAAGAGAATCTCGGGTTTCGACGGTGTTTGTCGCAATTACAGGCATAAAGTCAGCTTTCGTATCTTAACCACACAATGATAGATTCAAACTGTTACGGCAAAAGGTATCCAGTGATTGTGTTTCAGCTCGCGACCGTTTATCGCAATTGAGAACTCGGCTAGACAATCCTTTTGAATCGCCTCGAGACCCGCTTTGTACGCCACTTCGTCATGGTCCAAATCGTTTAAATTAACTATTTGGCCAGACCACGCGTACGGATTTTTTTTGATTTCCGGATCATCGGACTTCTCCATCGCATCCACGAGTCCTCCTGCTTCTGAAACCAGAACCGCAAACGTCTTCCCTGGCGGCGGAGAAAAAAACACGCAACAGTCAGCCTGATGACGAAACTCCTTTGTTGTAGTGAATACCTTAAACCGCGTGCGGTCCTCTTTTCTTAACGCGAGATCGTCGAGAAAAGCCTCGACGGATTTCCTCAGCTCTGTTTGAGCGGCCTCAAGAGCTGGACCTTTAAGATTTATTTGAAGGTAGATTGAAACGCCTATTTCTGAGCGCTTGGTTGGAGGCATCCAAGACCGAGTTACATCAGAGCTGGGTTGCTGAATCAGCGACTGAACGAAGTCTTTTAGCGCATCAGTCTCGAATCGCTTCAGGATGTTAGAATGCCACCGCCAAATATAAGCCATCGTGCCACATCCGTGGCTGAGCTTTTTCCACTTTTTAATGTCATCCCAAAGGCACTTCTGCCCGAGATAACAACTAAAGGCTAACCGGAAATCCTCATCACTAATACCTTTTCCAGTGGCACGGGCAATTCGTTTAATATTCTCCAAAGCATCATGAATCTTCGCCGCCAAACTAGTCCTTTTCTCAATCTCAGAAGGAATATCGATTTCTCCCATCCGGCTATCATGGCCGCACAATTTCACCCAATAAACCAACCGTTCATACTCGTTCGCACCCGCCTCCAAGTCTAACAAACCCATAGACATAGCGTCATCTAAGCTCAGTTGCGTCTTGCCTTTACGCCAAGCGCTTAAAGTGGAGGCAGAACAATTAAGAATGGCCTTCAATTCGTTAAGCGTTTTGTAACGCTTGATTACGCGCTCGATGCACGTTTTCAAATCCGTGCTCTGCATCCCTTGCAGCCCTCCCTGAATTTTACGATTTCTTGGCATACACCTTAGACGCACGAGCTTTATACGATAAACCAATAAAGGACACAACAATGAAACAGGAATAACAACCTAATAACGTGCAGAATAAACAAATTCACTCATTCAGATTAAACATCTAGTTGACTCTATTCTAGCCGGCTTGTTAAAACCGTTACATGAAAGCCAACAACGATTTCGCGGACGCAAGCGGCACAAGGGACCTGACCAGCCTCGAGGTGCTCGTTGATGAGCTAGGGGCCCGCGAAATTCATGTGGCCGGTATTCCGCTGTTGGAGCACCCGAACCGCGGCGCGTCAATCTTTATCCAAAGCGATTGGAATGCCTCCAACAACTATACGGACTAAATACCAATCCATCGCAACACCCACTGCCAAATGAAATCTAAATCGAGCCAAAATCCTGCTGCACTTGTCCTCGTGGACGAATTGGGGGCGCTCGCCATTGTCGGCAGCGCGATACGGCATGCGCACAAAATAAGCACCCTGTCGCTCAAAAAACTTTTAACTGCGAGTGCGACGATCTCTCCGGCGCGTTCCTCGCATTCGCACAAAGCCGGAACATCAAAGGAAAAACATGAAAAAAAATAGTATGAAAAACCCCGCCACGGCCGTTGCTTTCCAGGCTGCCGACCGCGACGAGGCTATAGGTACCCAGACCGAAGTCGTGGGTAAGGCACAATGCAACACACGCGGTTTTGTCGCAATTTTTATCGCGGCACTGCTGCTTCTGGCGGCTGGCGCGCGCGCGCAAACGATGCCAGGCCAGGTAGCTGACGCTATCGACGAATTGCAGCACCAACTGCTCAACAAATTCGACGATGATATTCAAAAGACCGCAACGGGATTTGCAGACGCGAAAAACATCAACAACGCTGCGCGTTGGGCTGATTTGTTTCGTGCGCCGCTGGATATCACCCTGGCTGTGTTCGACGGCCTGATGGCCCTGGACGACCTCAATGGTGTTTCCCGACCTCAGACAGTCCGCACTTGGTTGAAGGATGGATTAATTGTCGCAGAAACCGGCCACAAAGCTTGGGAACTGGGAATGGCTTTCGACAGGTATAAACAGGATGGCGCTGACCTCCAGTTGGCCATCGACGGCCCGACCTATTCCGCGCTTGTTCAGGAAATGCTCAACCGTGCCGATTCGACGAGTTTCTTTTTTGATTACTCGGCTTATCAGCGCAGCATTTTGAACGACCTGACCGGAACTTCCGGGCGTAGCGCTCTTCGCATCCCGCACAAGAGCACCAAAGTAGACCGCGCAGGCCTTGGCGTTTTCAACACGGCGAACGATGCTCGATCATATATGGTCGCTGAGCTCAGTCGCCTCAGCGCTGACGTGCGTCAAAGCAGTTTGCCGCCGCCACAACTGGACCAGATCCTCGCATTCGTTCAAACACGAAAGACGGATATACTGAAAGGATGGAACGGCCAATCCCGCTGTAGCTACACAGCTTGGCTCGATCAAAACGGCACGTCGACCCAACGCGGTGTTAGTTTCAGCTTGGGCACTGTATCGGCACTGAACATCTGGCGCGGGCAGATGGCGTCCGCCTACGCGGATAATACCGGAGTCGAAATCCAGTTGCGCGTCACCGAACGTGCATCAGATCTTGTGTCTCAAGCAGTCGACGATACAACCGAAATGGTCAATCTGAACCTTTCGGTAAGTGCGGTCGTCGCCGGAGGCGTCGAGGCAAATGACGTACTTAAAGACGCAACCACGTTGGGGTGGGCACTTGGTAAGCCGGACGTTGGGCAACTTTCTGATCAAGTCCGCCAATTCGCCAGCAACGCGCGCGAACAAGTAAGTCAGCTTCCTGCACAAATGTTCGATGCTCTGCCTGGTGAGATCAGCAAGGAATTGATGCTGGTGGACGACACGGAGAAACTCGCGCGTTATGTCATGACGGCGCCAGTCCTGACCGGCGTGATCATCATCGGGCCGACGACCGTAAGCGAGAACAGTACGGCTTCTTACGTCGCGCGCGCTGCTTATAGCGATGGCAGTTACAAAACAATCGCCGCCAATTGGACCGACGACTCATCAGCGGCATCGATTTCGGCAACCGGCGTGCTCACCACCGGCGACGTGGGTTCTGATACGTCCGTGCGCGTGACTGCGACATATTCGGAAGGTGGAATCACCAAGGCGGCCGGCGTCGCGGTCACGGTTGTTAACGGAGGCTACAAAGTCTTAACGGCACTATCATCGACTGGGCCGACTAGTATTCCCGAAGGTCAGTCTGCGACGCTTACTGCGACCGCTCGCTTTGATGATGGCACCAGTCAAATTGTGACACCGATCTACAGTGTGTCCGGTCCGGCAACGATAAGCGGAAGCACGATCACCGCAGGCAGCGTTTCAACCGACACGACTGCCACGATCACAGCCACGTTTACCTCTGGCAACGTCACGAAAACCACATCGCAGACGATCACGATTCTTAACGTGGTTGGCACTACGTCGCACACGAACGAACTGGTGACCGACGGCGGATTCGAGGCGCTGACAAGTTATTGGAGCACCACCGGCGGTGCTGGCACACAAATCTCTCGCTTAACCTATCCGCACACCGGAACAGCGTACGCCTCTTCCAGTCTCAACGATGCTTTGGGAAGTATTCACCAATTCCAATACTTCCCAACAACAACGACAGCGGCGACACTTACGTTTTGGATCAGCATCAGCTCAACGGAACCCGCAAACGGGAACTACGACCTCATGGACGTCAACCTTCGAACAGCCGGTGACGTACTCATCACGAAACTCGCGACCTATAGCGAAGCCAATCGAGGAACCGCTGGGGTCTATCAAAAGGTCACGATCGACCTTACGCCTTACCTCAGTCAGTTGCGCGGTCAGACTATTATACTTCAGTTCTGGTTTGATACCGATTCGAGCAACATCACGACGTTCAGGGTCGATGACGTTTCGGTCCAAGCCGTCGTTCCCGACCCGAAAACATTGACGGGCATCATCATCAATGGCTCGAGCACAATCCGTGAGAACACTTCCGAGCAATACTCGATCAAAGCGGCATACTCCGACGGCACGCAAGCAATACTTCTGCCGTCGTTGTTTGGAGAAAACTCTCCCTACCTCTCGTTTGACGGCTACGGCGTCTTGACGGCCAGCGAGGTCACTTCAGACACGGTTGCCAGCCTGTTCGCAAGCTACACCGAAAATGGAATTACCAAACAAGCATATAAAGACGTCACCATTCTGAACGTTGCGCCGACGCTGAGCAGTCTGTCGATCACCGGCCCATCCGCTGTCGACGAGAATTCTACTGCGCAGTTTTCTTGCACCGCCATCTTCGACAATTACTCCACGCAATTGGTATCGCCGGCGTGGTCCGTCGATTCACCTGGCGCGACGATTTCGTCAAGTGGCCAATTAAGTGTCGGTGAAGTCACCGCGGATACGGTCATCCACGTCACCGCCACCGCGACTATTGGATCTCAGACCAAAACGGCTTCTCGTGACCTGCTCGTGCGGAATCATATCGCACCGGCTGTGTACACCGTTATGTCATCTGCAGGTGCCCACGGTGTCGTAACGCCGACGGGAACACTGAATGTAACGACTGGCGCAGGAATATACTTTTTTGCCGCACCCGATACGGGCTTTGGCGTGGATTCTTGGTTCGTCAACGGAACTTTGGCGCAGGTTGGTGGATCCACTTTCGCGTTGTCTTCCGTGAACGCATCAATTGCCGTGTCGGTCACTTTTAAAACCGTTCCTCCTGCGTTCGCCGTGTTCGTGAACGACGACGGCGGCACCGTGACGCGCAACCCTGATCTTCCCTACTACCCGGTGGGAACGCCTGTGACGATAACAGCATTACCGCCCAAGAATGGTGTTTTCCTTGGTTGGAGCGGTATGGTCACCGACACGAACAATCCGGTAAGTATTATTGTAAAATCGAACATCGTGGTCCAAGCCGTGTTTGGCCCGCCAGCCGTGTATCTGTCGCCACCGAAATTATCGCCCGATGGAACCACTTACCTTCATGTCATTGGCCCCTCAAGCTTGACCTACACCATCCAGTCCTCAACCGACCTGATCAACTGGGACACAGTGACGAATCGTGTAATGGCGAATCCCGGATTTGATGATGTGCAGGTTCCCTGTGATCCATCCGACCGCGCTAAATTCTACCGTGCTGCAGTGACGATCGGACAGTAACTTGGACACCGGCTCAAGACAGGGACGGATTCATTACGGGTCCGTCCCTGGACTTTATCCGCAACATCGGCGGGAGCGTTTTGGGCGATGCCAGCAACTTATCGGCCCCGACCCATTATAAACCTTCGGCAATTCCAACGCGCCAACCGATTTCAAACCGCAGTCGCTTCGCGCGTGTTTAACGTCCGCGTCCGTCAGCAGCTCCGTCGCGGTGCTGTCGCAACGCTCCTACGCCGCAGCCGTCCGCTCTCGGTGATTCCAACGCTGCTGGTTGCCCGGCGTCCTACAAAGACAAAGTCAGTTGCGCGCCTGGCATCTGCGCTGCGTTTCTCTAGTACGAAGCCAGTCAGAGCAGCGCAGCCGCCAGTCGCTCAAGTGGTACGAACCTTCGGCATTAGTTAGCCGAGCAACGCAACCAAAGTCGCGGGTTGTCCAACGCCCATCCGGCACGCGCCGTGCAGTCGGGCAGCAGATGCGCCAGGGCACTGAGATAATTGATCTTAGTTAGTCAGTGCCCTGTCACACCTGCTGCTATTCCGTCTGCACACCGCTTAGCCTCCGCAGTCTGGAAGTCAGAGGTCCAGATGATTGTTTAACTGTCGCGATTGAAGCGCAGGGTGTTCGACGTTGGTTTCCGCGATCGCCGCGCCTGTTTTGTTTTTTGATTTTTTCAAAGCCATGTGATGAAAAAAATTCAAAAAACAAAACAGGCGCTGGTCGGGGTTCGTGGGTCGGTGTTGCAGTTTTATAGTGATCGGGTTCATAAGCCAGTTCAGTTCTGGGTCGCGTGCGGTTCTCCGCAGTGGTGCGTGCCGCGGTTGCCGTGGTGGCAGCCATATTTGTGGATGTTCATCGTGGTGGTGGGTTGGTCCCGGTATTTTCCCCGTCCGCGTTTCCCGCATCGGTATCGTCGGCACTGGCGCTAGTCGCCCGACCCTTTTTGCCGCCTCGCTAGCGCGGCACCAGTGCTCCGCACGATTTCAGTTGGTGCAGTTCACAACCCGAAGCTTCGCACGTCCGACGCGATCGTTGCAACCGAACGCAACTGGTGTTCTGAGGCGCTATAAAGACAACATTTGTTCGCTTTGCTCATCTAGTTGAGCGGCGAACGCCGCGTTGATTTCCCCGCCGCACGCCGGCGGCACCCGCCCATTTCCCCCTCGCGCTGCCCGCGCATTGCCCCGTCGCGCGCGTCCCCCTCCCGCCCCGAGCGCCCCCTCCCCCAGACCAACGTCGCAGTTCCGCATTCGCGGTCGACGCGTCCTGCTGGGGGAGGGGGCAGCGCGCGCTCCAGCTAAGCAATAGGTCGCCCCCTCCCCGGCTTGGGACAACGCGCGCCAACGCGAACCCGTAAAGACAACCGCCTCGCCGCCCGGCTCGCCCCAAAGACAAAGACAACCCAAGACACCCGAAACACACCCAAGACAACACACGGCGCAAGCGTGATGCCATCGACTCGATTGTCGCTGCCGATGTCGCTCGAATCGTGCGGAGCACCGTCGATGTCATCACCCTTGCGCCGCAGAGAAGAGCCAGACTCCACAAATTCAAAACGCTCCACTCCGCTAACACTCCAGAGCCAATCGTCGAACAACTCCGCCGATCGGCTCCTCCGTTCCCGCTCCGTTCCGACGTTTGAAATTTGTGGAGACTGGCAATTCCCTTGGACAGCACATCACTGCTCCTCGCTTCGCTGCGGTGCAGTCATGTGCAGTCCCCCGAATAGTGTCTGACCTCTGCGCAGAAGCCTGGGGTATCGCCTTACCGTTCGCCCTGTCGCCACTCGAACGCCGGCGACATCCTCGACTTCCGCGCACACGTCAGAGAGAACTGCTTTGATGCGACCCCGCGAGATTGAACTAAGCTCCGTTCGGGCATGTCATGCAGGATGCTTCCGATCTACAGACACAAGTGACGTTATATTACGTGCCGCCCCAACGCCGGTATCCGCTGCGCAGAACCTCCGGTCGTTGGGTCCCCGCCGTTTCACTGAGACGAAGCGTCCACTCAACGGCCCGGTTCACTAAAATATAACATCGTCTTGTGTCCATAGACCTGGCTCGTTTGGCACGCTCACATGCTGACACGGCGATCTTCCCCGCCATCAGCGTTGCAGTGCGCGCGCCAATCGAGCCTTGCATCCTTCACGCCACGCCCTCACTCCGCAGCGTGAACGCAGTTAGGCGGGGTCGTTTTGATTGACTAAACGCGCTCAGTCGG